>Ga0164242_10004386_pt1 | contig 15866 bp, 18 predicted proteins | sample OricomgcompostMG_FD_108783 | JGI IMG/M metagenome (GOLD analysis project Ga0164242, IMG submission 108783) | Miracle-Growth compost microbial communities from Emeryville, California, USA - Original compost - Miracle growth compost (MG) ... | reverse complement strand
GCTCCACTTCCCCGGTTCGCTCCGGTTCACCCGTCAGTTCGGTTCGCTCCACTTCCCCGGTTCGCTCCGGTTCACCCGTCAGTTCGGTTCGCTCCACTTCCCCGGTTCGCTCCGGTTCGCCCGTCAGTTCGGTTCGCTCCACTTCCCCGGTTCGCTCCGGTTCACCCGTCAGCTCGGTTCGTTCATCACCAATTGAAAATATGTCTTCCCCGGTTCGCTCCGGTTCCCCGGTTCGCTCCGGTTCCCCGGTTCGCTCCGGTTCACCGACTACGTCGATTGGTTCGGTTCGCTCTGCTTCACCGACTACGTCGATTCGTTCAACGCCTTCTGACATTACGGACGCGATTGCGTTTTCGGGCGGAATGGCGATTGACGTTGTCTCGGCGGGTCCTCGACAATATGTTTTAGCGACGACGTCAGCCGGCCAGCCGTTCTATGTCGAAGTTGAAAGCAAGCAAAATCTCAGCCTGCCCACGGCTAAATTTACTCCGACTGCTTCACCCCAACCGCGGTCGATTAAAAGCGTTGTTGGAACGACTTGTAAGACAACCCCGAAAAGTTCCATTGTTGGTCATTGTATGCTCGAGGGTGATCATCTTTGTACGGCTTCGCGGTCGGGAGCGGTGTCAAACTTTGAAATGGTTGCGGTTCCGGAAGGTGAATACGGACGCCTTTCGGGTTCGATGATCCCACACCCGATTATCTCTGAGGCCGAACTTCGGGCCGATCCGGCAAAGATTACCGCTGAGGTCGCGACTGAAACGAAGGAATTGACGGAAGCTATTGCTCAGGGAGTTAAGAACGACGTTCAGACCATTCGCGACGAATACGCCGTTCTCGGTTCTCAACTTCAGCAACTTTCGAAGAAGACTTTGCCGTATTTTTCGAACCTTGCGAAGGTTGTTGAAACGAACGTCGCGACCACGACGCGACTTTCTCAACTTCCTCCAACGGAGCAAAACGTTGCGACTTACCACAGCGTTTATAAGAACGGCGCTGTTGCAAGCTACCGACTTGGTCGTGTTGTCGAAGCTCTGACCGAACTTGAGCACGCCAAGGAAAAACTCACGAAAGTTATCGCGATTTTCGAATCGATTCAACAGAAACTTTCACAAATCGAATAAAAAATAATTTATCAAATCTTTGATTTGGTCAAATTATTTTTGAAATAATTTATCAATTGATAAATTATTTTATTCTAAAGATGGATACTAAATTTATTCAACTTGAGGTTGAAAATAACATCGTCAAAAAACCAAAGAATATTTTCTGTTTTGTTTTTCCCGTTTCTTTCTTCCTCTTGCTTGTGAGCGCGATAATTGCTGGCTTTGACTATGTTCAATCGAAGAATGATGAAGGATTGAATTGTCATCGGATCAACGCGACATTTGACGTTGATTCACTCTCACAGACCTATCAATTTCACGAATCAAAAATTCAATTTTTCACTTGGACTAATTTAGAACCTGTTTTTGCATTCGACGCGTTTATTTATCCTTACCGTTGCATGTATGTTAATAATAATGAGATTCGACTCGTTCGAGAATATCCCTATAGCATTATTTGGGATTTCTGTTTCCTAACTGTTTCTTTCTTGACTTTTATCACCGTTTGTATTATGGGATATATCAGACGTCGTTAATATTTGACCATTCAATCCATAATTTTTCTTTCCTTCTGATATTTTTGATCACTTTCATACCGTTGAACCCTCTTCTTTTCTGAATTGATATATTCGGATGAAAACGCCTTCTTTAAAGAAATAAATCCCACTATTTTTCTTAAACAATGGAGGAATAATTTCGATATGATTCAATTGATGATAGAATCTCTGATTCATTTTATTTTCTTATCCAATTGGATAAGAAAAATAAAAACTATTCTCGATAACTGTTATGGCAACTTGCACATTCCATAAATGTAGTTTCAGGCTCGTCGGCAGCCCGAGTTTGAACCCGAGTGATAATCATTCGACGGCTCCCACATTTCTGACAAGAATAATTTTCACTTTCAACAATTTCCGGCGTTGCAAGGAAACTCGCGAGGAGAGTCAAAACTTGATTTCGGTCATTGGTTAGGGTTGGACCTTCCCATAGTGAGGATGACTCTTTTTTGTTGTTTACGATCGCCCATTTATTATTATATTCAATAAAGGCGTCGGTTTCATCTTCGGTTAATTTCTCCGGTCCGGATACTTTATTTTTCGGGGGCATAATGAAATGGTATCGAAGACTTGAAGGTGATTTATTTAATCACTCCCCAAGAAAGGAAATCAAAACTCCGAAAATCCTAATTAATATGGTCAGTGAAGCCCGATATTATACCTTGGTTAATTCTTTAGAAGATTTAGAAAAATTTTTATCAACACTTCCAGAAGAAAAGCAAACCTTCTCTGAAGTTATCCTTGGAGAAAACAAACAGAAACCAAGGTTTGACATCGACGACGTTCCGGTTGAATTGGTCCCTGAAATGTTCGAAGCATTCGGTTCTTTGTTTGAAGGGCTCGGGATTGAGTTGAAAGAACTTTTTTGGTATTCGAGTTCAAACCAAAGCAAGCAATCCTATCATCTTGTTCTTCCTCATTACTACTTTGAGACGAGTTTTGAAGCAAAGAGGTTATGGCATTACGTCCAAGAGAACATTGATTCGAGGTTCACAACTTACATCGATAGTCGAGTTTATTCTATTACGCAGTGTTTCCGACTTCTCGGGAGTCAAAAACAGGGTTCCGGAAGGCCGAAGAGGTTAATGAAATCTTGGAATTATCACGATATAGTGATCGAACAACAAGGAATGTTAAAAGACAGTCTTGTTAGTTATGTTCTTGAAGGGAAGTTATTCCCCTCTTTCGACATTAAACAAGAATTAACATCGGCAATTCGAGGAGAATTAACGGGTGATGTCGCTGAATACCAAAAGATAATTGAGCAATATATCGGCTCCGAATTCCAATTTTGGACCATCAAAGATAATATTATTTTCTATCGTCGCCTTTCACCGTCGTTTTGTGAGATTTGTAAGAAAGAACACGATTCAGTTGGAACTTATTTTTCGATTCACGATGAATTTATCGTTCAACATTGTTATCGTTCCGAACTTTACCACGGGAAACCGATTTTCATCTCTCGGAATAGTGTGATAGGTTTAGAAGATTATGATCAGTCTTCAATTTTCGAACAAGTGAGAGTCAAAGAAACGTTGTTCGAAAAGATAGAACGGATCGATTCTCTCCGAACCAAGATTGGCTCAAAATCTATTTCGATCCCGATCGAAAAAAAGAATGGTCGAAAGAAAAAGAGCTTAATTGAATTAGCAACAACTGAAAAATATTCAATTAAAGGTATAAAAAAGAATTAATCTAAAAATCTTTAGATTAATAAATTATAATGACGGATGAAATCGAAAAAACTCCATCGGATATTTGTTTTTGGATTGGATTATTATATTTTGTTGCGTCGATTTTTTGGTTCTTTCTCCTTTGGCTTCTCGGGATCGAACTTAATGATTTTTTCATTGGATTAATTGTGGCGATACCTCTTCTTGTTTTCGGAATCAGTTATTCAAATGTTGGAAGAGAAAGTCTAACGTCCAAACAAGAAGGGTGGATTTTTCGAAATAATTATGAAAATCTCGTCATAATGATTATTTACCCAGTTCTAATTTGGTGCGCGAGTCAGGTTGATCGAAAACCTGAATTTTTTCGACTTGTCATCAGTGCGACGGCTTTGACTCTCCTCTCGATGGTTGATTTCTGGGTTAGTTCTTGCTATTTTATTATCATTAAACATCTTAGGAGTATCTTACAAACTTATTCGATTTGTCTCGTTTTAATATCATTGAAATTATTCTATGATGATCAAGTTTTTATCCAATAAATTAGGGGATTTCATAATTTCTTTGAAAGCTATGTAATCCCCTAAGGGATTTCATAATTTCTTTGAAAGCTATGTAATCCCCTAAGGGATTTCATAATTTCTTTGAAAGCTATGTAATCCCCTAAGGGATTTCATAATATCGTTCGGCGTCGAAATTTGCGTTCGTTTGAAAGGCGTTTAAGCAACATAAACGTTTTAAACCAAGTTCAGTTAAAATTCCCTTTAACTGTTCTCGAAAAAGCGATTTGAGTTCATCCTGAAGCTCATATAGTAGAATAACTTTGTCATATTTCGATATCTTCATTTTTTGAATGTCAGAGACGCGTTCATCCCTTAACCGTGATATTTTTTCGCCTTCCCGTTTGCCCCGCGCGATATATTCATTTAATATTTCCTCATCACTGACGATTGAACCGCAATGACATCGTGTTGTTTGGACCTCCATCGATGATTTATGAAATTGTTTTAAAAAAAAATTTCTCTTTTAAAAAAGAAAGTATGGCGTCTCGTATTCGTGGAACCACTGCTCGTGCAACTGGCGCTGGTCGGGCTCAGGCCGAACAGGCGCAAAAGCCCCTTGTTCGCGTCGAGGATGGCGAACTTCAGCTTTATAACCCTCTGACTGGTCATTATGTCAGTGCGAAGGGTAGCGTCGGCGTTGAACTCCGTCGTGAGAACCGTCAGGTGAAGGATGGAAAGGACTACCGGACTGCTGCGCCGTTCGGCGATTACCGGGAGGCTGCGCGTGAAGCCGGCTTCAATCTCGAGCCGACCCGTCAGCGAACCAGTGCGTCGGCTTCGCTTTCGCAATCGCTCGGTGTTGCGCCCGATATGGTTATGCTGAACGGGAAGGAGGTTCCGATTGTTTCGGATGCCTTCATTCAGTTCGTTCAGCGGAACCCCGAAGAGGCTGCCAATCTTCCGGGTCTTCCTCAGAAGTATCGGGATGCGATCATTCGAGATCTCCCGGCTTACCGTCGGGGTGAACAGCTCAAGGTCGTCTCCAACCGTGTTTCGAACCGTGGCAAGAACAAGGGAACCGAGTTCGTCGCTCACCCGCGTATTGACATTTTCAACAAGGCCTACTTCTCCCGGATTAACTCTGGTGCGGGCTTTGAGGGTGCTCAGTATATCGGCAAGAATGAGGGCAAGGTTCAGCGCGCCGTCTCGTCTCACGAGGGTTTCCTCGACATCAAGATCCCGAACCCTGACAAGGATAACCGGACTTATATCAGCTATGGCGCTGACAAGTGGCAACAATTCCAACAGACTAACGGTCAACAGATGCGTCAGAACGCCATTCGCGTTCTTTCGAACTACGGAATTCGGGGTCAGGAGGCGAACAACCTTCTCGATCAGATTGAGAACAAGCGCCCCGAACTGAGCACTGGTTCTCGTTCCCGTTCGCCGTCGCCTTCTCGCTCACCGTCTCCGGCCCGTTCGGCGTCGCGTTCGCCCGTTCGGTCGGCTTCTCGGTCGCCGTCGCCGTCGAGTTCCCGTTCGCGTGGTTCGGGCGCCGGTCCCTCGGGTCTTTACGAGGTTGCCGGACGTGGCGAACGTTGCCGGAACGAGTTCGGTCAGTTCACTGACTGCCCCCCGAACCTCGAACGCGAGCGGGTCGAGCTTGAGACGGAGGAGGGACACCCCCCGACCCGCTCGTCGCGCGTTTCGTCGACGCGCGGTTCGGCTCCCGTTCGGTCCTCGATGCGTCCTCACACGCGCGTCAGCTCCCGCCTCAACCTTGCCGACGAAGAGTAAAACAAAAAACTTCATTATTAGTAATTACTAATAATATAATTAATTTGTAGAGTTTGAGGGTCAATGATTGGAACTTTGATTCTGACCAAATTTCATTTTCAGATAACCTTTCAAGGAAAAGATAGGCTTTATTTTGTATAAATATATACTATCTTCTGTTTAAATGAAGATTGTTGAATCTTTCGACAAAATTGACGGTGAAGATTTTGCCGGTCTACAATTGTTTATCGACGATGATAATTTTGTCAAATTTTATATTTCCGATTCTCTTCATTGTTGTGAAGAATATGGATATTATGGTTATGAAGTAGAAGGGGAAAAAATTGTTCCCCTTATTAAGGAACTTGAAGGTGGAATTATCCGTGGCGTAAGTTGGATTCCAATAAGTAAAATTAGAAATGCTCCTGTAAATAAGAAACATGAAGAAGAAATTGTCGGAATTGAAATTAAAGTTCTTGATGATAATAAAATGAGATGTTTTCATTTTATTTCCTATCTATATGGTAATAATGGGGCTTATGATCATTTAATTTTTGTTAAATGGAATTATAAAATTCGGTCTCAAAAGGTTTTTAACGAAGAGAAACAATTTATCAGCAATAAATATTTCTAGTCTCGCTGTGATATAATTTCTATAAGATCTTTTCAGGATGAATTATTTCTAAAATTTTAGAAATAATATCTAAACAATATTTTCAACTAACCATCGAGGTTCAGAAGGTAAATATAGAGTTTCGCGGTTAATATAACCTATTTGTAGAGTTTGAGGGTCGATAATCGGCACCTGTTGCTGTGTTAATTCGACGGTCAAGATGATTTGATAACCGTCAAAAATCCAACTCGTGATTGGTTCAGTCGTGATAATAATTCTTCGACTATTATTTCCATTTTCAAGAGTGTTATCTTCAGGATCGAGAGAAACGTAATAATAAACATTGTTTCGAAGAGTTGAAAGAAATTGACCGTTGTAATTCCAAATAATCGGTTGACCAAACGATAACTCTTGGCCGACAAAATCGAGATATTGTTTTGAATTATTTTGCAATGTTGAATTAAAAATATAAGTTTTCATTATTCCAATCGGGGTTGAAACTTTCACCCAAGGACCAATTTCGTCCTCGCCCTGACTCGGTTCGAATCGCCAATTTGGAAGAGTAAAAACAACGATTAAAATAATAATTATGGTGATAATCAACGCAACAACTAAAATTATCGCGAGAAGATTTGGTCCATCCATTATTTTTCTTTATTAAGAAAAATAATATTTAACGGTTCTGACACGAACAAGCTAAAGCAACGTTCGGCTGAGGACGAAACGGCATCTGGTTATTCCGAGCGTTTTGCAGTTGCAGGTAGCGTTGAGACATCTGGGCACTTGGGGAAAGCTGGAAATCTTGGTTGTTCTGGATGGTCTGAAGCGGACGAACCGGCTGGCGGTAGTTCCGCTGAACTTGCCGAAGCTGTTGAACCTGTTGATAGTTCGGTTGAAGCTGTTGATAGTTCAGTTGAAGCTGTTGATGGTTCGGTTGAAGCTGTTGATAGTTCAGTTGAAGCTGTTGATGGTTCGGTTGAAGCTGTTGAAGACGCTGAGAGCGCCGAGGTTGCTGTCCAACCGGATAAACCGGCTGAATTTTGTTTCCGCAGTTGCACATTTTAAAGAAGAAAAAATTAAAAAATTATAAGTTTTGAACAAGTTGATGAACATCAATTGGTGAATAAAATTCGCCGTCTTCATCCGAATAAACCCCGAGAAGACCCGGGCTAATTCCGGTTTCACCATAAACGAACTGAACAATTTTTCTTTCTCCTCGAATGTCGTAAATACTCTCGTTGAAGTAATCGACAACAACACCCCCGAGCAGTGTTGCAAATCGACGTTGAGCATAACCACTCACGCTAACCTTTGTCTTGGTGTTGAACATATCACGACGGGCGCTCGTTGCGGTTGCGAACATTTCGGGGGCGGTGATCCCCCGGGTCAAAGGTGAAGGGCAAAACCCGATCGCTTCCGGAGTGTAGACACCGCGAGGAAAGAAAGAAGAGATTCGCCCCTCCATTCGTTGCGGAATCAGGGCGCCGGCTTCCAATTGTTGACCATACATTAACGCTTGTCCAGCTGCCGATTTTTTCCCTTTTGCGCCACTTTCAATCGATGAATTAATCGACGAACGAGAAAATCCTGACATTGGATCCTTGAGAAGCGAAGCCCCCGTGTCTTCAACGATTGAAGTCATTGTACTGATAATTGTTTGTTGACGAAGGCTTTCTTGATGCGTGTCGCCTTTGACACCGCCGAGTTCGGTTAATTTCTTCCTCGCAAGATCCAATTTCTTTTCAAAGAATCCCATATTATATTCGAAATGGTCGCTGTCAAACATATCTTCGAACCCAGTGCTGAACGGTTTTCGTTCGAGAAACCAATTCGCGATATAGTCAATGTTGCTGATAAGAGAAGTGCTAAAACGCTGAGTGTAGTTTTTGAAAATGAAGGTCAAAAAACGAGCCCCTGACCCGATACTTGCCTTGGTCATCGCCCCCGAAATTAGGATCCCGTCAACAATCCGAATTTCTTTTTCTTCGACAACCAAAAGATAAGTTTCTCGCCATTTCTTTTTTCCATCGATAAATTCGGTTTCGGTTGTTGACGAGAGGAGTTCGGTAATTGTAAATTGATATTTTTTTCGTTCAAATTCTTCAACAAGATGAGAATCGAGATGCGAAATTTCATCATCGACGAGTTTTTCTTCGAGGTCGATGTCATTAATGACGTTCCGAGTCTTTATCCCGTCAATTTCTTCAATTTCGACGACTCGGTAGCCGATCGGAGTCCTTTGTGTCGAAGATAAATTTTCGTGATATTGAAGATTAGGCGGAAAAACAATACTAAACATTGCCTTTCCGCTAAATGGGCTGACACCGTTTCGAACACAACGGGCGACGAAATCGCTCAGTGAAGGCGAAATGACCGTTGTATCATTCGCGAGCTCAACTGTGTTAAAATCGGCTAGTCGATACCATTGCTCGAGGAGGTCTTCGTGGGTCAAATTGACGAGAGGCTGAGTCATCCGCTGGGAACCGACGAGGGCATTAAACGTCGCAGAAATAATCGCGCTTCCTCGAGACTCGGATAGAAGAGAATTTTGGACGAGCATTAGTTCAATTGTCTCAGCCTTCGCGATCGGTCCTTGAACCAAATGAATATTAAGCTCATCGCCGTCAAAATCAGCGTTAAACCCAAAGCTGACTGGAAGGGGAAGACGGATCGACCTTTCTGGAATCAAAACAACGTAAAAGGCGAGAATCGAATTCTTGTGAAGAGTTGGATTACGATTAACGAGAACGACGTCGCCATCCTCAAGAAAACGAAAGACACGGTCCCCGGTTTCGAGTTCGAACGTTTTCAGAGCGTCGTTGATGGTGATAATTTTTGAATTTCGGATAACTTTCACAATTTGGGGCGGTTTGTCATTGTCGCGATTGAAAAGGGCTTGAAGGCGATGACGGTTGGAAACCTCTTTTCCGGAAGCATCCTTTGTCGTGAAAACGTCCTCATAGGGGGTCAATCGGTGGGAAAATTCAATCGGGATTCCGATTTGGTCGGTTCGTAATTTGATACCGGGGCTCGCGACCGTCCGGGCGCAATAATTGACGTGTCCGCCGTTGATGAGGTTGCGAATAATCCCTTCCTTCCCTTTTAGGGTTGAATCAAGGTTTTTAACGTCGCGCTTTCCCTTGTGAGATGACTTATTAGCTTGAATCAGGTTGTTAATTGCATCAATCAAGTTTCGAGACTTGGTGAAAAAATAATTTTCGACTTTTCGTCTGTCCTTTTCAACACTAGCATAAGTGTCGGTTTTGATAATATTATTATGGCGGATAATTTCGACATAAAGATTTGTGAAATCGTGATGGGTAATTTCACCGTCAACGTCGCGGTAGGGACGACTTCCGGGTGGAATGACCAAAAGACCGAAGAAAATCAAAGTATCTTCTGGCCGTTGGTTGGTGAAACCGAGCGCTTTCATTTCGTCATCGGGAATTAGGCGCATAATTCTCCAAGCTTCCATTGGGAAAACAGGTTCAACGTCGCCGGGGGTTAATTTATTCGCGTCTCGTCCCGGTTTCTTGTTCGAACGAAAGATTTTGTCTTGATAAATCTTATAATAATATCGTTTTCCGCAATTGTTTCCGCTCTGACAGACGATTTCTTTGCCTTTCATACTTTCTTCTTCGTATCTCGCAAGAAGGGCAAGTTTCGACCCACCGAAATGTTGTTTCGCGTCGCGGGGCGGAATAAAAAGGCGGGCGCAGTGAGGACACGCGCAGTTCAGGATTTTAACAATAATCGGCATATAAAAAGAATAAATCGGATTCGGTTCAAGAAAACCGTTTGCGTCGAGCCGAGTAAAAGTAATTTTTCCAGGATGTTGTTGACATTTGTCGCCTTGTTCATTACAGGATTGACAAACGATCCCGTTCTTGTAAGTCCCCATTCGAAGATCGTACAGATTCCCGGTTTGACTGAGATCGTCGTTAGTCGGAAGTTTCGGATTGTCAATTTCACAGAACCGCGAACTTTCAAAGTCCTTTCGACCGACCATTTCAATAATCGTTGATGAAATATCGGTCAATGGAACAACCAATTTCGCCTTCTCTCGATTCTCTTGTATATTACGAGTTTGCTCAAGTCGGCGACTCTCGCCCTTGATTCGGGTCAAATTCTCGAGAGTTTTGGCGAGGTCGGCATTTGTTGCAGTTGGTTTTGGGGTCGGTTTAGGACGAGGAGCCGATTTTGTCGCCTGAGGGATGATTCCCTTATTTGGACGATTCGGAAGCATTTTAAAAGGGCGAAAAATTTTTCGCCTTAAACTGAAGATAGTCTAATCAAATTTTTTGGTCAGAATCAAAGATTCTAACAATAATGGTTTGGTGTAAAAAATAACACCGCATAGAGGAATAACCAACCGACGAAGAAAATCGGAAGTGAATAACACGGATTAAAAATAAGGAAATAGAAAATGAGAAGGCAAATTCCAACTAGGAAAATTGAAATAATTAGCCAAGCAAGAGAAAGAAGAATCGGAGGAATCATTTTAAGAAAGAAAAATAATTATATTTGAACATTTGGAACGAACCAAACGCGCCGACGATCCTTGTCATAAAAACTTTCGACTAAATTTCCATTCGGATCCGTTCGTTGACCGTAAATCAGGACCTCAAAGTTTCCTTTTCGCCCGAAAAGGTCCTTGTAGGTTCGAAGACTCGCCCCTCGTTCTTGGTATGATTTTCTAACCGTTTCAATTGTCCTTTCGTAAAGGCGTTCAATTTCTTCTTCGGTCAGTGAAGATAATTTTCGTTCGGGATGAATCCGAGCAAGATATAGACACATTGCCCGAAGATAATTTCCAATCCCGGCAAAGTATTTTTGTTCGAGCAGAAATTCACAAACGACTTTATTTTTGAATTTTGGATTTTGAAAAACTTCTTTCCATTGAGTCAACGTCGGAGGTGAACGAAGAAGATCATAGCCAATCTCAAGCCGATTTTCGAGTTCTTCCCAAGTATCGAACCATTCGAGCCACCCCCCGTGTCGAGTATCTTGATAACCGATTTCATCCTCAATCATCAAATAATTATCTATTTCTCGAGCGAATAAGAAACAAAGAATGGTTGAACCCCGGTCGTGTCCAAGATACCAAGACCCCTCAAGTCCAAGTGATGACATAAAAAACCCAGTTTCAAATTCAAATATAATTTTCTTTCCTCGGTTGAAAACCTTAATTAACTTTGATTTTTTAATTTTATCGATATTTCGATAATGTTTGAAATCGTTTGTATAACGATAACCAACTAAAACCTTATCCTTGAGAAGGCCATTGAGATCGTCAGCAAACGTTGCAACTTCGCCAATTTCAGGCATTTGAATTGAAGAAAAAATGATTTTTTAATGAAAAGAGGTTGTCTCAAGAAATAACAGCGAGAATTAAAAACTTACTTCCCGAATTTGCAATAATAATATTTCCGTAAAGGTCAAACGGATCGTCAGATTCGAAGCGGTTCTTGGTACCGAAGAAAAGCCCGCCTGGTTGTTTAATGATTTGAAGATAGTTTCCATAACTGAAAGGAACATTTTGAACAATTCGGAAACGTCGCTCAAGAGCAAAAGCCGTGGCTGATTCGTCGGACATAAAAAGAATTGCAGGACCATTTTGTTTTAACATTTCTGTGTAAAGAATAACTTTATTTTCAGGTGGAACGTGCGCGTCATAAAAGAGGGTTGAATCGAACTTTGGAACAATCAAAGGGTCAATAATTTCTTCGACAATCCTCGAGGGGCTTTGTGAAACAACGACCTTCGGGGAATTCTCGACAATCCTCAGGGGGCTTTGTGAAACAACAACTTTTGGAGGGCTCTCGATAATCCTCGGGGGACTTTGCGAAATGACAACTTTTGGGGGACTTCTGACTTCTTCGATAATCCTCGGGGGGCTTTGCGAAATGATGACCTTTGGTGAATTTCGAGGTGGACTCAATTCAATAATTTCTTCGTCATCGTGAATTGTGGTTTGTGGTGATTGGACATCTTCAACGTAAGATTCTTCTTCAACGAGTCGATAGCGGGCTTGAACACCATTTCGGGAAACAACGATTTCTTCCATTTTAAGATAATAATTTTTTTAATCTAATTAGATTAAATTTAAATTTATCCTGAAATTAAATCGAAATTTCAGGTTTAATTTCGATTCCTTCGAAACCTTCAAAATTCCATTTGTAGTTTGTTGGAGCGATGAAATGTTGCCGAGTTTTACCGATTAAGTCATTGACAATTTTTTCACCATAAAGTTTAGTTGCTTGAAGCGCCCAACGGTCCGTGATACTTCGAACCGTCGGGATTTCAAAGGTAAACGGAATTTCGGTCGCCTCAATTTCGACGAGCCCTAAATCGTCGGTTTGAACCGCGTTAACGTTTGAGTGATACAAGGCCTCTTCAGCTTTCGTTAAAACAATTTGGTCAAAAACAGCGACCAACCGTTGAAAGTCAAAATAGGGAATGAAGGCAAAACCATCGTTCGCGTTGTTGACACCATCGCGGTCAATGTTGAACCGAGTCGGATAAAAATCGGCAATCGGGGATTCAGGAGTTTGAAGATATCGGTAGCGTTCAGGAATAATCGGATTCGGGGTTTTGGTTTTCAGGTCTTTCGGAAGAATCAGGACTAATTGAGCTAAAATATTGAGCGGAAAAATCTTTGGTTGTGGTTCTTCTGGTTCGAAATGGTCAATTTTGACAATATCCTGAAGCAACGGGGCATAATATGGATAATAAACCCATTCCCAATTAACGCTTTTATGATCTTGATAATACCGTAAACACCAAATGAGCGTTGAAAGATAATTTCGGCTCTGGGTTCTGATTTCTTGCTCAATTTCTTCGTCGGAAAGTTTGAGTTCATTAGCGAAAGTTAAGCGACGGTTCCATTCATTCGAAAAATCGTCGAGTGGAAGGGTAGAAGGAAATTTGATTTTTTCCATCACAACTTCGCGCGCTTTCGGAATTTGAATATCGGTTTCGCCGGTCAGTTTCGGGAAAAGGGTCGGTTGAAGGGTCATAAATTCTTCGAGAACAAGTTTGAACATTTCCCAATTGAAAGGATCAGCAAATCGCCGACCCCGGAGGACGTTAATGAAGGTCGGTGCGACCTCCGACGTCAGGTTAAAACCGGCTTGAAAAGGAACAAAGTCATTTCCGAAGATAAAACCGGTCAGGATAAATTCTTTCAACCCGATGTTGTAAATCTCGAGCTGTTTTCGAAGTTTCGCAATTGAAAGATAGTCGGTTTGTTTGATGGTCGCTCGGGCTTTTGCAACCTTCGGCGTCATTCCCTTTCGAAGATTTGTCTGATAAAGATTTTCAGGCACAAACGAATTTTCACGCCAAAGAAAAATCTGACCGGGAACGGGAAGCGACAGGAAAATGAGATCAGCGTCGAGCCCGTGAATGAGGATTGACTCGTTGGTGTTTGACAAATCGACGAAATATTGATAATCAGGTATCTTATCCTCAATGTCAAAGAGGATCTTTTCGAGACTTTGGTCTTTTTTCACGCGAAGTTCCGGATGACGGAGTTTCAAGACGTGAAGGACCTCTTCCTTGTTCTTTTCCGAATCGAGAATATCGTTAAGGAAAGAAATAATCTTGTGTTCGCCCTCACCAGGAACTCGATAACCTGAATAAATCAATTTCCGCGGGAATTCGGACCGGTGAGTTCGAAACAATTCCCAGAGTTTCCGGTCAACCTCGATTGAAAGGGCGGACCCGGGACTAATCGCGTTCGAGTCGAAGGGAGCGTTGTTCGGCTCACTTTCGAGTTCGTGTCGAAAGCGACGCTTTCGTTGTTGGTTCATCTTTCCAAGTGGGGCAATGCCGTCGATTGAGACAATTAACCTCTTCTGGACATTCGATTCGTTCTTAATTCGGCGGATTTCGTTAAAAACCTTCCAAACGAAATCGTTGACGTTCCAACTTTTCTCTTCAAGCAACTTCTGATAACTTTGATGAAGAATTCCGGCTGCGTCAAGGGCTAGTGTAGTGCAACGCGGGCGACCATTTTCAAGAGCTCCAGCAAAATAATCTTGGATCACCCGACGAAAAAACAAAGGAACACCCATTTTAGAAAAGATAAATTATTGATATTGACGAAAAAAGAATAACTCAACAAAAATATTTTTATTTTTAAATGGCGAAGAGAACACGTGAAAAATGCTTTATTGCGCGTCCCTGTTGCCCCGCTTTACCACTCCTTGAAATAAACGTTCCAGCCGGAACGGAAATAACCGGCGTCATCCAAAGAATTTCTACAAATGGTCCGAGACCAGCTGTAGACATTGTCCCGATTGAAAACCCAGTTGGACACGAGGCTTCTTTTTTCCTTCCAGATCCAGGCTTCGACTACAGTCTTGGATATTTACAATATTTCGACCAACAAAATCAGGTAAACGCTGTTGTTGTTGTCAACACTCAGCGTCGAAAGAACGTTTTCCAAGTTATCTTGGGTGAGGATGATCTTAATGTTTTGGAAAGAAACGGATATCTTGGTTCTAATCCGCCTGTCGCTTTAATCGGAAAAACAACATTCGATGTTAGTTTGACATTAACGCTTTTCGCTTAATCAAAAAATATTTTTTCTTTTTAAATGGCGCTCGTTCAATGCCGAAAAAATCCGGTTGAAAATATTGACCTTAAAGATGGATACATTCTTTCGACTCAGAACGGTCGGGTGATTATCTCTATAATGTCTCCGGTAGGGGCTTGTCTTCCTTACAAAACCGCAATTATTACGTTGAAAAGCAATAACCGAAATAACTTTGTTAATTTCCTCGTTGATGTCTCTTTTTTTCCGGACGTCTTCTTTCATCCGTCGCCCGGAATGACGTCCGTTCTCTTAACTTTCGCGTCAGATATTACCCTCGAGACAATGAAAAATTTCTTTACAATTGGTCGCGAAGGACAACCTCCGGCGTTGACTCATCCATCGCAAGTTATGTTTTTCTAAATTATTTTTTTCTCTAAATGGATTTGAGTGAGAAATATTCACCCGACGCCTATCGGCGACGCGTTGAAAAATACAAACCTCTCGAAGATGAAGGGAAAGTCAATTGGTCTTATCGAATTAAGGACCAAGAAGCCCTCGATTTTATCTTCCAATTAGTCGAAAAACACAACAAGAAAGCCCCGAAATATTTGCTCAAACTTAAGAAAATTATTGCGATTAACGATGTTTTATACGCGAAACTGAGTTCAAAAGGTGGGATCGTTTTCACCAATCATTTCTTTCGTCATTTGAACAAAGAAGATTTCAAGAAACCGGAAGATTGGGAAATTGCTTATAATTATCGCTGGAAAAAGGGCGAAAAGCTCCCAACATTTGCAAAACTTTCAGTATTGAAGGACCGATTCGCCTCAGGAAACATTGAAGAACAGGGCGAAATCGAGGTCGTCGGCGACACGAGCGAAGAAGCCCTTCTCGCTCTTCAACGACTAACCGGGGCAAAAGATTTTCGACGTGAAGGGAAGAAGATTTATGCTGTTGTATGATTATCAATTGATAATCAAATTGCCTTCGGTTTGACAAAATCGTCAAATTGCCTTCGGTTTGACAAAATCGTCAAATTGCCTTCGGTTTGACAAAATCGTCAAATTGCCTTCGGTTTGACAAAATCGTCAAATTGCCT
>Ga0164242_10004385_pt1 | contig 15867 bp, 7 predicted proteins | sample OricomgcompostMG_FD_108783 | JGI IMG/M metagenome (GOLD analysis project Ga0164242, IMG submission 108783) | Miracle-Growth compost microbial communities from Emeryville, California, USA - Original compost - Miracle growth compost (MG) ... | reverse complement strand
TGTGCCGTTCTTCGTTGCAACCGGCGATACGCGCGCGTTGCGTCTCCGGTCGCTCCAATCCCAGGTGAACCGCGATCGCGGAAGTTATCACCGCCACCGTGATCGGGTGGAAGCGCGCGATCCCTTCGCCGACTACGGTATCGTCGAGTTCACATTGGGCATTCCAGAGCGGCAATTCTGGGGCGAGGGGCGCGATCGTTGGCTGGCGCGTCGCGTGATGGCAGATCGTCTGCCGCCGGTGATGGTGAACGAACGTCGTCGCGGCATCATCTGCCCCGAATGGTATACAGTCGTGTCGAATCGGCGCGAGGGCATGATCGCCGCGCTCGAACGGATCGAGCGGTCGCCACTTGCCACACGCGTGCTCGACATTCCGCGGATCAGGACGCTGCTCGACGATTGGCCGAAGAACGCCGAGGCCGCCAAACCCGACCGCATTCTGCGCGGCATCGCGCTTGATCGCGCGCTGTCGATGGGGGGATTCCTACGCTGGTATGAGGGGGGCAACGGCTGAGCTTTGGCAAGCGGCAACCGGATCGGATGATTTTGTAGAAGTCTTGGCCAAAAATGCGGGGTCAGGCCGGCGAACGTGAAAGACGAGCAGCGATTATGCGAACGGATGAGCCGATCCGGCTTTTGGGCGATTGTCCTATCGATGCGCTCGCGGCTGTGATGCCGGATGCGGGCGATTCCATCTGGGATGCCCAATCAGACCGCCAACAGCGGTTTGAGGTGCATGCGCAGACCCGCTCGATCGTAGTCCTGATCGGGCGTTCCACGCCAGGAATGACGAGTTTGCCGGTGCCGGAGCGCTCGGATTACGTGCCCGTGCCGTTGGCCGACGCAGCGTGGGCGTGCGCCGAGCAGGTGCTACGGCACTTCCCCGGTGGACGCATACAACGCTTGCTGCTTGCCGAGTTGCCGCCTCTGTCACGGATCGGTCCGCACAGGGATGGAGGTATCGCGATGAGCGAGACTTTTCGTTGCCATGTGCCGGTGCTCACACACCCCGACGTGATCTTCATGATCGACGGCCACAACTATCAGTTGGAGGCTGGCCGCATCTACCATATCGACAACATGCGCCGGCACGGCGTCGATAATCGCAGCCCGACCCGGCGGGTGCATCTTATTTGCAATATCGCTCCGCAGTAGCCGTACCAGCAGGCAAGGCAGCCTGTCGGTGCTCAGTGTATGGTTCCAAGAAATCGTGGGCCGGCTTGATCGACGCTTTCGGTCCGAAGGAATGGCTTCTGAGACGGCGCCGATCTGCGGCTTTTACGGTATTGGGCGAACGGCTTCATTGGCAACTTTGGGCTTGGATCGACTGCAGCGAGGAAGGAAGCGCTGTCGCTGTTTCTCATCGCATAGCGCCGCGAGGATTCGCCCAATCATATTCGGATGTTGGGCGGACACAGGAAAGTGAAAGACTGACGACTTGATCTGGAACGTGCTCGAAAGGATTTTCGGTTTGGATAAGGCGCAGCTCGAAAGTCCCGACACAGGCGGATGCGTAGATCAGTCTGACCAGACTAGTTGGCCCGAATCATGCGTTCAATCCCCCATGAGCCAACAGTAAGCCGCAGAAGGGATCAAGTCATGGGTTCCCACCTGAACCGTGCCACGCCCGGTGTATATATCACCGAAGAAGACGCTTTCGGCTCGTCGATCGTGGGAGTGGCGACGGCCGTTCCTATCTTTATCGGTTACACCGAATTCGCCGGCGAGCCCCAATCAGGAAGGTCGCTTTACAACGAACCGGTGCGGATCTCATCGATGACCGAGTTCGCCACCTATTTTGGTGGCGCCGCCCTGCAGAGCTATACGGTGACGCGGACGCCGCCCGCAGCGGCGAAGCCGGCCGGCAGCGCGGCACCGTCGGGATCGGGCACACCCGGTGTGGCGCCCCAACAGACCTTCGTAGCGGATTACACGACGGTCGCACCGAACAGCGGCTCGAGGGCCGGAGGCGCTGGAGCGAAGGTCGCAGCGAGCGAGTTCACGCTGGCATCGACGGAGCCCAATCAGTTCAATCTCTACTGGCAGATGCTGCTGTTCTTCGCCAACGGCGGCGGCGATTGCTATGTCGTGTCGGTCGGAAGCTACTGGGAAAACCAATTTCCGGCGAGTCGGCCACACCCCATTCCAGACCACTGGTCCGCTGGTTCGATTGCTGTCGGAGATCCGTCGACGCCGGGCGATGCCGGACTTCTGGTCGGGCTGACCGGCGCCGGTCATACGGTCGGTCCGACGATGATCGTCATTCCCGAGGCCTGCCAGCTGAACCAGTCGGACTACTCGACCGTGGTAGTCGAAATGCTTACCCAAGCGAGTGCGCTAAAAGACCGCCTCGCGATCCTAGACCTCCCCGGATGCATGTCAGCGGGCACGTTGAACGATTTGCTGACCTGCCAGACGAATTTGTCCAAGGCGATTGCCCCGCAGGCGTCGGGTTTCAGCTATGCGGTGGCCTATGCCCCCGCGCTGAGCACGTCGGTGGTGGCAATCGAAGATATTTTGTTCACCAGTCTGTTAGCGACCGGCAGCGGCGACAATTCCATCATCAACAACATCCTGACGACGCAGGCCGCACAGCTATATGGCGACCGTCAACTGGCGACGATCCAAGGCGCAATCGCATCGGCATTTCCGCTGGAAGGGAGATTCGGAGCGGAGAACAGCGCGCAATATTCCGTCGACGCGTCGGGTTATGCCGGACCGAGCGCAGATACGTCGGCGGCGCTGTTACAATGGCAGACCAGCCTCGACTATTCCTTGCTCGACGCACTGCCGATCTATTCCAAGATCAAGCAGCTGATCGCCAAGAGCATGAACGTCGCGCCGCCTAGCGGGATGCTAGCTGGAATATGGGCCGAGAGTGACATGCAGAGCGGCGTGTGGAACGCCCCCGCCAACCTCGCGCTCATGTCGGTCGATGCCCCGCTATACAACATGAGCGACGATCAGCAGTCCGGCTTCAACGTTCCCGCAAACGGTCAGGCGATCAACGTGCTGCGCGCGCAGCCAGGTCGCGGCACGGTCGTCTGGGGTGCCCGCACGCTGGACGGCAACAGCAACGACTATCGTTATGTCCATGTTCGACGGACACTGATCTACGTCGAACAGTCGCTCAAGGCGGTGCTGCGATCATACGCCTTCGCCGCCAACGATGCGTTGACCTGGGAGAACGTCAAGGCCTCGATATCGAGCTTTCTGACCGGGCTGTGGCGACAGGGCGGTCTGGTGGGTGCCAGCGATGCATTCGCGGTATCGTGCGGACTGGGAACGACCATGACGTCGCAGGATATTCTCGACGGCTATATGATTGTCGCGGTCAGATTCCAGATGATCCGCCCGGCCGAGTTCATGGAGCTTACCTTCGTCCAGGCGATGGAAAGCTGAACCGCGCCTGCCTCACCTCAGGCAGAAGGAGCCCCGGAACTCGACTGTTCTAAACCTTTGCCAGCGTTCGATGGATCTGCCGGATTTAGGGATTGAGCCGTATTTTCATTTCCTTGCCGGGCTTGAAATAGGGAACGCGCTTTGCAGAGACATCAACCGCATCGCCGGTTCGGGGATTGCGGCCCATGCGTGCGTCACGAGCGCGCGTGGAAAATGATCCGAAGCTACGGATCTCAACGCGACCGCCTGACGCAAGACGTTCGATAATTTGGTCGAAGAACGTGTCGACGATGTTTTCGACGTCAGCTGCCGTGAGGTCCGGATTTTGATCGCCGAGAAGCTGAATCAGTTCCGAACGGATCATGCGGGAACTCCTGTCAATGGAATCGGGCATTTAACGCTCTTAACAAGTCTGATCTCTTTATCAGCCCATATATCGTCGAGCACGTCTGAGCGAGCTCCGTTACCGTAAGATCAACAGCTTGCACTTTTGGCCTTGCTGATGATTCCTGCGTCATCGTGATCGTAACCGCACGTCCTCAAAAAACGGCAGCCCATTTAGCATGAGCGCAGTCTTTGGCTTGGCCCGGTTTGACGACGTCATGCCTGATCACAGAGAAGTTGGGCGCATGGCGAAAGCGCTAGCACATCACGGCCGTGACGGCGTGTTCTACGAACAATCCGGCATGGCCATTTTGGGCACGTGCCTCAACCGAATACGCGGCATCGATCGGCAAGAACTGCAGCCGATCGAAACTGGTAACCTTGTGCTGGTCGCAAGCGCCCGTCTGGACAATCGCGAGAGCTTGGGTCGATCGCTCGAGTTGGTGGCGCTCGACACGACTCCGGACAGTGCCTTGATCCTCGCCGCATATCACAAATGGGGCGAGGACTGCGCCTCCCACCTGCTTGGCGATTTCACCTTTGCGATCTGGAACAGTCGAACCAGGCGCCTGCTGTTGGCGCGGGATCACATGGGGCAGCGTCCATTGCTCTACCATGTTGGCGAGACGTTCCTTGCATTTGCGCCCGAGGCAAAGGCGCTGTGGAGCCTTCCCGATGTGCCTCGCATGCTTAGCGATGCCGCGATCGGCCGACGGCTGCTTCACGCACTCGGCGGCGCGCCGGACAGCACGATGTTTGAAGGAATCCGAAATCTGCCGGGCGGCCATACGCTCGTTGCGACATGCGACCCAGGCGGTGTGCTCGACGTCGAGGTCGCGAGTTACTGGACGCCCACGCCTGATCTTCGGCACTTGAACCAGAACGAGGAATATTACGTCCGAGCCTATCGCGATATCCTCGGTGAAGCTGTTTCCTGCAGGTTGCGAGACTTGATCGACCCGCCGGGCCTTCATTTCAGCGGGGGGTTTGACAGCGGCGCTATCGCCGGACTTGCCGGAAAAGCGCTGGGTTCCGGTAGGGCGCTCATCGCAGCCAGTTCGGTCATGCCACAGGGCTATCGAGGCACGATCCGTCATGCCGGGCGTTGGGTCGATCTGTGTGAGCGCGCCATGCCCTGGCTGAAAGTTCATCGAATAACACGCGAAGGTCTCGACGCGCTGACCAGCCTAGATCGCAATCTCACGGAGCGAGGCGGCATATCCCCTTATGCATTCGTGCACGATGCTCTGAACGAAGCGCTGAGCGGTGCGGGTGTCCGCTTGTTGATGGACGGTCACGGTGGCGATTACACGCTCAACCCCCGTGGCGATGCGGCTCTAGCTCGATTATGGAAGAAACGGCGTTTCGGAAGTTTCGTAAGGGAACTGCGCGCGTATCGTCGAATGGGACGATCTTGGTCGTCGATCGTGAAGAACGATTTGCTATCGCATATCGCGCCTGGTCTGCGTCGCAGCAGATGGAAAAGGAAATGGGGACAACTGCCGCCATGGGGAAATCAACCGATCCGAGCAGACTTTGCGCACATGTTGGTCGCCAATGGTGTTGTGGATCCCACCCGGCTTAGGGCGGCGCCGCGCCCGCAGACGGAAATGCACGATCGGCTGACGGAAGCGATCGGTCGCGCCCGGAATGGTGGAATTGGCGATGTCGCGGCCTATTACGGCATGGTCTTGACGCGACCCTTTCACGACAGGCGCGTAGTGGAACTGGCGCTCGCCATACCTGAGGATCTCTACCTCAAGAACGGCCGCAGCCGTTATCTGGCATGCAAGGCCTTGGCCGATATATATCCTAGGGAATTTCAGGGTCGCTGGCGCCGCAACGATGACCAGATACCAGATTTCCAGGCGATGATCAGTCGAATCAAGCCGCGGCTTCTGGCCGATATCGGGCGCATGGAACGGTCCGAAAAGCTGACAGCGATGGTCGACTTCGAGAAGATCCGGGCGTTGCTGGATATGCGCGGCTCCGAAGATCACAATTCCGGTTGGGAACAGGAGAGTCAGCTTGCTTTAAGCGGGTATATGACCGCCCGCTTCAGCGAGTGGTTTCGCCGCGATAACAATTGATTTTATGGATTATGCGACTTTAAGAAATAAGTAATGATCATGAAAGGGAAAATATTTTCTTCCGATAAAATATCTCGTTAGATCACTCAATAATGGGATTTGGCATTATGACAAACCTCAAATCTTGCATTGATATAAAAATTTCTTCTCTTATTTCTGATATTGCTCTTCCAAAGAAAGCCTGGTCCAGGCCCGCCGTTATTCATTGCCCGCTAGGCGATGCCACTAACAAAATATCGTATCCTCGTGAGACGATCGGCTCAGTTTGCACCGCCATCTGCCACCCCACCGCATTCGGCCCGTCCTGATCATTCTCCGATGATCGAACTCATTGAGTTTCAAAAAACCCTTCGACGTTGCGGGATTCACGTTCGAGCGACTGAGGACGATGTTTTCACTTTCAGGGAACCGGGGCTGCTTCTTGAGGGGATCAATGCGCCGCCTTCCGCGCGTGGCTTTACCTATGGCGCAGCGATGCCATGTGCCCCGGATCCGCAGACGTCCGTGATGTGCGCTAAGCCATCTCGATCCGCGCTTTGGCTGAAGCCGACAGCCGGCGGACGCCGAATCGGCGCGCCACCAAAACACTGTCCTGTCCTCGACGTGCGGCTCGTAATTCAGCCAGTGCGATATCTTCGATCTGGCGGATGTCAGCGGGCGTTGCCGGCGAACGGGCGCGGTTCCAGCCTGCTTCCGAATTGGTGTTGGTCCAGACGAAACGGCTCCCGCCGGGCTCATGCTCAACAAAATGCGCGCGCCCAGCCAGGGCCATGACGCGATCGCGGATAATTCTACCGGCGCGCTGGAAGCCGTGCGATCGAGCGATGCGCTGAACCAGCAGAGCTTCGGAAATGGGGGCTTCGGCGGCAAGAACTTGGGCGATAAGGGCGCTCAGGACGCCATCGTATGCGGATTCATAGAACTGCTCGGGATCGATCATGAAAGCCACCGGCGCAAAGTCGGTCACACGGTATAGATCATCCTCCTCCCGGATCGACGTGGGTTCGACCAAGCGTGCATAGGCGGACTCCGGCGCGACTTCTATGCTCTCGTCCAAATCTACGGTCGTGACATCTTCGGATTTGGCAACGACTACTTCCGGTTCGATCGGCATCGCTGCCAATTCGGTCTCAGATAGCCGAGATGCCGACGATTCACCCTGCTGTTCGACATCCTCTTGTTCGGCCGCGGTTGCACGGTCCGCCGCAAGGCAGGCGTCGATCTCGGCGTGGAGACGATCGGCTGCGCGTTCCTTGTCGATCCACCAGTCGGTCGACCAGATGCGCAAGAGCTTCCAGCCGAGCTCTTCCAGGATGGCCGCACGCACTTTGTCGCGATCACGCGCGGTGGCGGCGCTGTGGTACGCGGCGCCGTCGCATTCCACGCCGACAAGATAATCGCCCGGTCGATCGGGATGGACCACGCCGAGATCGATGCGAAACTTCGAGACGCCGACCTGCGGCACAACAATCCAGCCGCGCCGGCGTAGCGCTGCCGTCACCGCTTCCTCAAACGGCGAATCGGCGCCGCCCAGCGATCCTCGCGTCGCCTCGGCCAGCGCACGGGGGCCTCGGTCGGCGAATTCGATGAAGGCCTTGAGGTCGCGCACACCCTCGGCAGCGGTCCGCGTAAGGTCGATCATTCCGGGTTCGAACGAGGTGAACACCGTCATCTCGCGCCGCGCCCGCGTCACTGCGACGTTGAGCCGCCGCCAGCCGCCGCTGGCGTTGAGCTTGCCGAACGCCATCGACATTGTTCTGCCGGCGGGTTCGGTCGGTCCGAAATTGGTGCCGAGTAGGATCACGTCGCGCTCATCGCCCTGCACCGTCTCGAGGTTGCGGACGCACACCGGTTCCAGCCGGCTGTCGGTATCGAAATGCGGCTCGATCGCCGGATGGGCACGGCGCGCCTTGTCGAGCAGATCCTCGATCAGCTTCATCTGTTCGGCGTTCATGGTGATGATGCCGAGCGACAGCGGCTCGCCCTTCTCGTCGACGAAGCTAGGATCGCGCAGCCGCCGCACCGCTTCCTCGACGATCGCCTGCGCCTCAATCGGATTGGTGCGCACGCCGTTGGTATAGACGCCGGGCACGTGCCGCCACGTCACCGCGCTGGGCCGAACCTCCGGCGCCGGAAAGGTGACGAGCTTGCTGTCATAATAGCGCGCGTTGGAAAAGCTGATCAGACTTTCGTGCCGGCTGCGATAATGCCAGTCGAGGCTATGCGGAGGAACGCCGGCGGCGAGGCATTCGTCGAGGATGCTCTCCATGTCCTGCGCGGTATCCTCATCGCTCGTCGCCGTCCCGGAGCCACGCGCGAAGTCGTTGCTGGGCGGCATCTGGCGCGGATCGCCAGCGATGACGACCTGCTTGCCGCGCGCCATCGCGCCGATCGCGTCCCACGGCGTGATCTGCGAGGCTTCGTCGAAGATCACCAGATCGAACAGCGCCTGATCCGGCGGCAGATATTGCGCGATCGACAGCGGGCTCATCAGCATGCAGGGCGCCAGACGCGTGAAGGCGTCGCCCATCTCGGCGGCGAGCTTGCGGATCGGCTTGCTCGGCCGCTGCAGTTGAAGCTGATGCTTGAGCGTGCCGTAACCGTCCTTCTTGCCGACGTCGTTCTTGTCGGGGATCAGACCGCACAGCCTCGCGCGGATGTAGCGCGTAGACAGCTCTCCCATTTTCTCGTCGAGGGCGCGGAAGCGCTTGATGCGGTCTTCCTGCTCGCCGACGACGAATTGAGTGAGCAGGGGTTCCTGATCAATCCGGGTGAAAGCGAACCAACGGGCATAAGCCGTCTCGAACGTCGCTCTGGCATCATCTGGAGCAACGCACCCGGATTCCAGCGCATTGACGAGTGGGGACAATTCGGCGTTCACGGTCTCGTCCCGCACACGCCGCCACGCCGTCCAGTCGTTAAGGCGGCGCGCATGGGCCGACACGGCGGCCGCACGCTCCCGCAATGTCGCAAAGCCACCGTCCGCCGCGCCCGCAAGCATTGCAAACCGGCCGACAACATCGTCCAGCCGTTCCAACGCTCGCCGCAGCCGTTCCACCGCACCGGCAATCGTGCCGTCACTCGCCAGCAGATCGTTGGCATCAATGACGAGCGCCGCCGTCGCGCGTCGCAATTCGATCAGCGACTGCGGACTGTTCGCCTCGGCCGCGATAGCCGTGCGCAGTCGTTCCGCGCCGGCGATCGCCGCTTCGATCCGCTCGCCGTCGGTTGCCAGTCCCGACCAGCCGGGAATAGCTGAGGCCTGAGACGCGAGCCCGTCGATCCGCGATAGCAGGCCACGCATTGCGGCGAGGTGTGGCAAATCAGCCTCCGGCTCGACGGCACCGGAAGCGCCGCCGGCCTGCGTCAGCGCCCGGCGGACCTTGCGCTGTGCAAGGCTTGCGAGGAACCAGAAACGGCTCCCTGCTTCCGCCCACGCCGTTCGCATCGCTTCGATGTCGATGCGCCGCGCGGCCTCCGGCGAATAGGCGGCGCTCAACGCTGCCTCCTCCTGTCGATATTGCTCGATCAAGGACACCGCCTCGCGCGCAGCGGCAACACGATCGGCCATATCGGGTGCGAAGGCAAACCGCAGATCGTGACCGTGGGCCGCCAGGCACGCCTCCCCAAATGCCAGCATGGCGCGAAGATGCTCGCGGTCGGCGCCGGCCAAAGGCAATCGGGTCGCCGTCAAGAGGTCCGCCCAGGCGGCATCCGCACCATCCAACGCCGTGGGCACTTCCCCGGCGCAAGCGACGATCTCCTCCTGCCAGGCGTTCGACCATTCGATGCGCGCGACGCCATCGAGCGCCGCCGGAAGATCGGCGACTGTCTTGCGCGCAATGCCGAGCCGACGCGCGATATCGCGGAACCGGGCCATCTCCTCACTGGAATGGCTGGTGATCGCGGGAAAGGCGAAAATGGGGGTCGTTTCGTTCGCGTCGCGCACGGTGCGGCCGATCGCGCGGTGGATCGTCCAGCCGCTCGCATCCGGTCGATGCAGCAGCGCCACCACGGCGTTGAGTTCGTCGCGCAGCCGCCGCGTCTCGACCGCCTCGCGCTCCCACTCCTCGGCGGTCAGCTCATCGCGCGCAGTCCAGGCGCTATCGAGTTGCTTGAGCACCGCCGACTTGGTCGCCTTGGCCGAATGAAGCTCGAGGCAGAACGGCGCCAGCCCCTTGTCGGCCAGCCGTCGATGCACAACGTCGAGCGCGGCGCGCTTTTCGGCGACGAACAGCACGCGCCGGCCGAGAGCCAGATTGTGCGCGATCATGTTGGCGATCGTCTGCGATTTGCCGGTTCCAGGTGGCCCGTCGAGCACGAAATTCCGCCCTTCCGCCGAGGCGACGACGGCAACCAGTTGCGAACTGTCGGCTGGCAAGGGCGTGAACAGATTGGCGGGATCGATCTTGGCGTCCATCTCATCCGCGCGCGGAAACGGTCCCTTGTCGACTGCTACCGAGCCGTCGCGATCGATCAGGTGACGGACCAGTGGGCTTTCTTTGAGCCGGTCGGCGCGATCGACGAGATCCTTCCACATCAGATATTTGGCGAAGGAGAAGGTGCCAAGCGCAACGTCGGGTACGACCTCGAAGCCGACGATGTCGCGCACCGCAGTCCGCACCGTCCGCCAGATGCCGGCAACGTCGATCCCGCTGTCGTCCTTGGGCAATTCGCCGTCGAGGTCGGGAATGGTCAGTTCGAAATCCTGGCGCAGCAATTCGAGCAGCGTCAGGTTGAAGCGCGGCTCGTCCTCGTGCGCGATCATCGTCACACCCGAGAGCGCGCTCTTACGCTCCAGCCGGACCGGCACCAGAATCAGCGGCGCGCGATAGACCTTCTCCTCACTGGCGGACTTCTTCCACTTGAGAAAGCCGAGCGCGAGATAGAGCGTGTTGGCGCCGCCCTCCTCCAGATCGGTGCGCGCCTTGCGGTAGAGGTCGACTAATCCGGCATCGAGCTTGTCCTTCGGCAGGAGCGAGAGAGCCTCGCCGCGCCGCATCGCCTGCTCGGCGACCTCGATCCGCAGGCTCGATTGCGTCTGCTGGTCGTAGAGCCTTTCGTCGCGCCCACCGGCCCCGAGGTCGGGCATCGGCATAATGCGGACCTTCTTGCCGTCGGCGAGCAGGTCCTCCAGCGCTCCCGGATCGGGGCAGAGCAACTTGATGACGGTCTTGCTGTCGCGCAGGTTGAGCAAGTTGTTGCTGGTGGTGAGGTTGAGCAGCTTGCGCTGCCATTGCAGGATACGGCCCGTCGCGGTCGGCGCCTCTTCACTGACCTCGACATCGAAAGCGGGGAGCGCTGGCGCCGCCTCCAGCGCCTCGGAAACGGGAACATCGTCTTCCGGCGCCACGTGCGACGGCGCGGCGACGCCGAGCGGCCTGATCTTCTGCATCCGTGCGCGGCGCACGTCGATCGCCATTTCGAATTGCGCGTCGGCATCCTCGGCGATTTGGCGGCGGGCAGCAGCCATCGCCTGGCTGAAGCTTCCCGGCGGATTGTGCGTGGCGAGCGTGGTCTCGAACACCACTAGATCATCGAGGTCGAACCGTCGCCGCAGCGCCGCTGCCTCGTCGGTGACCAGCGCAGCGAACTCGACCGGCTGCAGCCACACGCCTACAAACGCGTGCCCCCTGGTCAAGATCGCCAGCGGGTTGAGGCTTGCCTGCTCAAGCGCGGCGGCAAACAGCAGCGCTGTATCGAGGCAGGTCGCCAGACGACCGTCGAGGATCTGCGAGGGCGTGCGCACCTTCTGTCCTGCCGCCTCGAAGTTCGCCGGCGGCAGGGCGTAGGACAACCGCAGCCCCGCCACGGCCGACCAGATCGCCGAAGCCAGCTCCCACACCCGCCCGCGCTCTCCGGCCTTATAGCCATCGATCGCATCGGGCTTGCCGGCGCGACGCAGCACGTCCGACGCTGCCTTGAGCACACGATCGACCGCAGGATCGTTGGGCATGACGAACGCCGGCAGCAGCTCGGCCATCGTGCCGATGCCGCCCCATTGATTGTGCGCCAGAAGCTCGACCGGCTGTGACAGATGCGCCAGCGTCTCGCCATCGCGGTCGCTCAGCGTCAGCGTGATCGTGCCGGTGAGACTTTCGATCAGGTCCTGCAACAGGCCGGCGTTGAGCGCGACGTCACGATCGACAATGCGCAACTCATCGCCCGGCATCATCGCATCAATCCGCCAGGTCTTCGCCTGCACGAACGGCGGGTCGGCAGCGAGCGTGAGGACGAGGCTTTCTTTGGGACCATCTTCGGCGTCAGCCGATAAGCTGAGATCGCGAACAATCGGGATCGCGTTCTGATGCGTGGCGAAGCCGATCTTCGCCGCGATCACGGTCTCGATGTGCCAAGTCACGCTGTCTCCCCCCTTCGAAGCCAATGACCTTAAATGCCGATTACAAGAATCACAAAATCATCAACAAATTCATGCTACCGGTGGGATCAAGAATTTAACCTCAGGCCAAACCCCGTCGGAACCGCCGAAAACCGGGATGTGACGTCACGCTGCAGGGAGGACCAAGCCGCTCAGCGGCGCAGTCGCTTCAAACCGGCAAGATGCTGCCGCGCGCGTTTCCTCCGACGTCATCGACGAAAACGACAGCAGGTCTCCAGATTGCCGGATTGGGATTCGACCTGGGCGAGGCGTTCCGGCGCACGAATGCGATCGAGATCCAAGTCGGGATAATCTTTGCCGAGCTTGTCGAGCTAGCCCGCAAACCCGGAACGGCCCAGACATTTGAAGGCAAGGCAGACGTCCAGCATTCGGCGAAGCACGTTGGGGATAATAGAGCCGTGATCGCCATAGGCGTTCGGATACTCGGTGGCTTGCGCCCTTCGGCCTCGATCGAGGGACAGAGGATCGGAAATGGCAATTGCGGTCTTCTCGCCCTTGCTTGAATACGGGAAGCGTCCACAAATGCCAGACTGCAAACGGCCCAACTGTTGTCGGAAAACGGATAGACTGGGGCGTCCCTGGGCCATCAACGCCAAACAGTCCGGGATCGCATATCTAATCCTCATTCAGTTCGTTACTGACTCGCGATCTCCGCCAAGATGCGAGATGCTTCATCACGAAAAGCCAACGTTAGCTTCGAGGATCGTGACAAGGCTGACGTGACGAAGGCGTATTCGTGCACGATCGGTGGTTCGAACGGACGTTGGATCAGCGGCGCGCGGATGTAGTTCTTGGCGAGCAGCGCGTTGACGATGGTCACGCCCATGCCGCGCTGAACGAAGGCGCAGGCTGATCCGTGGGTATGCGTGCTGATCGCGACGGTCGGTTTCAGCCCGCGCTCGGCGAATGCCTGATCGACCTGCAGGCGCCACGTCCGTCCTTCGCCGAGCAGCACCAGCGGGGTGCGGTGGAGCAGGTCGGGCGTCAATACGGCATGGCGGGCGAGCGCGTGATCCTCCGGCAGCACGCAGACCGAACCGCTGGCGACCATCGGCTCACAGCGCAGCTCGCGATCATCGACCGGCAGCTTCATGAAACCGCAATCGGCGACGCGCGTGGCGATCATCGCCTTGCTGGTGTCGATGCTGCGCGAATCGAGATGGAAGCGGACGCCGGGAAAGCGACCGACGAAGCCGGCGATCAGATCGGGCAGGATGCCTTCCGAAAAGCTCGGCGGCGCGACCACCCGCAACTCCCCGGTCGCCGAGGCAGCGATGTCGCGGATCAGGCTGTCGATCCGTTCGAGCCCGGTCAGCGCGAGGCCAACCTCCTCCGCCAATGTCAGCGCGTCCTTGGTCGGCACCAGCCGGCCGCGATCGCGATAGAACAGCTCGAACCCGACCTCCGCCTCGAGCTGCGCCAGCAGCCGGCTGACTGCGGGCTGCGCCATGCCGAGGTTGCGGCCCGCCGCGGTCGCCGAGCCCGATCGCACGATCTCGGCGAAGGTTTGGAGCGCGCGGAGCTGTGTCCGGCCGCTGACCAGGCGACGCGCGCCGCTCACCGGGCGCGCCTGGAGATTGTTAGGCCGCACCGTGACGATTCAGCGAAGCTGAATCCGATTCTAATCGATCGGGACGACCGGCAGCACGATCGACGAAGGATGGATGCCGCCGAGATGGAGCCGGTTATGCGCGACCTGTGGCGGCGCATCCGGCACCCGCCAGTCGCTGTTCGGGTTGACGTCGAAATGCGGGAAGTTGCTGCCGGCGATCTCGATGCGGATGCGGTGGCCCGCCGCGAACAGGTTGCTGGTCGGGAAAAGCGGTATCGAAATAACATTGACGGCTCCCGGCTCGATCGGTTCGGGCTGCTCGAACGAATTCCGGAACCGCATCCGGAGGATGCCATGCGCGAGGTTCATCGCAAAGCCTTGCGGGTAATCCGCGCTGGGCGGGTAGACGTCGACCAGCTTGACGGTGACGTCGGTGTCGATCGCCGACGAACTGACGTGGAGTTCGGCAACCGCATTGCCGGTCACTTCGATCGCGCGATCGAGCAGCGGTGTCTCGAAGACGAGGACATCCTCGCGATCGGCGAGCGCGCGGCCGGGCCGGCGGGCGCCGAACACCGCGGCGGTCTCGCGCTGGTCGAAGGCGCCGGGCGCCATCACCGGCGCGCCCGAGGCGATCGCGCCGCCGATCGTCAGCACCGGATCGGCGGGATCGGCATCGAAGCACCGCACGCCGGCACCCGGCGCTGTCGGCGCGAGCCCGCCGTCGGCGTCGAGATAGAGCGGCGTCGGTTGCGCACGGGCGATCGGCCAGTCCGCCTCGGCGCGCCAGCGGCCGCCATGGTCGAGCCGGCCCGCGGCGTTGCGGCGGCCCGATCCGCCGCCCATCACGAAGATGTGCACCGGCTCGGCTAGGTGGTCGGGCGCGGACAGCCCGCGCAGATGGCGGTCGAACCAGTCGCGGCGCAGCGCGATGTAATCGGGGGCGAGATTGCCGTCGAGCGGCGCCGCGGGGCCGAAATCGACCTCGCCCGAATAGCCTAGCGAGCGTCGGCCGTGGGTCCACGGCCCGAGGACCAGCTTGACCGGCCCGCGCTTGATCGGTGCGAGCCCGGTGTAATTGTCGATCGCCGTCTGCGCATAGGGATCGTACCAGCTCGCCATGTGCACCATCGGCACGTCGGCATAGCGATCGTACCAGCCGCGCGCGTAGATGCCGAGCCGCTTCCAGAAATCGTCGAACCGGTCGTGGCCCCATTGGTCGAGGATGAAATTCTCATATTCCGGCGCGGCGGCGAGCGGCGATAGACCTGGCGCCCATCGCCGGCCGACCCATTGGCGGATGTCCTCGGCTTCAAGCCTGCTCTTGCGCTCGGGATCAGCGAGCGTCTCGGGCGCGAGCAGCGCATGCTTGCGCGCCCAGGTGAGCTGCTTGAGCTCGAACGCGCCGCCCTGCCGCACACCGCTGTGGTAGGCGCTGGAAAAGCCGCCCGAATCGAGGAACATCGCACCGAGGCACGGCGGATCGAGGCACGCCATCGCGCTCTGGACATGCGCGCCATAGGACAAGCCCAGCGTGCCGATCCGTCCGTCACACCACGGCTGCTCGCTGAGCCAGGCGAGCGTGTCGACGCCGTCCTCGGCTTCGCTCAGATACTTTTCGAACGAGCCCTCCGAGCCGTACCGCCCGCGGCAATCCTGCAGGACATAGGCATAGCCCGACTCGACGAAACGGGCGGCGATCTCGGGCTTGGACAGCGGCTCGCGATCGGCGAGGCTGAAGTCGCCGAGATTGGTGCCGCGCTTGTCGTAGGGCGTGCGCTCGAGCAGGACCGGATGGGGTTTGGCCTCGCCATCTGGCGGCAGATAGATGTCGGTGGCGAGCCGAACGCCGTCGCGCATCGGCACCATCACGTCGGCAATGACGCGAACGGAAGAAACGGTGGTCATCGTTCAATATCCGATGGCGACGGCGAGCATCGTCGCGGCAGCCGACAGCACCGCCAGCAGGAGGAACAGCGGACCGGCGAAGCGCAGCCATCGGTTGTAGGGAATGTCGGCGGCGGCAAGGAAGGCGAGCA
>Ga0164242_10004384_pt1 | contig 15869 bp, 13 predicted proteins | sample OricomgcompostMG_FD_108783 | JGI IMG/M metagenome (GOLD analysis project Ga0164242, IMG submission 108783) | Miracle-Growth compost microbial communities from Emeryville, California, USA - Original compost - Miracle growth compost (MG) ... | reverse complement strand
GCCAACTGCGTGCTGCCGGGCATGACCGCCTCGAGCGGCATCCTCAGCATGCCCGAGGAGATCAAGGACGCCTGGCTAGACAGTCTCCCGAACGGCTTCGTGGATCCGGCGGACATTGCCAACGGGGTCTCGTTCTTCGCCTCGCCTGCCTCCGGCAAGGTGACAGGGCAGCTCCTCACGATCGATGGTGGCGACGAACTCAACACCAGGTCGGTCACCTCATCGGTGGTCGGAGCCGGAGCGCGCCGATGAAGGCACTGGTCGTTCCGTCGACCGACGGCCCGAACTCGGCGATCCTCGCCGAGACAGTTGAACCCGTGGGCGCGCATCCCTGGGCGGAGGGCGAGCGGCTGCTTGTCGAGGTGCACGCCGCCGCGGTCTCCTTCCCGGACCTCCTACAGAGCCGCGGCGCCTATCAGCACGGTACGCCGACGCCCTACGTCTGCGGCGGCGAGTACGCCGGCGTCGTACTCGAAGCGCCGGAGGGTTCCCGCTTCGCGGTGGGTGATCGCGTTGCCGGACTCAGCGTGTGGGGCGCCATCGCCGAACGAGTCCTCGGGATTCCGCGCCACACCGTGAGGCTCCCGGCCCAGATGTCGTGGGCCGAGGGTGCCGCCCTCTACCTGAACTACGTGACAGCGCTGTTCACCCTGCGCCGTGCCGGCTTCCGCGAGGGAGAGTCCGTGCTGGTGCATGGCGCCGCCGGCGGCGTCGGGACGGCCGTGCTCGATCTGCTCCGCGGCCGCGCCGAGACGATCGCGGTGGTCTCGACGCCGGAGAAGGCAGAGGTCGCGGCCAAGGCTGGCGCCGGCGAGGTCCTGCTCACGACCGAGCCGTGGCGCGAGCGCGCCCGGGACCTCACCGCCGGCCACGGTGTCGACATCGTGGTGGACCCGGTCGGGGGTGATCGGCTGAAAGACTCGCTCCGCGCACTCGACGTAGGGGGTCGGCTCATGGTCGTCGGATTCGCCGACGGGCGGATTCCCGAGGTCAAGGTCAACCGGCTGCTGCTGCGTGACCTGTCGGTCATCGGGGTCGCGCTGGAGCCATGGGAGCAGCGCTTTCCGGGAGTGGCCGTCGAACTCATCGACGAGCTGGAGCTCGCCGCAGCAGAAGGGCGCGTCCACCCGGTCATCGGGGATCGGCTGAGGTTCGAGGATGCGCGAGAAGCACTGCGGATCATCGACGAACGGCGAGCTCGGGGAAAGGTCGTGATCGAGCTCTAATCGCCGCGGCCAGAGCTCCGCCGGCTTACCGTGGGATCCAGTTCCAGCAGAGCGCCTGATCTGGCTCAGAGGAGAAGGACCCCGCCGTCCACGGGAAGCGCGACACCTGTGATGTAGGCCGAAGCCTGAGAGGCTAGGAAGACCACCGTGCTGGCGATCTCGATCGGATCGCCCAGACGGCCCGCGGGAACCCGCGCGTCGATGACCTTGCGCTGGTAGTTGGGGCTGTAGTTGGCGGTTGCCTCCGTCAGGAAGACACCGGGCAGGATCGCGTTGACTCGGATCCCCTTCGAGCCCCACTGCGCGGCGAGGTCGCGGGTCATGCCCAGGACGCCCGCCTTGGCCGCGCTGTAGGCCGTCGCCGGCATCTTGGCCGTGGTCACCGCCATCACACTGGCCAGGTTCACGACCGCGCTGCCGGGCGGCATCACCCGTCCGGCAGCTTGGGCCATCCAGTACGACCCCATGAGGTTGACGTCGACAACCTGCCGGAAGTGCTCCGGTGGGTCCTCCGTGGCCGGGTTGTAGTCGCCGCCGATGCCAGCATTGTTGACGAGCACATCGCAGCCCCCGAACTCCTCGGCCGCAGTGGCCACGAGCCGGTCGCAGTCCTCGACCTTGGTGACGTCGGTCTGGACGGCGACGCACCGTCGACCGAGCTTCTCGACCAGCGTTCGCGTCGCTTCCAGCATCTCGACACGGCGTGCCCCGATCGCGACGTCGGCACCGGCCGTCGCGAGCCCCTGCGCGATCGCGACGCCCAAGCCGCTGGACGCGCCGGTCACGACCGCCACCTTGCCGTCGAGACGGAAGCGCTGCTGCCAGTGTGTCGGATCGAAGGTCTGCTCGGCGGGAGGGATCACGTTCCGGTTCTACCCTCGGTCCGGCCGCGGATCGACTGACCGGGTTCGGTCGCCTGTGGGTCTCTCCACTAGACGGATCGGGCGACGTTGCCCGGGGACCCATGCCTGCGCACAGTGGCTCGCGTGACCGACCTCGACCTTGATGACCTTGCCGCACGCGCCAGCAGCGCCGCCCAAGCACGTCATCCCGGGGCTATCGTCTCAGGACTACGACCACTTCCTGGTGGCGTTTCCAGCCTGACCTACGCCGCCACGATGTCGACCAGCAACGGTGAGCAGGCCGTCGTCGTGAAGGTGGCGCCACCAGGCCTCGCGCCGGTACGCAACCGCGACGTCCTCCGACAAGCCCAAGCTCTGCGCCGACTGGCAGGGGTCGGCGGCTTTCCGGTTCCGGCCGTGGAGTTCGAGGACCAGGGGAGCCCGCCCGAGGTCCCGCCGCTGTTCGCGATGGAGTTGCGCGCCGGGGACTCCTACGAGCCTGCACTGGATGTGGCTGCGGTTCCGCCGGATCCGGTCACGGCAGCCGAGCGGATGCGAGCCGCGGCTCGTGCGTTGGCACGACTCCAGTGCTGCGCCCCGGAAGTTCTCGGCTTCAATGGCGAGCCAGTGGCTGATCCGATCGACGAGCTGGAACGCTGGCAGCGGCTCTTCGCCACCGTCGATGCTGACATCGGGCCCGGACACGAGAAGCTCTACGGACGTCTGGCCGAATCCGTTCCCCGCGCGATCGCGCCGCGGGTGCTGCATGGCGACTACCGCGTCGCCAACATGCTCTTCGTCGGACCAAGGCTGGAAGCCGTGATCGACTGGGAGATCTGGTCGGTCGGTGATCCTCGCTTCGACCTGGCCTGGCTCCTCATGCACACCCATCCCGCTCACGTCTTCCGCGAGCACCGTCCACCCGCCGATGTCGCCGCCGGCTCGGCGCTTCCGCCGGCGGAGCGACTCCTGGAGATCTATCTCGACGAGCGCCGAGCGTTGGGGGCGACCGATGACGCCATCGCAGAGCTGCAGGCGGACCTTCCGTGGTTCCTCGGCGTCTGCTTCTACAAGACCGCCTCCACGATCGCTGTCATCCACAAGCGCGACCGGAGGCGACCCGAGCCGGATCCGACCATCACCTACGCGGCCGAGCACCTCGGTGAGGTCCTGACGGCCGGCCACCGCGTCCTGGACTCACGCTAAGAGTGCAAGGGTCGTCGTTCACCGGAGGGTCACGATGACCTTGCCGACGGCGTTGCGCTCCTCCAAAGACGCGAGCGCGTCCGCCGCCTTCTCCAACGGGTAGGTGGCGCCGATCGTCGGATGGATGGCGCCGGCATCCAGAAGGCGCTGCACGCCCAGCCTGACCCGCTCCAACGTGCCGGGCTGTTCGGTCTCCATCACGTCCATGGTGATCCCGGTCAGCGTGAGGTTCCGCAGAAGCAGTCGGTTGACCTTGATCTCGGGGATGGAACCGCCCGCGAAGCCGACGATCACACCACGGCCTCCGATGCGCAACGAGCGGACGGTGTCGAGGAAGGAATCGCCGCCGACCATGTCGACGAACACCTCGACCCCCTTGCCGTCGGTGAGTCCGCGAATTCGCCCGAGCCAGTCCTCGTTGGTGCGTACGACGTGCGTCGCACCCGCCGCGGTGGCCATCGCCGCCTTGGTGTCGGAGGAGACGAGGGCGATCGTCGACACCCCGAAGGCCGGTCCGAGGTCGAGCACGCAACTGCCGACGCCGCCGGCGGCGCCGGTGACCAGCACGGTCTCGCCGGGCTGGCATCCCGCCCGGTCGAGGGCGTACCAGGCGGTGGCGTAGTTCATGTAGACGCCGGCGCCGTCGACGTACGACATCGTGTCGGGGATCCGCACCATGAAGTCCTCGAGCGCCAGAGCTCGTTCCGCCATGGCCCCCTGCCAGACGATCCCGGAGACCCGGTCACCCGGCTGCACCCACGCATCCTCGGGCGCTTCGAGCACGACACCTGCGAGCTCCGAGCCGCAGATGTAGGGCGCCGGGACACCTGCTTGATAGCGGCCACGGGTCTGTAGTGGGTCGATGAACGACAGCCCCACCGCGTGGACCTCGACCAGCACCCGGCGACCATTGGCGCGGCGATGGGCTCCGACCGGCTCGGGCACCTGCTTGAGGACCGCGGCCTGCGGACCGTCCAAGGTCTCGACGACGACTGCACGCATCGAACTTCCCACCTCCAGGTCTCAGTCGAAGAAGGCGAAGAGCGACTCGGCGACGCACGCCGGTTTGTCCTGCCCCTCGAGCTCGAAGGTCTGCCGCGTGCGGAACTTCGTCCCACCTTCGAGCCGCTCGGCGTCAATCAGGTCCTGCCGCATGCGGATGCGTGAGCCCACCTTGACCGGCGAGAGGAACCGGACCTTGTCGAAGCCGTAGTTGAGCGGGTACGAGTACCCGGTCACGGTGAAGATCTCGTACTGGAACTTCGGTCCCAGCGACAGCGTGTAGAGCCCGTGCGCGATCGTCACGCCCCAGGGTGTCTGCGCCGCCCTGTCAGGGTCGACGTGGAGTGCCTCCCAGTCCTCGGTGGCATCGCCGAAGGCCGAGATGCGCTCCTGGGTGATGTCGTGCCAGCTGCTGGTGCCGAGCGTCTGACCGACGTGGTCGCGCAGCTCCGCGACGGTGAAGGTTCTCATGGCGCCATGCAACAGCCCCCGTCTGCAGCGAGCCAGAAGACACCGCGACCGCGGTGGAGAACTCGACACCGCGCCCGGCCCAGGTTTGCTCGTCCGCCGCCTTCGGGTGCCTACGGTCGTGCCGCGTCCCGACCACGTCGTCGTACGCCGCCCGATCGCACAGGAGACATACGCATGGACCTCTCGCTTCCTGAAGACGTCACCCGCTTCATCGCGAGCCTCGACCACTTCATCGACACCCAGATCAAGCCGCTCGAGGAGGCCAACCCGGAGTTGTTCGACCACCGCCGGGAGTTCACCCGAACCGACCTCGAGCGAGGTGGGATCCCAACGGTGAGGTGGCGCGACCTCATGCACGAGGCCCGGATCCTCGCCGACAAGGCCGGCTTCTACCGCTATCCGCTGCCCAAGGCGCTCGGCGGCAGTGACGGAACCAACGTCGCCATGGCGGCCATCCGGGAGCATCTTGCCCACCGGGGTCCAGGTCTGCATGCAGAGCTGAGTCACGAGGCGTCGGTGGTGGCGAACCTGCCGCTGGCGCTCGTCCTTCACGAATACGGCACCGAGGAGCAGAAGCAGACCTACCTTGACCGGCTGGTGTCAGGAGACATGGAGATGGCCTTCGGTCTCACCGAGCCGAACCACGGCAGCGACGCCACCTGGCTCGAGACCCGGGCAGTGCAGGACGGAACCGACTGGGTGATCACCGGTGCCAAGCGCTGGAACAGCGTCGTCGACGTCTCCGAGGTCGACCTCGTCTTCGCCAGGACGGGGGGAGAGGACGGCAAGGCGGCGGGCATCACCGCGTTCCTGGTCCCGACCGACGCGCCGGGCTTCGAGGTCCCCTTCTACTGGTGGACGTTCAACATGCCCACTGACCACGCCGAGGTACGGCTCAACGACGTGCGCGTTCCGGCGAGCGCCGTCCTCGGCGAGGTCGGCCGTGGGCTGGACTGCGCGCAGCTCTTCGTCCACGAGAATCGCGTTCGGCAAGCCGCCTCGTCGTTGGGCGCCGCGCAGTTCTGTATCGATGCAGCCGTCCGCTACACGGGGGAGCGCAACCTGTTCGGCAGGTCCATGCGCGACTACCAGGGCATCCAGTGGCAGCTCGTCGAGCTCCAGACCGAGGCCGAGCTGGTACGCAACACGCTCTACAAGACCGCGTGGGAGATGGACGTGCACGGGAAGACCGCGGTCAGCGACAAAGTCGCCATGGTGAACGTGCGCGGCAACCGGCTAGCGTGCGATGCCGCCGACCGCGCCATGCAGATCCACGGCGGCGTCGGCTACAGCCGGCACTACCCGTTCGAGCACATCTATCGGCACCACCGGCGCTACCGCATCACCGAAGGTTCCGACGAACTCCAGTACCGGCGGATCGCGGCCTCCATGTGGGACTTCCGCTCAGACCGCTGACGGCGGTCGATGATGAGCGCCCGTGGCGTCGGGCACTCCGACCGCGACACACACTCGGCGGGCCGCCAGCAGATCTGCAAATGGTTCGACCTTTTGCGGTGACTGCCGTTACACTGGACACTCTCGGGACCAGTCGATGCCGGGCGAGGTGAGAGGAGCCCCTGCATGGAGTCCTTGTCCGCCGAAGCAGCCCGACGGCGGCATGAGCTCGTGAGCCGGGGAATGGCGGCACACCGGCTTGCCCTCGCGACACTGGGGAAGGCGATGGCTGCGGAAGAGCTGGTCGGTCTCGAGCGGGGCTGCTCCGACGACCTGCGCACGCTCGACGGCGAGCTTGCGATCGTCGGCGGAGTCATCCGTGACTGCCTGCAGGATCCGCCCGGCAGGATCGAGAGAGACCGGATCGTCGAACTGAGTCAGATCCTGCACGAGGTGCACACCGTCCGGTTCAGCATCCACGACCATCTCGGCCATGAGCGCCTGCGTCGGCTGGATGCTCTCGACCGCGGGTTGAGCGAGCTGCGGCAGGTGGCGGACCAGGATGCCCTTCTGCATCTGGCGTGCGAGGCGGCGGCCGATGCCTGTGGGTTCGATCGGGTCATGCTCTCCCGGGTCGACGACGACATCTGGCGACCATGGCGAAGCTACTCGCGCGACATCGGCCCAGCAGAGCGGTCGTTCACCGACTGGATCCGCCAGGTTCCCGAGATCCGGCTGTCTCGAATGCTGCTCGAGAGCGAACTGGTTCGGCGCCGGGAGCCCGCGATGGTCCAAGACGCGGCACGCGATGAGCGCGTGTACAGGCCATTGGCGCACGCGGCCCGGCTGACGTCGTACGTCGCGGCGCCGATCGTCAGCGGTGATCGAGTCATCGGTCTCTTGCATGCTGACAATCGCGCCGGTGAGGTCGTGGACCTCGACCGCGAGATCCTCTGGTTCTTCGCGATCGGATTCGCGCAGATCTTCGAGCGTGCCGTCCTCCTTGCGCGTCTGCGCGACCAGCGCGCCGAGGTCGCTCAGGTGATGAAGGCGGTGGAGGCCGTCCTCGACGATCTCGCGACCAGCGAAATCGAGCTGGCGATGCGTCAGGAGACCACCACGCCGAACGTCGTGCGCCCGGTGCGGCCCCTGGTTTCGGAGCGGTCGCAGCTTCTGGAGCGGCTGCTGACCGCACGAGAGCTGGAAGTCCTCGCTCTCATGGCGACCGGGGCCACCAACGAGCGGATCGCCAAGCGACTTGTCATCGCGACCGACACGGTGAAGTCCCACGTCAAGCAGATCCTGCGCAAACTGCGCGTCGAGAACCGTGCCGAGGCGATCTCGCAGTACCTCCGGCTGACCATCGGGGCCCGCGAGGAGTAGGGCCACAACCATTGTCGATTCGGTCGGACCATTGTAATGTGGCGACCACAAAGGCGAGATGTGGGTCACATGCTGCCGCGCGCAGTCGACCGGAGAGCAGGAGGGACCATGGCGTTCGCCACGGTGAGAGACCGCTACACCGAGGAGCAGATTTCTCGGTACTACGAGCAGGGGCTGTGGTGCGACTACACGCTCTTCGACGCACTCGAGAAGCAGGTGGCCGAGCGCGGCGACAAGGTCTTCGGCACTGATTCGACGAAGTCCTACACCTTCCGGGAGTTGCGTGACTCGGCCCTGCGTCTCGCGGCCGGGCTGGTCCGGCGCGGCGTGCATGCCGGGGACCGCGTCGCGGTGCAGATCCCCAGCTGGACCGACTTCTTCGTCATCTCCGCGGCGCTGGCCCGGATCGGCGCGATCATCGTCCCGATCATGCCGATCTACCGACGTGATGAGGTCGGCTACATCGTGGAGACTGCCGGCGTCTCTGTTGCCTTCACCACCGATCACTACCGCGGGTTTGACCACGCCGACCTGTTCCTCGATCTTGCCAAGTCCTCGTCGACCCTGCGCGAGGTCATCGTCGTGCGTGGGCACGGCGTCCCCTCGGGCGCGCTCGAGTACGCCGACGTGGTCGCCGATGTCGACGTGGCATCGGCGGGCGCGGAGATCGGGTCGGGGCCCGGGCCCGACGACGCATTCGTGGTCGTCTTCACCTCCGGAACGACATCTCGACCGAAGGGTTGCCTTCACACGTTCAACACGATGGCGTGTGGGGCGCGGCTGCTGGGGAAGGGCTGGCACTACACCGATGCGGACGTCCAGTTCGGGCCTTCGCCCGTGACCCACACGACCGGACTGGTCACCAGTTTCATCCTGCCGCTGATCCACGGAGCTGCCTCCCATCTGATGGAGCAGTGGGATCCCCAGGAGGGACTGGAGCGCATCGCCAAGTTCGGCTGCACCGGCTGCGTCAGCGCCACGACTTTCTTGCAGATGGTCCTCAACGTCTATGACCCCGACGTCCACGATGCCAGCACCATGCGCTTCTGGACCTCTGCCGGCGCCCCCATCCCGAGCAGCTTCGTCCGCGAGGCGCGCGAGGTCTTTCCGCAGATGCAGGTGCTCAGCCTCTACGGGCGCACGGAGAACATCACCACCACCATGTGCACCCTCGACGACGAGCCCGAGCGTTCGGTGACCTCCGACGGCAAGGCGCTGCCGCTCCAGGAGGTTCGCATCGTCGATGACGGGGGTCGCGAGGTGCCGCGGGGCACGGAGGGAGACATCGCCTACCGCGGGGCGATGAACTGTCTGGAATACATCGGTCAGCCCGAGGAGACCGCTCGCAACTACACCGCCGACGGATTCCACCGCTCCGGCGACCTCGGCACCATGGAGGAGAGCGGTTACGTCCGCGTCACCGGACGACTCAAGGACATCGTCATCCGCGGTGGCCTCAACATCAGCGTGCGCCAGATCGAGGACCTTCTGATCGCCCATCCGGCGGTTCAGGACGTCGCGGTGGTCGGGATGCCGGACTCGAAGATGGGCGAGAAGGTGTGCGCCTACCTCGTGCCGGCGGACGGTCATCCCGCGCTGACGCTCGAGGAGATCAAGGACTACCTGCTGTCCCAGGGCCTGGCGATCCAGAAGGTTCCCGAGCGGCTCGAGATCGCCGGCGAGCTTCCCACGACGGCGACCGGAAAGATCCAGAAGCACGTGCTGCGCGCTGACATCGCGGCGAAGCTCGGAGGTCCAGGAGCCTGATGGAGCTGACGGACACCCCCGACGAGGCACAGTTCCGCGCCGGCGTACGAGAGTTCCTGGATCGGGCGCTCGAAGCCTTGCCCGCCGAGGAGCCGGCGCGTCTCGAGGACAAGCTGCCCTACTGGCGGCAGTGGCAGCGCTCGGTCTTCGAGGCCGGCTATGCCGGTCTCACCTGGTCGGCGGAGTACGGCGGCCAGGGCCTCGAGGAGCGGATGCGGGCGATCTTCGGTGACGAGTGCGACCGAGCCGGAGCGCCCGAGCGGTTGAACATCATCGGTGAGGACTTCTGCGGCCCCACCATCGCCCACTTTGGCACTGAGGCGCAGAAGAAGCGCTTTCTGCGTCCCATCCTGACCGGTGAGGAGATCTGGTGCCAGCTGTTCTCCGAGCCCGACTCCGGTTCTGATCTGGCCAGCCTGCGGACGAAGGCCATCAGGGTCGACGGCGGGTTCCGCATCTCCGGGCAGAAGATCTGGACGAGCCGCGCACAGATCGCCGCCAACGCGATCCTGCTGGCGCGAACGGGCGGGGGCGAGCGTCATCGTGGGATCACGTTCTTCCTCCTTCCCATGGACAGCCCCGGGATCACCGTGCGCCCGCTGCGCCACATGCTGGGCGAGGCGGAGTTCAACGAGGTCTTCCTCGATGACGTGTTCATCCCCGACGACCTCGTCGTCGGGGAGGTGGACGGCGGCTGGAAGGTGGCGATGGGCACCCTCGGGTTCGAGCGCGTCGCTATCGCCACGGGACGGGTCAACACCACGCGTGCGATCGGCAGCATCATCGACGACGTACGCGGAATGAAGGACGCCGACGGCCGACCGCTTGGTGCGGATCCGCGCGTCCGCCAGGCGGTCGCCGATCTCTGGGCTCGCGCTTTCGTGCATCACGCCATCAGCCAGCGGGTGATCACCGGTGCAGACGCCGGTGGTCCGCCCGGACCGGTCACCTCGATCGGGAAGCTGTACTTCTGCCCACTCGTCGAGGACCTCGCCGACTTCCGCCTCTCTCTCGAGCCTCTCGGCGGGCAGTTCGCGCTCGAGGAGGGCTCAGACGAGGTGGATGCCACGCGAGCGTGGCTGCGACTCGCGAACCAGTCCCGCGGCACTGCGATCGCCGGCGGGTCGACCTTCATCCAGCGCAACATCGTGGCCGAGCGCATCCTCGGCATGCCTCGGAGCTAGAGAGCGGGCAACGACCATGACGTACGTGTGGCAACCCAGCGACGACTACCGCCAGAACAGCAATGTCGCGCGGCTGATGAGACGTGTGGGTGTGCGGACAGCCGACGAGCTCCGCGCCGCGTCTGTCGCCGACGTCGGTGCCTTCTGGGGCACGGTCGTCGACGATCTGGGAATCCCCTTCCGCGAGCCTTACGCGACGGTGCTGGATGTCAGTGACGGCATCGAGTGGCCGGAGTGGTTTGTCGACGGCGGCATCAACGCCGTCGATGCCTGTCTCGGCAGATGGGCGCGACAGACCCCGGACAACATCGCTGTCGTCCACGAGGACGAGAACGGCGTCGTGCGTCGCCTGACGTACGCCGAGCTGGCGGACGCCGTCGCGCGGGTCCGCGGCTACCTTCGCGGGCTGGGTGTGAAGAAGGGCGATTCGGTGGCCGTCTACCTTCCGATGGTCCCCGAGGCGGTGGTGACGACGTATGCAGTCGCGAGCATCGGCGCTGTCCTGGTCCCGCTGTTCTCGGGGTTCGCTCCGACCGCGATCGCGTCCCGGATCCGTGATGCCGATGCGATGGTCGTCGTGACCGCTGACGGCACTCTCCGCCGCCAGCGTCCCACCGCGATGCTGGATCAGCTGAGGGCCGCTCTCGTGACCTGTCCGACGGTGCGTACGACTCTGGTCGTACCCAATCTGGGGAGTCCGGTGGAGCTGCGCGGGGGTGAGGTCTCGTGGGCCGACGTCGTGGCTGGTGAGCCTGACTTGCGCGTTGAGCCGACGGCAGCCTCCGACGTTTTGCTGCTCGCGTACACGTCGGGGACGACGGGGCGTCCGAAGGGCGCGGTGCACACCCACGCCGGCTTCGTCGTCAAGACGGCATGCGAGGTCGCGTACGGGTTCGAGATCACCCCCGGTCGCACGTTCTGCTGGATCACCGATATGGGCTGGATCATGGGGCCGCTGTCCATCTTCGGGACCCACGCCAACGGAGGCACCCTGCTCCTCTACGAAGGTTCGCCCGACGTGCCCGACACCGATCGGCTGTGGCGGCTGGTCGAACAGCACCGTGTGTCGATGCTCGGGGTGAGCCCGACGCTGATTCGGACTCTGCGGGCATCCTCCTCCGCCCGCCCGGCACACGACCTGACGAGCGTGCGCGTGATCGGCTCCACCGGCGAGCCATGGGATCCGGAGTCATACGAATGGCTTGCGCGGGACGTGCTGGACTCGCGCGTACCAATCATCAACTTCTCCGGGGGGACCGAGGTCGGCGGCTCGTTCCTGTGCCCGTACCCCGTCGAGGAGATTCGCAGCTGCTCCTTGGGTGGGCCGGCCCTGGGCATGGATGTGGATGTCGTTGACGACGACGGCGTGAGCGTGCGCGGTCAGATCGGCGAGCTGGTGTGTCGTCAGCCGTGGCCGGCGATGACCCGAGGAGTCTGGCGGGATCCCGAGCGCTATCACGAGGCCTACTGGTCGACGTTTCCCGGAATGTGGCGTCACGGCGACTATGCACTGGTCGACGAGGACGGGAGCTGGTTCATCCTCGGTCGGTCCGACGACGTCATGAACGTTGCAGGCAAGCGAGTCGCACCGGCTGAGATCGAGTCCGTCGTTGCCTCCGACCCTGCAGTGGCCGAGTCGGCCGTGGTCGGCGTGCCGGACCCGAAGAAGGGCGAGGCCGTGTGGGTCTTCTACGTCTCGCGACGAAGCAATGAGGAGGAGTCGGTCGTGGCCGAGCGAGTCCGTTCGGCGATCGCCAACGAGGTGGGCAAGCCGTTCGCGCCCAGCAAGGTCGTCAGAGTGCCGCAGCTGCCCAAGACCCGGTCCGCCAAGATCCTCCGGCGAGCGATCCGGGCCGCGGTCCTCGACAGCGATCCCGGCGACCTGTCCGGGGCCGAGAACCCGGACGCGGTCGAAGAGATCCGTCGGCAGGTCAAAGAGCTGAGGTGACCCGGTGGTGAGTGCAGACGGTCACGTCTCAGGTACGTCGACCGCGGAGCGCTCCTCCACCTTGAGCACCGCCTCGGCGTACGTGTGGACGTGTCGGCGCATGCGTCGTACCGCAGCCTCGGGATCGCTGTCGCGAATGGCGTCCGTGATCGTCCGGTGGGCATGGATGGCGGCCCTGCGGACCTCCGCGTCGACGAACCCCTGCGTGTTGGTCGAGGCGTAGATGGCACGCGACAAGGCGGTCATGAACCCCGTGAGGAGCTCATTGTGGCTGGCGACAGCGACGGCGACGTGCCAGTCGACGTTGGCCTGGAGGAAGGCGGTCAGCGACGCGCCCTCGACGGCGATGGCGTCGTTCGCTCGCTCCAGGCTCTTGATGTCGTCGTCAGTACGGTACGTCGCTGCCAGTTGCGCGCAGTACGGCTCGATCGCCTCACGTGTCTCGAGCAGGGCTGGAATTCTGATCTTGCGACCACGGATCAACAGGCTCACGGAGTTCGCCACGGACCGCTCATCGGGGCGCTGCACGAAGGCCCCGCCGGCTCGGCCGGTCCTGATCGCGAGCAGACCCTGGGCTTCGAGCAGGCGCAGACCTTCCCGGATGGTCTGGCGACTCATCCCGGTCTGCGCCATGAGCGCACGCTCAGGGGGGAGAGCCGTGCCCTCCGGGAACTCGCCGCGCAGGATCCGCTCACGAAGGTCCTCGGCCAACACGTCCGACGCCTTGGGGACCTGGAGAGGCGCCAGCTGCACATCCGCTCGCACGACGCCCTCGTCCGAAAGCTCTGCCATTGAACACCACATCTATCGTCTATTGGTCGGACCTAAACTACCAGTCGAGCTCAGGATCGGCACCGACCGACTCCGGATCGCGAAAGGAACGCCTGGCAATGCAATGGAAACTCACTCAGGAGCAAGAGGCCTTTCGCGACACGCTGCGGGCCTGGCTCGCCGATGTCGCTCCGGTCGAGGTCGTGCGGGCGTGGTTGGACGCAGATGACCTGGCCAGCTTCTGGTCTCGGTTCGCTGAGGAGGGCTGGAGCGGAGTCGGCATTCCCGAGGCGGCCGGCGGCCAGGGCGGCGGGGTCGTAGAGCTGACCCTCACCGCTGAGGAGCTTGGGCGTGCCTCTGCTCCCGGGGCCACCTGGTTGGCATCGGTTCTCGCGATGCCCGCCTTCGCGGCCGCGGCCCGTCCGGACCTCGCCGAGGCTGCCCTCGCTCGTGGTGCAGCGCTCCTGGTTCCGGGCGATCAGCTGCCTTCGGCCGCTCCTGCGCTCGCGCTTGGGCCTGCTGGTCGGGTGACGGGTCGGGTTCCTCTTGTCCTCGCAGGCGCGGACGTCGCGACGTACGTCGCCGTGACGACGGCCCATGGGAAGCGGCAGTTGCGGGTGATCGACGCCTCCGCAGCGGGGATCGCGACGACACCCCGACGTCCGCTCGATCGGTCGCGGTCGATCGCCGATGTGGAGTTGAACGACGTCGAGTCCGAGCCGCTCGACGGCAGCGTCGATGAGGTGCTGGAGCGGATCACCGATCTCGCCGGCGTCCTTGTTGCGGCGGATTCTCTTGGCGCGACCGAGCGGATGCTCGAGCTCACGGTGGATTACAGCAAGCAGCGGCACCAGTTCGGCGTACCCATCGGGTCGTTCCAAGCGGTCAAGCACGCAGCTGCGACGATCGAGGTTGCCGTGGAGGCCGGCCGCTCCGCCATTTACTACGCCGCGGCATCCGTGGGGGCGAGGCACGAGGAGCGCAGTCTTCATGCGGCGGCGGTCAAGGCGCAGATGGGCGTCGCGGGCTTCGGCGCCGCAGACAGCGCGCTCACCCTCCACGGCGCCATCGGGTACACCTGGGAGCACGACCTCCAGCTCTCCTACAAGCGAGCCCGGCTGGACACCTACCTCTTTGCAGGAGTCGAGAGCTGGAACGAGCGGCTGGCGCATGGCCTCGCGCTGATGTGAGTCTCGACAGCGCTGGCTAGAGCCTGCTGGTTTTTGGTCGGTCCATTAGATAGAGTCGTGCCAATGAGGGCGCAGGTGATGCCCGGATAGGCAAGGAGTAGGCGTGGACTTCGAACTCTCGGAGGACCAGCAGACGATCCGCAAGGCGGTCGCGGAGCTGGCCGGCAGATTCGACGACCAGTACTGGATGGAGAAGGACCAGGCGCACGAGTTCCCGACGGAGTTCTACGACGCGTTCGCCGAAGGTGGCTGGCTGGGGATCACCACGCCGGAGGAGTACGGCGGCAGTGGCTTCGGGATCACGGAGGCAGCCCTTCTCCTCGAGGAGGTCGCCGCCTCGGGCGCAGGCATGAATGGCGCGAGCTCGATCCACATGTCGATCTTCGGCATGCACCCGGTGATCGTGCACGGCTCGGAGGAGATGAAGAAGGAGAACCTTCCTCGCATCGCGAGCGGGGACCTTCACGTCTGCTTCGGCGTGACCGAGCCCGGTGCAGGGCTCGACACGACCCGGATCACGACGTTCGCGAAGCGGGATGGATCCGACTACGTCGTCAACGGTCGGAAGGTGTGGATCTCGAAGGCGATGGAGTCGGAGAAGATCCTGCTCCTGACCCGCACCTCGAAGTTCGACGACGTGCAACGGAAGACCGACGGGCTCACCTTGTTCTTCACCGACCTCGACCGAGCACGCGTCGAGATCCGGCCGATCAAGAAGATGGGCCGCAATGCCGTCACGTCCAACGAGCTCTTCATCGACGACCTGCGCATTCCCGAGGAACACCGCGTGGGCGAGGAGGGCAAGGGGTTCAAGTACATCCTGGACGGACTCAACCCCGAGCGCTGCCTGGTCGCCTCCGAGGCGCTCGGCATCGGCAGGGCTGCGCTTCGCGCCGCCGTGCGCTATGGCAACGAGCGGGAGGTCTTCGGTCGCGCGATCGGGAAGAACCAGGGGATCCAGTTCCCGCTCGCCGACTCCCTGGCTCGCCTCGACGCGGCCGAGCTCATGCTGCGGAAGGCCACCTGGCTCTACGACCACGGCCTTCCTTGCGGACGAGAGGCCAACACGGCGAAGTACCTCTGTGCCGACGCAGGCTTCGACGCCGCCGACCGGGCGCTCCAGACGCACGGCGGCATGGGCTACTCCGAGGAATACCACGTCGCCCGCTACTTCCGGGAGGCGCGGCTCACCCGGATCGCGCCGATCAGCCAGGAGATGATCCTCAACTTCCTCGGCGAGCACGTCCTCGGCCTCCCCAGGAGCTACTGACATGACCGACACCTTCTCCCTCGCGGGACGCACCGCCCTCCTCACCGGCGCCGGCAACGGCATCGGTGCAGCCGTTGCCATGGCGTACGCGGCCGCGGGAGCGGCGGTCGTGGTCAGCGACGTCGACAAGGACGCTGCCGCAGCCATCGCCGACCAGATCGTTCGAAGCGGTGGTAGGGCAGAAGCTGCGGCGCTCGACGTGCGCGACACCGAG
>Ga0164242_10004383_pt1 | contig 15871 bp, 18 predicted proteins | sample OricomgcompostMG_FD_108783 | JGI IMG/M metagenome (GOLD analysis project Ga0164242, IMG submission 108783) | Miracle-Growth compost microbial communities from Emeryville, California, USA - Original compost - Miracle growth compost (MG) ... | reverse complement strand
TGGTTCACGTGTCGGAAATGGACTGGACCAACAAGAACGTTGCGCCGTCGAAGGTTGTCCAGCTGGGCGACGAAGTCGAAGTCATGGTCCTCGAGATCGACGAAGACCGCCGCCGTATCAGCCTCGGCATGAAGCAGTGCAAGGCCAACCCGTGGGATGATTTCAGCCGCAACTTCAAGAAGGGCGACAAGCTCCAGGGCGCGATCAAGTCGATCACCGACTTCGGCGTGTTCATCGGTCTGCCTGGCGGCATCGACGGTCTGGTTCACCTCTCGGACCTGTCGTGGTCGGAAGCTGGCGAAGAAGCCGTTCGCAAGTACAAGAAGGGCGACGAAGTCGAGGCCGTGGTTCTGGGCATCGACGTCGAGAAGGAACGCATCTCGCTCGGCATCAAGCAGCTCGAAGGCGACCCGTTCAGCAACTTCGTTGCTGTCAACGACAAGGGCTCGACCGTCGACGGCGTGGTCAAGTCGGTCGACGCCAAGGGCGCCGTGATTACGCTGAACGCCGATGTCGAAGGCTACCTGCGCGCTTCGGAAATCGCGCAAGACCGCGTGGAAGATGCTCGCAACGTGCTGAAGGAAGGCGACAAGGTCAACGCGATGATCATCAACATCGATCGCAAGTCGCGCGGCATCAACCTGTCGATCAAGGCGAAGGATTCGGCCGAGACGCAGGAAGCGCTGCGCAGCATGTCGTCGGACTCGGGTCAGGCTGCCACCGGCACGACCAACCTCGGCGCGCTGCTCAAGGCCAAGCTCGACGGCCAGAACCAGTAAGCCTCAAACGGGGGCAAGCTGAAGTATGACCAAATCTGAATTGGTCGCGCAGCTGGCTACGCGATTTCCGCAACTGGTTCTCAAGGATGCGGATTTCGCGGTCAAGACGATGCTCGATGCGATGTCCGAGGCGCTTGCCAAGGGCCATCGCATCGAAATTCGCGGCTTTGGCAGCTTCGGCCTGAATCGTCGGCCGTCGCGCGTGGGACGCAATCCCAAGTCGGGTGAAAAAGTGCTGGTGCCTGAGAAGTTCGTGCCGCACTTCAAGCCGGGCAAGGAATTGCGCGAGCGCGTCGACCGTAATTCGGGCGAGCCGCTGAAGGCAGACGAGCCGGACGACGATCTGTAAGCGCCGCAGGGTATGTGCAGCGGTTGCAGCCGTTGGCGGTCAATGCCAGATGGCCAGTGCATGGACCGGAAAAAGCGCAGGGTTTTTCGAAACCCGGCGCTTTTTTTTCGTCTGCGGTTTGGGCGGGGCGTCCTGCCCAAGTGTGGCCTTGCGCGCGAGCGACGGCTTGCGGCTTCGTGCACGTGCCGGCTCGCAGGCCGTTCCATTACAATACGGGACACTTCGGCGTGGTCGATGCTGCAGCGCAGCAGACGAGTCGCGCTGGCGCTCTCCCGTAACTGCCAAGAGAATCCTTCATGAGATTGATCGCCTGGGTGATCCGTGTACTGGTGTTCGTGCTGCTGCTCGTACTGGCACTGGCCAACACGCAAACCGCGACGCTGAATTTTCTCGCCGGCTACGCGTGGCAGGCTCCGCTCATTCTGATCGGGCTGGCGTTTTTCGTCGTGGGGCTGCTGGCCGGCCTGCTTTCGGCGCTGCCCGCGATGTTCCGGCTGCGCATGGAGAACGGGCGTCTGAAGCGCGATCTGCGAGCCGCGAAAGAAACGCCCGCGGCGCCCGCGGAACCGCCGCTGCCTCCGCTCATCTGATTCTCGAATTGCCGTGCCGCGTGCCGTCGATGTCTCATAGGCGCTTGCCAGGCGCTTGATAGATATCCGCGTCGTGCGGCCTGATTACCGCTCATACCATCGCTCGCATGGATCTCGATTTTTGGTGGCTGCTCGTCATTCCCGTCGCGTTCGCGCTCGGCTGGATGGCCTCGCGCTACGACCTCAAGGCGCTGCTTTCCGAAAGCGCCAATCTGCCGCGCTCGTATTTCCGCGGCCTGAACTTCCTGCTCAACGAACAGCCCGATAAGGCCATCGACGCGTTCATCGAGGTCGCCAAGCTGGACCCCGAAACCGTCGAGCTGCACTTCGCGCTCGGCAATCTGTTTCGCCGTCGCGGCGAAACAGATCGCGCGATTCGCGTGCATCAGAACCTGCTCTCGCGCGCCGACCTGCCCGTGAACGAGCGCGACCACGCGCTCTATGAGCTCGGCCAGGACTTCCTGAAGGCTGGCATGCTCGATCGCGCCGAAGAGACGTTCAGCATGCTCAAGTCGGGCGACTACGCGCAGGGCGCGCAGCGCGCGCTGCTCACGATCTACGAGATCGAAAAGGACTGGAACCGTTCGATCGAGACGGCGCGACTGCTCGAAACCATGGGTGCGCCGTCGCTCGACCTCGAAATCGCCCAGTTCCATTGCGAACTTGCGCAAGAAGCGCTGCAGCGCAAGAACACGGACGAGGCGCGGCGTCAGCTCGCGCTCGCGCTCAAGGCCAATGAGCAGAACGTGCGCGCGACGATTCTCGCGGGCGACGTGGACGCCGCGAGCGGCGACTGGCAAGCCGCGCTCGCGCAGTGGAAGCGCGTCGAGGCGCAGAATCCCGCCTATCTGCCGCTGGTGGCCGAGAAGGTCATGAAGGGCTACGAGGCGCTGGGCCGCGCGCAGGACGGGGCGCAACTGCTCACCGAATGGGTCGACCGCCATTCCTCCAACGATCTGCTCGACGTCGCGTATAAATACGTTGCCGAGCTGAACGGTGCGGACGCGGCTCACACGCTCGCCCGCACGCAAATGCAGAAGTCGCCGAATCTCGCCGGCATGACGCGCCTGCTCGAAGCGCAGCAGGCTATGGCCGAAGAGCCGCGGCGCGGCGAACTCGAGCTCATGCGTACGCTGATCCAGCAGCGCACCAAGAATTTGCCGCGTTACACGTGCCAGAACTGCGGCTTTCGGGCGCGCCTGTTCTACTGGCAGTGCCCCGGCTGCAGCGGCTGGGAAACCTATGCGCCGCGCCGCGTCGAGCCCATCCCCGCATCGAGCTGATGTGCGAGGCGCCTGGTTTGAAGGCGGCGTTCGTCCGCCGACCGGCTCGCGCTTGCGCGACCCGACGCTGACGCGAACGAGCGAGCGGGCGCCGCCAGTCGAATGCGCCTCGGCGCACATGCAACACCCACTTCCGAATTTGTCACCGGAGCGCGTATGAAAATCACCATTATCGGTACCGGCTATGTTGGCCTCGTCACCGGGGCGTGCCTGGCCGAAATCGGTCACGACGTGTTCTGTCTCGACGTCGATCCGCGCAAGATCGACATCCTGAACGGCGGCGGCGTGCCGATCCACGAACCGGGTTTGCTCGAGCTCATCCAGCGCAACCGCAAGGCGCGCCGCATCACGTTTTCCACCGACGTCGCCGCGAGCGTCGAGCACGGCGAAGTCCAGTTCATCGCCGTGGGCACGCCGCCCGACGAAGACGGTTCGGCGGATCTGCAGTACGTGCTCGAAGCCGCGCGCAGCATCGGCCGCTACATGAACGGCTTCAAGGTGATCGTCGACAAGTCGACGGTGCCCGTGGGCACCGCCCAGCGCGTGCAGGCCGTGCTCGCCGAAGAGCTCGCCAGGCGCGGCCTCGCGGGCAGCGACCAGCACCGCTACTCGGTGGTCTCGAATCCCGAGTTCCTGAAGGAGGGCGCGGCCGTCGACGACTTCATGCGCCCGGACCGCATCATCATCGGCATCGACGAAGATGCGAACGGCGAGCTGGCGCGCGAGAAGATGAAGCGCCTCTACGCGCCGTTCAACCGCAACCACGAACGCACGATCTACATGGACGTGCGCTCGGCCGAATTCACCAAGTACGCGGCCAACGCCATGCTCGCCACGCGCATCTCGTTCATGAACGAGATGGCGAATCTGGCCGACCGCGTGGGCGCCGACATCGAGTCGGTGCGGCGTGGCATCGGCTCCGACCCGCGCATCGGCTATCACTTTCTCTACGCGGGCTGCGGCTATGGCGGCTCGTGCTTCCCGAAGGACGTGCAGGCGCTGATCCGCACGGCTGCGGAATCGGGCCAGAACCTGCGCGTGCTGGAAGCGGTCGAGAGCGTGAACCACGACCAGAAGGACGTGCTGGTGCACAAGATCGTCCAGTCGCTCGGTGCGGATCTCACGGGCAAGCATTTCGCGGTCTGGGGGCTCGCGTTCAAGCCGAACACCGACGACATGCGCGAGGCGCCGAGCCGCCGCCTGATCGCCGAGCTGCTTTCGCGCGGCGCGACGATCTCGGCCTACGATCCGGTGGCGACCGACGAGGCGCGGCGCGTGTTCGCGCTCGATCTGGCCGACGCGCCGGATCAGCACGCGCGCCTGACGTTCGCGGCGAGCCAGGACGAGACGCTCGCGGGCGCGGATGCGCTGGTGGTCGTCACCGAATGGACGGCATTCAAGGCTCCGGATTTCGAGTATCTGAAAGAGGAGCTGAAGGCGCCGCGTATCTTCGACGGACGCAACCTTTACGAGCCCGACGCGATGGCGGAACTCGGCTTTGACTATCACTCGATTGGACGGCCTCATGTCAAACTCGTCAAGCACGCAAGCGATGCAGCCTGAGAACGCGACGCTCGCGCCCGAGGTGACGCGGGTGCCGCGCGAGAAGTTCGCCGCGTCGCGCGTGCTGGTGGTGGGCGACGTGATGCTCGACCGCTACTGGTTCGGCGACGTCAACCGCATTTCCCCAGAAGCGCCGGTGCCCGTGGTGCACGTGCAGCGCCAGGAAGACCGTCTGGGCGGCGCGGCCAACGTGGCGCGCAACGCGGCGGCGCTCGGCGCGAGCGCGGGGCTCCTGTGCGTGGTGGGACATGACGAGCCGGGCGAACGCATCGTCGCGCTGCTTGGCGAGAGCCACGTGAATGCGTATCTCGAGCGCGATCCCGAGCTGCCCACCACGATCAAGCTGCGGGTGCTCTCGCGTCAGCAGCAATTGCTGCGCGTGGACTTCGAAAAGTCGCCGACGCATGAGGCCCTGCTTGCGGGCCTCGCGCGCTTCGATGCGCTTTTGCCCACCCACGATGTGATTCTCCTGTCCGACTACGCGAAGGGCGGGCTCACGCACGTCACGCAGATGATCGCGAAGGCGCGCGCCGCGGGCAAATCCGTGCTCGTCGATCCGAAGGGCGACGACTGGGAGCGCTATCGCGGCGCGAGCGTCATCACGCCGAACCGCGCGGAACTGCGCGAAGTGGTGGGCACCTGGAAGTCCGAGGCGGATCTGCTCGCGCGCGTGACGAAGCTGCGGCGCGAATTGCAGTTCGATGCGTTGCTGCTCACGCGCTCGGAGGAGGGTATGACGCTCTTTTCCGATGCCGGCGTGCTGCACGCGCCGGCTGTCGCACGCGAAGTGTATGATGTGTCGGGTGCTGGCGACACCGTGATCGCGACCGTCGCGGCCACGCTGGGCGCGGGCCTTTCGCTGGTCGAGGCCGTCGCGCTCGCGAATCGCGCCGCCGGTATCGTGGTCGGCAAGCTCGGCACCGCCACCGTCGACTACGACGAACTCTTTCAATGACGTTCCGCGGGCGGCAGCGCTTGGTGGGAATGAGCGTGGCCGCTCGACGGGCGCGGTGAGGCAGGGATTTCCGGAGAGTTTTCCCGGCCTCGCGTGAACCTCTTCACCGCAGAATGACCATGACCCTCATTGTGACCGGCGCGGCCGGCTTCATCGGCAGCAACATCGTCAAGGCGCTGAACGAACGCGGCGAAGACCGCATCATCGCCGTCGACAATCTCACCCGCGCGGACAAGTTCAAGAATCTCGTCGACTGCGAGATCGACGATTACCTCGACAAGACCGAGTTCGTCGAGCGCTTCGCGCGCGGCGATTTCGGCACCGTACGCGCGGTGTTCCATGAAGGCGCCTGTTCGGACACGATGGAAACCGACGGCCGCTACATGATGGACAACAACTTCCGCTATAGCCGCGCGGTGCTCGACACCTGCCTCGCGCAGCGCACGCAGTTTCTCTATGCGTCGTCGGCAGCCATCTATGGCGGATCGAGCCGTTTCGTCGAAGATCGCGAAGTGGAAGCGCCGCTGAATGTCTATGGTTATTCGAAGTTCCTGTTCGACCAGGTGATCCGCCGCGTGCTGCCCACCGCGCAAAGCCAGATTGCGGGCTTTCGCTACTTCAACGTGTACGGCCCGCGCGAGACGCATAAAGGCCGCATGGCTTCCGTGGCGTTCCACAACTTCAACCAGTTCCGCGCCGAAGGCCGCGTCAAGCTGTTCGGCGAGTACAACGGCTATGCGCCGGGCGAACAGACGCGCGACTTCGTTTCTGTCGAAGACGTCGTGAAGGTCAACCTGTTCTTCTTCGATCATCCCGAGAAGACCGGCATCTTCAATCTCGGCAGCGGTCGCGCGCAGCCGTTCAACGACATCGCGAGCACGGTGGTCAACACGCTGCGCGCGATCGATGGCAAGCGCGCGCTCACGCTCGATGAGCAGGTGCAGCAGGGGCTCATCGAGTACATCCCGTTCCCCGACGCGCTGCGCGGCAAGTACCAGTGCTTCACCCAGGCCGACCTCGCGAAGCTGCGCGCCGTGGGCTACGACGCGCCGTTCCTGACGGTGCAGGAAGGCGTCGATCGCTACGTGCGTTGGCTGTCTGGCCAGGTGTAAGCGAAAGCCGCGTCTGCCTAAACTGGACTCTCCTCGCCGGCGATGGTCGCCGGCGTTGGGTATCAACGGGAGATCCAGCATGATCAAGAAATTGCTCGCGACGGCCGCGCTTGTGGCCGCATTCGGCCAGGCGTTCGCGGCCGTGGACGTCAACACGGCCAACGAGGATGCCCTGCGCGGCATCAAGGGCATCGGGCCCGCGCGGGCCAAAGCCATTCTCGACGAGCGTAACGCGCACGGGCCATTCAAGGATGCGTCCGATCTCGGCAAGCGCGTGAAGGGCATGGGCGGCCACACCGTCGATCGTTTGCAGGCCGAAGGATTGTCGGTTGGGCCTGCGAATGTACAAGTGGCTCAGTCGACTCAAGGGACGGCGGCACAGGCCGGCGCGAAGAACGTCCCCGCGAAGGGCGCCGCCACGCCGCTACAAGCCGCAACGGTGGCCGTCAAGAAGTAGCGCCTGGCGCTCCCTCGCGTTGCGTCATCGCCGTGCGGCCGTCCAGGGCGACGGCCAGCGGTCGCACCGCTCCCCCGCGGCCTGGACCGCGGGGTTTTCAGGCTTCGGGCGCCTGGACATCCATTGTGTCTTCAGGGGTCCCCTGCGCCGGGTGGCTGCGTGGTTTAGAATCGAAAAATCACTCAATCGCGCCAAACCGGTGCCTGACCGCCATTACTTATGCCATACAAGACCATTGAAGACACGATCGGCAATACGCCCCTCGTGCAGCTCGTCCGTCTGCCCGACGACGAGATCCGCGCCCGCAACAACGTCGTGCTGGCCAAGCTGGAAGGCAATAATCCGGCGGGCTCGGTGAAGGACCGGCCGGCGCTTTCGATGATCCGCAAGGCCGAAGAGCGTGGCCGCATCAAGCCGGGCGATACGCTCATCGAAGCCACGAGCGGCAATACCGGCATCGCGCTGGCCATGGCTGCCGCCATTCGCGGCTACAAGATGGTGCTGATCATGCCCGAGGACCTGTCGGTCGAGCGCCGCCAGAGCATGGCCGCTTATGGCGCCGAAATCATGCTCACGCCGGTGAAGGGCGGCATGGAATATGCCCGCGACCTCGCCGAGCAAATGCAGCGCGACGGCAAGGGCATCATCCTCGACCAGTTCGGCAACCCCGACAATCCGCTTGCGCATTACGAAGGCACCGGCCCGGAGATCTGGCGCGAGACCGAAGGGCGTATCACGCATTTCGTCTCGTCGATGGGCACGACGGGCACGATCATGGGCACCTCGCATTATCTGAAAGAGCAGAATCCGGCGATCGAGATCATCGGCGCGCAGCCGGAAGACGGCTCGCGCATTCCCGGCATCCGCAAGTGGCCGGAAGCCTATATGCCGAAGATTTTCGACCGCAGCCGCGTGGATCGCACCGAAAACGTGAGCCAGGCCGCCGCCGAAGCGATGGCGCGCCGCCTTGCGTCGGTGGAAGGTATTTTTGCGGGGATTTCGTCGGGCGGGGCGTGCGAGGTGGCCATGCGTATCGCGCGTCAGGTCGAGAATTCGACGATCGTGTTCATCGTCTGCGACCGCGGCGACCGTTATTTGTCGACGGGCGTGTTTCCGGCGTGATTCGTACAGCGCTGCGATAGCCGAATCCGGCGCCTGAACGGAAAACGGGCGGCGTGTCTCTCGAGAGACACGCCGCCCGTTGTGCTTCTTGATGTGTGTTGCGCGTTTACTGCCGCTGCGCCGACTGCGTGCCGACGCCGCCCGTCGCGAGCATCTGTGCCTTCACGCGCTGGCCCAACTGATAGACCGCGAGCGCGTAAAAGAAGCTGCGGTTGTAGCGCGTGAGCACGTAGAAGTTCTTCAGCCCGAGCATGTACTCGGTCGGCCGGCCCGGCGTGGGCAGGTCGACGACCGTGACCGGCGTGCCGCCCTCGGCGGCGAGATCCACACTCGGCTCGTTCAGCGCGAGGCCCGAGCGCAGCAATTGCGAGAGCGGCATGCGCGGTTCGGGCTTGCCATCGGCGGCGGCCTGCGCGATGCCCTGGCTGCCCGGATCGCTCGCGATCTTCCACACCACGGGGCGGCCCGGCTCCCAGCCGTTCTGCTTCAGATAGTTCGCGACGCTGCCGATCGCGTCGGCCGGGCTATTGCGCAGGTCGATATGGTGATTGCCCTCGTAATCGACAGCGTATTGCATGATGCTGCTCGGCAGGAACTGCGGAATGCCGATCGCGCCCGTGTACGAGCCGAGCACCGAGCTCGGATCGGTCTGCGACTCGCGCGTCCACACGAGATAGTCTTCGAGGTTCTTGCGGAACGTCGCCATGCGGTCGGCGCGATTGGGCGTGTCCGGATAATCGAAGGCGAGCGTGGTGAGCGCGTCGAGCACGCGGAAGTTGCCCATGTAGCGCCCGTAGATCGTCTCCACGCCGATGATGCCGACGATCACCTCGGGCGGCACGCCGAACTCGTCGGCCGCGCGCTGCAGCGTGGCCTGGTTCGCGCGCCAGAAGCGCACGCCCGCGTTGATGCGAACCGGGTCGAGAAAACGCGCCTGGTAGGCGCGCCAGTTCTTCGCGCTCGGCGTGGGCGAGGGCGTGACGAGCTTCACGGCCGTCGCCGAATAGCTCACGGTCGAGAAGAGCGCGTGCAGCGCGTCGGCATTGAAGTCGTAGCGCGCGACCATCTCGTTGATGAACGTGTCGACCTTGGCGTTATTCGCGTAGCGCTGCGGGACGATCTCCTCTTCGAACGTCTGGCCTTGCGTGGACGTTTGCGGCTGTGGCCGAGGGAGCGGCGCGGGTTGCCGATTCGCGCCCGGGGTGGCGGTTTTCGCCGGTTGTGCCGCTGGCGTGGATTTCGTCGCTGGCGCTTGCGTGGCGCATGCCGACAGTGCCGCCGCGGCACACAGCGCGAGGGCGAAGGGCTTGATGCGCGATTGGCTGCAGGCGGGTGAAATGGACGGGTGCGCGGACTTTTGCGTCATGGCAGGCGGGCGGGTTCGAACGAGAGGACGGGATCCGGCGCAGTATACCCGAGCCCTCCGCGCCTAAAGCGCCGGGTGTGCGGCGCACGCGGGCTCGCGGGTGTCGCGCGGGTGTCACGTGGATGGGCTGTGGTAACGTGACGATTGTCCGTGCTCGAACGCGGCCCGCGCGACTGTTGCAAATTCCTGCGCAGCAAACCCGACGAAAGACCTGATGGAGACCCGCAGCGTGCGCTTAAAGCAGGCTCGAGCGCACGGTGCGGTCAGCACGAACCATGACGACCGGCTTTTTTTCGCATCCCGATTGCCTGCTGCATGAAATGGGCGAGTGGCATCCCGAATGCCCCGCGCGCCTGCAGGCCATCGAAGACCAGCTCATTGCGAGCCGCATCGACGCGCTGATCGAGCGCGACGACTCCGCGCCGCTCGTCGACGAAGCCGCGCTGCTGCGCGTGCACACCCCGGCCCACATCGACTATCTACGCCAGCTTTCGCCGCAGGAAGGCTACGTGGCGATCGACCCCGACACGTCGATGAATCCGCACACGTGGCAGGCCGCGTTGCGCGCGGCGGGCGCCGCCGTCGCCGCGACCGACGCCGTGATCGCGGGACGCTATGAAAACGCGTTCTGCAGCGTGCGCCCGCCTGGCCACCACGCCGAGCCCGCGCGCGCGATGGGTTTTTGCTTTTTCAACAACGTCGCGGTCGCGGCGCGCCATGCGCTCGACGTGCATGGCCTCTCGCGCGTGGCGATCGTCGACTTCGATGTCCACCATGGCAACGGCACGGAGGCCGCATTCGCGGGCGATTCGCGCGTGCTCATGTGCAGCATTTTCCAGCACCCGTTCTATCCGTTCTCGGGCGCGGACAATCAGGCGCCGAACATGGTCAACGTGCCGATGCCGGCACGCAGCAAGGGCATGGAAGTGCGCGAGGCCATCGACATCATGTGGCTGCCGCGCCTGCACGAGTTCAAGCCGGAGATGGTGTTCGTCTCGGCGGGCTTCGACGCGCACCGCGAAGACGATCTCGGCAACATGGGCCTCGTCGAGGACGACTATGCGTGGATCACCGAACAGATCCGCGAGGTGGCGAAGCGCCACGCGAAGGGGCGCATCGTGAGCTGTCTCGAGGGCGGTTATAACCTGTCGGCGCTCGGGCGCAGCGTGGTGGCGCATCTGCGCGCGCTGGCCGATATTTGATCCGAAGGAGCCGTGCATCATGAGCGCTGCAGCCGTTCCGTCTTCGTCGTCTTCCTCCGCAGAGGCCGCCTCCCTCATCGAGATTGCGCACGACGCGTACGGCGTGCCCGGCGTCGTGCGTCTCACCCTGAACCGTCCCGATGCGTTCAACGCGCTTTCCGAAGCGCTCATCGACGCGTTGCAGACGCAACTGGGTGCGATCGCGAAATCGGACGCGCGCGTCGTCGTGATCGCGGCGGCGGGCCGCGCGTTCTGCGCCGGTCACGATCTCAAGGAAATGCGCGCCGCGCCTTCGCTCGATGGCTACCAGCGGCTCTTCGCGCGCTGCTCGAAGATGATGCTGGCGATCCAGACGATGCCGCAGCCCGTGATCGCGCGCGTGCAGGGCGTGGCGACGGCGGCGGGCTGTCAGCTCGTCGCGATGTGCGATCTTGCCGTGGCCGCCGAAGCGGCGCGATTTGCGGTCTCGGGCATCAATCTCGGGCTGTTCTGTTCGACGCCGGCGGTGCCGCTCACGCGCAACGTCTCGCGCAAGGCCGCTTTCGAGATGCTGATGACGGGCGAGTTCATCGATGCGCAGAAGGCGCTGCGCGAGGGGCTCGTGAACCGCGTCGTCGCCGCGGAGGAGCTCGATGCCGCCGTGACCGCGCTCGCCGCGAGCATTTGTGCGAAGCCGCGCGAGGCGGTGGCGGCGGGCAAGGGGCTGTTCTACCGGCAGCTCGAAATGGGCGTCGAAGCCGCGTATCAGCTCGCCGGGCAGACCATGGCCTGCAACATGATGACCGACCCGGCGCTCGATGGCGTGCAGGCGTTCATCGAGAAGCGTCCGCGCAAATAAGCGGCACTGGCCTGCGAATCCGGCCGTTCTTCTGGCGCGTTCGCGTCAATCTCGCGCGGGTTGGCAGTGATGGTCGATCCAGTCGATCATCGCGCCGATCACGCGTTCGCGATCGAGATCGTTGAGCGTCTCGTGGTAACTGCCCTCGTAGAGCGTGAGGGTTCGGTCGGGAGACCCCACGTGCGCGTCGAACGCGCGGCGATCATCCAGTGCGGCCCATGCGCGGCGCAACGGCGTGGGCGGCTTCGGCATGCCAGACGTATAGCGGCAACGCGGTGCCGTCGCCCTCGCGCAGCATCGCGCGTTGCGATACCGCGTCGGCGATGGGCGCCGGTTCCGCTGATGCCGCGCGTGTCGCATCCTGTGGCTGGGTGGTCTCCATCGTCGCTGCTCCCCTGGCTGTTGGTTGTCGGGCTGACCCGGTCGGGCAGACCCGGTCAGGCTGACCTGAGCGGTCGGCGGAGCGTAGCACCCGTTTCGGCGCGCCGATTCCGCGACATCCCTCTAATGATTTCGAGTTATGAAAATATCGGAAATGATTATTAATAGGAATTTTGCCCGCCAGGGTAAAATACCGAGCTAATTCCAGTCCAGCATACGGCGGCTGTCTGCCGGCGCGACGCGTCTTGCGCGATTGAACGATCGCGACATGAGCAAGCGGCGCGCGGCACACCCGCCGTTTCGTTTTTTTCATGATCGAAATTCGAAACGTTTCCCAGCGCTTCGCCGGCCCGCAAGGCTGGATCGAAGCGCTGCACAACGTCAATCTGACGATTCCTCCGGGTGAGGTGTTCGGCATCATCGGGCGCAGCGGGGCGGGCAAGAGCACGCTCGTGCGTACCATCAATCTGCTTACGCGGCCGACCGAAGGCGATATCGTCGTCAACGGGCGCACGCTCACGTCGCTCTCGAGCGCCGACCTGCGCGAGGCGCGCCGCGAGATCGGCATGATCTTCCAGCACTTCAACCTGCTGTCGTCGCGTACCGTGTTCGACAACGTCGCGTTGCCGCTCGAACTCGCGGGCATGAAGCGCCCGCAGATCGAGGAAGCCGTATTGCCGCTGCTCGAGCTCGTGGGCCTCACCGCCCAGAAGGACCGCTACCCGTCGCAGATCAGCGGTGGCCAGAAGCAGCGCGTGGGCATCGCGCGCGCGCTCGCGAGCAAGCCGAAGGTGCTGCTCTCCGACGAAGCGACCTCGGCGCTCGACCCCGAGACCACGCGCGCCATTCTCGACCTGCTGCGCAAGATCAATCGCGAGCTGAACCTGACCGTCGTGATGATCACGCACCAGATGGAAGTGATCAAACAGGTCTGCGACCGCGTGGCCGTGCTCGACGCGGGGCGCGTCGTGGAGACGGGCCCGGTCATCGACGTGTTCCTGCAGCCGCGCCACGAAGTCACGCGCGCGTTGCTAGGCGACGTGATCGCGCAGGAACTGCCACCCGCGCTCAAGGCCCGCGTGGCCGAGCGGCTCGCCAGGGGCAACGGGCATCTGCTGCGCCTCGCCTTCACGGGCACGGGTGTCGATCAGCCGGTTTTGTCGGAGACGATCCGCCGCTTCGAACTCGATTTCAACATCCTGCATGGCCAGATCGACGAGATCCAGGGGCAGGCGTTCGGCTCGCTCGCGGTGCTCGCGGGCGGCGATCCGGTGAAGGTGGCGCAGGCAATCGCGTGGCTGCGCGAGCAGGGCGTGGTGGTGGAGGAGCTGTCCCATGTTGAGTGAAATGTTCGATATGTTCGTCCAGTCGTTCTGGGAGACGCTCGTCATGGTGGGCATTTCCGGACTGGTGGGCGCGGCCATCGGCTTGCCGCTCGGCGTGCTGCTCTATCTGACCGACCGCGACGGCGTGCTGCAGAACATCGCCGTCAATCGCGCGATGGGCGTGGTCGTCAACGCCGTGCGCTCGACGCCGTTCATCATCCTGCTCGTGGCCGTGATTCCGTTCACGCGTGTCGTGGTGGGCTCGTCGATCGGCACCGCGGCCGCCATCGTGCCGCTCACCATTTCCGCCGCGCCGTTCATCGCGCGTCTCGTGGAAACCGCGCTGCGCGAGGTCGATCGCGGCCTCATCGAAGCCGCGCAGGCCATGGGCGCGAGCACGCGCCAGATCGTCTTCAAGGTGCTGCTGCCCGAGTCGCTGCCGGGCGTCGTGGCGGGGCTCACGATCACCTTCATCTCGCTCGTCGGTTATTCGGCGATGGCGGGTGCGATCGGCGGCGGCGGGCTTGGCGACCTCGGCATCCGCTACGGCTATCAGCGCTTCGAGCCCGAAGTCATGCTGATCGTCGTCGTGATCCTGATCGTGTTCGTGCAGCTCGTGCAGTCGTTCGGCGACTGGCTCGTGCGTCGTTTGAGCCACAAATAAGCCGTCCTTCGATACCCTTCACTCAGGACAAAGGTTGGATATGCAGCGTCGTTTCATGATCCGGCTGCTGGCTGCGCTTGGCGCGGCCTCGCTTGCGGCTCCGCTGCTTGCGCACGCGGACGAGACCATCAAGGTGGGCGTGACGGGCGGTCCGCACGAGCAGGTGATGGAAGTGGTGAAGCAGGTCGCGGCGAAGAACGGTCTCACGATCAAGATCATCGAGTTCTCCGATTACGTGCAGCCGAACGCGGCGCTCGCGAGCGGCGACCTCGACGCGAACAGCTATCAGCACGCGCCGTATCTCGATGCACAGGTGAAGGACCGCGGCTACAAGCTCGTCAAGCTCGCCGACACGGTCACGTTCCCGATGGGCATCTACTCGAAGAAGATCAAGACGCTCGCCGGGCTCAAGCCGGGCGCGCGCATTGCGATCCCCAATGATCCGACCAATGGCGGTCGCGCGTTGTTGCTGCTGCAGAAGCAGGGCCTTATCGAGCTGCGCGCCGGCGCCGGTTTGAAGGCGACGCCGCTCGACATCGTGGAAAACACGAAGAGGCTGAAGATCGTCGAGCTCGACGCGGCGCAGATCCCGCGCTCGCTCGACGACGTGGACGCCGCGGCGATCAACACGAACTTCGCGATGGAAGCGGGGCTCAAGCCGAAGCAGGACGCGATTGCGATCGAGGACCCGAACGGGCCCTACGTGAACATCATCGCGATCCGCGCGGCCGACCGCAACAAACCGTGGGCGGCGAAGCTGGTGGCGGCATACCACTCGCCGGAGGTGAAGCAGTACATCGAGCAGAAGTTCGGCGGAGCGGTGATCGCGTCGTGGTAAGCCCGGCCCGGCGCGGAGGGTGTGACGGATTAGGTAGAGAATTCGGTCGGAGAAGCCCGGGCTTGATACCCGGGTTTTTTCCGGCATAAAATCGCACGATCGTTCGCTTCTGGCGGCCGTTCTGCATGGGGTCAGAGGAAGGCGCTCAAGTGCTAACGCTGGCCGGCAAGGGAAATGCAGCGGTATTTGGGGCAGAAGCGGGTTGTGCGGGAAATGTGCTGGCGGGTGGATGCGTGCGGGAACGCTATCGCTATAATGTCCGCCAGGTTGACGTATTCGTAACTTCGGAGCATGTGAATGAAAGTCCTTGTGCCAGTCAAACGCGTAGTCGATTACAACGTCAAGGTTCGTGTGAAGTCGGATGGCACGGGCGTCGACATTGCCAACGTGAAAATGTCGATGAACCCGTTCGATGAAATCGCCGTGGAAGAGGCGGTGCGTCTGAAGGAAGCGGGCGTGGCGACGGAAGTCATCGCCGTGTCCGCTGGTGTCGCGCAGGCGCAGGAAACGCTGCGCACGGCGCTGGCCATCGGCGCGGATCGCGCGATCCTCATCGAATCGAATGAAGACCTGCAGCCGCTCGCCGTGGCGAAGCTGCTCAAGGCGCTCGTCGACAAAGAGCAGCCGCAGCTCGTGATTCTCGGCAAGCAGGCCATCGACGACGATTCGAACCAGACCGGCCAGATGCTCGCCGCGCTGGCGAACCTGCCGCAAGCCACCTTCGCTTCGAAAATCACCGTCGCCGATGGCAAGGCCACCGTCGCGCGCGAAGTCGATGGCGGTGCGGAAACGCTGTCTTTGAAGCTGCCCGCCGTGGTGACCACCGACCTTCGTTTGAATGAGCCGCGCTACGTCACGCTGCCGAACATCATGAAGGCGAAGAAGAAGCCGCTGGAAACGGTCAAGCCGGAAGACTTGGGCGTCGATGTCACGCCGCGTCTGAAGACGCTGAAGGTTGCCGAGCCGCCCAAGCGCAGCGCGGGCGTGAAGGTCGCCGACGTGAAGACGCTGGTCGAGAAGCTGAAGACCGAAGCCAAGGTGCTGTGA
>Ga0164242_10004381_pt1 | contig 15873 bp, 16 predicted proteins | sample OricomgcompostMG_FD_108783 | JGI IMG/M metagenome (GOLD analysis project Ga0164242, IMG submission 108783) | Miracle-Growth compost microbial communities from Emeryville, California, USA - Original compost - Miracle growth compost (MG) ... | reverse complement strand
GATCTCGATCAGCGGGATGCCGGCGCGGTTGTAGTCGATCAGCGAGTGGTCCGCACCGTGGATGCGACCGGTGGCGCCACCGACGTGGGTGGCCTTACCGGTGTCCTCTTCCATGTGGGCGCGCTCGATCTCGATGCGATAGGTCTCGCCCTCCACATCGACGTCCAGGTAGCCCTCGAACGCGATCGGCTCGTCGTACTGGCTGGTCTGGAAGTTCTTCGGCATGTCCGGGTAGAAGTAGTTCTTCCGCGCGAAGCGGCACCACTCCGCGATCTCGCAGTTGAGCGCGAGGCCGATCCGGATCGCGGATTCGACCGCCTTGGCGTTGACCACCGGCATCGCGCCGGGCAGGCCGAGGCAGGTCGGGCAGACCTGGGTGTTGGGCTGCCCGCCGAAGGTCGTCGGGCAGCCGCAGAACATCTTGGTCGCGGTGTTCAGCTCGACGTGGACCTCGAGGCCCATCGCCGGGTCGAACTTCTCGAGGACCTCGTCGAAGTCGATCAGAACGTCGGTCATCAGTTCTTCTCCTTGTACGCCGCGGGCGCGATCGGACCGCCCCAAGCCTCGGTCAGCGCGGCCTCGAGGGCTGCGCCCACCCGGTAGAGGCGGGCGTCCTCGAGCACCGGCGCGAGGAACTGGATGCCGGTTGGCAGACCGTCCTCGCTGCTCACACCGGAGGGGATCGAGATGCCGGGTACGCCGGCCAGGTTGGCCGGGATGGTGGCGAGGTCCTGGAGGTACATCGACAGCGGGTCGTCGACCTTCTCGCCCAGCGGGAACGCCGTCGTGGGCGCCGTCGGGCTGACCAGGACGTCGACCTGCTCGAAAGCCTTCTTGAAGTCCTCGATGATCAGCGTGCGGATCTTCTGCGCCTGGCCGTAGTAGGCGTCGTAGTAGCCCGAGGAGAGGGCGTAGGTGCCGATGATGATGCGGCGCTTGACCTCATCGCCGAAGCCGGCGTCGCGGCTCGCCTTCATCACGTCCTCGGCTGACGGCGAGGCCTCCGGAGTGACGCGCAAGCCGTAGCGCATGGCGTCGAACTTGGCGAGGTTGGAGGAGCACTCCGCCGGCAGGATGAGGTAGTAGGCCGCCATCGCGTGCACGAAGCTGGGCAGGCTGACCTCGACGACCTCGGCGCCGAGCTTCTTGAGGACCTCGACCGACTCGTCGAAGCGCTCAACGACGGCCGGGGACCAGGCGTCGCCCTGCAGCTCCTTGACGACACCGACCTTGAGGCCGGCGAGGCCGCCCTTGGCACCGTCGCGGGCCGCCTCGACCAGACCTGTCACCGGCTGCGGGACCGAGGTCGAGTCGTGCGGGTCGTGCCCGCCGATGAGCTCTTGGAGCAGCGCGGAGTCGAGCACGGTCCGGGTCACCGGGCCAAGCTGGTCGAGGGAGTTCGCCAGCGCGATCACGCCATAGCGGGAGACAGAGCCGTAGGTCGGCTTCACGCCGACAGTTCCGGTCATTGCACCGGGCTGGCGGATCGAACCGCCGGTGTCGGAGCCGATCGCCAACGGAGCCTGGAAGGCGCCCACCGCAGCGGCCGAGCCGCCGCCGGAGCCTCCCGGGATCCGGTCGAGCGACCACGGGTTGCGGGTCGGACCGTAGGCGCTGTTCTCGGTCGAGGAGCCCATCGCGAACTCATCCATGTTGGTCTTGCCGAGGATCGGCAGACCGGCCGCCCTGATCTTGGTGGTGACAGTCCCGTCGTACGGCGGGATCCAGCCCTCGAGCATCTTCGAGCCGGCCGTCGTCGGGAGACCCTTGGTCGTGAGGACGTCCTTGATCGCGATCGGCACGCCATCCAGCTCGTGCAGCGAACCACCGGCGGCGCGGCGCTCATCCGATGCCTTCGCCTGCGCCAGCGCACCCTCGGCGTCGACGTGGAGGAAGGCGTTGATGCCATTCTCGCCCTGATCAGTCGCGGCGATCTGGTCGAGGTGCGCCTGCACCAGCTCGACGCTGGTCACCTCGCCCGCGGCGAGCGCCGCAGCCTGCTCGGCGGCGGTCTTGTGGATCCAGCTCACGGTCTGCTCGCTCACTGCTCGTCCCCCAGGATCCGCGGTACGGAGAACTTGTCGTCCTCCTGCTCGGGTGCCGCCGCGAGCGCCTCTGCAGGCGTCAGGCCCGGCACCACGACGTCCTCACGGAAGACGTTCGTCATCGGGATCGGGTGGGAGGTCGGAACGACGTCGTCGCCGGCCACGCCCTGGATCGAGGCGACCGACTCGAGGATCACGTTGAGCTGGGGGGCCAAGTGGTCCAGCTCCGCATCACTGAGGTCGATCCGGGCGAGGTCGGCCAGGTGGCGCACCTCGTCACGGGAGAGTTCAGGCATGGGCGTCAGTCTAGGCGAGCGAACGAGCCGGCCAGGACGGGGACGACCCGCCCCGACAAGCGGTCTGGCGCGGCGGCAGGTCTCCGACCTCGTGGCGCCGATGCGCACTGCCAATGTCGTCGCCCTGGCGAGGGACCGCCGTCAGCTCTCGCCGTCGGTGTCGACCCCGACGCCGGCCGGCCCCTGCGCCAACAACGCCACGAAGCCCTCCTCGTCGAGGACCGTGAGACCGAGCTCCTCGGCCTTCTCGGCCTTCGAGCCAGCGTTCTCACCGACCACGACGTAGTCGGTCTTCTTCGACACCGACCCGGCGGCCTTGCCCCCACGGCTGATGATCGCCTCCTTCGCGGAGTCGCGGGAGAAGCCCTGCAGCGAGCCGGTCACGACCACGGTGAGCCCCTCGAGGGTGCGCTCGAGCGTCTCGTCGCGGACGTCCTCCATCACGACCCCTGCGGCCAACCATTTCTCGACGATCTCGACATGCCACGGCTCCCGGAACCAGGCGATCAGTGAATCGGCGATGACCCCGCCGACCCCGTCGACCTCGGCCAGTCGGGCACGGGCCTGGACGGCCTCCTTAGGCGCCGTGGCGACAGCGTCGCCCTGCTCCGGGGTCGCCTCGTCGGCGTTGGGATCAACGTCCTCGGAGACCGCCTCGTCAGCCGTGCGCACGACCTCGCGCAGCGCGGCCATCGAGCCGAACTCGGTCGCGATCGCGCGTGCAGCCGACGGGCCCACGTGTCGGATGGAGAGGGCCACGAGGACGCGCCAGAAGGGCACCGTCAGCCGATCACGGAGGTTGGCCAGCAGCTTCTCCCCGTTGGCGGAGAGCTGGGGACCTTCCTCGCCCTTCTTCGGGGCCCGGGTGAAGAGTGGGGTGGCGAGCAGTTTCGCCTGGTCGAGGTCGAAGATGTCGCCCTCGTTGCGCAGCGCGCCCGACTCCAGCAGAGCGACGCAGGCTTCGTAACCCATCCCCTCGATGTCGAAGGCTCCCCTGCCGGCGACGTGGTTGACCCGCTCGGTGACCTGGGCGATGCAGAGCTCGTGGTTGGGACACCGGCGGTCCTTGTCTCCTGCCTTCTGCTCGACGAGCTCGGTGCCGCAGGCCGGACACGCGGTCGGCGGGACCCACTCCGGCAGCCCTTCAGGGCGCAGCGCGAGCACCGGCCCGAGGATCTCGGGGATGACGTCACCGGCCTTGCGCAGCACGATCGTGTCACCGGGCCGGACGTCCTTGCGGGCCACCTCGTAGAAGTTGTGCAGGGTCGCCATCTCGACGGTCGATCCGGCGACCTTGACCGGCTCCATCACGCCGTACGGCGTGACGCGCCCGGTGCGGCCGGTGTTGACCTCGATCGCCTTGAGCTTGGTGTTGACCTCCTCCGGCGGATACTTGTAGGCGATCGCCCACCGGGGCGCACGGGACGTGGAACCGAGGCGACGCTGCAGACCGACGTCGTCGACCTTGATCACCACGCCGTCGATCTCGTGACTGAGCACCTCGGGATCGTGGCGGTGCTCGGCGAAGTAGGCGATGAACTCCTCGACGGCCTTCAGATCGGGCAGAACCTTGACCAGCTGCGAGATGGGCAGGCCCCAGCTCGCGAGGGCGGCGTACGCCTGCGACTGAGAGGTCGCCTCGAAGCCCTCACGAGCACCTACGCCGTGACAGGTCATCGCCAACCGGCGCGACGCTGTCACCGCGGGATCCTTCTGCCGCAGCGATCCGGCCGCGGTGTTGCGCGCGTTGGCATAGAGCGGCTTGCCCGCCGCCTCCTGTTCGGCGTTGATCTCCTCGAAGCGCTTGGTGGGCAGATAGACCTCGCCTCGGACCTCGATCAGCTTGGGCACCGGATGCTCGGTCGAGCCGGTCAGCCGGTGCGGGATGCCAGGGATGGTGAGCACGTTGGGCGTGACGTCCTCGCCGGTGCGGCCGTCGCCTCGGGTCAGCGCGCGGGTCAGTCGACCGTCCTCATAGAGCAGGTTGATCGCCAGGCCGTCGAACTTCACCTCGCACAACAAGTCCGGTCGAGTGCCGGCGTCGCGGACGACCCGGTCATACCACCCCGCCACCTCCTCGAGAGAGAACGCGTTGTCCAGGCTCTCCATGCGCTGCAGATGATCCACGGCCGTGAAGTCGGTGAACGCCTTGCCCATCACCCGCTGGGTCGGGCTCGACGGCGTGACCAGCTCCGGATACTGCCTCTCGAGCTCACCCAGCTGCCGCAGCAGTGCGTCGTAGTCGGCGTCGGTGAGGGGCGACGAGCCGTCGCGATAGTAGGCGTCCGAGGCGCCCTCGATCCGGGCGGACAGCTCAGCGTGGACGCTCGCAGGGCTCTCGTCGGTCATATGCACATCTTGCCGTTACCCACTGACAACAGAGGACGCCGAGCCCGCCAAGGCTGATCTCAGCGGGCCCGGCGCCGGGCTGATCAGGAGACGGTAGTCGCCTCAGGAGCGTCGATCGCAGCCGTCGACGACACGCCCCGGATCTCGATCTTGCGTGGCTTGGCCCTCTCCGCGACCGGGATGGTCAGCCGCAGAACGCCCGCGTCGTAGTGGGCATCGATGTGCTCGAGGTCGAGGTTGTCCCCCAGCACCAACTGCCGGCTGAATAGTCCCTTCGGGCGCTCCGAGGCGAGCGGCTCCCAGTCACCGTTGCGGGCGGGACGCTCGGCCCTGACAGTGAGGACGTTGCGCTCCACGTCGAGGTCGAGCGTGTCCGGCGCGATCCCCGGAAGGTCGAACTCGACGACGAAGCGGTCGTCCTCGCGCCAGGCGTCCATCGGCATGATCGCCGGGCGGGACGTCGTACCGGTGCCGCTGCCCAGGAGCTGCTGGGCGAGTCGATCGAAGTCGCGGAACGGGTCGGTCCGCATCAACATGGTTCACCTCCGAAATGATGAATTCTTCGATCAGCGATCTCTAGCGATCGCTATAGTTTTTCTATAGCACCATCACCCCAGAACGTTCAAGTGGCTACCACCCGAGGAGCACTGATGGCCCATCCGAGCTCGCCAGATCCGAGCCGACCGGTCTTCGCCATCTCCGTGGCTGCGGAGCTTGCCGGCACCGGGATCCAGAATCTGCGGGCGTACGAGCGCCGCGGCCTGGTCGAGCCCCAGCGGACCGCGGGCGGCACCCGGCGCTACAGCGAAGACGATGTGTCGCGCCTGCGCCGGATCACCACACTCCTTGCCGCCGGACTCAACCTCGCCGGGATCGAAGCGGTCCTCGTCCTCGAGACGGAGAACGCCGAGCTTCGCGCCCGGCTCCAGGAGCACTGAGCACCCCCCGAGGCGCACCAGAGCCCAGTGGTCTAGACCGCCGAGAAAAACCTCTTTGGTCGGGAATGAAACGACGCCGTACTATCTTGGATGGAACGAAACGGTTTCGTTTCAAGTCTATGACCGCAAGGAGTCCTCCCGGTGAATCTGCCTCGTGCCCTGCATCGTCCCCGCGTCGAGGGAGACCGCGAGCAGGAGATCCTCGAGACGACTCTCACGATTCTCGGCGAGGTCGGCTACGACCGCCTCACCATGGACGCCGTCGCCAGCCGGGCGAAGGCGTCGAAGGCGACCCTCTATCGGCGCTGGTCCACCAAGGCCAAGCTGGTCATCGACGCGCTCCACGCCACCAAGGAGCCCCATGAGCTCCCCGACACCGGCAGCCTCAAAGGGGACCTCGAGGCGGCGTTCTGCGGCATGGGGGGCCTGACCGATCCGCAGATGGTCGCGACGATGAGCAGCCTCATCACCGCGATCGGTCGTGACGAGGAGTTCGCCCGCGAGTTCCGCGAGCATTTCATCACCGCCAAGCTCGAGACCAGCAGAGTCATCTGGGAGCGCGCGCAGGAGCGCGGCGAGCTCCGGCCCGATCTCGACATCGATCTTCTCTGCCACGCCATGCCCGGTGTGGTGCTCCACCGCGTCTTCATGCTCGGGGAACCCCCGACCGAGGACCTCATCAATCGGGTGATCGACCAGATCATCCTGCCCGCAGCGACCCACAAGGACTGACATGACGACCACCGACGCGCTCAGCGTCGAGCAGAGCACCGGTCAGCACCGGCATCTCGGATGGGCCCTCGTGCTCATCTGCATCGCCCAGCTGATGGTCGTGCTCGATTCGACCATCGCGAACATCGCGCTCCCCTTCATCCAGAAGGACCTCGACTTCTCCGCCTCGACCCTCACCTGGGTTGTCACGGGCTACTCCCTGACCTTCGGCGGCCTGCTACTGCTCGGCGGACGCCTGGGTGACCTGTTCGGTCGCCGTACCGTCTTCATGATCGGTCTGGTCGTCTTCGCGATCGCCTCCCTCGTCGGTGGCCTCGCGCAGGACGAGGTCATGCTGCTGATCTCCCGTGGCTTCCAGGGTGCTGCCGCTGCGCTCGCCGCGCCGTCGGCCCTCGCCCTGATCACCACCACCTTCCCGGCCGGCCCCCAGCGCAGCCGCGCCTTCGCTGTGTACGCCGCCATGTCCGGCGTCGGCGCTGCCGTCGGCCTGCTGCTCGGCGGCTGGCTGACCGGCCTGTCCAGCATCTTCGGCCTGGACGTCGACGGCTGGCGCCTCACCTTCCTGATCAACGTGCCGATCGGCATTGCCGCGGCCCTGCTCGCGCCGATCCTGCTCGCCGAGTCCGAGCGCCACCCCGCCGACCTGGACGTGCCGGGCGCCATCACCGGCACGGGCGGTCTGCTAGCTATCGTCTACGGGCTGACCCGCGCAGGCAGCCATGGCTGGACTGGCGGCTCCACCCTGGGCTTCCTGATCGGCGGCATCGTCCTGCTCGGCATCTTCGCCTTCGTCGAGACCCGCGTCCAGCACCCGCTGCTCCCGTTCCGGATCTTCGCCAGCCAGACTCGCGCCTCCTCCTTCGTGGCGATGATGCTGCTGCCCGCGGCGATGTTCGCGATGTTCTACTACCTGTCCCAGTACGTACAGCTGGTCAAGGGCTTCAGCCCGCTGCACACCGGTGTCGCCTTCCTGCCCTTCTGCGTCGGCATGGTCGCGGCCGCCACGATCGCTTCCAGCCTCATCGACCGGATGTCGCCGCGTATCCTGGCCGGCGTCGGCACTCTGATCGCAGCCGTCGCGCTGTTCGGCTTCTCCCGGATCCCGCACGACACCTCGCTGCCGATCCAGGCCGTCCAAGGCGGCTACTGGAGCCACCTTTTCCCGTACATCTTCGCGATGTCCTTCGGCATGGGCCTGACCTTCGTCACTGTCACCCTGACCGCCGTCCACCACCTGCGGGCGGAGGACTCCGGCATCGGATCCGGCGTACTTAACACCATGCAGCAGGTCGGTGGCGCGCTCGGGCTCGCCATCCTCTCGACGGTCGCCACCCACGTGATGACCAGCGACACCGACAAGATCACCGCTGCCACCGCCGGCCAGGGGCAGCCCTCGGCGCACATGCTCGCCACGGTCCAGCAGCAGATCTTCGCCCACGGCGCGACCACTGCGTTCCTGGTCGGCTCGATCATGGCGCTCGTCGGCTCCGCGATCATCTGGCTGTTCCTCAACGTCAAGCACACCGAGCTGGCGACCGACGGCCCGGAGGGCGTACACGTCGGCTGACGCCGACCTGTCGCGAATTCACGGCCAGAGGCGTCGAACAGGCGCCCGTTCGGCCAGAACGACGCCGAGCGGGCGCAGATTCAGATCGAATCTGCGCCCGCTCGGCCAATTGACCGGGGCTCGGGTCACGGAGTCTCGGTCACCGGTGTCAGGCCGCCACGATGGCCTTCTCGATCGCCTCCACGAACGCCGGCAGGTCATCGGGCTTTCGGCTGGTGATGAGGTTGCCGTCGACCACGACCTCCTGATCCGACCAGTCCGCCCCCGCATTGCGCAGGTCGTCGGCCAGGCTGGGCCAACTGGTGAGCCGGCGGCCCTCGGCCCGGCCCGCCGAGATCAACAGCCACGGTCCGTGACAGATCAGGGCCAGCGGCTTCCCGGCGGTGTCGAAGGCGGTGACCAGCTCCTGGGCCTTCTTCTCCAGCCGGATCCGGTCTGCATTGACGGTCCCGCCCGGTACGACGAGGACGTCGGTGTCGGCCACGTCGATGTCATCGAGGGTGCCGTCGACGTCGACCTTCTGGGTCGGCTCGGTGTCACCCTGGGTCGCTTGAATCGCCTCACGCTTGGTCGAGTAGACACTCACGCTGGCTCCGGCCTCGCGCAGCTTGTCGCGCGGGACCACCAGCTCGGCCTCCTCGAAGAAGTCGGTCGCGATGATGGCGACCTTCGCGCCGTTGAGGCGCGCCGGCTCGGTCATGAGGTTCCTCCTCGCTCGTCGGGGACGTACCCGGATCGGTACCCGACGAACAGCCGATCAGGCGTGGTCAGGCCCGGTCAGCCGTGGAGAGAGGCGGCGCTGGTCCGCGCGAGCGCCATCGCCTGCCGGCTCCAGGCCAGGCTCGCACCGGCCATGCCACACGCAGGGGTGATCGCCAGGGACACCTCGGCCGGGTCGAGTCCGACCATCTCGAGCCAGCGCAGCACCTGCTCGGTCACCTGCTTGTCCGAGAGCGAAGTGCCTGGGTCCAGCGACGGCACGACGCCGAGCGCCACCGTGTCACCCGCCTCCAACGCCTCGGCCAGGGCGTCGTGGTCCTTGGCGGTCAGCTGGGTGAAGTCGGCCGCCAACCCCTTCGCACCGGCGCCACGCACCAGATCCCACGGCGTTGTCGCACAGCTGTGCACCCACGGCTCCGCGCCTGCCTCCGCGGCCGCCGAGAGCACCCACTGCAGCGCCTGCGACGCCTCTGGCAGGTCGACGGCACGATGGCGGCCATATCCGCTCGCGGTCGGGATGCGCGCGTTGATGACCGCATCGAGTGCGGCCTCGTCGACCTGTGCGATCAGCCTGGTCACGCCCGGAAGGCGCCGGCGTACGTCCCGGAGGTGAGCGCCCAGGCCCTCCGCCAGCGCCTGGGCCAGCTCTCGCCTGGCGCCATGGTCCGCGAGCAGCTTGTCGCCGCGCGGGCGCTCGACGGTGGCGGCCAGGGTCCACGGCCCGGCGACCTGGATCTTGAAAGCCCCCTCATACCCCTCGGCGAGCTCCTCGAGCGTGTCGAGGTCCTGCCCGAGCAGCGAACGCGCCCGGCGCTGGTCGACCCCCGGTGAGCCGCTCGATCCGGTCAGGCGCCAGCCGGCTGGTTGGAGATCGGCATCCAGATCGGCAAGTACGCCGACCGCACGCCCGACCATGCCGGCGATCGCACCCCGAGCGGGGAGCTCCGGCAGATGGGGTAGGTCCGGCAACTCGCCCAGGACGACCTTCACCGCCTCGGCGAAGTCGTCGCCGGGTAGTGAGCCGATGGCGGTGGCGTGGGTGGTCATGCGGGCCGCCCGGGGCCGGGGTAACACGTCGTCAGCTTGAGTAGACGGTCGATGCAACGGGCTCCTACTGCGTGTAACAACGTGTTACCCCGCCCGCCGCCGCGTCGAGGCGATGGTCGCCGACCCCACCACACGCGAGCCGTCGTAGATCACCGCGGCCTGACCGGGGGCGATGCCGAAGGCCGGGTCGAGCAACTCGATGATGACCCTCGACGCCTCGACCGGCTCGGCGGGCATGACGGTCACGATCGCGCGGTGCTCCTCACCGTGCGCGCGCAGCTGGACCGCCACGCCTCCGCCCTCCAGACGAGACGGTGTGGTTCCGCACCAGCGCGGCCGGACCCCCTCGATCCGGTCGACGGCCAGGTGTTCACGCGGACCGACGGTCACAGTCCCGGAGACGGGTTCGATGTCCAGGACGAAGCGCGGCCTGCCGTCAGCGGCGGGTACGCCGAGCCGCAGCCCACGTCGCTGGCCGATGGTGAGTCCGAGCGTGCCCTGGTGGCGGCCCACCTCGGCACCGGACTCGTCCAAGATCGGCCCCGGAGACGTACCGACCGCGTCCGGCAGCTTCTCTCGCAGCCAGCCCGCGTTGTCGCCGTCGGCGACGAAGCAGATGTCATGGGAGTCCGGCTTGTCCGCGACCAGCAGCCCGCGCCGGGCCGCCTCCTCCCGCACCAGCGGCTTGGGGGTGTCGCCGAGCGGGAAGAGCGAGTGCCGGAGCTGGTCCTGGGTCAACACGCCGAGCACGTAGCTCTGGTCCTTGGCCGCGTCGGCCGCCCGGTGCAGCTCCACCCCGTCCGCTCCGTCGCAGACGACGGCGTAGTGGCCCGTCACGACCGCGTCGAAGCCGAGCCCCAACGCCCTGTCCAGCACCGCTGCGAACTTGATCTTCTCGTTGCAACGCAGGCAGGGGTTGGGCGTGCGGCCCTCGGCGTACTCCGACATGAAGTCCTCGACCACGTCCTCGTGGAAGCGGTCGGACATATCCCAGACGTAGAACGGGATGCCGATCACGTCGGCCGCACGGCGAGCGTCGTTGGCGTCCTCGATCGTGCAACAGCCGCGGGCACCGGAACGGTACGACGCCGGGTTGCGCGACAGCGCGAGGTGGATCCCCGTGACGTCGTGGCCGGCCTCGACCGCACGTGCGGCGGCGACGGCCGAGTCGACGCCGCCGGACATGGCAGCGACGACTCTCATCTCTGGCGCCCCATCAGCGCATCCCGGCCGATCTGGCCCGCTCGACACAGGGGCCGATGGCGGCGACCAATGCCTCGACGTCCTCGGTAGTGGAGTTGTGCCCGAGTGAGAACCGCAGCGAGCTGCGCGCCTCCGCCTCGGAGCGGCCCATGGCGAGCAGCACGTGGGACGGCTGCGGCACGCCCGCCGAACACGCCGAGCCGGTCGAGCACTCGATCCCCTGGGCGTCGAGCAGCATCAGCAGCGAATCGCCCTCGCAGTTGGGGAAGGAGAAGTGGGCGTTGCCGGGCAGCCGCGCGGCAACGCCGGAACCCACCGGCGGGCCGTTGAGTACCGCGTCGGGCACTGCCGCGAGGACGCCGGCAACGAGCCGGTCGCGCAGGGCGCCGACACGGGCGGCGTACACGCTCTGCTCCTTGACCGCGAGCTCGACGGCAGCCGCAAACCCCGCGATCGCCGGTACGTCGATGGTTCCGCTGCGCACGTCGCGCTCCTGACCGCCGCCGTGCAGCAGGGCGGTGAGGTCCAGCTCGCGGCGGGCGAGCAGTGCACCGACGCCGTAGGGACCGCCGACCTTGTGCCCGGTCAGGGTGAGCGCGTCGACGCCGGAGGCGCCGAAGTCCACCTCGACCGCGCCGACCGCCTGCACGGCGTCGCTGTGCACGGGTACGCCGTACTCCCCCGCGAGTGCCACTACCTCGTCCAGCGGCTGGAGTGTGCCGACCTCGTTGTTGGCCCACATCACCGAGATCAGCGCGATCTCCTCGGCCGACCGCTCCAGGGCCTCGCGGAGAGCCTCGACCGAGAGCCGGCCGTCGCGGTCCACGGGCAGGAGGTCGACCTGCGCGCCCTCGGTCTCCGCGAGCCAGTGCAGCGGGTCGAGGACGGCGTGGTGCTCGATGCCGGTCGACAGGATCCGCACCCGGCGGGCGTCGCCGGCCCGGCGCGACCAGAAGGCGCCCTTGAGCGCCAGATTGTCCGCCTCGGTGCCGCCGGAGGTGAAGACCACCTCACCCGGCCGGCAGCCGAGCGCCTGCGCGAGTGTCTCGCGCGACTCCTCCACCACCCGGCGGGCGCGACGGCCCGAGGCGTGCAGGGAGGAGGCGTTCCCGACCGCGAGAAGGTGTGCGCTCATCGCCTCGACAGCGGCCGGCACCATCGGGGTGGTGGCGGCGTGGTCGAGGTAGACGGTCCGCGGCGCGCGTGTCATGACGTGCCAAGGGTACGGCGAACCCCTGCATGCCCCGTAAACGTCCCCGCACCGCGGCTCGTAACCCGGTGTTCAACCAGCGGCTCTAGGTTGCGCTCATGATCGAGGATCTGCGCGCCCACATCGACCGTCTTCAGACCGAGGGTCACTCCATCGGCGAGGACCACGACGACGATCCCATCCTGATCGACCCCCATGGCCGAGCCGTCGACACCTGGCGGGAGAACTACCCCTACGACGAGCGTCTCGACCGCACGCTCTACGACGTGCAGAAGTACGAGCTCCAGGTCGAGCTGATCAAGTTCCAGAACTGGCAGCAGCGCACCGGCCACCGCCACGTCGTCCTCTTCGAGGGCCGCGACGCAGCCGGCAAGGGCGGCACCATCAAGCGCTTCATGGAGCATCTCAACCCGCGTTACGCGCGCACCGTCGCACTGGCGAAGCCGAGCGAGCGCGAACGCACGCAGTGGTACTTCCAGCGCTACATCGCCCATCTTCCTTCCGCCGGCGAGCTCGTCCTCTTCGACCGCAGCTGGTACAACCGCGCCGGCGTCGAGCGAGTGATGAGGTTCTGTACCGAGGACGAGTACGTGCGCTTCATGGACCAGGCACCGCGCTTCGAGAAGATGCTCGTCGATGCCGGCGTCGGCGTCACGAAGTTCTGGTTCTCGGTCACTCAGTCCGAGCAGCGCACCCGCTTCATCATCCGTCAGATCGACCCGGTCCGGCAGTGGAAGCTCTCCCCCATGGACCTCGAGTCGCTCGACCGCTGGGACGCCTACACCGACGCCAAGGAGGAGATGTTCAACCGGACCGACACCAAGTCGGCTCCGTGGATCACGATCAAGTCCAACGACAAGAAGCGCGCTCGGCTGAATGCGATGCGCTACTTCCTCTCGCAGTTCGAGTACGACGGCAAGGACGCCGATGTGGTCGGCGTACCGGACCCGAGGATCGTGCAGCGCGGCAAGCGGGCCGTCGGCGACTGAGCGGCCGCGCACTAGTCCCGCAGGTCGGCCTCGAGCGGCCAACCACCCCGCGCCAGCAGCGCCGAGACACGGGTGATGTCGTCGGGCGTGCATTTCTGAAAGGCGTGCTCGCGCACCATCTGCTTGATGTCGGCGGAGGTGACCGGGACGTCGCCGGCCGAGACCGACTGCAGCGCCAGCTCGTCGGAGATCGTCTCGATCTCGTCGTCGGTCAGCTTGCGTCGCAGTACGCCGAGGACGGGCGGGTAGTCAGCCGGGGGGATGCCCTGCGGGTAGCCGGCCTTCAGCCATTCCAGCACGCGGGACACGGGCGAGTTGCTCACGCCTTGCCTCCGATCGTTGGAACGATGTGGCTGAAGGAGATGTCCTTGCCCTGGCCACTGGCGATGATGTAGATCAGCCCGGCGACGATCGCGTAGGCGACGACGATGAACAGGGCCGCCGCCAGCACCTTGCCCATCGGACCGCTTCTGCGACCAGCCGTCGTCGTACCGCCGACGCCAGTCTGCGCCTCGTCCCCCGTGCCCCATGCCAGTGAGCGGATGCCGAGTGCGAAGACGGCCGGCAGGCCCGCACCGAGCACCACACTGACCAACAGCACCTTCCAGATCGCCTCGGACGCCAACCGGACGTCGCTGTTGAAGGCGCTCATGCTGCTGCTCCTGTCGGAACGGCCCGGGGGGTCACGTCGGCCTCCCATTCGTCGTTGACGTTGTGGGCCCCGACCGGCTGCCGGCGGGACCGGGCGAAGAGGTACCCCGCGACGGCCACCAAAATGACGACCTGGACGATCGAGCCACCGGTCAGCCCGAACAGGTTGCCGATCCCCCACATCACGGCGCCGACGATGCCCGCGGCGGGCAGCGTGAGGAGCCACCCGACCACCATCCGGCCGGCGACGCCCCAACGGACCTGTGCCCCGGGCCTGCCCAGGCCAGTGCCCAGGATCGAGCCGGTGGCGACGTGGGTAGTGGAGAGCGCGAAGCCCATATGGCTGGAAGCCAGGATGACCGCCGCCGAGGAGGCCTCGGCCGCGACACCCTGGGGCGACTCGATCTCGACCAGGCCCTTGCCGAGGGTGCGGATGATCCGCCAGCCGCCCAGGTAGGTGCCGAGCGCTATCGCGCCGGCGCAGACGAGCTTCACCCAGAATGGGATCGAGTCGAGGTGGTCCCAGTGCCCGGTGGCGATCAGTGCCAGGGTGATCACACCCATCGTCTTCTGCGCGTCGTTGGTGCCATGGGCGAGGCTGACCAGCGATGCGGTGCCGATCTGACCCCAGCGGAAGCCGCTCTGCGTGAAGCGATCGGCTACGCCCCTCGTGATGCGGTAGATCAACCAGGTGCCGAGGCCTGCGACGATCGCCGCAACGACCGGCGAGGCGACCGCAGGGAGAAGCACCTTGCCGACGACACCGTCGAGCTTGCTCCCGTCGCCGACCCAGTTGACGCCATGCCAGCCGATCGCAGCGATCGCGGCGCCCATCAGGCCGCCGAAAAGGGCGTGCGACGAGCTGGACGGCAGGCCGAGCAGCCAGGTCAGCAGGTTCCACACGATGCCGCCGATCAGACCAGCCAGCACGATCGAGAGGAGCTTGTCCCCCGACATCGTCAAGGCCGCATGGGCCGACGTCGCGTTGCTGTCGAACGTCTTCACCACCGCGTTGGTCACCGTCAGAGCCACCGCCACGGAGAGGAACGCGCCGAGGAGGTTCATCGCTGCCGAGAGGGCGACGGCGATGCGCGGCTTGAGCGCCCCGGTGGCGATCGAGGTCGCCATCGCGTTGCCCGTGTCGTGGAAGCCGTTGGTGAAGTCGAAGCCCAGTGCCGTGGCGACGACGAGCACCAGCACCAATGTCTCTGCGCTCACATCGTGAGCGTCCCCCGGCCACCCATCGCGGCGATAGGGCCCGGCGGCGGTGTTCGCCGACTGTTCAACTTCTCCGGTCAGGACGCGGTGGAGATCTGCGGAACCACATGGCTGAAGGAGATGTCCTTGCCCTGGCCGCTTGCGATGATGAACAGCAGCCCGCTGACCACGGCGTACACCACGATCAGCAGTAGTACGCCGGCGGCCACGCGGCCGATGACCAGCCGGCCGCTGGCCAGCGAGCGGATGGAGAGCGCGAACAGAGCCGGCATGCCTGCACCCAGGATGACGCTGACCAGCAGCACCTTCCAGATCGCGCCCAGGGCGAGCCGGACGTCGTGGCCGAATGCATCCCTCATCGCGGGCCTCCGGTCACCAGGTCGGCCGGGACATTGGGCGCGGCCTGGTCGATCTCCCAGGCGTCGGTGACGTTGATGGCGCTGACCTTCTCCTGGCGCGAGCGGCGGTAGAGATACCCGGCCACGGCGAGCAGGCACAGGAACTCGATGACCGAGCCGACGCCCAGGCCGAAGAGGTGGCCGACGATCCACATGGTGCCGCCGACGATCGCTGCCGCTGGCACGGTCAGCAGCCACGCGCCGACCATCCGGCGGGCCGTGGTCCAGCGGACCTGGGCACCGGGCTTGCCGATCCCGGCGCCGACGATGGAGCCGCTGGCGACGTGGGTGGTGGAGAGCGCGAAGCCGAGGTGGCTGGAGGCCAGGATCACGGTGGCGGTGGAGGCGTCGACGGCCACTCCCTGGCGCGGCTCGATGTCGACCAGACCCTTGCCGAGGGTGCGGATGATCCGCCAGCCGCCCAGGTAGGTCCCGGCGGCGATGGCGACCGCGCAGACGAGCTTCACCCAGAACGGAATCGAATCGAGGTGGTCCCAGTGCCCGGTGGCG
>Ga0164242_10004380_pt1 | contig 15875 bp, 13 predicted proteins | sample OricomgcompostMG_FD_108783 | JGI IMG/M metagenome (GOLD analysis project Ga0164242, IMG submission 108783) | Miracle-Growth compost microbial communities from Emeryville, California, USA - Original compost - Miracle growth compost (MG) ... | reverse complement strand
GCGCACCGCCACGCCGTTGTGCACCTGTTCCAAAATCACGCTTTGCGCGCCATCGGCCACATCGCCGGCGATTTCCACGCCGCGATTGATCGGCCCCGGATGCATCACGATGGCGTCCGGCTTCGCCAATTTCAATCGTTTTGCGTTTAATCCGTATAGCGTCGCATACTCGCGCGGCGACGGCAGGAATGTTCCGTCCATGCGTTCGTTTTGCAATCGCAACATGATTACTACATCGGCATCTTTAATCGCCTCGTTGAAATTGGTTTCGAGGCGCGCGCCAAATTGCGCAAATTCCTGCGGCAGCAACGTGGCCGGGCCGCACAACGTGACGCCCGCGCCCACATGTTTCAATCCCCAAAAAGTACTTCTGGCCACGCGCGAATGCCAGATGTCGCCGACGATGATGGCTTTTAATTTCTCAAAAGTACTTTTATGCTGCGAGATGGTGAGCAAATCCAGCAATCCCTGCGACGGATGTTCATGGCAGCCATCGCCGGCATTGAGCACATGCCCGCGCGCATAATGCGAAGCCAATTCAGGCGCGCCGCTGCTGGAATGGCGGATGATAAAACAATCCACGCCCATCGCGTCCATGGTCAAAACGGTGTCTTTGAGCGTCTCTCCTTTTTTCACGCTGGAAGTTGCCACCGTCACCGATGAGGTTTCCGCCGATAAAATTTTCGCCGCCATTTCGAAGGAAGAACGGGTGCGCGTGGACGGTTCGAAAAACAGCGTGCACACACTTTTGCCCCGCAGCGCCGGCACTTTACGGATGGGGCGCGAAAGTACTTCCTTGAATTGCTGCGCCGTTTCCAAAATCAGATGAATTTCATCGGAGCTCATCTCACGCAAGCCGAGAATATGTTTGTGATTGAGTTTCATGCTATTTTTCAATCCTCACCAAATCTTCCCCATCGGTTTCCGATAAAAGTACTTTTATCGTTTCTTCTTTCGATGATGGAACATTCTTCCCCACAAAATCAGCGCGAATCGGCAATTCGCGATGGCCGCGATCCACCAAAACCGCAAGCTGCACAATCGCAGGCCGGCCCAAATCATTGAGCGCATCCAGTGCCGCGCGCACGGTTCGGCCCGTGAATAAAACATCGTCAACCAGCACCACCGTTTTGCCATTGATATCAAACGAAAGTTGGCTGCTTTGCGGATTGATCGGGCGCTGGCCGTAGTCATCGCGATAAAGTGATATATCTAATATGCCCACCGGTACCTCGCAATTTTCAATCTGCTGCAAGTGCGCGGCGATGCGTTCAGCCAGCGGCGCGCCTCGGCTGGGAATTCCTACCAGAACTAAATTCTCCGCGCCGCGATTGCGCTCGGCGATTTCATGCGAAATGCGTTTCAAACCACGCGAAATATCACCCGCGTCCATCAATGCGTTTTCTTTTTTCGGTTGCTGCGGCATAAACCTAGATATCCCCTCCGCCAAGGTGGCATAAAAAAACCCTCGCCCCCCGCATGAAAGCGGGCTGACAAGGGTTGAAAGAACGTAAATTGAGTATGTAATTTTTCATCGATTTGTCTTTGCGCGCCTCTCGGACGCGCTTAAAAGAACCTGTATTATGTTACATCAAACGCGTTGATTCGTCAATCTGGTTTTCCCCCATTTTGAGGTAATTTGTGCGATAACGAATGTTTTGGTTCATGCGGCGTCAGCGTGATAAAAGTACTTTTATCTCCATGTACTTTTTTCGCCACATGCTGCACAAACTCCATTCCGTCTTCCAATTCGCGCGCGCCCACATGCAATTTTCCGCCATCCCATTCCACTAATAATTTGCCGCCTTTTACTTCGCAAGAGGTGATATTTTCCCAGGTAATTTCGCTTTGCAATCCACGCCAATCTATCACGAATAGTTGATTTTCATCAAATCCCGCCTTCGCCAATTGCGAACGGCGGGCTTTTTTTTCCAATTGCCACGCCGCATTTCCCAGCATCCATACAATCGCCACTCCCGCGCCAATGAGCACCGCGCGCAATTCAAAAGCTGAGGTTCGCCAAAACAAAATCGCCACAATAACCAATCCCAATAACGCTCCGAGCAATTGCATCATAAAAGCACGCTGATCGTCTTGACTGGGCGGAAAATAATGAAATTCACGCATGATAAAAGTACTTTTACTATGCCCTATTTGCGGAAAGGCTGCAATAACGAATGAACAAAGGAACGATATTTAATATGTCAAAATAAATGTTTAAAATTCAAGAAGAAGTGGCATAATAACATTTGTAAGGAGCCTGGTTTATATGAAAAATATTCATACAAAGCGCAAGACAGCTTTTACTCTAATCGAACTTTTGGTTGTTATTGCAATTATCGCTATTCTTGCATCTATCCTGTTTCCCGTTTTCGCGCGGGCTCGTGAAAACGCACGCCGCGCCAGTTGCATGAGCAATCTCAAGCAGGTTGGGCTTGGCGTTATGATGTATGTGCAGGATTATGACGAAAAATATCCACCGCGAGGATACACCACTCCAGATGATCAGGTTCCGCCAGACGGACAAGTTTGGTACTCGACTGGCGGTACAAATTCCTGGTTCTGGGAGCAATTGATCTACCCCTATACTAAAAGCGATCAGGTTTACATTTGTCCATCCGCACCCACAACTTCTCACCCCTATTCCGGAAATTATGGAACAAACAGTAATATTCTCGTTGGCGTCAGTAGTTCAGTTCCGGTTGTAAGCATGGCTGAATTGCAGGCTCCTTCTACAATTTATATGATGATGGATGCTGGACCATATTATCTCACGCCGAGTATGGTGTATGCACCAACAGGTGCTTTCTGGTATTTGCCGGGAACAGAAAAGTATGTGGGAATTGCGGCGGCAGATGTAGTGGATAGCCTTGGAAATCATCTTAACACTTCTGCACAAGCGGATTATGCTTCTGACGGCCGTCATTTTGATGGCGTCAATATGACTTTTGCGGATGGACACGTCAAATGGCTTAAAGTGAGCGAAGTATATAATGAGGCTAAAAAATACGCTAACGCCACGACCAAAGCCGATAGCGCATGGAATCCTGCTAAGCAATAATTGAATGCGATGACTTAAAAGTACTTTTATCCACCTGCATTCATCTCTAAATAAGCATAAATGAACCCGTCAAAATCACCATCCATCACAGCCGAGATATTGCCGGTTTCGTGGCCGGTGCGCAGGTCTTTGACCATTTGATAAGGCTGAAAAACGTAGCTGCGAATCTGGCTACCCCATTCGTTAGAAGATTTTTCTCCGCGCACGCGAGCGATTTCTTCTTGCTGTTCGCGCCATTGTTTTTCCAATAAGCGCGACTTCAACACTTTCATCGCCACGTCTTTATTGCGCCCCTGGCTGCGTTCGTTCTGGCATTGCGCCACAATTCCCGTCGGCAAGTGCGTGATGCGAATGGCGGTTTCATTTTTCTGCACATTCTGGCCGCCGGCGGAACTGGCACGGAAGGTGTCGATGCGCAAATCGTCGGGATCGATTTCGATGGAATCATCGGCTTCAATTTCTGGCACTACGTCGATAGACGCAAAACTGGTCATGCGTTTTCCTGCAGAATTGAAGGGGGAAATGCGCACCAAACGGTGCACGCCTGCTTCTGCTTTCAAAAGTCCATACGCATTTGCGCCTTTGATAATCGCGCTGAAACCTTTGAGACCCGCTTCTTCACCAGGATTTTCTTCGAGCACTTCTATTTCGAAATCATGTTGTTCCACCCAACGCAAATAAGCGCGCACCAACATCTGCGCCCAGTCCTGCGCTTCGGTGCCGCCAGCTCCGGCGTTGACGGCGAAAATCGCATTATTGGCGTCGTATTCACCAGCAAATAAAAGCGCTCGTTCTAATTTTGTATATTGCTTTTCAATTTCTGCAACTTCGCTCTCAATCTCTTTGACCAGCTCAGCGTCATCTTCTGCTTTGGCCAATTCCATCAATTCCAAAACGTCAGCCGTTTTCGTTTCCAATTCTGCATACGGCGACAAAAATTCCCGCGCCGCGGAAATTTTGCGCATCAAATCCTGCGCTGCCGCAGGGTCATCCCACAGATCAGGCACGTTGGATTTTTCTTCCAATTCAGCTAAAAGTACTTTTTTACCTTCTAAATCCAAATGCTGAGCTTTGGTTGCTAATCCGGCGCGAATGTGTTCAACGGTTTGTTGGGCTTCTTCTAACATGGAAAACGAAATCTGGACAATTATGAATGGCGAAATTCAACTTCAATTTTAAGCAAAGGCAAGAACGTATAAAAGTACTTTTGCCAGACTGAGCGCCCCACGCGCGGGTCGCTTAGTCTGGCAACGAATAAATTAAACAGCCGCTTTTAGCTCTTCTACTTTATCCGTATTTTCCCAAGTGAAATCCACATCTTCGCGGCCAAAATGACCGTAAGCAGCAGTTTTGCGGTAAATCGGACGGAGCAGATCAAGACTTTCGATAATCGCGCGTGGACGCAAATCAAAAACTTTCTCGATGGCACTGGCAATCTTTTCGTCGCTGACAGTGCCGGTTCCAAATGTATCCACATAAACGGAAAGCGGACGCGCTTTGCCGATGGCGTAGGCAACTTGCGTTTCCACGCGATCCGCCAGGCCGGCAGCAACGACATTTTTGGCCACTTTACGCATCATGTAGCAAGCGCTGCGATCCACCTTTGTGGGATCCTTACCGGAAAACGCGCCGCCACCGTGGCGTCCCATTCCGCCATAACTATCGACAATAATCTTGCGTCCAGTTAATCCCGTATCGCCTTGCGGGCCGCCGATGGTGAAGCGTCCGGTGGGGTTTACAAAAATTTCGATTTTATCGTGATACCATTTATCGCCCAAAACAGGCTTGATAACATGCTCAATCAAATCCTGGCGAATTTGATCCTGGCTCACATCGGGATGATGTTGCGTGGAAATCAAAACCTTGTCGATGGCGACAGGTTTGTTATTTTCATAGCGCACCGTAACCTGGCTTTTGCCGTCGGGGCGCAGATATTTCAATGTTCCGTTTTTTCGCACTTCGCTGAGACGTTGGCAAAGTTTATGTGCCATTTGAATCGGCAGCGGCATCAATTCCGGCGTATCATTATTGGCGTAACCAAACATCATGCCTTGATCCCCTGCGCCCACCAAATCGTAAGGATCGGTATCGCCATCGCGCGCTTCCAATGCTTTGGAGACACCCATGCTGATGTCCGGCGATTGCTGTTGGATAGAAGTCAAAATTCCGGCGGTGAGATAATCAAAGCCAAACTTGGCGCGTGTATAACCAATTGACTTAATCACGTTTCTCGCAATTTGGGGAACATCCACATAAGTCTTAGTGGAAATTTCTCCGCCAACCATAACCATGCCAGTCGTTAAAAAGGTTTCGCACGCAACTCGCGCGCTTGTATCCGAGCGGAGGATTTCATCCAAAACCGCATCCGAAATCTGATCCGCCATTTTGTCTGGATGGCCTTCAGTGACCGATTCAGACGTGAAGTAATAACTCGACATTTCCTACTCCTTAATCGAAAATTTCCAGCATGGCGCGCGTTTCCCAATACTTTTTGAAACGTGGAGCACCAAGTGAAAGCATTTGCTAAAACGTATTCTGGATACATTACAAATGCTATTAGATTGTACCACAGCGGCACCAATTGATGCTTGGATACATAAAAGTACTTTTGTATTTATCCGTTATCAACAACGCAACCCTGGGTATCAACATCCAACTCGATGACTTTCCCCAAAACACTTTCCGCCGCCGCGGCTTGCAAAATCACGGATTTGATAGATTCCTTAAAAGTGCTTTTAGCGTCCGCTTCCAGCCAAATTAATATCGACGGCCCCGCGCCGGAAAGCGTGACGCCCAATGCGCCGTTTTCCAACGCCGCATTTTGCACAATATTAAAAGCAGGCATGAGCGGCGCGCGATAGGGCTGATGCAATTTATCTTGCAATGCGCTTTTCAAAATTTCTGGATTCTCACGCCAATTCCCGCTACTCAAAGACGCCACCAATAATCCTAATCGAGACACGTTATAAACGGCATCATGCCGCGAAACAGTTTCCGGCAACACTTCCCGTGCGGCTTTTGTTTCTAATTCAGTGTCGGGAACAAACACCAAAAATCGCGGCCAAATTTCAGCGTTCACTGGCGATGAAAGTACTTTTCCCGCATCACAAACGCTGGCTGTCATTCCGCCAAATAATGCGGGCGCGACGTTGTCGGGATGACCTTCCAATTCCGTGGCTAATTCCAATAATTGCGGATGATCCAAATAATTTTCACCAGCGCGTTGCAACCACAAATTTGCCGCGACTAAAGCACCGACTCTTGCAGCAGCAGATGATCCCAAACCACGCGCCAACGGAATAGAATTTTCCAACGTCAAACGCAACGGCGGAAAAGTACTTTTAAGGCGCTGTGATAATAGCTGGATCGCCTGCCATGCAATATTTTCCTCGATGGGAATATTTCCATATTCGCTGCCTTCACCGGACATGACTATTTGATTTTCATTCGCCGGTGAAACCTCAACACTAACATGACTATATAATTGCAAAGCTATGCCCAATGCATCAAAACCCGGCCCCAGATTGGCGCTGGTGGCAGGCACTCGAACTCTAACAACATTTTTTGAAATATCCATTTCCATGCGGCGATTATAGCGGTTAGACTTCATTTCATCAACTCTTCCAAAGTTGCCACGCAACTTTTCTAAATGGACAGTGTCGAATTAGTTAATGTTTAGAGAAGGGTAATTATCATGAAACAATCATTTAATAAATGGAGCCTGATCTTAGCAAGTTTGACGATGAGCAGCGCAATTGCAATTGCTCAACCGGGGCCTCCCCGTCCTGGAAATAACCCACCGCCAAACGCTCAACAGCAACGCCCGCGAATGACTCCCGAAGAGCGGCGCAAGCAAACGGAAGACAAGCTCCGTGAGATGATGACGCGTAATGGCGTGACAGATACAACTACTCAAGATACGGTGCTCGCATATCTCTCCAATGAACTTGATGCACGCCAACCCTTGCGGCAAATGGGCGAAAAGTTGAATCGAGCACTTAGCGATCAAAGCATCACCGACGATCAGATAAAGGCGATGATCGCTGATTATCAAAATGCTCAGGATTTGGAACAGCAGAATCGCATCAAAGCGCAGAGTGATTTGGATGCGAAAATTCATTATTCACAAAATCCAAGATTGGAAGGTTTGCTAATGCTAATGGGCGTTTTAGGTGACGGGCCGCCATTAATGGAAGGACCGCGCCGCCCAAATCCACGCGGCAATAATGACCGTCCCAATGATAAAGGTGGCAATCCAGAAGCACGAAAGAAAATGCTGGAAATGTTTGATAAGAATGGCGACGGCAAATTGGATGAGCAGGAAAAAGCCGCCATGCAAGCTTACATTCAGCAACGGCGGGCGGATAAAAAGAACGACACTCAACCTCCTCCTCCGCCACCACCTAATAATCAAGACGATCAGATAGATAATAATAACTAATTACTGATGTTACGCAAGTCCCCCTTGTCAAAGGGGGATTTAGGGGGATTTTGAATGTAAAATCAAAAGTGCTTAAAAAGTACTTTTGATTTAAAAAACCCCTCTAAATCTCCCCTTAACAGGGGAGACTTCCGAGCATAAAGACATTCTAGTTCTAAATGAAGCGAAATAGCAAATTTTAGCTATCACGTAACATGATTAATTGTTTCATTTCTCTTTCTCCTTTGCTTCCGGCATTTTCGTCCCACGCGAAAATGCCGGAAGTCTTTGTATTTCCCTCAATAATTGCAATTACAGACGTAAAAGTACTTTTGCCTGTTAAACTAAATTTATGCGTTTATTAACTTTGATATTTCTTTTCATTCTGGCCACCGGCGCGCACGCACAATTGCCAGCTCCAGCTTTGGGGCCGGGACATGCGCCATCGCCACAACCACCAGCTCAATCCCCAGCTCCACAAAACACCACGCAAAATATCAGCGTCGGCGGCATTAATATTACCGATCTTAGTGAAAAAGCCGCGTCGATAAAAATCCGCAAGCAGCTAGCGCCCTTACTGCAAAGCAAAGTTTCACTCAACGACGGCCACCAGGTTTTCTGGCGCACACGTGCGGAATTAGGCGCTTCCATCCCCTACTCGCAATTGCTGCAAAGCGCGTTTTGGCTTAAAAATCACGGCGGCGGCAACGTGCCGGTACGATTTAGCGTGGATTTGAAAAAAGCAACCACAGCAATGCAAGATTGGGCGAAAAAAGTTGAACGTAAGCCATCGCCACCATCGTTGGATGTTGTCAATGGCAAAGTCGTGCAAAACGGCGGCGCCGGATTTGATTTAGCTGTGGAAGGTTCCGCATGGAGAGTTAAAAAGGCTCTGGAAGAACAACCGCCAGAACTATTCGTGAGCCTGGTGAGCCGGCAAATTCCCGGCCCTGGCGGCGTGGATCTCTCGCCTTTCAAATATGTCATCGGCCAATTTTCAACGCGATATAATCCAGGGGTTCATGGGCGCACCACAAATCTGCAAAAATCTGCCGAAAACATCGACGGCACAATTGTCCCGAATGGCAGCATATTCTCCGCCAACAAGGCCATCGGAGAACGCAATGCAAAAAACGGTTGGAAAATGGCAAAAATGTTCGTGAACGGCGACGTCGTGGATGGCATTGGTTCCGGCATTTGCCAGTGCGCCACCACAATTTATAACGCCGCATTGCTGGCTGGCTTGCCCATCGTGGAACGCCACCAGCATCAATTCCGCGTTTTCTACGCGCCAACATCGCGCGACGCCACGCTTTATTGGGGACAAAAAGATTTCAAATTCCGCAATAATACCGGCGGTCCCATTTACGTACAAGCATTTCTTCGCGACCGTCATTACGTCGTGCGTTTATATGGCTCATCGCCGATGACCAAAGATATCAAAGTGGAATCAAAAGTACTTTCACGCAAAGACGGCGGCGAGCGCTCCGAAGCATTTCGTACCATTGATGGTAAACGGGAATTGCTATCGCGTGATTCATATTTGCCAGAACCGAAAAAGGAACACTAAAACGCTTCTGCGCAAATCACAAATTTCAAACCAAAGTGTCCTTGCTTCGCGTATTATCATGGCGTTACTGGCAACATCATTCCGGCACTTTACTGCTGACGATTCTTGGCGTGACGCTGGGCGCGGCAGTTTTTGTGGCGATTCAGGTTGCCAATCATTCGGTACTTGCTTCCTTCAAAGATTCGCTGGACGCCACCAGCGGACGCGCCAACTTGCAAATCAATGGTGGCACAAACGGTCTTCCTGATTCGCTATTTTTGAAAATCAAAAAACAGCAATGGCAGGATTCCCGCATCGAAGCGGCGTTGCCGGTGTTAGCGGATTCGCTGTATTCTCCGACGTTAAAAAATACATTATATGTGCAGGGAATCGATTTCTTTTCGGCGCTGGATTTTATCAAACCGGAAGATGAAAACAGTATTTCCTCTTCGCAAAATCAGTTCAGCCTTACCAAAAGTACTTTTGCTCTGCTCACCGAACCCAACACAATCGCCATCAGCAGCGATGTAGCGAAACGTGCCAATTTGAAAATTGGAAGCGTCATCAAATTCAATGTTGGCGCGGATATCGCATCGCTGCATGTGGCGGAGATCTTAAATACGGACCAAGCCAAGCGCGCTTATGGCGGCGATTTCGCTGTTGTGGACATCGCCACGGCGCAGGAAATTTTACAGCAAAAAGGCAAGCTGTCGCGCATCGATTTGATGGTTCAAGAAGATGCGATTCCATCTATAACTCCTCAATTGCAAGAAATCGTGCCGCCAGATGCAATTGTAGAACGTCCCGCGCAGCGCAGCCAACAAATCGCCGGAATGCTCGCCGCGTTTCAATTGAATCTCACGGCGCTTTCTTGCGTGGCGCTCTTCGTGGGATTATTTCTCGTCAACAACTCCATTGCCAGCGCTGTAGTCCGGCGGCGGCATGAAGTCGCCATATTGCGAACCATTGGCGCCAGCCGCCGGCAATTGATGACGCTCTTTCAAAGCGAAGCCGCAGTCATGGGATTTATCGGATCATGCCTGGGATTATTACTGGGAATCTGGCTCGCGCATCTGGCGCTTTCCGCCGTCAGCAAAACCGTTTCCAGCTTATACGTGGAAGTGCACGCGCGGCAATTGGAAATTCCGCTGTGGCTTTATTTTGCGGTTCCGCTGGGCGGCACATTGATGGCATGGGGCGCTTCGTGGTTTTCCGCGCGCGAAGCAAATAGCGTGTCTCCGCGCATGGCGTTTTCCAATTCATCGTTGCACCAAAACACACAAAATAATGCCTGGCCATTTGCTCTCGCCGGGATATTTTTATTATGCGTTGGCGGCGTTTTATGCTGGCCGCGCATCAGCCACATTTCACCGTTAATCGGTTTTGCCGCGGCGTTTTTCACGCTGAGTGGATTTGCCTTTTTGTGTCCGTTAGTCACTTTATGTTGCAGCATCATCGCACAAAAAATCAGCGCGTTATCCGGCAATCCCGCGCCGCGTTTGGCCAGCATGAATTTGCGTCTCACGCTGCACCGCACCAGTCTGGTCGTGGCCGCGCTTGCCGTAGCGCTTTCGTTAGTTGTGGGTTTGGAAGTGATGGTTTATTCGTTCCGGAACAGCGTGGCAGTTTGGGTAGATCAATCGTTGACGGGCGATTTATATATTTCCACTGCGCGCGGTTTCAGCGGTGATCCCGGGCCGGGGCTGCCGCCGGAAGTATTGCAAAAAATAGAAGAACAACCGGAAATTCAAGTTTCTGATACATTGCGCGGCTCGCATATTCATCTGCAAAATCAGCCTGTTTTCATCGCCGCCAGAAGCCTCAATGCCGTCTTCGCCGGGCGCAATGAAGTGCCGTTCAAAAGTACTTTTAAAGGAACACAAACCGCGCTGCAAAATTATCGCGAGGGAAAAGTACTTTTCATCAGCGAACGTTTTTCCAACCTCTTAAAAAAGAATGCCGGCGACACACTTCAATTACCAACGCCGCAAGGCGAAAAGTACTTTTTCATTGCCGCCGTTTTTTACGATTACACGCCGGACGCCGCTGTTCTCTATATGCCGCAATCGCTATACAAAAGATACTGGCCGCCGCAAAACCCGCGCGCCGTGGCGTTGTTTTTGAGAAATCCCGAACAAACGAATGCTTTTAAAGATCGCCTGCAAAAGTACTTTTCATCGCGTTACCAATTGGATTTTGTAAGCCATCGCGAATTACGAAAATCCGTTTTCAAAACGTTTGATGATACGTTCGCCGTCACTTACGCGCTCGAAGCCATCGCGCTCATCGTGGCGGCGTTGGGCACATTGCAAACAATGCTGGCGTTAGTGCTGGAACGCGATTTGGAAATCGCAATTCTCCGCACCATCGGCGCATCCAAAAAACAAATTTCCCTATTGCTTTTCGTGGAATTAACCTTGCTGGCGCTGGTCGCGTGGATCATGGCAATCGCCACAGGATTGATGTTGGCGTGGCAATTGATTTACGTTATCAACCAACAATTTTTCGGCTGGACAATTTTCTGGAGTTTCCCCTGGAGCCTGCCGCCGCGCACGTTGATGCTGATGTTTCTCGTCAGCTGGATCGCGGGGATTTTGCCGTGGCGCATTTTGACCAAACGGCAATTAGCGGACGCGCTGGCGAGTGAATAACAAATCACCTTACAATTTATTTGTGATCGCCCGGCTGATAGCTTCCCGGCACCGCATTCACCGCGATCGACAGACGATTCCAACTATTGATAGTATTGATCAAAATAATCAAATCCACATATTGCTTTTCATCGAAATGTGCGCGCACATTTTCGTAGAGTTCGTCCGGCACGCCTTCCAGAGAAATATCGGTCACGGCTTCCGTCAACGCCAAAACGGCGCGCTCTTCCTCGCTATAAAACGGCGCTTCGCGCCAGGCGTTTAATAGATAAATCCGCTGCTCAGTTTCGCCGATATGCCGCGCGTCTTTGGAATGCATGTCCAAACAAAAGGCGCAGCCATTGATTTGCGAGGCGCGCAATTTAATCAGTTCGATTAACTTCGGATCAAAGCCGGTCGTCTTCGCATACACTTCAAAATTGCGCATCAGCTTAAAGGCTTCCGGCGCAACGTTCATATAATTTATTCGTTGTTTCATTTTATTCTCCTGAAAAAGTTCCTCATTTCTAATCTTAGCACTCTGCATCAACCTTTTCAGCGGCATATAAAGTACTTTTGGGAACTTAATTTGCATCATTCAAAAATGTGGATTTATATGAACATTCTCTTCGTTGACGACAAACCAACATTGCGGCAATTGTATCGTTTGGGATTGAAGCGATACGGCCATCATGTGTCCACAGCAGGCGGCGGCATTGAGGCGATTCAAGCAGTGCGCGGCGAAAATTTTAATATGATTATTATGGATGTGGATATGCCGCGCATGAACGGCTGGGAAGCGGTGCGCAAAATTCGCGCTTTGCCGCACGGCAAAAAAGTGTCCATTGTCATTTTCACGGCGAAACATTTGATGTTATCGCCAGACCAGATTCATCAAACCGGCGCTGATGGCGTTTTGATCAAACCGCTGACGCCCAAAGAATTGCTTTCTCATGTTTCGAAAATTGTTGTTCATTAGTATTTTTCTTCTAAGCGCAGGCGGCGCAATGGTACTATTCATAGCGCACACCACGCACGCTGATCAGGCAAAACCGTCATTTCAATTAGCCCTACCCGGCTACAAATTTTCCTTTCCCAAAGATCACGGCGCGCATCCAAATTATCAAACCGAATGGTGGTATTACACCGGACATTTGCAGACGCAAGACGGCAGCAAATTTGGATATGAACTGACGTTTTTCCGTTATGCGTTGACAAATAAAATTCCGCCGGGCCGTTCCCAATGGGCTGTGCGCGATGTGGATTTCGCGCATTTCGCGATTACCGATCAGACGCATCAAAAGTACTTTTTCTGTGATCGCATGGAACGCGCCACCATGGGTTTGGCGGGAACGCAAACGGGAAAAGTACTTTTGCTGCCGCGCATTTGGATTGATAATTGGCAACTGCAATTTCAGGGAAAAGACGGAAATGCTCAACATATTCAAGCCAGCGGAATCGCGCAAAATGATGCGAATCAAACGCGCATGAAAATCAATTTATCGCAACGCGCACTGACACCACCGATCATCAACGGCGTCAACGGCATTTCGCAAAAAGGGCCGGAAGTGGGCCAGGCAAGTCATTATTATTCCCTACCCCGCCTGACTACAAACGGCACGCTGCAACTGGGAAATCAGCAATACAAAGTGACCGGCGCAAGCTGGCTGGATCGGGAATTTAGTTCCAAAGGTTTGGCGAAAAATCAAACGGGCTGGGATTGGTTTGCGATTCAACTAAATGATGGGCGCAATTTAATGCTCTACCAAATTCGGCAGAAAGATAATACAATAGATCCGCATTCGGCGGGAACTTTGTCGGATGGAAATACAAAATCAATTCATTTGACGCAAAAAGATTTTCGCATCAAAGTGCTCGACTGGTGGACAAGCCCGCACACAAAAGCGCGCTATCCGGCGAAATGGAAAATCGATATTCCCCGATATCATTTGTCGCTGGAAATTACACCCACCGTCGCCGATCAGGAAATGCGCCCGCGCCACGAAAGCGCGATTTATTGGGAAGGCAGTTGTAGCGTAACGGGAAATGTTGCAGGAAAGGCGTATGTGGAAATGACCGGATATTCGCCGTTGCGCTATTGATGGGCAAAAGTACTTTCATCCATCAATAGCGCCTCCATATTACATTTTCCCAATCGCCTCTCGCGCCAATTCATCGCAGCGCTCGTTTTCCGGATGGCCGGCGTGGCCTTTCACCCATTCCAGCGAAAACTTTTTATCTTCCAGCGCCGCGTCGATGGCTTCCCATAACTCGCGGTTTTTCACCGGCTGCTTTGACTTTGTTTTCCAGCCGTTGCGCTTCCAGCCTTTCATCCATTGCGTGATGCCTTTGGAAAGATATTCGGAATCGGTGACGATGCGGATTTCCTGCGCATCGGGAACTTGCTCCAACGCGCCCAGCAAAGCTTGCATTTCCATGCGATTGTTGGTGGTTTTGGATTCGCCGCCGGAAAATTCCTGAACGCCATTTGCACTTTTAATAATCGCGCCCCAGCCGCCGGGGCCGGGATTTCCCGAACACGCGCCGTCGCAATAAATGACGACGCCGCAGTCGTTTATTGCATCAGAAGTAAAAGTACTTTTATCCGGTGCAGGAGTTTTTGAAATTTCCTTCGCAGTTTTCTCCGCCAGCGCGATGGCGCGCAAAGCAGCGCGGGCTTTATTGCGGGTTTCTTCATATTCAAACGCCGGATCGCTATCAGCCACCACGCCGCCGCCGGCCTGCACATAAGCGATGCCCTCTTTCACCACAATCGTGCGCAGCGTGATGCAGGTATCCAGATTTCCGCCATACGAAAAATAACCGATGACACCGCCATACGGGCCGCGGCGCGTGGGTTCAATTTCGTCGATGATTTCCATCGCACGCACTTTGGGCGCGCCCGAAAGCGTGCCGGCAGGAAATGTGGCGCGCAACAAATCATAGGCATTTTTGTCGGGACGCAATTTGCCGATGACGTTGCTGGTAAGATGCATGACGTGTGAAAATTTTTCCACGTACATCAATTTATCCACTTCCACACTGCCATATTCACAGACGCGGCCGATGTCGTTGCGATGCAAATCCACCAGCATAATATGCTCGGCGCGTTCCTTGGGATCAGCCAGCAAATCTTCTTTCAACGCTTCATCTTCAGCCGGCGTCGCGCCGCGCTTGCGCGTTCCCGCCAGCGGACGCGTGGTGACAAAACCCTCATCTTCGGTCACCAAAACTTCCGGCGACGCGCCGATCAATTGCACATCGCCAAGGCTCAAATAAAACATATAAGGCGCCGGGCTGACGTGGCGCAACGCGCGATAGACATCGAATGTGCCGGCAGTCAGCGGCACTTCAAAACGCTGCGACGGCACCACCTGCACACAATCACCTGCGCGGATATATTCCACGCATTTGGAAACAGCCTTCTCATAATCGGCGCGCGCAAAATTACTTTTCGGCTCCGGCTCCGCCAGCTCTTCCGCCAATGGTAAAAAGGACGCGTTGGGCGATGGCTGTTGCAATTGTTGCAATGTCTGTTCAATTTTCTGGCACGCGAGATTATAAGCGACGCGTTCGCTGCCCGGCTCAGGCACGTAAGCGTTATTGAGAATCGTGATGCTGTGGCGCACGGCGTCAAAAATCAGCAGCGTGTCCGTCAGCAATAAATGCAAATCAGGAATGCCGCGATCATCCTTGGGCGCATTCGGCAGATTCTCAAAAAAGCGCACCAGATCATAACCCAAAAATCCCACCGCACCGCCGCAGAAACGCGGCAGGCCGGGCACTTTGACAAACTGATATTGATCCAACATTTGCTGCGTCAGATGCAGCGGATCCATGTCTTTATTCAATGGCGATAATCGGCTTTTCACGCCATCGCGCCAGGCGTCCGTATCTTTGGTAATCAGCGAAGCCCGCGAGCCAACGCCAAGAAACGAATAGCGCGCCGCGTGTTCGCCGCCTTCCACACTTTCCAGGAGAAAAGCATCAGCGCCGGAATTAGCGGAACGCAATTTCAGAAATGCCGAAACCGGCGTTTCCATATCAGCCAGCACTTCACAACGCACGGGAATGAGATTGCCTTCCGCGGCAAATTGTTGAAATTCTTCAAACGAGGGAACAAAATGAGTTTGCATAAAAGTACTTTTGGAAGTTTAGCAGCAAAAAGTACTTTCGGAAAAAGTACTTTTATTTTGCGTTAACAAGAATCTCTTC
>Ga0164242_10004379_pt1 | contig 15876 bp, 13 predicted proteins | sample OricomgcompostMG_FD_108783 | JGI IMG/M metagenome (GOLD analysis project Ga0164242, IMG submission 108783) | Miracle-Growth compost microbial communities from Emeryville, California, USA - Original compost - Miracle growth compost (MG) ... | reverse complement strand
CCTGCTTCGTTGTCGGCTGACGAAGGAGAGCGGCCATGACCAGCGGTGTGATCGTAGCGGTGATAGGCTTCGTGTTTGTCGCGGTTCTGCTCTACGCCACCCTTATGAACCGGCGGCGCAGCCGTGAGGATGAACAGCGCACCGAGGAGGCGACGAAAGACCTGTATGTGCGCATCGATCGCGACGAGAGGATTGGTGATCCCGACAGACCGTGAAGCGCCCCGCTTGCCAGCTGCCTTCCGGCATCGTGCGTGAATGGCCGGGCTTGCGCTTCCGACCGCGATCGCCGCCTGGTTCGATGCGCGCGGCTGGTCTCCCCGCCGCTACCAGTTGGAAATGGTCGAGCAGGCGCGGGCGGGGCGCCACGCCTTGCTGGTCGCGCCCACCGGGGCGGGCAAGACGCTGGCGGGCTTCCTGCCGAGCCTCGCCGAACTGATCGAGCGGCCGCGTGACGGCCTCCACACGCTCTACGTCTCCCCGCTGAAGGCGCTGGCGATCGACGTACAGCGCAACCTCATGGACCCGATCGCGGAGATGGGCCTCGATATCAGGGTGGAGGCGCGTACCGGCGATACGCCCGCGGATCGCAAGGCGCGCCAGCGGAGCAGGCCGCCCCATATCCTGCTGACCACACCCGAAAGCCTGAGTCTGCTGCTGAGCCACCCCGACAGCGCAACGTTGTTCGAAACGCTTTCGACGATCGTGGTCGATGAAGTCCATGCCTTCGCCACCGGCAAGCGCGGCGATCTGCTCAGCCTGTGCATGGCACGGCTCCAGCGTTTCGCGCCGGGCCTGCGCCGTGTCGCACTGTCCGCGACCGTCGCGGACCCTGACGCCTATCGTGCCTGGCTCGCGCCCGCCGGAGATATCGACGCCGTCGCCAAGGTGGATGGCGATCCGGGCGCGGAGCCCAACCTGCACATCCTGCTGCCCGAGGACCGCATTCCCTGGGCGGGCCATTCGGGCCGCTATGCCGCCCAGCAGGTGATGGCGGAGATCGAAACGCACCGCACCACGATCATCTTCTGCAACACGCGCAGCCTGGCCGAGCTGATCTTCCAGGATCTGTGGGCGGTCAACGCGATGACGCTGCCGATAGGCATCCACCATGGGTCGCTCTCGATCGATGCGCGGCGTAAGGTGGAGGCCGCGATGGCGGCCGGGCGGCTCAGGGCGCTGGTCGCCACCGCCAGCCTCGATCTCGGCGTCGATTGGGGGGATGTCGATCTCGTCATCCAGATGGGGGCGCCGAAGGGAGCCTCGCGCCTCACCCAGCGAATAGGCCGCGCCAACCATCGGCTCGACGAGCCGTCGGAGGCGGTGGTCGTGCCTGGCAATCGCTTCGAATACCTCGAGGCGCGCGCGGCGCTCGATGCGATCGAGGCGGGCGAGCTGGATCGCGACGTATTCCGCATGGGCGCGCTCGACGTGCTCGCCCAGCACGTCATGGCTTGCGCGTGCGCCGCGCCGTTCGTGGAAAGCGATCTGCTGGCCGAGGTACAGGAGGCGCTGCCCTATAGCGCGCTGACGGCGGAGCGCTTCCGGCAGGTGCTCGATTACATCGCCACGGGGGGCTACGCGCTCAAAGCCTATGATCGCTTCCGGCGGCTGACGCCGGACGGCGATGTCTGGCGCGTCAGCCACCCGCGCTTCATCGCGCAGCATCGCATGAACGCCGGCATCATCGTCGAGGCGACGATGCTCAACGTCCGTTTCAGGAACGGCCGCAGCCTCGGCAAGGTGGAGGAAGGGTTTGCGGCCACCCTGCGCCCCGGCGACACCTTTTTCTTTGCGGGGCTTTCGCTGGAGGTGATGCGGCAGGACGGCGAGGATCTGTTCGTGCAGGCGACGCGCAAGCCCGCACGCATCCCCACCTACGGCGGGGCGCGCATGCCCATCTCCACCAATCTGGCCGATCGGGTGCGCAGTTACTTCGCCGATCCCACGCAATGGGGGCGCTTCCCCGGCGACGTGCGCGACTGGCTGGAGATGCAGCAGCGACGCTCGGCCCTGCCCGATCCCAACCAGCTCTTGATTGAGACGTTCCCGCGCGAGGGGCGGCATTATATGGTCGTCTACAGTTTCGAGGGCTGGAACGCGCACCAGTCGCTCGGCATGCTCGTCACGCGGCGTATGGAGACGGCGGGGCTGAAACCTCTCGGATTCGTCGCGAGCGATTATGCCATCGCCACCTATAGCCTGGAGCCCGTCACTGATCCCGCCGCCCTGTTCGACCGCGAGATACTGGAGGAGGAGTTCGTCGATTGGGTGCAGCAATCGAGCCTCCTCAAGCGCGCCTTTCGCGAAGTGGCGGTGATCGGCGGGCTGGTCGAGCGCCAGCATCCCGGCAAGCGCAAGACCGGGCGGCAAGTCACCTTCTCGACCGATCTCATTTATGATGTGCTGCGCCGCTACGAGCCCGATCATCTGTTGATGCGCGCCGCGTGGGACGATGCGCGGGCCAAGATGACGGACGTGGGGCGGCTGGCGGACCTGCTCGATCGCGCGGCGGGAACGATGCTCCATGTCGCGCTTGATCGCGTCTCGCCGCTGGCCGTGCCGGTGCTGGTGCTGATCGGCCGCGAACGGGTGGCGCAGGGCGGGACGGAGGACACCTTGCTGATCGAAGCGGAGGCGCTCGCGGCCGAGGCGATGGCGGAATAAGGGAGACGGCACACCGCGTCGGCACCCGGCTTGCACCGGGGCCAACAGGATGACGATCGCCTATTCGAAGAAGGCGACCGATCGGAACTCGACGCTGGCGCGCGGCTTGCGATCAGGGAAGCTCGGATCCCAGAAGGCGGTGTGCGGCGTGCGCCATGCGACGGAATGATCGCTGTCATGGAACTTGAGCAGGATCGCCTCGTCACGCGTCATGTTCGAGAAATACCACCAGCGATGCGCCGGATTGTGGTGGAAGATCGCCGCGGCGGGCTGGTCCGCGTCGTTCATCGGCGCGAACATGGCGTCGCCTTCCGGGATCGTATCGACAACATGGAGCACGTTGGGCACGCCCTCGTCATCGCCGACGCTGCGATGATCGCACAAAGCGAGCGGACAATCCTGCGGCGGCGGCGAGAAGGTGCGCCAGAAGCTCGAATAGATGAAGCGCCGGTAGCCCGGTCCGCCTGGTCTTACCCGCTCATACAGCGCGCGCGCCTGGCGATCGGCCCGGCTCGGCTCGGTATCGATATGCGCCTCGCCGGCGGGAGGCTGCACGCCCCCGGCATGGACATAGGGTGTCCCGTCCTTCGGCTGATATCGGGAAATGTCGCCTGAGTTGCGGATCATCCAGCCCATCGGCGCAACGAAATCGGCTCCCGTCAGCAGGCGCACATGCTCCGCCACTTCGGCCGGATAAAGGCGATCGACCGTTGCTTTGTCGTAGAAATCCTCGATCACCGTGGGGCAATCGGCGAGGACGAACCCCTGCCGGTCGAGCGTGAAGTGATCGCGGATCGTGCGCGCGTCGCGAATGGTGACGTTGAACGGGCCATAGCTGCCGGTGTTCACCTCGACACCGGCCGAAACGAACCTGCGATTGATGTCGGTGCCGGGCAGGAGATAGTTGATCTGGGCCTGAACCGAGCGGACGTCCGCCTCGGGATCGCGTGATATCGTGCTCAACCCAATGCTCCTATCATCGCCGATCGCGCGCCGACGCGTTTATACATCAGTGTAAGATGTGCCACGCCAGCCGCGTGCGATCAACGGCCGCTTGCCGCGTAGGCCTTGGTAGGCGATAGGCTGAGCCTGCCTTATGTCACCGTCGCCCGCCCCGTTCCCGTGGATCGATCTAATCGTCATCCTGGCGCTGATGCTGGTCAACGCTTTGTTCGCGATGTCGGAACTGGCGATCGTCTCTTCGCGTCGCCCCCGCCTGGAGGCACTGGCGCGACACGGGCGCAAGGGCGCGCGGATCGCCATCGAGCTTGCCGCCGAGCCGGGCAAGTTCCTCTCGACGGTGCAGACCGGGATCACCCTGACCGCCGTGTTCGCAGGCGCCTTTTCCGGTGCGGCGCTGGGCTCGCCCCTCGCGGAGCGGCTGGAGTTGCTGGGCCTCAGCCACCCGGCGGCGGTGCGCTGGGGTTTCGGCCTCGCCATCGTTTTCACGACCTATCTGAGCCTCGTCATCGGCGAACTGGTCCCCAAGCAGATCGCCTTGCGCGCGCCGGAGCCGATCGCCGCGATGGCGGCGGGGCCGATGCTGTGGCTGTCGCGTATCGTCGCGCCGTTCGTGTGGCTGCTCGATCGATCGAGCGCGGTCCTGATCCGCCTGCTGGGCCTGCACCGCACGCGTGGCAGCCACGTTACCGCCGAGGAACTGCATCTGGTCGTGGCGGAAGCCTCCAATGCCGGCGTGATCGAGGAAAGCGAGCGGGCGATCATATCCGGCGTGGTCCGCCTTGCCGATCGACCGGTGCGCGAAGTGATGACGCCGCGCACGCAGGTCGACTGGATCGATCTCGATGAGGATGATCCGCTGCCGGCGGAGATGCCGCATAGCCGGATGCCGGTGGGGCACGGTTCGGTGGACGATCTGGTGGGTGTCGTGCAGGTGCGTGCCTTGCTGGCGGCGGTCATGGCGGACAAGCCGATCGACCTTGAGGCGCTGATGCGCCCCGCGCCGGTGGTGCCCGACCAGATGGACGCGATGAACGTGCTCCAGGTTCTGCGCGAAGCCGATGTGCCGATGGCGTTCGTGCATGACGAATACGGCCATTTCGAAGGGCTGGTGACGCCGGGCGACCTGCTTGCCGCGATCGCCGGCACGTTCGCCTCCGATCAGGACGGGGACCACGATCCCCCGTTGGTTGAGCGCGCGGACGGAAGCTGGCTCGTATCGGGATCGCTCTTTGCCGACCAGCTGGCCGAACGGCTGGCGATACCGCTGCCAGAGGATCGCGATTATGCGACGGTGGCCGGCTTCGCGCTTTCGGTGCTCAAACACCTGCCGACGGTCGGCGAGACGTTCGCCTATGAAGACTGGCGCTTCGAGGTGGTCGATATGGACGGACGCAAGATCGACAAGCTGATCGCCGAACATATCGGCTGATGCGCCGCCGGCAGGGCGGAGGCCCTAGCCGCCGATCTTGCCGAATTTGGCTTCAAACGCCTCCCTGTCGCCCTGGGCCAGAAGGCGCGCCTGCTCGACCCATTGATCGCGGACGATGCGCCCCTTGAACGTGCCCATCCGCGCATCGGTCGCTGCGACATCCGCGTCGTTCCAAGCCGCGATCTGATCGAACCGGCTTATCCCCAGTTCGTTGAGCTTGGCCGCCGCTTTTGGGCCGAGCCCCTTGAGCAGGGTGAGCTGATCACCCGTGCCGACCTGTGGCTCGCCACTTGCGGGCGGCACTTCTGTGCCAGCGGAGGTGGCGGCTGCCTCATCGCCCGCGGCCGCTTTTTTGGTCGCGCCGCCATTTTCGGGCGCGGGCCGGGGCGCACGCTGCGCCGGGGGTGGGGGCGGCGATGCGACGTCGCTCAGCGACACATGCTGCTTGCGGCCGCGCACGAGGAACAACAACAGCAGCAGCGCGATCACCACGATCACGGCGATGACGATCATCGTGGTCTGATTCATTGTGCTCCCTCCCTGGCTAACCGCCGCGACCTAGCCTCGGCTCGGCAAGCTAGGCAAGCCGTGCCGATTCGCGGCGCACCTCGCGCCAGCCGATGTCGCGGCGGCAAAAGCCGCCCGGAAAATCGATCCGATCGATTGCCCCATAGGCCGCGCCCTGTGCCTCCGCGACGCTCCCGCCGATCGCCGTGACAGCCAGAACGCGCCCGCCGCTTGCCACGATTTCCCCGTCCTTGCATGCGGTTCCGGCCTGGAACAGGCGAGCGCCGGCCGCCTCGGCCGCAGCGATTCCCCGGATAAGGCCGCCCTTCGATGGCGTGCCGGGATAACCGTTGGCCGCCATCACCACCGTCAGCGCGACGCGATCCGCAAGCCGGGGGGCGGGCACCGCGCCGAGCCGGCCCTCCGCCACTGCGGCAAGCAGCGCGACCAGGTCGTCATCGAAGCGCATCATCAGCACCTGCGCCTCGGGATCGCCGAAGCGGCAATTATATTCGATCAGCTTGGGGCCCTCGGCCGTCAGCATCAGGCCGGCGAAGAGCACGCCCGAATAAGGCGTGCCATCGGCCGCGAGCGTTTCGACGGTCGGCCGGATGATGCGCTCCATCACCTGCGCCTCTATCTCCGGCGTCACGATCGAAGCCGGGCTGTAGGCGCCCATCCCGCCGGTATTGGGGCCGGTATCGCCTTCGCCGACGCGTTTGTGATCCTGCGCCGATCCGAACGGCATGATCGTCTTGCCGTCGGTGAGCGCGAAGAAGCTCGCCTCCTCGCCCTCCAGATATTCCTCGATCACCACTTCCGCGCCCGCCGCGCCGAAGCCGCCGCCGAACATGTCGTCGAGCGCCGCTTCCGCTTCGGCCTGCGTGGAGGCAATCACGACGCCCTTGCCGGCGGCCAGCCCGTCCGCCTTGATGACGACCGGCAGGCCGAAGCGTCCCAGCGCCGCCTTTGCGGACGGAAGGTCGCCCAGCCGCTCGTAACCGGCGGTGGGAATGTTCGCGCGCCGGCACAAATCCTTGGTGAAGCCCTTCGATCCTTCGAGCCGCGCCGCCGCCGCCGACGGGCCGAATACGAGCACGCCATCCTCACGCAGACGATCGGCCAGCCCGTCGACCAAGGGCTGTTCCGGGCCGACCACCACCAACCCGACATTCTCGTCGCGCGCGAAGGCGACGATCGATTCGATATGCGACGGATCGAGATCGACACATTCGGCCAGTTGCGCGATGCCGGGATTGCCGGGCGCGGCGTAAAGTTTGGTAAGAGCCGGCGATTGCGCCAGCTTCCACGCCAGCGCATGTTCGCGCCCGCCCGAACCGATGAGCAGGACTTTCATGGTATCAACCCCTTCGCCACGCGGCCGGCTGTTAGCCGAGGAGTCCGCCGGGGACAATTCACCTGCTTTGTCCGTGTCCGAACTGTCGGGCGCGCTCAAGCGATCGGTGGAGGATGCGTTCGGCCATGTGCGCGTGCGCGGCGAAATTTCGGGGTTCAAGCGGGTCGGCTCGGGCCATTGCTACCTGACGCTGAAGGATGATCGCGCCTGTCTCGACGGGGTGATCTGGAAGGGCACGCCGGTCGCCTTCCGCCCGGAGGATGGGGCCGAGGTGATCGCGACGGGGCGGCTCACCACCTATCCCGGTCGGTCGCGCTATCAGATCGTGATCGAAAAGCTGGAGCTGGCGGGGCAGGGCGCGCTGATGGCCCTGCTCGACCAGCGCCGGCGCGCGCTCGCTGCCGAGGGGCTGTTCGCGGAGGAGCGCAAGCGGCCGCTGCCGTTCCTGCCGCGGCGGATCGGTGTCGTCACCTCGCCCACCGGCGCGGTCATCCGCGACATTCTCCATCGGCTGGAGGATCGCTGCCCTAGCCACGTTCTCTTGTGGCCGGTGATCGTGCAGGGTGAGGGCGCGGCCGCCCAGATCGCCGCCGGCGTAACGGGGTTCGCGCAGTTGGCCGAGCCGCCTGACATCATCATTGTCGCGCGCGGCGGCGGATCGATCGAGGATCTGTGGGCATTCAACGAGGAAGTGGTGGTGCGCGCCGTCGCCGCCTCGCCGATCCCGACCATATCCGCCGTCGGCCATGAGACCGACGTGACCCTGTGTGATTTCGCCGCCGATCGCCGCGCGCCGACGCCGACCGCCGCCGCCGAAATCGCGGTTCCGGTGCGGGCCGAGTTGCTTGCAACCGTGCGCGATCTGGGCGTCAGGGCCAGCCGCTGCGCCAATCGCTATCGCGAGCGTTCCGCCGAGCGGCTGGAGGCGATCGCGCGTCATCTGCCGACGCCCGAGCGATTGCTGGGCCCCCAGCGCCAGCGCTTCGACGACATAAGCGAGCGCCTGCCGCGTGCCTTGTCCCGGCGGCTGGCCGAGGCCCGGGGCGAACTGGGCGGCGTCGCCGGGGCGCTGCGCCCGGCCCTGCTGGATCAACGGATCGCTCATGCGCGTCAGCGCCTCGCCGCCATCCGGCTGCGTCCGGCGCTCGTAACGACGCGACTGGCCGATGCGCGCGATCGGCTCGGGCGGCTGTGGCGCTTGGCGGAGCAGCTTCACCCCGATCGTCCGCTCGCGCGCGGCTATGCGCGGGTGGAGGGGCAGGGCGGGAAGGTCGTCGCCACCGTTGCGGCGGCGCGCGCGGCGGGCGCCGTGACGCTGGTTTTCGCCGATGGAAAGGTGGCCGCACGGGTTGAGGGCGCCGCGCGCCCTGCTTATGACCGTAAACTATCCAAACCCGAACAACCGAAACTGCTTTGATCCGGAAAGGCCGCGAAAATCATGCTGATGGCGCAGGGGCGTCCCGCCAAGCTTCATTATCTGCCCAACGGATTTCGTGTGCTGGTGGCGGGCGATCATGTCGTGTGCGCGCGCTCCGGCGAGGCGATCGCGCTGGAGGATCTGCGGTACTGGAGCGTGCGACGGCAGGAAGCCTATGCGAGCGCGGCCATCGCGACGCGGGCGGAGCAAGAGGGTTGAGGGGCGCGCTCGCCGCGGGACTGCTGATCGCTCTCGCCGGATGCGTGGCCCCGCGAGGGACCGCACCGCGCGCGGCGGCGGCGTTGCCGCCGCCGCCAGCGCCGCCGCCCGTGGTCGCGCCGCCCCCACCCCGGACGGTGACCGCCCAGGTCTTCTCTTTGCACGGCACGCCGCAGCAGGGCGCACTCCTGAGCGGCACGGTGCCGCAAGGCACGGCGCTGCTGATGCTGGACGGCAAATCAGTGCGCTTCGCGCCGGACGGACACTTCATCATCGGCTTCGGGCGCGATGCGGGGCCGTCCTCATTGCTCGAAGCACGCCTGCAGGACGGCGCGTTGCTGCGCCTCCCCATGACGGTGAGCCCCCGCGCGTGGGACATTTCGTCGCTGCCGACACTCTATCGCGGCACCTCGCCCAGCCCTGCCTTCCTGCGCATCCGGTCCGCCGAAGTCGCGCAGATCGAGGCGGCACGCGCGGTCAATGCCGCTAGCGACGGCTGGCGGCAGACATTCAGATGGCCGGCGGTGGGCAGGATCAGCACCCTGTTCGGCTCGCAGCGCATCTATGCCGGCGGGGTCAAGGGCTCCTATCACAGCGGGCTCGACATTGCGCGCAGACACGGCGGCCCTGTGCTCGACGGCACGCCCGCCCGCTCGCCCGCGGACGGCGTGGTGGTGCTGGCCACCGATCATCCCTTCTCGCTGGAGGGCAATCTGGTGATGATCGATCACGGTTACGGCCTGGTCAGCGCGCTGATGCATCTCTCCAGGATCGAGGTGAAGACAGGCGAGCGCGTTCGTCAGGGGCAGGAGATCGGCCTGATCGGCAGCACCGGTCGCGCCACCGGACCGCATCTTCACTGGGGCATGACGTGGATGGGCGAGCGGATCGATCCGCTCCTGCTCACTGGACCGATGCCCGACGCCGGCTGACGGCGGCTTCCGACTGATTCCCGGCGACCGCTTCGGGCGGCGAGAGGTCATGCGCCGATTCCGGCGGAAATCTCACCATATCGGCGGAGTCGTCCGCGCCGTCTTAAGTGAATTTTAACCCATTTTGGGGTAACTCGGTTCGTCGCAATAATCGCAAGTTTCGTCGATGCATGCGGAACAAAATTATGTGGTTTTTTGACTACACCGACGGGGAACCATCGTGTGAACATGAATGACAGCTTTACAGCCTGACGGTTACTTCTTCATCACGGCACCATCTGTTGGCGGCTGTACGATATTAATCGTTGTCGTGGCGAAATAATACTTTCGGAAAGGGACCGAACGTGATCAAGGCATCAGCGATCCGTAAAGCTGCACTCGGCGCCGGAACCGCGCCTCTGGCTTTGGCGATGATGTTGGGCACGCCCGTCTTGGCTCAGGATGCTGCGGGGCCGCCCGCGCCGGCGACGACGAACACACCGGACGGCGAACCGGCGATCGTCATAACGGGCACGCGCATCGCCGCGCCCAATCTCACCTCGCCCGCGCCGATCACCTCGATTTCCGGGGAGGAATTCTTCAAAACCAGCCAGGTTTCGGTCGGCGATCAATTGAATGAATTGCCATCGTTGCGGTCCAGCTACAGCACGCAGAATTCGACCGAGCCGCTCGGCACGGCGGGCCTTAACCTGCTTGACCTGCGCGGCCTGGGCACGCAGCGCACGCTCGTCCTGGTGAACGGCCGCCGCTACGTTGCTTCCGATATCCTCAACAACGGCGTTTCGGTGGACATCAACAACATCCCCACCGATCTCATCGAGCGTACGGATATCGTCACCGGGGGTGAATCCGCCGTTTATGGTTCGGATGCGATCGCGGGCGTAGTCAATTTCATCCTCAAGGACCATTATGAGGGGATCCAGGCACGGGCCCGGGGCGGCACCAGCACCTATGGCGATGCCGCATCCTATTATGGCAGTATCCTGGCCGGCAAGAACTTCAACGAGGGTCGGGGCAACATTGCCGTCAACCTCGAATATTCGCACCAGACCGATTATTACGGATCGGAGCGGCCCTATCTTGCACGGCGCGATAATTTCGTAACGGTCGATACCGACAGTGCCGATGACGTCAACGGCAGCGATGGCGTGCCGGACCGCGTGTTCCTGCGCAATACACGCTACGCCAGCCTGGCAAATGGCGGCCTCGTCTCTTTTGCCAGCCCGACCGGTGCCTGCGGGCTGGATGCGACGGGCCAGCCGTTCAAATGCGCATTCCTGTTCATGCCCGACGGCTCGCTCGTTCCGGAAACCGGCCAGCGGGTCGGCCTGGCGCCGAACGGCAACTTCATCGGCGGCAACGGGAGCACGCTCCGCGAGGGCAAACAGATGGTCCTGCAGCCGCGCCAGGATCGCTACAATGCCAACCTGATCGGGCATTACGAGTTCTCGCGCGCCTTCGTGCCGTTCGTCGAAGCGTCCTATTCCCACGTCGACACGACCGGATCGACCAGCGGCCCGGCGTTCTTCCAGGGCACCACGCTGGCGACGTTCATCTCAAACGGAATGCCGGATACCGAGCGTCCCCGGCTCGACAATCCGTTCCTTACGGATCAGGCGCGCGCGCTCATCACCAGCCAGTTGATCGCCTCGGGCATCCCGGCGGGCGACATCACCGGCGAGACGCGCTTTTCGCTGGCGGAAAACCTGCTCGACCTCGGCGTCCGCAACGAGCGGTTCAAGCGTGACACCTACCGCATCGTCGCGGGCGTCCGCGGCGATTTCGGCAGCAACTGGCATTATGAGGTTTCCGGCAATTACGGCCACTTCAAGGAAACCAACCTCATCGAAGGCAACCTGAACGTCCAGCGCTTCTTCCTGGCGATGGATGCGACGCGCAATTCCGCGGGGAAGATCGTTTGCCGGTCACAGATCGATCCTTCCACGGCGCCAGCTGTGGTGGACGATCCCGCGCGGCTCGCCAGTGACATTTCGGCTTGCGTGCCGGTCAATCCGTTCGGTGCCGGCAATATCACGGACGCCGCGCGCGACTATCTGGTCCAGGACACCGTATCCCACGGCAAGATCACGCAGGCCGTAGTGAGCGGCTTCGTCCGGGGCGATTCCAGCCAGTGGTTCGAACTGCCGGGCGGTCCGGTCAGCGTCGTGCTCGGCGGCGAATATCGCCGTGAGACGAACCGCTATGACGAGGATCCGCTCGTCGAGTCCGGTTATACCTTCTACAACGCGATCGCCGGCCTGCATCCGCCCGCATTCGCCGTGAAGGAAGCGTTCGGAGAACTCAGCATCCCGCTGGTTCGCGATCTGCCGTTGCTTCATGAGCTGACGCTGAGCGGCGCGGGCCGCGTCGCCGATTACAAGGGTTCGGCGGGCACGGTCTTTGCCTACAACGCCAACCTCGTCTGGAAGCCGATCCGCGATCTGACGATCCGGGGCGGCTATTCCCGCGCCGTCCGTGCACCGAACCTGATCGAGCTTTATTCGGAGCAGAGCCAGAATTATGCGCCGGATTTCGTCGATCCCTGCTCGGCGCGCAATATCGGTGCGGGTTCCACCAATCGTCCAGCCAATTGTGCCGCGGCTGGCATCCCAGCCACCTATGATTTCGATTACACGCAGTCGCTTCAGATACTGAGTGGGGGTAATCCAAATCTGAAGGCCGAGAAATCAGATTCCTATACGGTTGGCGCTATTTTCACGCCGAGTTTCGCCAGAGGGCTTTCGATTTCTGCCGATTATTACGATATTACGGTGAATAACGTCATCGACGTGGTGGATGCCCAAACGATCGCCGATCAATGCTATGATTCGGCGACGTTGGAAAATCCATTCTGCCCGTTGTTCAAGCGGGCGGGGGCAACCGGGGGACCGGCGGGCGAAAAGCCGTATCAGATTCTTGAGGGCAGCCTGCTCTCGGCTTATCTGAACTACGCGAAGAAGAAGGCACGGGGCATCGATTTCGATGTCGCCTATCGGCATCGCTTCGATTTTGGATCGGTCAGCTCGCACCTGATCTATACGCATGTTCTTCAGCGGGATGATTTCCTCGATCCCACCAATCCCAAGTTCCGGGACCGGATATTGGGCGAACTGGGCGATCCGAAGGATTCCTTCACCTGGTCGACCGATTTCAAGCGCGGGAAATTCACGGCGAACTACACGCTGCGGTTCATCTCGCACATGTTCCTCGATACCTATGAAGACCTGTTCCCGCTGAACGGTCTGCCGCCGCAGAATCTGGATTATGCGGATCGGCGCTATTATCCGGCCGTATTCTATCACAACGTGCAATTCGGGCTGGATGTGAGTGATCGCTTCAACATCTATCTCGGCGTGGATAATCTCACCAACCGTGAGCCACCGTTCGGCCTTACAGGTGTCACCGACCAGAGCGGTATTTACGATGCGCGCGGTCGTTATTTTTATACCGGCCTTGTCGCGAAATTCTGATTGTCGTGCCACTATCCTGACGAATGGCCGGGACGTCGTTCCCGGCCTTTTTTTTTGAGCGGCGGCCGGCCGATCGGAGAGGGGCGATGAGCAGCAACGGCGCATCCGTGTCCCAACGGGCTGAAGAACTGGTGGCGGCTGGCCGCGCGGGGGAGGCGGTGCGCCTGGTCCGGCAGGCCGCAGCCGATCAGGACGCGGAGGCGTTGTTTCTGCTGGCCGCCTGGACGCTTTCCGGCGGGCTCGTGCCGCGCGATCTGGCGGAGGCGCGCCGTCTGTTCGGCGAGGCGTTCGCGGCCGGGCACAGGGATGCGGGCGCGGTCTACACCGCCTTTCTCGCAAACGGCACGGGCGGAGCGGCCGACTGGCGCGGCGCGGTTGCCTTGCTCGGCGTGCGGGCCCGGACCGATCCCGCGGCCGCGCGCCAGCTCGCTCTGATCGAAGCGATGGCGCTGGATCCGGACGGGGCGCCGGTCGTCTCCCAATCCGGGCGCGAGATCAGCGCCGCTCCCTTTGTCATGCGGGTCGAGCGATTGTTCACGGCGGCGGAATGCGCTTACCTCATCGATGTCGCGGCGCCGCTCCTCGAACCGTCGCTGGTGATCGATCCTCGCAGCGGACGGCGGATGCGCGATCCCGTCCGCACGTCCGATGTGGCGGCATTTCCGCTGGCTCTCGAAAATCCTGCGATCCACGCACTCAATCGCCGGCTTGCGGCCACCACCGGGACACGGATGGCGCAGGGCGAACCGCTCCAGATCCTGCGCTATCGACCGGGGCAGGAGTATAAGGCGCACCTCGATGCCCTGCCGCACGCCCAAAACCAGCGCTTTCTGACGGCGCTTGTGTACCTCAACGAAGCGTATGAAGGCGGCGAGACGCGCTTTCCGGCGATCGACCTTTCGGTACGTGGTAAAAGGGGAGACGCCCTGATTTTTCGCAATACGCTGCGTGACGGCGCGATCGACGAGAGTGCGCGCCATATCGGCATGGCGGTGCGCAGCGGCACCAAATATATCGCCTCGCGCTGGATCCGGGCCCAAGCAATCGATCTCGCCCGGCAGGGTTGAGCCGGCGGCGCGGCTTCAGCCGTCAAACAGACCCTGCTGGCCGGTGTCGGCGGGCGGCGGCAGGCCGAGATGCGTCCATGCGCGCCCGTTCAGGCAGCGTCCGCGCGCCGTTCGCGCCACCAGGCCGAGCTGGATCAGATAGGGCTCGATCACTTCCTCGATCGTGTCGCGCGGCTCGCCCAGGCCCGCCGCCAGCGTTTCGACGCCCACTGGTCCGCCCCGATAGATATCCGCGATCATGGTGAGGTAGCGCCGGTCCATCGCATCGAGCCCGAGGCCGTCCACCTCCAGCCGGTTGAGCGCCGCGTCGGCGGCGGGCGCGTCGACCACCGCATGCCCGGCCGCGTGCGCGAAATCCCGTACCCGGCGGAGCAGCCGGCCGGCAATGCGGGGCGTGCCGCGGGCGCGGCGGGCGATCTCCATCGCGCCGTCCTCGGCGATCGGCAGGTTGAGCAGGTGGGCGGCGCGGCGCACGACCTGCCCCAGTTCCTCCACCGAATAGAATTGCAGGCGCACCGGAATGCCGAAGCGATCGCGCAGCGGCGTCGTCAGAAGGCCCTGACGAGTGGTCGCGCCGACCAGCGTGAAATGTGGCAGATCGATCCTGACCGATCGCGCCGAGGGGCCTTCGCCGATCATGATGTCGAGCGCGCGATCCTCCATCGCGGGATAAAGAATTTCCTCTACGGCGGGCGCGAGCCTGTGAATCTCGTCGATGAAAAGGACGTCGCCTTCCTCAAGGTTGGTCAGCAGCGCCGCGAGATCGCCCGCCTTGGCGATCACCGGGCCGGACGTGGCGCGGAAGCCCACGCCCATCTCCCGCGCAATGATCTGTGCCAGCGTCGTCTTACCGAGCCCCGGCGGGCCAAAGAACAGGACATGATCCAGCGGCTCGCCGCGCGCCTTGGCGGCGCGGATGAAGACGCGCAGATTGTCGCGCGCGCCCTGCTGGCCGACGAATTCGTCGAGCGTCTTGGGGCGCAGCGCGGCGTCGGCATCGTCCACGACGCGGGCAGGGGAGAGGAGGCGATCTGCTTCGGGCATGCTGTTGCGGTCTAGTCCATCGCGCGCCGCGGCTGAACCGATTTCATGAAGTCTATGGGTAGCGTGTCGCAACGATCGGCATACGCTACCAATTGTGGCAAGGTTAACGACGTGCGCGGGGGAGGCCTGCGCCTGTCGCAGCAGCACGGCATCGAGCATTCCGTATTCGTTCCCGCTATGATCAGAAACGGATGATTTATTAGCAAGTTACCTTATGGCTGTTATGAGATTTTCGTCGCGTTTTGTTGGGATTTTGTCGCACGCCTCTGGCGCATTCGCGGGACGAGGCATAGAAAAAAGAGGCAGAAAGGAGGCGCGATCATGGCAGAAGACGATCTCGTCTACCTGTTGCGCCGGAGCGTCGAGGAGAGAACTCGCGAGCAGACGGCGACCGAGTGCTGCGTGCGGATCGTTCATCGTGAACTGGCACGAGGCTACGAAACGCGGTTGCGCCAGCAGGCAGACTACCAAGTGCCGATCAGCGGCTGATCTATTTCGCCGCTTTTTTCAACGCCAGCCTGACGAGCGCGTCCAGGCTGGCGTCTGGTCCCAGCGCTTCCACAGCGATCGTCACCGCCGCCGATGCCTCCGAAGGGCGAAAGCCGAGATTGGCGAGCGCCGACAACGCATCGCCCACTGCGCCCCCCAAATCGGGCGACCCCATTCCAGCCGGGCCGAGCGCGATGCCGCCAGTCTTGTCCTTCAGCTCGTTGGCGATTCGCAGCGCCAGCTTCGGCCCGACGCCATTGGCCCTCGCGATCATCGCCTTGTCGCCGCTCGCGATCGCCAGCGCGAGATCGCCCGGCT
>Ga0164242_10004378_pt1 | contig 15877 bp, 17 predicted proteins | sample OricomgcompostMG_FD_108783 | JGI IMG/M metagenome (GOLD analysis project Ga0164242, IMG submission 108783) | Miracle-Growth compost microbial communities from Emeryville, California, USA - Original compost - Miracle growth compost (MG) ... | reverse complement strand
TGCAAGGTCCCGGCGGCCCGGGCAACTATGAGTGCAACAAGTACAAGGCCGGAAACGGCGGCCATATTGTCGTGGCCTACCAAACCAGGACCGACGCGCGGCTGTCGTCGTGCAACCGATCGAAGTACTCGACGTACGTGCTGGACGTGTACTACATCATGGCGAACAACGAGGAGCACCCGGCGGTCGAATCCACGCAGCACAAGGTGAAGTGCTACTCGACGTGACCACGTCATTGCTGGGGCTTCAGTGCACGGTGCACGAGGCAAGTCCACGGATTGTGGTGACCAAGTCAGCGGTCGACGAGGCCAACGACCACGAGGTTGCTGTATGGGTTGACATCAGCTTCGGAAACAATGAGTCAGCGTCGGCTTCGCTGATTTCGGGTGCCGCGTGGCACGTGGACATCGAGCTCGACGACGGATCAACTCTTGAGCCTCTCGGTAGCTCGCTGGGCGGTGGACCTGGTCAGCTGAGCGGACGATTCCCTTTTCAGATGCCTTCTGACGATGCCCGGGTTCGCTCGATCACCGTGCGATGCGCTGACTTCGGGCAGTGGCAGCGCCGGCTTTGAGCGGTTCTTGCGTCGACGAGCCCCCACATCACCCTTGTCGCAGCCATGACAGATGACGAGTATCCGGCATCTGATGACCCCTCCCTCGTGGACGCGGTCATCAGCGCGAGCCTGGCCGAGATCCTCATCCAGGTCCTCTCCGACGTCGAGACCGTCCTGACCCGCGCCAGCCCCGGCACCCGCGCGGAGATCGACACCATCCTGGCCGAGGCTGGCAACACCGGCGGGTGCTCCCTGTCGCTCGACCAGGTCCAGTTCACCCGCCGCGACCTGCACTGGGGAACCACCGCAACCGACGTGCCGGATGCCTGAAAACCTTATCGGCTCAGGCATATTCACCAGCCCATGGCTATGACGGCCTACGAGCGGCTGCACTGACGACCGGGACTGGACAAGCTCGTCAGTCGTTGGTCCGGCCCTTGCTGTGGGCGAGCCGGTAGGACTGAGTGCCGGTTTCGATGATGGTGCCGTGGTAGGTCAGCCGATCCACGATCGCGGCGCACAGCCGGGGATCGGTGAAGGTGTCGGTCCAACCGGAGAATGACTGGTTCGAGGCGATGGCGATGCTGTTCTTCTCTTCACGTTCGGTGAGGACCTGGAAGAGGAGTTCGGCACCGCGTCGGTCGAGTTCCATGTAGCCCAGTTCGTCAATGATCAGCAGGTCGACGCGCCCGTACCGGGCGATCGTCTTGGCCAGGGTCTTCTCGTCGGCGGCTTCGACGAGCTCGTTCACCAGCCTCGTGGCAAGGGTGTACCGGACGCGGTGGCCCTGCTCGGCGGCTGCGGTGCCCAAGCCGATCAGCAAGTGGGATTTGCCAGTTCCGGAGTCGCCGATCAGGCACAGGGGTTCGCCTTTGCGGATCCAGTCGCCTTTGGCGAGCTGGTGGATCGTGGCGGCTTCGATGGCTGGGTTGGCGTCGAAGTCGAAGTCGCCCAACCACTTGGAGCGTGGGAACTGTGCGGCTTTCACCCGACGCACCGAGGAGCGGCGGTCGCGGTCGTCGACCTCGGCCAGCAGTAGTTCGGCGAGGAAGCCGGGGTAGGACAGTTGCTCCTTCTTGGCAACCCCGATGGCTTCGTCGAGCACGCCGCGGATCGTCGGTAGCCGCAGACGACGGCAGGCTTGGTCCACTGCAGCCAGCGCGGCTTCCTCGGTCAACCCGCGCCGTCGTCGCAGCGTCGGGGTGATCGTGGTCGAGGGTGTGGTCGGCATCAGCTGGTGCTCGCTTTCGAGGGTCCGGAGTCGGTCGGCTTTGCAGCGGTGGCGCGCCGTCGGGGTAGGAGTTCGTCGTAAGCGGCCACGGACGGCACGGGGCGGGTGTCCGCCGGCAGGCCGGCGATCACCGCGGCCGGGTCGGTCAGGCGTCGCTGGGTGAGGCTGACAACGCGTTGCTCACGCACACCGTCCTGAGCAACGCGTTGTCGGTCAGCGGTGGCCCCACCCGAGCCTTCGGTCGCCGCGGCGTGTCGGCGGGCTTCGACGGCGACGACCTCGGCGGTGACGGCACCCACGGTCAGGGCAGCCTCGATTCCGGCGACCACCGCGTCCGATGGCAGGGATCGGTGCAGCAGCAGGACGTCGATCAACTCCTTGGTGCCCTCGGCGTCGCCGTTGACCTTGCGGGATGCAGCCCAGAACGCATCATGGGCCGCCGTGAACGCACCTGCCGCGCGAGCGGACGCCAGAGCGGTCGAACCCGGCAACGCGCCCGGTTTGTGCTTCAGAACCTCCAGGTAATGGTCCAGGTCGACGACGTGCCCGCCGCGGGATGCCACCCGCGGATGAGTGGCGACGATGGTGTGCCCGTCGAACACGACCAGGTGCGAGGCACGCAACGAGACGCGGACCTTGCGGCCGATCAGGTGCGCGGGCACGGAGTACTTCATCATCCGCACGGTGATCATCGCCGACCGGTCCACACGTGGATGTAGCACCAGGCCGGGGTCGAACCGATCAACCGGCAACGGTGCCAACAGGTCCTGTTCGGTGGCGTAGTCCGCGCCGATCGTGCTCAGTTTGCCGGTGATCCGCCGAGCGTCGTCGGCGGCCTCCCACTCCTTGATCTTGTCGTTCAGCTCGTCCAGGGAGTCGACCTCGGGCATCGGTGTCAAGTGGTTACGGCGGAACCAGCCGACCTCGCCTTCCACGCCGCCCTTTTCGTGCGCGCCGGCGATACCGGGCTGGCAGTAGAACGAGTCGAACCCGTAGAAGGATTTGAACAGCACCCACCGGTCGTTCTCCTTCCGGCGACGATTCCCGCCGTGCAGCACGGTCAGCACCGCCGAGGTCAAGTTGTCGTACCGAATGTGCCGGGTCGGGATACCACCCAGGGTTTCGAATGCGTCGATGTGGCCCTCCAGGAACGCTTCCTGCGCGCACGTGGGGTAGACCCGATGGACCGCCTTCCCCGAGAACGAGAGGCGGTAGATGAACATGTGGCACTTGGTCTTCACGCCCTTGATGACGACGTAGACCTCGCCGAAATCGACCTCCGCTTCCGCTCCCGGCGCATGCTCCTGCGGGACGAAGGCATCCTCGACCCGGCGGCCGGCCTCCAGATCGATCTGTGCGCGGCGAACCCGCACATAGTCCCGCACCGTCGAGTACGACAAGTCGGTCGCGGCATGCTCCTCGACCAGCCGGGCAAGGATCCTGGTGGCGGTGTGCCGCTGCTTGCGGGGCGCGGCCAGGTCGGAGCGCAGCATCTCGTCGATCGTGTCCTTGAACGGGTCCAGCCGCGGCGACGACCTATCCGGGCGTTTGCGTGCCGGTGGTGTCGCCGACGCCAACGCCTGACGCACCGTGCGCCGGTGGACTCGATGCCGCTTGGCCAGCGCGCGGACGCCCAGGCCCTCGACCCGTGCGTCCCGGCGGATCGCCGCGAACAACTCCACCCGTGACTCCATCCCAACCCCGATCCCTCGAACCATTAGATGGAGCCAAGGCTCGGGTGGGGCCAGATCAGACCGTCACGGTGGGGCCAGACCAACCTGTCATAACCACCCTCACCTGCGTCGAGTTCGAGCCGAAATCGATCGGCTCGGAAGGGAATCCTGGGAGCAGTGGGCAGTAGGGCGCGACGAGAACCCGTACGGCTTGTTGCGCAAGTGGCGCGCCGCTCTCGGGTTCCGCGGACACTTCTCAACCAAATCACGGGCGTACTCGATCACCCTGGGAGCGTTGCGGCGCGCTCGCGCCCGCTGGCAGGTCATTGCCGCCGAATCACGGCGGATTGGCGAGCCGATCGATGTCGCCGATCTTGAGGCTCGTCTGCTCGCCGCTGACGATGACGAAACGACACTCGTGGTCGGTGACTGGGCGTATGCCGGCCGTGGCTGGGACGACCCGGCTGAAACCGCACTGGCAACTGCAGCCGCAGCACGAGCCCGCGAATACGACCAATGGAAGGCGAAGCAACCAGACCAAGACTTTTGATAGAGAGAGGAATTCGATCATGGACCCATCTACGGTGCGGCCACAGCTGCTCACCGTCGACGAGGCCGCCGAGTGGTGCCGAATCAGTGTCAACTCGCTGAACCACCTGCGGACCAATGGCCGCTTCGCGCCGGCTATCAAGATCGGTCGTCGGTGTTTCTGGTCGGCGGCGGACCTGAACACCTGGATCGAGATGCAGCGGGAGGCGGCATGAGTGTGAGCAAGACGGCCGCCGGCCGATGGCGGGTGCAGGTCAAGCACCGCGGTCGAGTGGTTGCGGATCGGACGTTCGAGCGCAAAGGCGACGCGGCCCGCCTCGAGACCGAGCAGAAGCGGCGACTCATCGATGGCGACTTCGTGTCGCCGGCAGCCGGGCGCATGACGGTACAGGATCTGGCCGCCGAATACCTCGCCCACCGTGAGACGGCCGTCGCCCGGCGCTCATGGGAGTCCGATGAGTGGCTCCTACGAGTGCACATCGTCCCCGCCCTTGGCGGTTACCCGGTCGGGAGCGTGACGGCAGCGGACGTGACCCACTTTCTCGGTGCGAAGGCATCGAAGCTGCGTGCGGGCACGGTCGCCAAAATCCGAGTAACACTGCGCAAGCTGTTTGAGTACGCGGCTATGACGAGGCGTATTCGGGTCTCTCCCGCGGCTGCGGTTCGTATGTCGCGACCGGACGAGACTGCTGAAACCGCCGCTACAAGGGGCGTGTCGGTGAACCCGTTCACGCTTGCTGAGCTGCTGGAAATTGTTGCGGCACAACGAAATCGTCCGAGACAGCACGAGACGACGAAGCGATATGCGGAGGTGACGCTTGTCCTGGGTCTGACCGGTGTTCGGCTGGGGGAGCTGCGCGGGCTGCTGGTGCGCGACGTGGTCAACGTGCCGTATCCGGCCCTGGTCGTTCGCCGGTCGCTTCCGCAGTCATCGCGGTCAGGCCAAGTCATTCAGCGTCGCACGACCAAGGGCGGGACATCCCGTGTCGTGCCGTTGGCGGAGCGGGTGCGCCCGGTCGTCGCTCGGTGGGCGGCAGACAAGTCACCGGACGATCTGCTGTTTCCCGCGCCCGAGGGCGGCTACCTCCTGGCTCCGAACTGGCGGCGGGCTGTTGCATGGCCCCAAACCGGTCGAGGACGTCGCCCCCACGACCTCCGGCATACAGCGGCGACGCTCTGGATCGCAGCCGGCGTAGACGTGAAGACCGTTTCCGCCTGGCTTGGACACTCGACCGCGAAATTGACCCTCGACACTTACGCGCACTGGATGGGCAGCGATGCCGACCGTGCGGCGTTGGAGCGCGTCAATCTGGCGTTGGGTACGAACTCCGGGCACGAACCAGGCACGAGCAGCGCAACTGACGACGGCGGAGATGGTAGCCAGCATGGCTCCGCAGGCTTGTGACCTGCGTGAACGCATTGTGCCCCCGGCATGATTCGAACATGCGACACCCGCTTTAGGAGAGCGGTGCTCTATCCCCTGAGCTACGGGGGCCGGGGGCCGGGTGACCCGGCGCACTCATCATAGGTGGAGCGCCCGGTGGTGTCCCAAACCCACCCGGGTGTTGGTATGACGAAGGTCGTCCCGGGCTACTGCGGGCGTGGCGTCAGCCGGAAGGCACGGGCGCCGGATGTCCAGGCCGCTTCGAGGTCGGCCGGATTCGGCACTCCGCCCGTCATGCGGACCTTGTTGAAGTTGGCGAACGCACGGTTGTCGCGGCACATCACGCCATACAAGTCGATCACGCCGTCCCGGTCGGTGTACGCGGTGACGTCCGCCTGACGCTTCGCGCCCATCAGCACCAGGTCGACCACATCGCCGGTGCGCAGGTTGTGACCCCAGGCGAACGGCGTGCCGACCAGCAGGTCATCGCCCTGCCTCGTATAGGCGACCGGGATCTCGAAGCGTGTGCCGCTACGGCGGCCGACGATCTCCAGCAGCACCAGCCGGCGGCCCGGGCCGCGGCTCAGCACCGGGAGATGCAACAGTGTCCGCATGACGCGGTTGACGGCGCCCTGGAAACGCAGGGTCTGTGCGCGTGGTTGGTCGGGCATCGGAGGCTCCTCAAACTTGAAACGGATCCGTTTCGTTCGCTTCTGATACTACGTCCGGAGCCCGCAGATTCCTTGCCTCCGCCTCAGCGCCTGAAGAGTTCCTCCGCGACGTAGTGCCCGCGCTTCGGCGCGGGTGGCACGGCGAAGAGACCCGAGCCCACGTGCTGGATGTATTCGTTCAGCAGATCGCTCGCACCGAGTTTGCGCTGGAGGCGCACGAAGTGTCCCGGGTCGTTCAGATAGGCGATGAACAGCAGGCCGGCATCGAGTTGGCCGAAACGATTGATCCCGTCGGTGTCAAAATGTTCCGGGTGCCGTCCTTGAAGCCGAACAGGTTGCGCGGCGTCTGCTGACCTTTGCCTGCGGAGGCCCGCCCGAATCCCATGACGGTCCAACGGGTTTGCACGACGTCGCGGGCCATCCGTGCCAGGTTGCGGACCGCGTGGTAGCACACCTGCGGATCGTCCGCGCACACCTGGACCGACAGGTCACCGTCGCTCGACGCGGGGTCCAGGTTGTCGCTCGGCAGGCTCGGCAAAGCGTTCAGCAGGTGCGGTCGACTGTTGGTCAGACCGAAGCGATGGTCGAAGATCCCGCTGCCCAGACCGATGGTCACTGCAGGTCCGTCGCGGTTGTTCCTGCGGTCATGTCGAACGTCATGAAGATGCAGTACCGCTGTGGCGGCGTCTGGACGCCGGCCGGATGGACCTCGTCGTAGAACGGATGCTGGGTGGTGAGGTCTATCCCGTCCTTGTCGGCCACGACGGTATCGCCGGTGGCCGCGCGCATGCCCCACGCGCCGCCCACACCCAGTGCACCGAGAGCCACGCCGCCGGCGGCGCTCTGGAACAGGCGCCGCCGCGGGAGCCCGGACGCTGGTGCGTCGGGCGAGTCGTGCTCGGTCACCCTGCGGTCGCCACCTTCTGGGCGATCCTGGACAGCGGGTCCTGCAGCGACTGGACGGTCTTGCTGAGCCCTGCGGCGTCCGTGGCACGCAGCTTCGGGGTCCACGGTTTGAAGCTGCCCAGTTCGTGGCCGTCCCGGTAGGGCGTCAACGAATTGTTGACGTTGGTGAACTGGCGACCGACCGTCGAGGTCAGGGTCGGGTCGATCTTCTGCAAACCCGGCTTGAGGAAGGCGAACGCCTGTTGCGCACCCTCGACGTTCGACGCGAAGTCAGCCAGGTCGAGGTGGCTGTACTTCTCCTCCTCGCCCTTGATCTTGTTGCGCTGGACCTCTTCCAGCAGGCTCGCGGCGCCGTTCGCCAGGTCTTCGGGCTTGTAGGTGATGCCCTTGACCAGGCCCGCGAGCTTGGTGACGTTGGTCTTCAGCTCGGCCGCGAGCTTCTTGGTGCTGCCGGTGATCCTTCCGCGCTGCCACAGGTCACGCTCGACGGCATGGAAGCCGTGCCAGCCGACTTTCGGGTCCAGGTTGGACTGGCGCATGTCGATCAGGTAGTCGAGGTTGCCGGCGTTGTCGCCCGGTGCGAACCCGGGCAGGACAAAACCACCCACGTCGGACTCGATCTTCTCGTAGAACGGTCGCGCACCTGCGTACTTCTTCCTGGCGGCCGCCAGGTCGCCCTTGTCGACGGCGGACTTCAGCGCACCGACAGCGGCCACCATGTCGGTGGCGTTCTGGTTGACGAAGGTGGCATAGCCCTTCGTCCCCTGCGCCAGCAGGGTGGCGGTCGATCCGCTGGCGGGTGCCGCGGCCTTGCCGGCCACCGAGAAGGTGACGTTCTCCTGGTCCGCGCCAGGGCAGTACAGCTGGTACTTGCCGCCGGAGAGGGTCGTGGTGAACTTCACCGGTGGCAGGCCCGGGGCAAGGTTCTCCTTCTCGCCCAGAATCCGCTGATCGCTCTGCAACTCGATCTCGGTGATGGCGGGCGCGTCCCGGTTGGTGACCGAGAAGGTGACGGGGCCGGCGGGTGCCGAGGCGTGGTCCAGTTCGCAGCCGCCACTGCTGGTCAGGGTGATCTTCACCTGGGCCGCCCCACCCGACACCGGCGCTCCGGCGGCTGCCGCGGACTGATGCCAGCCGGCCGCCGAGGACGAGGCGGACCCGCCCGATGATGACCCGCACCCCGCGAGTGACACGGCAAGAGCGACGGTGGCCCCCACGCCGGTGATCCGTGAACGACGGGACTCATGCATGCGCAGTACTCCTTGAAGATGATGATTCGTCATGGATGGGGCGAGACGTTTGACTCAGATCTCGCCGATCACGGCCCGCCGTGATCAACAACAGGACGGCGACGAGCACCAGACCCGCCGGCACGACCCGCCCCCAGAAATGGGCCGAATCCTGCTGATTGACAAGCTGATTCAACCGGGCACTGATGTCGTCGGAGTATGACGACGGCACCGTCCACGACGGCGCGGGTGCGGTGACCCCGGCCGGTAGGCGTGCGCCGGACGACACGGTGAGTGTGCGTGGGGAGCGGAGCCCTCCGCCGGTCAGTTGCACCGTCAGGCGGGACTGCCGCGACGCGGCATACACGATGCCGTGTGTCGTCCAGACGTCGATCCGGTCCTGTCTGTGCCAGGACGCGGCGTACGGACCGGGGTTCAGCGCGGGGTCCATGCCGACAGGTGGTCGGCCGCCGTTCATCGCGATGACCTCCGCGAGTGTCAATGTCGTGGGCTGCGTCGTTCCGGCGGGCGGGGTGGCGACGAGATGGTGCGTTCGCACCCCCGCGGTCGTCGCGTCTCCCGCCGCGTGCAACGTCGCCCGCTCGCCGGTGGACTGGCGAAGTGTGGACCCGTCCAGTGAGATGGTGCCGACCGAGACGCCGGCAGCATCGGCGACGGGTGCGGCAGCGGGCACGGTCAGGTGGGCGTGCGGCACGGCGACGAAGGTCGTCGCTGCACCGACCAGGCACCCGAATGCGATGACGACCTTGAGGAAGACCTTCGCCGCCGCGTCGGGTCGGTGCGCGCGCGGCCAGTAGGCCATCGCGGCCAGTGGCACGACATACAGCAGCCATCCGAGGACCTCGATGAGCCGCGGATCGGCCGGAATCCCGAGCACGCCGGTGAACACCGCGCTGCGAACCGACCCGGGCGGCGCGAGCCAGTGCAGATCCACGGTGCGTCCCTGGCCCGCGTTCAACCAGCCCGCGCCGTGCGCCGTGCGCAGTGCGGTGACGACCAGGCCGGCCGCGATCAGGATCAGGAAGCCGCTGGTCACCGTGAAGAACTTGCCCAGGTTGATGGTCACTCCGCCGGTGTAGATGCCGACGCCGAGCAGCACCGACGCCCCGATCCCCAGGGCGGCGCCGATCACCGCACTCCGGGTGTTGCTGGCGGCTTGGAAGGTGGCCAGCAGGAAGACGGCGGTTTCGAAACCTTCCTTGAGGACCGCGAGGAACGCCATCAGCACCAGGGCGCGCGAGGTGCCGGATCCGAGAGCACTGCTCGCTGCGGACTCGACGTCCTTCTTCAGCTCGCGAGCGTGAGTGCTCATCCAGAGCACCATCCCCGTCACGAAGAGCACCGCAACGACACCGATGACCGTTGCCATTGCTTCCTGCTGCCGTTGCGGCAGATTTGATTCGACCACCTTGAGGGTGATGCCGACGCCGAGACAGATGATCACGGCGGCGACCACGCCGACCCACATGGTGGTCAGGCGGCGCCCGTTCTTGCGGAGGAAGGTGGCAATGATCGCCACGATGAGGGCAGCCTCCAGGCCCTCCCGTAAACCGATGACGAACGTGGCGAGCAAAGGATCCACTCCTGGGACTGACGTGTCGGCACCACTCATCCGGGCCCGGGCCGTGGTCGACCCGGGCGGAAGCGTGCGTGCTGTGCGCCTCGGCGCCGTGAGAGGATCGAGGCGCCGAGTTACCGACCTACTATCGATCGATAGTAGGTGAGGTTAGCCTGGCCTACTACCTGGCGCAACTTCTGTCCTGACGAGGAGCGTGATGCGGCCACACCATCGGCCGAGCGGCACCCTGGAAAGCGAAGTGCTCGCCGCTCTCGCCAGCTCCGACGGCCCCATGACGCCGGCCGAGGTCCGGACCGCGCTGGACCGGGACCTGGCGTACACCACCGTGATGACGACGCTGGCCCGGCTGCACGCGAAAGACGCTGTCACTCGAGAGCGCCGTGGCCGTGGGTACGCCTATCGGCTCGCCTCCTCGGCGGCAGATGTACAAGCCGGTCTCACGGCACGCCAGATGCAGAAGATCCTCGACGCCGGAGACGATCGCCACAGCGTCCTCGCCCAGTTCGTGAACGGCCTCGAGGACGACGATGCGGCGCAGTTGCTCCGCGACCTGATGGAACGCCACCCGCGGTCGGACACCCGATGACGACCGCGACCGCGCTCTACGTGAGCCTCGGACTGGCGCCGTTCCTCGTCTCCGCCCTTCCCCGGCGGTGGGCGACCGGATTCGCGCAGCACGGACCACCGGGCGTGGCCGCGCTCGCGCTGACGACATACGCGCTGACGCTCGCGCTCACGCAGGGGATCGTGCTGTGTCTCACCGCCTACCTCGGCACGATCGAGTTGTTCCCCGTGGTGCACCCGTCCGATTGGTCGGCGTCCGTCCTCGGGACGAAACTTCGTATCCCCGCCTGGTGCGCCGTCGGGTGCGCGATCGTGGCAGTTGCGCTGCTCGCCCGGGCCGGCGCGCGCATCGTGCTGTCACTGTCGGCGGTGCGAACGACCAACGCCGCGAGCCGTCGCCTGGCGCCCAGCGCTGATCTCGCCGTGGTGGCCGGTGCGTCGCGGGTTGCCTTCGCTGCGCCCGCCTGGTTCAGCAGACGACGCGGCCGGATCGTCGTGTCGCGCGAGCTCATGGACGTGATGACGGTGCCGGAGCGCAAGGCTCTCATTGCTCATGAACGCTCCCACCTACGCCATGCGCACCACCTGTACGCCATCGTGATCCGCGTTGCGGCCGCCGCCAATCCACTCGGGGGAGATCTCGTCGCTCCGGTTGACCACGCGTGCGAGCGGTGGGCCGACCGCGATGCAGCGGCAGCCGTCGGCGACCCCGTCATCGTCGCCCACGCGCTGGGCCGTGCCGCGTTGACCGACCGCCGCGCACCGGAGGGCGCGCTCGGCGCCACGCACAGCGATGTCGTGTCCCGCGTGCGCGACCTGCTGGAGCCGCAACCGACCGATCGGCGAGCGCTGATCCGGTGCGCGCTGCTGGTCGCTGTCTCGTGGGCCATGACGCTGGCTCTCGTTGCGCATGGACACGCAATCGTTGAACTCGCGGAACAAGGTCTCAGCTGACCGCAGCCGAACGGCCCTCGAACGAAAGGAAACCCGTGCCGGACCGCACCGACGACATCCGCCAACTGCTCCACGAGGCCGGTGTGTCCGGCGAGGTACGGGTCCTGCCGGAGTCGGCACACACCGCCGCGCAGGCGGCCGCTGCGCTCGGCTGTGACCCGGGCGCGATCGCCAGCAGCCTGGTCTTCCAGGCGGGCGACGACCCCCTCCTGGTGATGACCAGCGGCGTGCACCGGGTGGACACCGACCTGTTGTCCCGCGAACTTGGCGTGCCGGTGCAGATGGCCCGTGCGAAGGTAGTCAAACAGGTCACCGGGCAGCCGATCGGGGGAGTGTCGCCCATCGGTCACCCCGCGCGGCTGCGCACCCTGGTCGACCAGAGCCTGCAGGGGTATGACGAGCTCTGGGCCGCCGCCGGCACCCGCAACAGCGTGTTCTGCATCGGCTTCGACGACCTGGTGCGCATCACGCACGGCACAGTCGCGCGGGTCGCCGAGGACTGAGCTCAGGAGCCGGCGACCCCGATCCGCCAGTAGCCCATGAAGCACACCGCTCCCTTGGGCACCTCGAAGTCGTTGACCAGCAGCCGGCGCAGCGCGCGCACCCTGCTGGACTCACCGGCGATCCAGGCCGACAGGGCCGGGGTGTCGCGCGGTGCCGACTCGGGGTCGGAGACCTCCCAATAGGCGTCGACCGCGCCGTCGTCGACCACCGTCGTCGACGCGCCGTCCGCAGCCAGTGGGCCGATCGAGGCAAGCCAGTCGCGGACCGCGCTGACCTGGTCGTCACCGCGGTCGGTCACGCACCACACGATGTCGACGTCCGCCGGCGCGGTGATGCCACGGGCATCCTCGTCATGGGGCACCTCGACACAGATCAGTCCGCGCGCACCCGTCGGCAGACGGCTCGCGATGCCGTTGATCGCGGGCAGCGCACTGAGGTCGCCGACGACGAGTTGCATTGACGATGCTGCCAGGTCGCGGCGGAACTCCAGCCCGCCGGGCTCCCCGTCGAACGCTGCGTTGGGTCCGAAGATGATGGCCTCGTCGTCAGGTTGCGCCTCGACCGCGAACCGGGAGCCGGGGCCGGTCACACCGTGATCGACGAAGTCCACGTCGAGCTCGCCCTCGGCGGCGCGCACCTCGACGACGGTGTAGGTGCGGATGAAGGCACGCTCCTCCAGTGGCTGATCGCGCCATACCTCCCACCAGTTGTCGTCGGTGGGAAAGTCGCTGAGCGGCAGACCGCCGGGCTTGGGGATCACCAGCTTGATCCGCTGGTCGTAGCCCCGGTCCGCGAAGTGCGCGAGTGACGGATCGGCGAACGTCAACCGGACCAGGCTCGGCGAGCGGCGCTCGCGCCGGCTCAGGCGGACCGGGAACATCCGGTAGGGCGACACCACGGCGGTCATGCTCACGGCGGGATCCTCTCGCTCGACATATTGGTTAGGCTAACCTAACTCATGCCTGGATCGCTCGTCGTGCCGGCGTGCGACCTACGATCGGCCCGTGGCATTCACCGGCATCCCCGAGGCGGCGTTCGACTTCTACGACGACCTCGAGATCGACAACTCCAGGACGTTCTGGACCGCGCACAAGAGCCTGTATGACGAGGCCGTGCGCGCTCCCATGCAGGCGCTCGCCGGGGCGCTGGAGGATGACTTCGGCCCGGTCAAGCTCTTCCGGCCGCACCGGGATCTGCGCTTCTCGGCCGACAAGTCGCCCTACAAGACCCACCAGGGGCTGTTCGTCAGCGCCGGCGCCGCAACCGGTTGGTACCTCGAGGTGTCCGCCGCAGGCGTCCGGTCCGCAGCCGGGTGCTATCACGCGGATTCCGCAGCGATCAAGGCGATCCGGGCCGGCATCGACTCGCCCGACGGCGCCGAGTTGCAGCGCCTGCTGGACGAACTCGGAGCGCGCGGCTGGCAGCTCGGCGGGGATGAGCTCAAGACCGTGCCGCGCGGCTACACCAAGGACCATCCGCGCATCCACCTGCTGCGCAAACGGTCCCTCACCGTGTCCCAGGAGTACGGCTTCGCCGACTTCGTGCAGACCCCCGCATTGCTGGACCGCGTGCGCACCGACTGGGAGCAGGGCAGGCCGCTCATCGACTGGATCGTCGCGCGACTGCCCACCTGAGCGCCTCTCCTCAGTCGGAGCGGCCGTGCAGCCGCGCCAGCAGACGTCCGTGGTCCTCGCCACGCGAGGCGGCATACTCGCCCTCGGACGTGGCCTGCCGCAGCTCCGCGGCCGACGCGTCGCCGGTGCGCAGGTCGATCTGCTCGGACAGATATCGCCACAGGACCGCGACCGACGCGGCCACCGGGACCGCGAAGAACGCTCCGATGATGCCGAACTGGTCGCCGCCGAACGCGATCGACAGCAAGACGATCGCCGGGTGCAGCGACATGGACCGGCTCTGCAGCAGCGGCTGCAGCACGTGCCCTTCGATCTGCTGCACCGCCACGATGATCACCAGCACGATGATCGCCTTGGTGATGCCACCGGCGACCAGAGCGACCAGCACCGCGATGGTGCCGGCCGCGAACGCACCGATGATCGGGATGAAACCACCGAAGAACGTCAGCACTATCAGCGGCACAGCGAGCGGGATCTGCAGCACCACCAGACCGATACCGATGCAGATCGAGTCGACCGCGCTGACGATCGCCTGGGTGCGGATGAAGCCGGACAGAGTGTTCCAGACACGGGTCAGCGCCTCGGTCAGATGTGCTCCGGCGCCACGGCCGACCGACACGCGCAGCCAGGGCAGGAACCGCGGGCCGTCCTTGAGGAAGAAGAAGGTCAGGATCAGCGCCACCACACCGTCGATCAGCACCTGGCCGGCCAGCGTGATACCACCCCAGACCTCCGAGGCGATCCGGTCACCGCTGGACTTCAGCTTGCCGGTGATGCTGGTGGTGGCCTGGTCGATCTGGTCGGGCCGGATGTGCAGCGGGCCGTTCTGCAACTCGTCCCGCAGCTGATTGACGCCGGCGACGGACTGGTTGACCAGGTCACCCCACTGGGACGACACCGTGGGCGCCATCGCCGCGATGATCCCGCCGACGATCACCAAGGCCAGCAGCATGCCACCCACGGCGGCCAGCGCGGGTGGGACGTTGTGGGCACGCATCCACCGCACCGGCGGCCACAGCACCGTGGCGACCAGCAGCGCGACCGCGACCGGCAGCAGCGCGGGCCAGAACATGCCGAGGATGTGCAGGACCACCCAGGTCGCGGCCACCACGACCAGGAAGCGCAGCGACCAGCTGGCCGTCCATTTCAGTGCGTGACTGATCACCGCCGCACGGTCGACGCCCTTGTTCGGGTTGCGTTCGGCCGCCTCCACGGCGGACGGCACGTCGTCCACGCCGGACCTCAGCCGCTCGTCGGCGCGCTGTGCGTCACGCTCGACCACGGGCTCGGGGTCGCTGGGACGGTGACCACGCAGACGCATCGTGGCGACTCCTCCCAGGTACGACGGGCATGACAGATCCAGGGCCGGACGGCCCGGATGCAACCGTATGGCACGACCGGCCCCGATCCGTGGAGCTTGCCGATGTGCGCCCTCCGGGCGTGCCTTGCAGGAGCCCGTCCGCGGGACCGTTAGCCTTGCTCGGTGAGTTCGCCCACCCCGCAAGACGATTCGGTCAGCACTCCGCCGGAGACCGATCGCGATGCCCTCGTGCGTGCGGCGGTGGCCGAGTGGCAGCGCCATTTGGTCGACCTCGGCGGCCGTAACACGCTGCTGTGGTTCCGTGACCTGCCGAGCGCCACTTTGGATCTCACCCGCGCCCACCCGGCCGGTATGGCGCAGCTCTTCTCCGCCGGTTCCGTGCCGCTGCGGCTGATCCTGCGCGAGCCCGCGGCGCTGGCGGAGGCCGAGCGCCGAGCCCGGGTCATCCGGTCGCGCACCCAGGCACTGCAGGAGGAGCGCGGCATCTCCTCCTGCTACCTCAGCATCGGGATGGCGACCTGGGAGCACCCCGGCGCCCCCCGGCGCCCTGCGGCACCCATGCTGCTGCGCCGGCTCGACATCACCGGGTCCCCGAAGGACCCGCAGGAGCTGGTGCTGCGGGTCGCACCCGAGATCGAGTTCAACTCCGTCTTCGCCAAGTACGTCGAGGTCGAGCACGGCAACGGGCTGGACCGGGCGGCGATCGACGACTACCTCGCCGGCGCCCGGAACGTCGACGTCAACAAGGTCCTCGCGGGCATCCAGCAGGCGTGCTCCGACATACCCGGTTTCCGGATCGAGAGGCGGTATGTCGTCGGCACGTTCAGCTACACCAAGCTGCCGATGGTGCGCGATCTCACCGAGCAGCTCGACACCCTGGCCGCACACCCGGTGGTCGCGGCGTTGGCCGGTGACGACGCCGCGAGGGACGAGGTCGCCGCCGAGGCGCCGGCCCAGGTCGATCGTGACCCGCACACCGAGCGACTCGTGCTCGACGCGGACGCCTCCCAGCAGGACGTGGTCGAGGCCGCCCGCGCCGGTGCACACCTCGTGGTCGAGGGTCCTCCGGGCACGGGCAAGAGCCAGACCATCGCCAACCTC
>Ga0164242_10004377_pt1 | contig 15878 bp, 20 predicted proteins | sample OricomgcompostMG_FD_108783 | JGI IMG/M metagenome (GOLD analysis project Ga0164242, IMG submission 108783) | Miracle-Growth compost microbial communities from Emeryville, California, USA - Original compost - Miracle growth compost (MG) ... | reverse complement strand
CGCGATTCGTTCAAGGCAGCGTACGAGCCGTATTTCACCATCAGCGAGCTCGAGCGCGTGCAGCACTACGCGACGGTCGCGGGGCGGACGTATAAAAGGAGCTACTGGGTGGCGTACCTGGAGAAAGCCGGGAAGCGCGGATAGCGGGTTTGAAAAACTCGGCCGAATACCGTACTCTACAGAGGTTCGCTGTTCTTCATATAGTGCTCGTTTGCCGATGTAGCTCAGTTGGTAGAGCGCATCCATGGTAAGGATGAGGTCTCCGGTTCAATCCCGGACATCGGCTCCAGGTTTCTAAAACCGCAGGTGCGAAAGGAGAATATGTGCCACCGTAGCTCAGTTGGTAGAGCATTTCACTCGTAACGAAAAGGTCGCCAGTTCAATCCTGGCCGGTGGCTCCAAAAAAGGCCGCATCCGAAGGATGCGGCCTTTCCGCTATGCGCAATCAGCGGAGGGAGTTCAGGGCCCTCCCGTATTCGGATTCGATGACCCGCGTCACTACCGCGAATCCGTACTCATCGACCAGCGAATATATGAGCCGCCTGTCTCTTTCCGGCACGCGCGTCAGCGCGGCCTCGAATTGCTCCTGTTCGACGATGCGCGCTTTCTTCTGCCGCGCTTCCGCTAGGGAGTGTATCTGGCACATGGAGGCCTCCTCTCGTATGAAGCTCTGGACAGAACATAGCATATGTTGCAGAGAATCACCACAGCTTTCCCAATATTGGTATACTCGCTACATGAACGAAGAGACGGAAAAGCGGTTGGCGGAGATCGAGGCGCTGATGGCGTCGCCGTCGTTCTGGACGGACAAGGACGAGGCGCAGCGCGTCGTGCGCGAGTACCAGATGCTGAAGGAAGGCGGGGAGCTGGGCGGCGATCCGCATGACGCGGGGCCGGCGACGCTCGCCATCCTCGCGGGCGCGGGCGGCGATGATGCGGAGGATTTCGCCGCGATGCTCCGGCGGATGTACGAAGGGTACGCGAGCTCGAAAGGCTGGCGCGTGCGCGAGCTGCACGCCAACGAGAACGACCACGGCGGGTACCGCAACGTGCTGCTCGAGATGGACGGCGCGGGCGCGTACGGCCGGCTTCGCAGCGAAGCCGGCGTGCACCGTCTCGTGCGCATCTCGCCCTTTAATGCGAACGGGAAGCGGCAGACGTCCTTTGCCCTCGTGGAAGTGCTGCCGCAGCTCGCGGCGAACGAGACCGTAGAGCTGAAGCCGGAAGACCTGGATATCCAGTTCGCCCGCTCCGGAGGAGCGGGCGGGCAGAACGTGAACAAGCGCGAGACGGCGGTGCGCATCACCCACGTGCCGTCCGGCGTCTCGGCGCATGTCTCAAGCGAGCGCAGCCAGCAGGCGAACCGCGAGAAGGCGCTCGCGCTCGTGGCAGCGAAGCTCTTCGCGCAGGAAGAGGCGAAGCGCGATGCGGAGGCGAAAGGCCGCAGCATCGCCACGAATACCGCCAACGAGTGGGGCAGCCAGATGCGCTCGTACGTCATCCACCCGTACAAGATGGTGAAGGACCACGTCACGGGCCATGAATCGCACAATCCGGACGCCGTTTTTGCAGGCGATTTGGACGATTTCATCGATGCGCATGCAGATTCGTAGACGCGGCTCGTGCGCATGGGGTATACTGTTCCGGTCATGATCTATTTCGATCGGGTCACGAAGACGTACCGCGACGGTACCCCAGGTCTCGAGGACGTTACGCTCTCCATCCAGCCGAAAGAATTCGTCTCCATCGTCGGCCATTCGGGCGCCGGCAAGACGACGCTCCTCAAGATGCTCCTCGCTGAAGACCGTCCCACGGAAGGGACGGTCTGGTTCCAGGATATGGACGTGCATGCCGTGCCGAAGCACTCGCTGCACCACTACCGCCGCAAGATCGGCATGGTCTTCCAGGATTTCCGCCTCATCCCGAACAAGACGGCGTACGAGAACATCGCCTTCGCCATGGAGGCGGCCGGCCGTACGGACGAGGAGATCGCGCTCGACGTGCCGTACATCCTCGACCTCGTGGACATCGGCAACAAGGGCGGCCATTTTCCGCACCAGCTCTCGGGCGGCGAGCAGCAGCGCGTCGCGATCGGCCGCGCGATCATCAACCAGCCGGAAGTCATCGTCGCCGACGAGCCGACCGGCAACCTCGATCCGGTGAACACGTACGAGATCGTCGAGATCCTGAAGAAGATCAACGAGCTCGGCACGACCGTGCTCATTACTACGCACAACAAGGGCGTGGTGGACGCGATGGGCAAGCGCGTGATCACCATGGAGCGCGGACGCGTCGCGCGCGATGACGCGAACGGCCAATATATCCTCTAATACTATGTTTACTTCCTTCCGACGCATCTTCTCTTCCGGGGCAACGACCTTCACGCGCAGCGGCCTCGTGTCCTTCGCGACCGTGCTCATCATGACGGCGACGCTCGTCATCATCGCCACGCTCATGTTCCTTTCGGCCATCCTTTCCAATACGCTCTCGGCCATCGAGGACAAGGTCGACATCAACGTGTACTTCACGACCGATGCGCAGGAGAGCGACGTCCTTTCGGTGAAGTCGCACCTCGAGACGCTTCCGGAAGTCGCCAAGGTGACGTACACCTCGCGCGACCAGGCGCTCGCCGATTTCCGCACGCGCCATAGCGACGACCAGCTCACGCTCCAGGCCCTCGACCAGCTCGGCGAGAACCCGCTCGGCGCATCGCTGGCAATCAAGGCGACCGATCCGTCGAAATACGCGGATATCGTGAACTACCTCTCGGACGATTCGAACATCCCGGGCAGCACGAACATCATCGACCGCGTGAATTACTACCAGAACAAGACGGTCATCGACCGCCTCACGCAGGCCATCGGCACGACGCAGAAGGCGGGCCTCGTGCTCGTGCTCCTGTTCGCGCTTGCCAGCATCATCATCGCCTTCGCGACCGTGCGCCTCGCGATCTACAGCGCGCGCGACGAGATCGCCGTCATGCGGCTCATGGGCGCCTCCAATTGGTTCATCCGCGGGCCGTTCATCGTCGCCGGCGTTATCGGCGGCATCATAGCGGCCGTCATAACGCTCATACTCTGCTATCCGGCGACCTGGTATGCCGGCAAGCACATCTCGAGCTGGCTGGGCGGCTTCAATCTCTTCAGCTACTACCTGAGCCACTTCGTCCTCATATTCATCGTCCTCGTCGGCGCCGGCATCCTGCTCGGCGGCCTGGCGTCCTTCGTCGCCGTGCGACGGTACCTGCGCGTATAGCCTATGGCGCGACCCGGACATAAGTACATCTTCGTCCTCGGGGGCGTCATGTCGGGCGTGGGAAAGGGCATCGCGGCCTCGTCCATGGGGCTCCTTCTTCAGCAGCGCGGCTATCGCGTGAATCTCGTCAAGGTCGACCCGTACCTGAACGTCGACGCGGGAACGATGAATCCGACGGAGCACGGGGAAGTCTTCGTGCTGAAGTCCGGCCTCGAGACCGACCAGGACATGGGCAACTACGAGCGCTTCCTGAACCGCGACCTCGGCCCTGAGGACTACATGACGAGCGGCATGGTGTACAAGACGGTCATCGAGCGAGAGCGCGCGCTCGAGTACGGCGGCGCGACCATCGAGGCGCTCCCGCACGTGCGCGACGAGATCATGCGCCGCATCGAGGCGGCGGCCACGACCGCCGACAGCCAGGTCTCCGTCATCGAGATCGGCGGCACGGTCGGCGACTTCCAGAACGCGCTCTTCATCGAGGCGGCGCGCGTGCTCAAGCTCGTGAACCCGGAAGATGTCGCCTTCGTCATGGTCTCGTACCTGCCGGTGCCCGGGACGCTCGGCGAGATGAAGACGAAGCCGACGCAGAGCGCCGTCCGCGCGCTCAACTCGTACGGCGTACAGCCCGATTTCATCATCGCGCGCAGCGCGGGCCGCATGGACGACAAGCGCAAGGAGAAGCTCGCCGTCTGGTGCAACGTGCGGCCTGACCGCATCATCTCCGCGCCGGACGTCGAGAGCATCTACGACGTGCCGCTCAATTTCGAGCGCGATAACCTGGGCGACCTGCTGCTCGACAAGCTGCGGCTCTCCAAGGACCAGCCTGCCGACATGGGCGAATGGAAGGCGTTCGTCGAGAAGACGAAGACGCTGCGCCGGCCGGTGAAGATCGGCATCGTCGGGAAATATTTCGATACGGGCGACTACGTGCTTTCCGACGCCTATCTTTCCATCATCGAAGGCCTGAAGTTCTCCGGCGCGGAGCTCGGCGTGAAGCCGGAGATCACCTGGCTCAACGCGAAGGACTACGAGCGCGGCCTGTCCGTCGATTCGCTCTCCGACTACGACGGCATCCTCGTGCCGTGCGGGTTCGGCGAGACCGGCATCGAAGGGAAGTTGAAGGCCATCCAGTACGCGCGCGAGAACAGGATCCCGTACTTCGGCATCTGCTACGGCATGCAGCTCATGGTCATCGAATACGCGCGCAACGTGCTCGGCCTCGAGGGCGCGCACACCACGGAGATCAATCCCGATGCGACGCACCCTATCGTCGCCATCATGGACGAGCAGAAGAAGCACATGGCCGAGAAGAAGTACGGCGGCACGATGCGCCTCGGCTCCTACATCGAGCTCGTGAAGCGCGGCACGATCGCGTACGAGGCATACGGCGAGGAATCAGTGGAGGAACGCCACCGCCATCGCTACGAGATCAACCCTGCCTACGTCGAGCGGCTCGAGAAAGCCGGCCTCGTCTTCTCCGCGACGAGTCCCGATGGCGTGCTCATGGAAGTCGCCGAGCTCCCGCGCTCCGCGCACCCGTTCATGCTCGGTACCCAGGCGCATCCCGAGCTCCAGGCGCGCCCGCTCGCGCCGCACCCTCTCTTTACGGCCTTCCTGAAGGCTGCCGCGGCCAACGCCTAGCGCTATCCTCCGCGCGCTCGGTTCGGGGCAGGTAAGGACGCTATACTGTATGCGTCTTACTATACGGAATTACTCATCTCTATCCCTATGACCACCACCAGCAAAGCAGGTATCGGTGTCGCCGTGCTTGTGATCATCGTGCTGATCGGCGCATACGCGTTCCGTATGCATACGCTCGACCATGCGCAGGACGCTGACACGCAGGCGTCGCTCCCGACCTCGCCGAAGGACACGTCCGACGGCGCCCTCGTGAAGGATACGGCAGCCATCGACGCGCAGATGAGCGGGCTCGATGAAGATACCGAGGCCGCCGACGAGGGGCTTTCCGAAGCGCAGCAATGACCCTTAGCAGCCTAACGAATCCCGTATGAATCGCATCTCTACCTACGCCGCCTTCGCGCTTTCCGGCGCGCTCGCGTTCGCCCCGGCTCTCGCGCCGCTCGCCTCGGCCCAGTCCAATGCGCCGACGGCCGCGGGCGTCGACGTGCATATGGACCTGCACCCCATGGATGCCGCCGTGAAGGCGAATATCGGCGCGCATGCGCAGCTCGCCTCGACGACCACGCATGCGATGAAGAAGGGCATGAAGACGGCGCAGGACCGCATCGATGCCGCTGCGGCGCGCGGCGGCACGCTCGTCGATGCGCGCGTCTCGATGCTCCAGAAGCTCGAGACGCGCATCAGCGGCATGAAGCGCCTCTCGACGAGCGAGAAGGACTCGCTCTCGACGGATATCACCGCCCAGATAAACGAGCTCGTCTCCCTCAAGGCGAAGATCGGGGGCGATACGAGCACGTCGAGCGTCATCGCCGACATCAAGGCCATCCGTCCCGACTACCGCTCCTTCCTCCTGACGCTCCCGCGCGCCGCGCTCATGGCGGCCGCTGACCGCGAGCTCGACATCGCCGCGCAGATGGACGTCGTCGGCTCGAAGCTCGATGCGCGCATCGACGATGCGAAAAATGGCGGCACGGACGTATCCGCAGCCGCGAGCGCGTACGATGATTTCAAGGACAAGGTCGCCGATGCGAAGGTGCAGGCGCAAGCCGCGCTCGACCTCGTGAAGGACCTGAAGGCCGACGGCGGCGATGCGACGGTGCGCGCCTCGAACATGGACGCCCTCAAGAACGCGCGCGTGAAGGTGAAGATGGCCCGCGAGGACCTCACTGCCGCCCGCAAGGGCATGGCGACGATCATGCAGGGCCTCGGCGTGCATGTAGAGGCCCAGGCGAGCTCCACGGCGAACTTGAAATAGGCCTTCATTTACCGTATTCTAGAACGTGCGGGCCTCCAGCCCGCACGTTCTATTGCGAGATCGTCTAATGGTAGGACGCAACACTCTGGATGTTGTTATCTAGGTTCGAGTCCTAGTCTCGCAGCAGCCAAGTGAGATAGACTGAGACTCCTAAATCAGTCATATTTCTCAAAGCATTTTCAGAACGAGTCATAGGCTCGAACTCCCGAAAGGGGGTGTCCTAGACTCCTCAAGTCTTGTCGAAACTTGCCAGTTTGCTACAATAGATGCAAGGTGCTTGTGACTTTTTTATAAAATTGATTTGCTTTTTTTATTACTAAATACAACAGTGATATTCACTCATTATGAAAATTATTACCGCAATTATTTCAATAGCTATTGCGCAAAGTGCGGGTCTCATCGGAACCTTCTTTACCGCCTCTAGTGTGACGGGATGGTACATGACAATCAACAAACCGTCATGGAATCTGCCGTCATGGGTCTTTGGGCCAGTCTGGACATCTTTATACGTTCTTATGGGTATCGCCGCATATCTTGTGTGGCAACAAAGAGATGTGCCCGGAGCCAAGCTTGCGCTTTCAGTCTACGCTTTGCAGCTTGCTTTTAATACACTCTGGTCGATACTGTTCTTCGGACTTAAGAATCCCGGCCTTGCATTTGCCGAAATACTCGTTTTGCTCATCTCTATCCTAGTTACTGCAGTCCTGTTTTGGAGAATAACCCCATGGGCTGGTGCACTTATGATTCCATACATCGCGTGGGTATCGTTTGCGACCTATCTTAATTACACCATTTGGCAACTAAATTAACAGTATGCATTTAGTTCTCTATTATTTCGCAGTACTCATACCGATGGTCGTCCTCGACGCTCTCTGGATCCTTGTTTTGGCAAAAGGTTTTTATGCGGACAAACTCGGATTTTTGTTTAGCAAGACCTTTAATCTCGTTCCCGCAGGATTTTTCTATCCAACGTATGCGTTCGCTGTTCTTCTGCTTGCAGTTATGCCCGCGATAAGTTCCACCTCGTGGATAGAAGCACTGTGGCGTGGAGCATTGCTCGGGTTGGCTGCATACGCAACGTACGATCTTACCAATCAAACCACCATCGCAAACTGGCCGACCGTAGTCACCGTCGTTGATATCAGTTGGGGAGTTCTGGTGACTGCGCTCACCTCGGTAATCGCGTACTTTATCATTACTGCATTCAAATAATATATTCATCGCGGTACATGAGTAAGTACAAACCTAAGAAAATCACGGTACGCGACAAGATGCAAAGTGGGTACGTGTATCTTCTTACCGAACCAGTGGGCAAGAACTTTGATCCGCACTTCAAACCAAATCTCACTCCAAAAGAAATGCTTGCACTTGGTGTATTTGGCGGTGTCTATATGAGAGACTCCACAAAGGAGTTCCCGAAGAGCTGGTTTGCGAACGCGAAGCTTCAGAAAGAAAATGTTTATAAACGTGATCCCAAACTCAACTTTTTTGGTGTCAACGCCAGCCAGTCTCTACAAGAGTGGCAGAAGAAAGGCTGGATTCGCGAGCAAGATCCTCGAGGTTGGTTCCAGTGGTATTGTCGTTACTACATGGGTCGCAGAAGTGTCGACGATGAACGGCAGATCAAACGGTGGGTCAATATGCGCAGACACCTATCGCAGATAGTCAACTCTTGCCGCCCAGGTGATTACTTCTGCCATAGAAAGCAGCGCCAAGCAGTGCTTCATTGGGCGTATGATAGCAGAAGAATATAGTTATATGACTGGTAAGAGCGTGAGATTTAAAGACTTATGCTAGCCGCATCAGTCAAGGGCGACCGAGACGGTTCGAATCCTAGTCCGGCAGCCAACCCGTGCGAGGTTCTCGCGCCCGAAACGCGTCAGAATCCTAGTTTTGATATCACGGTTCTGTCCCGAGACGGCCGGACGCTGCCCGATACGCGTGCTAGGATTAAGGCACTTATCCTTAATCCGCCTGCGATGAAAAAAGCCACTAAAGCAGCCTTAGTTGCCATAAGCGCGATACTTTTGCCAATGAGCGCCCATGCCGCCTTAGGGACCGACTGGACCGAAGCCACGGCCGCTGCGCCATGGGGTGTTCGTCAGGAACAGGCCGCCGCTTCCTTCGACGGCAAGCTTTGGGTCTTAGGGGGCAATAAATCCGGCACGATGCACGACGTCTGGTCCTCTCCCGACGGCGCGACCTGGACCGAAGCGACCAGCACTGCGGAATGGACCGCGCGCGAAGATCTTGGCGCGGTCAGCTTTAATAACAAGCTCTGGATCATGGGCGGGGCTGATGGCTTCGGAGGATACCTGAACGACGTCTGGTCCTCTCCCGACGGCGCGACCTGGACCGAAGCGACCAGCACTGCGGAATGGACCGCGCGTGTGCAATTCGGCACCGCCGTGTTCGATAACAAGATGTGGATTCTCGGCGGCTCGGGCGGGACCGCCCTGAACGACGTCTGGTCCTCTCCCGACGGCGTCACGTGGACCGAAGCGACCAGCTCCGCCGAGTGGAGCGCACGACGTCAATTCGGTACGGCAGTGTTCGATAACAAGCTCTGGATCATGGGCGGGGTCGATGGCTCCGGAAATTACCTGAACGACGTCTGGTCCTCTCCCGACGGCGTCACGTGGACCGAAGCGACCAGCTCCGCCGAGTGGAGCGGGCGGTATAGCCTCGGGACAGGCGTTCTTGGCGGCAAGTTCTGGGTGATGGGCGGGCTGGACGCCGTATCTGGTCCGGTCAACGACGTCTGGTCCTCTCCCGACGGCGTCACGTGGACCGAAGCGACCAGCAGCGCAGGTTGGGCGGGACGCATATTCCTTACGAGTGCGGTCCTCAATGACAAGCTCTGGATCATGGGCGGCAACGGCAAGCAGGACGTATGGTACTCGAACCTTTCCTATGCCTTGTCGTTCGATACGCAGGGCGGTTCGTCCGTAGCGGCGCTCCCTGACGAAACCGCCGGCGCATCAGTGACGCTTCCTGCGGCACCATCGCGCGCAGGCTACGATTTCCAGGATTGGAACACGGCATCGGACGGGAGCGGCACCTCGTATGCGGCAGGCGCTTCGTATACGATGCCGCCAAGCGACACGACGCTCTTTGCGGTCTGGGAGCAGGAAGCGGCACCGCCTCAGTCATCCCACTCCTCGTCCCATCCGGGTACATCGGTACAGGCCCAGATCCAGAACCTCGAGTCCATGGGCAATACTTCAGCCGCTGATGCGCTCAAGGCGCAGTGGCCGCAATTATCCATTGCCTCGACCGGCAGCGCGAACGCAGCGGTGAATGCGTCTACGACGCTCTCAGTGCGCGACCTCGAGTTCGGCATGGTCGGCGACGATGTCGCGCTCCTCCAGAAGTTCCTGAATGCGAACGGCGCGACGGTCGCGGCTTCCGGCCCAGGTTCTTCCGGCAGCGAGACGACGTACTTCGGTCCGCTTACGGAAGCCGCGCTCGCGAAGTACCAAGCGGCTAACGGCATTATGCCGGCAGCAGGGTACTTCGGCCCTATCACCCGGGCGCATATCGCGAGCACGGGCGGGGCGTGGTGGTAAGGGTGGCGACCGACGCAAAGGCCCGCACGTGAGTGCGGGCCTTTGCGTTGCCTTAGCCGACGAGGCCAGCCAGGTGCAGGAGGTATATGAACCCTCCGATCGAGAGCAGGAACAAACCGAGGCCGACAGGCGACCCCCAGCCATGCCAGCGCATGGTGGCGAGGCCGTATTTCATGCCTTCCTTCTCGCGCCAGTGCGCCGTGTGCTCTTCATGGATTTCATTGAGGCCCATAGCATAGAGTGTTAGCTGATATGCGCTTCGATTGGAAGAATGGACTCGGTTTGCAGACACCCGAAGCATCGGCCGCAAGGTATTCCCGCAGATCCATGTGCCTTCAAGTATAGGGGATTCCTGCTTGAATCTCTAATCGCGCGGCGGTGCATGCTTGACGGGGCGAGTACCCTGTAGTATTCTTACTGCAACGTTGCTCCATGAGATAAGGTGTTTACGGCTTATTCAGCCTCGTGCTGACTTTTTACAACTAGGCCGTAAACACGTTATCTTATAGACTCCGATGCGGAAGCGCATATACACGAAATCGCCAGCCGAAACCAGCGATCCGTGAGCAGCCATCATTAAAGATGCCTTATACTGAGCGGTATGGCTACGAGAATATCCGGCGGCACCGCGCATACGCTTCCCGCGGACCTGCGGAAGGCGCTCGAGGGCGACCCAAAAGCCCTGGAGAAGTGGGAGAGCCTCACGCCGCTCGCCCGCAACGAGTGGATCTGCTGGACCATTTCCGTGAAGAAGCCGGAGACACGGCAGGAGCACGTGAAGCGGGTCCGTTCCGAGCTCAAGGAAGGAATGCGCCGTCCCTGCTGCTGGGCAGGCTGCATCCATCGGAAGGGTAAGAAGCTCAGCCCTTCGCAGAAATTCGTGTTCGGCGGGCGAACTAAGAGATAATCCTGAATCGTACTATGCTGAAAATCCTTAAAGGCCCGCTCGGGTTCATCGCCGTCTCGGTGTTCCTCGCGATCATGGGCATCACCATCGTGATACCGGTGCTGCCGTTCATCGTCGGAGAATACGTGCCTGCTTCAAAGATCGCGTTGTGGGTCAGTATCATCCTTTCGATATATGCGTTCTGCCAGTTCTTCGCGGCGCCGGTCTTGGGGGCGATAAGCGACCGGGTGGGGAGGAAGCCGGTGCTCGTCTTCTGCCTCATCGGCTCCTCGCTCGGCTATCTCGTCTTCGGCATCGGCGGCGCGCTGTGGGTGCTGGTGCTCGGTCGCGTCATCGATGGCATCACGGGAGGGGACATAAGCACGATATTCGCGTACGTCGCGGACAGCACGAAGCCCGAGGAGCGGGGTAGGGTATACGGCATCCTCGGCGGCATCGGCGGCATCGCGTTCATGGTAGGTCCGGCCATCGGCGGCCTCGCTGGCCAGTTCTCGCTTTCCGCACCGCTCTTCCTGGCTGCGGGCGTGGTATTCATCACGGCGCTCTGGGGCATCTTCTTCCTGCCGGAAAGCCTGTCAGCGGAGAACCGCGCCAGCCATTTCGATGCAAAGCACCTGAACCCGTTCGCGCCCTTCGCGCATGTGGCCGATTCGCGAAAGCTCGCGACGGTCTTCGCGACCTCGTTCCTCTTCTTCTTCGCGGCCACGATGATGCAGGCGAACTTCTCGGTCTACCTTAAAGACCTGCTCTCGTTCGGCCCCGGCATGGTGGGCATCGTACTCATCGGCGTCGGACTCATGGATATCCTCTCGCAAGGATTCCTGAGCGGGAAGCTCATGCCAATATTCGGGGAACGGCGGCTGGCGGAGATCGGGCTCGCGATAAACGCGGTCGGATTCCTGCTCCTCGGAGCCATAGCGTTCTTCCCGAGCATCCCGCTCCTCATCGCAGGCGTTATCGTCTTCAATCTCGGCGATGGCCTCTACCAGCCGTCCGCGAACGGCCTCATCGCGAACGCTGCGCCCGCCGGCATGCAGGGGAGCATCCAGGGCGCGAGCCAGGGCACGCAGTCGGTGGCGCGCGTCATCGGGCCGCTCGTTTCCGCAGGCGTGTACGCGCTCGGCGCGAGCCTGCCGTATGCCGCAGGCTGCTTCCTGGTGCTCGTCGGCTTCGGCGTGTTGATGACGATGTTCGGCGCGCGGCCGACGCCGCAGCGCGCGTAGCGCAGGCGAGAAGCCTACTGCAGGCTCACGAGCGCGAGCGCGACCGCCGTTATCGCGACGAAGGTGCCGAGGGTCTTCAGGAAATACGATATCGCCTCATTCTTCTTTCCCTCTATGAGCCTCGCGGCCGGCTGGTAGAAGAAGAGGAATGCCATGACCGCGACGGAGCATACGAATAGCGAGATGACCCCGATGCCGTCGAGCCAGGTATCCGGCGTATCGTGCCGGAGCGATTCGATGAAATGCATGAACAGCACGAGCGCGCCGATGTAGGCGAATGCGGCGAGGGCATTCAAGAAAGGGTTCCATTTCATATGCTCTTATAACTGCGCACTATGGGCTTCGGTTGCGCTTCCTTTGGTATACTCATTCCATGAGACGCCCGCGATTCCACCTCTGGCACTCGGTCCTCACGACCGCCGCCCTCGTGCTCGTCGAGCTTCTTTTCCTGCACGCGCCGCTCCTCTGGGCCGAGACGCTCCTGCTCGCGCTCGCGATAATCGGCGCGGCCGTGACGATATTCGCCGCGACGGAAGCCATAGAGGAAGTGCGGGGAAGCCGCATGCTCTTCGCCGTGCTGACCTTCGTGCTCGCGCAGTTCGTCCTGTTCTTCGCGTTCGAGTTCTGGCTGCTCGATACGATCCAGCCGCTGGCGTTCCCCTCGCTCGCCAATGGCCCCGCGAGCTACCTGTTGAGCAGCATCATGGCATTCGTCCTGAACCCGCTCTACCTGCCGGCGACCCCTTCCGGCCAGTTGCTGCTTATTATCGAGACCATCGGCGCGGTCGGTATCGTGCTGTTCGTGCTGCAGAATATCTACCAGCTACGGCCACGTTCGCTCGATAGGCACGAGTGATCGCCCTTTATCGCGAGAGGCTTTTCGCGATGGATTCGATGGACGCGGCGTCGGCTTCCGCGGCGGCCTGCGCGAGCGGCGCCTGGATGGAAAGAATGTCGGTCGAGGTCGCACTGAGGGGGAAGACGAAATACGGCCCCTTGAGCATGGTCGTCTTCTGTTTCGTGCGCAGGTCGGTCAGCTCGCCATTGAGGTAAAGCTCGTACCCCTTCGTGCCGTCCGTCGTCGTGAATGCCGTCGACGACGCGAGGCTGGTGCAGGAGAAGCTGCCGGTCGGGCCGTCTGCCGCGCAGAGGTTCGAGAGCGCATCCGCGGCTGCTTGCGAGAAGTCCCCGCGCGGCGCGCTCGAGAGGGAAAGAACGTGCATTTCGGCGACGCCGTTCACGCTCCGGTCGGTGATGGCGCCGATGACGGCATCGCCATTCGGGTATTCCTCGACGTCGAGCGCGGCCGGATACGAGAGGGAATAGCCGTATTTCGCATTGGTATACGTCTTCGCCTGGGGCGGGGTATGCACCATGCCCGCCTGCGGCGACGCGCCGCGATGCATGTACCAGAGCAAGGCGCCCGCGATGACGAAGACGGCGAGGACGACGTACAGGACCCTTTTCATACAAGCATAGTAGCAGACGCCGGGCGGCAATCTGCTATCATTCCTTATATATGGACAGTCTCATCATCTTCGGCGCGAAGTACCTCTTCATCCTACCGGTCGCCATCATCGCCGTGTATTTCCTGCTTTCGTCGCGGAAGAGGCAGATGGCCGTATTCGCCATCCTCGACCTCGTGCTGACGTACGCCGCAGGGAAGGGGTTGAATCGCGTCATCATCGATCCGCGCCCGTTCGTTTCCGAGCAGGTCACGCCGCTCATTGCGCACGCGCCGGATAACGGCTTCCCGTCCGACCATACGCTTCTCGTCGCGGCGCTCGCTGGCATCCTCTTCTGCTATAACCGCGCGCTGGGCATCCTCGTATACGTCCTCGCGCTCCTCATCGGAGCATCGCGCGTGCTCGCCGGCGTCCATCATTGGGAAGACATCATCGGTTCGCTCGTCATCGCCATCGTCTCGACGGCGATCATCTACCTGCTCACGCGCAGGCGATTATTCGCATACTAACCCTTGAATCATGAAGCTACCTGTCAAACGGGCATACGATGCGGCGTCAAAGGCCGACGGCACGCGCATACTGGTGGACCGCCTCTGGCCGCGCGGCGTCACGAAGGCGAAGGCGCATATAGACCTCTGGGCGAAGGACCTCACGCCGACGAACGACCTGCGGAAGTGGTTCCATGGCGACCCGGAGAAGCGGTTCAAGGAATTCAGTACGAAATATAAAGCCGAGCTCAAGCCGAAGAAGAAGGAAGCGAAAGAGCTCCTCAAGGGGCACAAGAAGGTCACGCTCGTGACCGCCGTGAAGGATATCGAGCATTCGCATATACCGACGCTCACGGCATTCCTGGAGAAGCTCTAAAGAAGAGTCCATCGCCGCATATGCCGCCGCATGATGCGTGAAGCGGCAGAATGTCGTAGAGTGCATGGATGAACAGTTCGAACGCCTATGCCCTCCGGTTCGAGGAGGTCTCCTTCTCGTATGGCCATAACCACCCCATCCTCAAGGAGGCGAGCTTCTCGCTGCGCCGCGGCATGAAAGTCGCGCTCATGGGGCAGAACGGCGCCGGGAAATCGACGCTCTTCAAGCTGAGCACAGGGGCTTTCGAGCCCGAGCACGGCCGCGTGCTGCGCGCGCAGGGGCTCACCATCGCCATGGCCGCGCAGGCGATGACCGCCACCGACCGCGCGAAGACCGTTCGCGACTATTTCCAGGACATGTTCGCGGAAACCATATACGACATCGACCCGCGCATCGACGAGGCGCTCGATATCGTGCACCTTACGGCGGATCACGACGCGCTCGTCGACTCCTTCTCGAGCGGGCAGCAGGCGCGCCTGCTCCTCGCCGGCGCGCTCATCCAGAAGCCGGACCTCCTCCTGCTCGATGAGCCGACGAACAACCTCGACGCTGCCGGCATCGAGCACCTCACCGATTTCCTGAAGAACTACGCCAAGACCTGCCTGGTCATCTCGCACGACGCCGAATTCCTGAACGCCTTCACCGACGGCGTGCTCTACCTGGACGTGCATACGCAGATCATCGAGCAATATACCGGCAACTATTTTGATCTGTTGAAAGAGATATCCGCCCGCATCGAGCGCGAGAACCGCAAGAACGCGCAGCTCGCGAAGAAGATCCAGGATAATAAGGACAAGGCGAACTTCTTCGCGCAGAAGGGTGGCAAGATGCGCCTGGTCGCCAAGAAGATGCGCACTGAGATTGAGGAGATGGAGGAAGAGAAGGTTGACGTGCGCCGCGAGGACAAGACCATCCGTCCGTTCGCCATTCCCGCGCAGCCTGAACTCGTGGGAGACATCCTGACCATTTCCGCGCTTTCGTACCTCGACCCGAAGTCGCGCAAGCAGAAGCAGAAGAAAGTGAACATCGTGCTGCGCAAGAAGCAGCACCTCTACCTCATGGGACCGAACGGCATCGGGAAGTCCACGCTGCTCGAGTCCATCGTGAACAAGACGGCTGAAGGCGCGCAGGTGCAGCGCGGCATAAAGGTCGGGTACTATCGCCAGGATTTCTCGACGCTTGATTTCGAGAAGAGCGTCTTCGATACGCTCATGGAGGTCATGGAAAAGAAGAGCGAGGAAAAGATGCGCAGCGTCGCCGCAGGGTTCCTCCTGTACGGCGCGGCGATGGGCAAGAAGGTGGGCGTGCTGTCGGAAGGGCAGAAGGGTCTCGTCGCCTTCGCGCGCCTGGTGCTCATGGAACCGGGCCTGCTCATCCTCGACGAGCCGACGAACCACATAAACTTCCGGCACATCCCCGTCATCGCCAAGGCGCTCGACGCGTACGAGGGCGCGATGGTGCTCGTCTCGCACGTGCCGGAATTCGTCGCGCAGATACGCATCGACGAGCGGCTCGAGTTGGGCGCATAATTCGCTCGCGTCGCGCTATTTTCGCTTTCCACAGCCTGGGAATCGCATGCGAAATACCGCCTCTCGGCATGGGGTATAGTAAATACATGTCAAACATTGCATCCAGCCGAACGCAGGCCCGAGGCTTTACCCTTATCGAGCTCCTCGTCGTCATCGCTATCATCGG
>Ga0164242_10004376_pt1 | contig 15878 bp, 9 predicted proteins | sample OricomgcompostMG_FD_108783 | JGI IMG/M metagenome (GOLD analysis project Ga0164242, IMG submission 108783) | Miracle-Growth compost microbial communities from Emeryville, California, USA - Original compost - Miracle growth compost (MG) ... | reverse complement strand
GCGACGTCGCCGGACGCGACGGCGCTCGTCGTCGGGGAGGCGCTCATCGACGTCGTCGAGCGCGCCGACGGCCTGCGCGAGGCTCATCCCGGCGGCAGCCCGGCCAACGTGGCGCTCGGGCTGGGCCGGCTCGGCCGCTCGGTCGCGCTCGCGACGTGGCTCGGCGACGACGCCGAGGGCGACCTGGTCCGGCGGCACCTCGCCGAGTCGGCGGTGCGCGTCCTCGACGGCAACCGCACCGCGTTCCGGACCCCCGTCGCCACCGCGCACCTCGACGCGCAGGGGGTGGCGACCTACGAGTTCGACCTCGAGTGGGACCTCGCGGACGCGTGGACCGACGAGCCGGCCGCGCCGGTCGTCGTGCACACCGGCTCGATCGCGGCCGTCCTCGAGCCCGGTGCCCCCAAGGTGCGGCGCCTGGTCGAACGGCACCGCGGCACGGCGACGATCACGTACGACCCGAACCTGCGGCCCGCACTCATGGGCAGCCCCGCGCTCGCGCGCTCGCACGTCGAGGCGATGGTCGGGCTCGCGGACGTCGTCAAGGTGTCCGACGAGGACCTGGCCTGGCTCGAGCCGGGGGTCGCGCCCGCGGAGATCGCCGAGGAGTGGTGCCGGCTCGGGCCGGCGCTCGTCGTCGTCACGCACGGCGGCGAGGGCGCGTTCGCCGCGACGTCGGCAGGAGCGCGGCTCCGGGTCACGGCGCCGAGGGTCGAGGTCGCCGACACCGTCGGCGCGGGCGACTCGTTCATGGGCGGGCTCGTCGACGGGCTGTGGTCCGCCGGGTTGCTCGGCGCGCACCGGCGTCGCGCGCTGCACGACGCCGAGGTCGCGACGCTCGAGGCCGTGCTCGGACGATGCGCGCGGATCGCGGCGATCACCGTCTCGCGCGCAGGCGCGAACCCGCCCTGGAGCGCGGAGCTCGGCTGACGCCCGGTCGGGCCGCAACGCCGTCAGCGGCTGCCCGCCGCCGCCTTCTCCCGCGCCTGCGCGCGCTCGAGCGACGCCCGTCGGTCCGCCTCGTTCTGCTCGTCGATCGCCTTCGCCTCGTCCGGATCGAACATCAGGTTCTCGCCCGACTCGGGGTCGAACACGAGCATCCGCGCCGGGTCGAACCACAGCGTCGCGGTGTCGCCGTCCCGGATGCGCGACGCGTCGTCGAGCGCGACGACGAGCTGCGTCCGCATGCCCTCGCCGTCGAGGTCGCGGTCGAGCTCCTCGAGCGTCCCGGCCACCTCGGCGCTCGTCTCGAACGGGATGTACGCGTACAGGTCGGCGCCGAGCCACTCGGTCACGTCGACCTCGGACTCGAACGAGACACCCCGCGAGCGCTTGGCGTCGTCGAGCAGCCCCGCGTCGGAGAAGTGCTCGGGCCGCACGCCGACGATGACGATTCGCCGCTCGCCGATCCGCGAGCGCAGCCGGTCGTCCAGCGGCACGTCGACGAACGGCAGCCGCAGCGCGTCCCCCGTCACCTCGCCGGGCATGAAGTTCATGGGCGGCGAGCCGATGAACCCCGCGACGAACAGGTTGACGGGCTGCTCGTACAGGCCGCGCGGCGACGAGACCTGCTGCAGCTCGCCCTTGCGCAGCACCGCGACCCGGTCGCCGAGCGTCATGGCCTCGGTCTGGTCGTGCGTCACGTAGACGGTGGTCGTGCCGAGGCGACGCTGCATGCGGGCGATCTCGGTCCGCATCTGGCCGCGCAGCTTGGCGTCGAGGTTCGACAGCGGCTCGTCGAACAGGAACGCGTTCGCCTCGCGGACGATCGCGCGGCCCATCGCGACGCGCTGGCGCTGGCCGCCCGAGAGGTTCGCCGGCTTGCGCTGCAGGTGGTCCTGCAGCTCGAGCGTCGCGGCAGCGTGCTCGACCTTCTCGCGGATCTCCTCGTCGCTGAACTGTCCCTTCTGCAGCCGCAGCGGGAACGCGATGTTCTCGAACACGGTCAGGTGCGGGTACAGCGCGTAGTTCTGGAACACCATCGCGAGGTGCCGGTCGCGCGGCGCCTTGTCGTTGACCACGACGTCGCCGATGCGCAGCTCGCCGTCGCTGATGTCCTCGAGGCCGACGATCATGCGCAGCAGCGTCGACTTCCCGCACCCGGACGGCCCGACGAGGATGACGAACTCGCCGTCCTTGATGTCGAGGCTCACGCCCTTCACGGCGAGGAAGCCGTCCGGGTACCGCTTGACGATGTCCTTGAGGGTGATGGCAGCCATCGAAGTCTCCTTGGTCAGCCCTTGACGGCGCCCTGAGTCAGGCCGGACACGATCTGGCGCTGGAAGAGCAGCACCAGGATGACGACGGGCACCGTGACGACGACCGCCGCGGCCGAGATCGCGCCCGTCGGCTCCTCGAACTGGGACGCGCCGGTGAAGAACGCGAGCGCCGCGGGCACGGGCCGGGCGCGGCTCGTCGACGTCAGCGAGATGCCGTAGACGAAGTCGTTCCACGCGATGAAGAACGCGATCAGCGCGGTGGTGAACACCCCGGGCGCCGCGAGCGGCACGACGGCCTTGCGGAACGCCTGCCACGGCGTCGCGCCGTCGACCTGCGCGGCCTGCTCGAGCTCCCACGGGATCTGCCGGAAGAACGCCGCGAGCGTCCAGATGGAGATCGGCAGCGTGAGCGACAGGTACGGGATGATCAGGCCGAGCCACGTGTCGTACAGGCCGATGTTGCGCCACAGGTTGAACAGCGGCGTGACCAGCGAGATCACCGGGAAGATCGACACCCCGAGCGCCGTCGTCAGGATCAGCCTCTTGCCCGGGAAGTCGAGCCGCGCGATCGCGTACGCGGCGAACGTGGCCAGCACCACGGCGACCGCCGTCGCGATGAGCGAGATGCCGATCGAGTTGCGCAGCGCCGGCAGGAACAGGTCCTTCGCGGAGCCGGTGAAGATCTGCTCGTAGTTGGTGGTCGACCACGTCTTCGGCAGGAACGTGCCGACGTCGAGCTGGCTCGGCAGCTTGAACGACGTCGCGAAGATCGCGGCCACGGGCAGCAACGACCAGACGAGCACCGCGATCGTGATCACGACCCACCAGACCCGCATCCGGGTCGAGAGCGCCTTCATCACCGCTCCCCCCTCGCGGAGGCGAGATCGACCTTGAACAGCTTGATCGCGATGAAGCAGATCCCGATGACGCACAGGAAGAGCAGCACGGAGATCGCCGAACCGAGGCCGATCTCGAGGCGGCCGATCGACGTGCGGTACGCGAGCAGCGACAGGACGGTCGTGCCGTTGGCGCCGTTCGTCATGATGAAGACGTTGTCGAAGATGCGGAACGCGTCGAGCGCCCGGAACAGGACGGCGACCATGATCGCGGCCTTCATGTTCGGCAGGACGACCTTGCGCATGCGCTGCCACCACGTGGCGCCGTCGACCTGCGCGGCCTCCTCGAGGTCGCCGGGCACCTGCGCGAGGCCCGCCAGCAGCAGCAGCGAGATGAACGGCGTCGTCTTCCAGATCTCCGACGCCATGATGACGAACAGGCTCGTGCCCTGGTGCGCGAACCAGTTGAGGTTCGTGTCGATGCCCGGCACCCAGTCGAACCAGTGGTTGACGAACCCGGAGTCGATCGCGAACGCGTAGTACCACGCGAAGGCGGAGACGACCGTGATGATCCCGTACGGCACGAGGATCGCGGTCCGCAGGACGCCGCGCAGCGACGTGATCGCGCGGTGCATGACGAGCGCGAGCGCGAACCCGACGATGACCTCGACGAGGACCGTCACGAGCGTGATGAACGTCGTCACGCCGAACGCCCGCCACCACACCGGGTCGCTCAGCACCACGACGTAGTTGTGCAGGCCGACGAGGTGCTTGTCGGCCGGCGCGGTGAGCCGGTACGAGTACAGCGAGTCGAAGAACGCCTGGATGATCGGGTACACCGTCACCGCGAGCATGACGACGAACGCCGGCCCGGCGAGCAGCCAGCCCAGGCGCACCTCCGAGCGCGACCGGTCCGAGCGTCGACCCTTGGCGGGCTTGTCCGTGACGACCTGGCCCGAGACGTCCGCAGTCGCAGCTGTCACAGCAGCGCCTCCCCTCGCAGAACCGCGGTGATGAAGTTCGTCGACCGCTGCGGAGTGGTGTCCGGGTTCACCGACGACGGCGGGTGCCACGTCTCCTGGAGCCCGGTGGAGACCTCGTTGTAGTAGGGCGTCTGCGGCCGCGGCGCCGCCTGCTCGAGCGACTGGCGGATGACGTCCGCCATCGGGAACGCCTTCTTGACGGCCGGGTCGTCGTACGCCTTGGTCGACGACGGCGGGTTGCCGTTGGTCGCGAAGTAGTACGCCTGGTTCTCGGGCGTGACGATGCACTGCGCCGCGTCGAGCGCGAGGTCCACGTGCCGGCTGAACGCGCCGATGCCGAGGTTGATGCCGCCGTACGGGGGGCGCGTCTTCTGGCTGTCGTCCACCTGCGGGTACAGCGCCCAGCCGATGTCGTCGAGCATCGACTGCGGGAGCGTGCCGTCGGCGACCGCGGCCTGCGTCGCCGACCAGACGAACGGCCAGTTGACCATGAAGGACCCGCGGTCGCCCTGGAACAGGGTGAGCGACGCGTTCTCGTCGGCGGTCGGCAGGCCGGGGCCGCCCAGGCCCTCGCGGCCGATCGTGCCGATGATGTCGGCCGCCGCGCGGCCCGCGTCGGACTCGAGACCCAGCTTGAGCTCGTCCGCCGACGCCTCGGGGTTCGTCAGGATGTGCCCGCCGGCGGACTCGACGAGCGCGTTGATCCAGACGGTGAGCGACTCGGCCTTCGCGCCCTGCACCCCGAGGAACTTGCCCTGCTGCTTGGCGGCGTCCATGAGCTGCTGCCACGTCACGGGGTTCTTCGACGGGTCGAGACCCGCCTGCTGCGCGACCGACTTGCGGTACCAGAGCAGCTGCGTGTTGGCCCAGAACGGGATCGTGACGAGCTTGTCCTTCCACGTCGCGCCGTCGATCGCGCCCTGCACGACGTCGGTCGTGACCTTCTTGGCGACGTCGTCGGGGATCGGTGCGAGGAAGCCGGGCTCGGACAGCTCGGGGATGAACGGCGGGTCGAGGCTCATGATGTCGATCGACGAGTCCTTGGCCGCGAGGCGGCGGGCGAGCTGCTCGCGCTGCGACGCCGCGTCGCGCGGCAGGACCTCGGTCGTGATCGTGTACTTGCCGTCCGCCGCTTCGGTGCACCGCTTGGCGATCTCGACCTGGCCGCCGTTGTCCGGGTTGATGTACCAGGTGAGGCGCGGGGGCCCCGACTCGCTCGAGCAGGCGACCAGCGGGAGGGTGACCGCGACCGCGGTCGTCACCGCGAGAAGGCGGGTGCGTCGGCGCACGTTGTCCCCCGTCCGGTTCGTCCCGCTGGGTCCTGGCACTTGCGTACACCGCTCGCACCGGACGCGCACTCCGAGCGTGGCGTCCCGACGAGCGGACCCGTCCGGCACCGGACCGCGTCGTGCTGCACGATGGGGCCCGTGACGACGCCTCTCACCCCCGCCGAGGCCTGGGCCTCGCTCAAGGCCGGCAACGACCGCTTCGTCCGCGGCGAGATGCGGCACCCCTCGCAGAGCATCGAGCGACGTGCCGAGGTCTCCGTCGAGCAGCACCCGTTCGCCGTGCTCTTCGGGTGCTCCGACTCGCGCGTCGCGGCCGAGATCATCTTCGACCAGGGGCTCGGCGACCTGTTCGTCGTCCGGACCGCCGGCCACGTACTCGACACGACCGTGATCGGGTCGATCGAGTACGGCGTCGAGCTGCTCGGCGCGCCGCTCGTGGTGGTGCTCGGGCACGACTCGTGCGGTGCGGTGGCGGCGGCGACGGCCGCGCTCAACGACGGCGTGCTGCAGCGCGGCTTCGTGCGCGCGGTCGTGGACCGGGTGATCCCGAGCATCGTCGGCGTGGGCGACTCGTCGCCCGGTGGAACGACGGACGCCGCGGCGCTCGGTGAGGAGCACGTCCGGCAGACCGTGCGGATGATGCAGGACTACTCGGTGTCGCTGGCGGAGGCCGTCGCGGCCGGGCGGTGCGCGATCGTCGGGCTGCAGTACGCGCTCGCCGACGGGACCGTGCACCTCGTGGAGACCGCGGGGCAGATCTAGCGGGTCGCCCCGACGGCCGCCGCGCCGCCCGACCCGGGCCGGCGGTGCGGCAGGATTGACGGCATGACTTCTGCACCCTCGGGCGCCGGCGAGGCCGCCCCGCAGCCCGCCGTCGAGTACCGCATCGAGCACGACACGATGGGCGAGGTCCGCGTGCCCGCCGCGGCCCTGTACCGCGCGCAGACGCAGCGCGCCGTCGAGAACTTCCCGATCTCCGGCAGCCGGCTCGAGCGCGGTCACATCGAGGCGCTCGCCCGCATCAAGAAGGCCGCCGCGCGCGCCAACGCCGAGCTGGGCGTGCTGCCCCAGGACGTCGCGGACGCGATCGTGGCCGCCGCCGACGCGGTCGCGTCGGGCGCGCACGACGGGGACTTCCCGATCGACGTGTACCAGACCGGCTCGGGCACGAGCTCGAACATGAACACCAACGAGGTCGTCGCGACGCTCGCCACGCGCGCGCTCGGCCGCGACGTGCACCCGAACGACCACGTCAACGCGTCACAGTCGTCGAACGACGTGTTCCCGACGTCGGTGCACGTCGCCGCCACCGCGGGCGTCGTGCACGACCTCGTGCCCGCGCTCGAGCACCTCGCCGACGCGCTCGAGGAGAAGGCCGCCGCGTGGGCCGGCGTCGTGAAGTCGGGCCGGACGCACCTCATGGACGCCACCCCCGTGACGCTGGGCCAGGAGTTCGGCGGCTACGCCGCCGCCGTCCGGTACGGCGTCGAGCGGCTGCGCGCCGCGCTGCCCCGCGCGGCCGAGGTGCCGCTCGGCGGGACCGCCGTCGGCACGGGGATCAACACGCCCGCGGGCTTCCCGCAGCGCGTCATCGCGCTGCTCGTCGAGGACACCGGCCTGCCGCTCACCGAGGCGCGCGACCACTTCGAGGCGCAGGGCGCACGCGACGGGCTCGTCGAGCTCTCGGGCGCGCTGCGCACGATCGCCGTGAGCCTGACGAAGATCTGCAACGACCTGCGCTGGATGGGCTCGGGCCCGAACACCGGCCTCTCGGAGATCGCGATCCCCGACCTGCAGCCGGGCTCGTCGATCATGCCGGGCAAGGTCAACCCGGTGATCCCCGAGGCCGTGCTCATGGTCGCCGCACGGGTCGTCGGCAACGACGCGACCGTCGCGTGGGCCGGCGCCTCGGGCTCGTTCGAGCTCAACGTGCAGATCCCGGTGATCGCGTCGGCCGTGCTCGAGTCGATCCGGCTGCTCGCGAACGCGAGCCGCGTCCTCGCCGACAAGACCGTCGCGGGGCTCGCCGCGAACGAGGAGCGCGCGCGCGCCTACGCCGAGTCGTCGCCGTCCATCGTGACGCCGCTCAACCGCGTGATCGGCTACGAGGCCGCCGCGAAGATCGCGAAGCACGCGGTGAAGAACGGGCTGACGATCCGCCAGGCGGTCGTCGACCTCGGCTACGTCGAGCGCGGCGAGGTCACGGAGGAGCAGCTCGACGCGGCGCTCGACGTGCTGAGCATGACGCGCCCGCCGCGGGCCTGACGGCCCCTCGCCGCGGGCCCGACGGCCCGGCCCGCCGCAGCCGGCACGCGCAGCCGGCCGCCTGCGCCGACGGCCCCGCCCCCTCGCAGGGGACGGGGCCGTCGGCACTTGCGGGTACGGCGTCAGGCGGTCGCCTCGACCGGCGTCTGGTCCGCGCCCTCGCCCGCAGCCGGCGCCGCCGGGGCGTGGTGCTGCGGGACGAGCGCCTTCATCGCGAGCGCGGAGACCAGGCCGAGCGCGAGCACCGCGACCGTGAGCAGCAGCGTCTGCGACACCGCGGTCGACAGGCCCGAGTGCACCGCGGTCGTCGCGGCCTCCCGGATCTGGTCCGCCACGGAGTCGGGCACGCCCTGCGGCGTCGGGAACGCGCCCGAGCTGCCCTCGGCGAACGCCGACGCGTCGATCTTGGCGAACGCGTCCACGAACGGCTGGCGCGCCTGATCGGGCAGCCCCGCCGCGGCATCGCTCGCGGCCTTGGGGATCTGCGTCGCGAGCCGCGCGGTGAGCATCGCGACGACCGCGGCCGAGCCGATGACGCCGCCGATCTGGCGGTTCGTGTTGAACGCGCCCGCGCCGGCCCCCGCGTTGCGGTGGTCGAGGCCCGAGGTCGCCACGTTCGCCAGCGGCGAGAACAGGCAGCCGGTGCCGATGCCGAAGAACGCCATCGGCAGCACGACCTGCCACACCGGCACACCGGGCGCGATCACCGCGGACAGCCAGAACACGACGACGGTGAGGATCGCGAACCCGGCGCTCACGATCCACTTGGCCGGGACACGGTCGGACAGCCGGCCCGCGAAGGGCGCGACGACGCCGGACAGCAGCGACCCCGGCAGCCCGACGAGCGCCGCGTGCAGCGGCGTCATGCCCAGGGCGACCTGCAGGAAGATCGTAAACGGGAAGAAGATCCCGGTCATCGCGAACGTCACCGCGAAGCCGGAGAAGTTCGCGAGCGAGAAGTTGCGCACGTGGAACAGGCGCAGCGGCAGGAGCGCGTCGTCACCGAGGTGGCGCTGCCACAGCACGAACGCGACGAGCACGACGACGCCCGCGCCGACGATCTCCCAGATCGTGATCGGGCCCCAGATCTGGCCCCAGTCGTGGTCGGAGCCCTCCTGCAGGCCGAACACCACGAGGAACATGCCGACGACCGAGAGCAGGACACCGACACCGTCGAACGTCCGCGCGTGGGTCGGCAGCGTCGGCACCGAGCGCATCGCGAGGACGAAGGCGACGATGCCGATCGGGACGTTGATGTAGAAGATCCACGGCCAGTCGATCTCGACGAGCGCGCCGCCGAGCACGGGGCCGGTGATCGTCGCGACGCCCGCGACGGCGCCCCAGATCCCCATCGCGGAGCCGCGCTTGGCCGGCGGGAACACGCGCGTGATGACCGACATCGTCTGCGGCGTCATGAGCGCCGAGCCGACGCCCTGCGCGGCGCGCGCCGCGATGAGCAGGCCGATCGAGCCGCCGCCGATCTCGCCCGACAGCCCGCACAGCGCGGACGTCACGGTGAACAGCACGAGGCCCGCGAGGAACACCGGCCGCGGGCCGAAGCGGTCGCCGAGGCGGCCCGTGACGAGCAGCAGCACGGCGAACGTGAGCAGGTAGGCGCTGTTGACCCAGCCGACCGCCGCGACGTCGGCGTGCAGGTCGCGGATGAGGCTGGGCACGGCGATGTTCACGATCGTGGTGTCCAGCATGATCATGAAGAAGCCGAGGCAGAGCGGCGGCAGCACGCTCCACGGGCTGCGACCGTGCAGGTCGACGAGCGACGCCGTGCGCGGCGCGCTCTGCGGATCAGGGGTGCTCATGGGGGTTCCTCCAGGGGAACTGCTCGTGCCCGGGGGCTGGTCCGGGCAGTGTGGCGACGCTAGCGCCGCGGTCTGACACGAGCCTCAGCGGGTCGCGGGGCTCGGGGTGGCGGCCGCGGCGTGCCGCCGTACGGGGCGCTCGGACGGCAGGGGCTCCGCCCATTCCAGGGTGCCCGTGGTGAGCTCGTCGATGGTGCGCTCGAGCCACGCCGTCTCGTGGCGGAGCCGCTCCTCGTCGTACTCGAGGTCGATCCGGAAGCGGCGGGGCAGCCCGCGAGCATCCAGCCGGGCGCGGCCTTCGGCCAGCTCGGCGAGCCGCCTCCGCTCGCGCTCGAGCCGGCGCGTGAGCTGCGCGACCACGACCTCGGCCGGCAGCTCGTTCGCCTCCGACAGGCCGACGGTGAACAAGGGGTAGGCCGGGTGGTCGTCGCCGACCAGGCTCGTGACGCGCGACGCGAACGCGGCGCGGCCCGCGTCGGTGATGCGGTACGTGGTGCGCTCGGGGCGACGCCCCTCGCGGTCGGTGCCCACGACCTCGACGAGGCCGTCGCGCTCGAGCCGCTCGATGCCGTGGTAGACGGCGCCCGCGTTGAGCCGGACCAGCCGCGCGGCATGCCGCTCGTCGAGCGTCTGGTGCAGCTGGTACGGGTGCATCGGCTGCTCGTGCAGCAGCGCGAGGAGCAGCACCGCGACGGCGGACAGCTCTCCGGGCACGGCACCCCCATTCCTCCGGGTTGAATGTTCCGACTGGAATATAACCTTCGCGGAAGGCGAGGACAAGCCGCGCCGGCCCACGCCCGCCGAGCCCGTCACCGACCGACGCGCTCGCCGTCCACCAGGCGAAATGGTTCGTGCCGGTCCGGCGGCACCCGCGCTAGCATCGCCGGGCCGTTGCCCCACGCACCATCCCGCGGACGCAGGCGACGCACCCCGACATCGAGGTCAGAGGAGCGGCACGCGTGGGTTGGACGTGGCAGGTGCTGCGGCGCCGGTCGAGCGCACAGCGGGCTCTGCTGCTCCCCGTGCTGGCAGTCGCCGTGGTCGGCGCCACCCTCCTCGGGACGTTCCAGCTGCTCCTCGTCACGAGCGAGCACCGCGCGCTCGACGTCGCTCTCGACGGCGAGCCCGCCCAGACCCGCGAGATCGACGCGCACGTCGGCCTGGTCGACGCCACGCGAGGTGTCCCGGTGCTGCAGCACGCGACCGCCGCCTTCGACGAGGTCGTCGGCGACGTCCCGGCCGACCGGTCGACGTGGATGTCGTCGGCGATGTACGCCGTGGCCGGCACGGCCGACCCCGAGCAGCCGTACGTCTACCTCGCCTCGTACCCGCCGGTCCCGGCCAACAGCCGCGTCGTGGCGGGAGCCATGCCCACGGCCGCGACCGACACCCAGGGCCGCGTCGAGGTCGCGGTGCCGCTCGCCACGACCAAGGCCTACGGCTGGGACGTCGGCTCCGTGCTCCACGTCACGCGCGCGGGGACGCAGGACGAGACGACGTTCGTCGTCACGGGCACGTTCGAGCTCACCGGCCCGAAGCAGATCTGGACGCGTGACGAGCTCCAGGGCGCCGGCCACGAGCCGTCGTACCCCGTCGTCGGCTCGGCCGGCGCGCGCTCGACGCAGGCGTGGGGCCCGCTCGTCACCGTGCCCGAGACGTTCACCGCCGGGAAGGTGGCGCTCAGCGACGCCGACTTGGTCGCGCTCCCACACCTGGGCACGCTCACGCCGGCCCAGCTCTCCGGCCTGCGCTCGCGCCTCGCCGACGCGGACGGCGTGCTCGCCGCCGCCACGAAGGACGACCTGGTCGGCGTGTACGTGCGCAGCCCGCTCCCCGAGGCGATCGACCGCGCGGCCGGGGACCTGCAGGTGACGCGGATCGGGCTGCTGATCGTCGAGCTGATGCTCGTCGCCGTGGCGGTCACCGTGCTGCTCCTCGCCGCGCGCCTGCTCGCCGAGCGGCGCGCCGCGGAGCAGACGCTCATGGCGTCGCGCGGCGCGTCCGGGCGCCAGATCCTCGTGCTCGCCGTCCTCGAGGCCCTGGGCGTCGCCGCCGTGACGACCCTCGTCTCGCCGTGGCTCGCGTCGTGGCTCTACCGGGCGATCACGTCGCGCGGCGTCCTCGCCGCCGCCGGGCTGCACGACGACCCGGGTCTTCCGCTGTCGCTGTGGCTCGCGTGCGCGGTCGCGGCGCTCGTGCTCGCGGCGGTGCTGCTGGGTCCCGTGCTGCGGCGACGCGGCAGCGTGGTCGACGCGGAGCAGCAGCTCGTCCGGCAGGACGCGCGGGGCGGCATCGCGCGCACCGGTGCGGACCTCGCCCTCGTGGTGCTCGCCGCCGTCGCGCTGCACCAGCTGCAGTCGTACCACTCGCCGGTCGTGTCGGGGGTCGGCGGCATCGGCTCCGTCGACCCCGTGCTGGTCCTCGCGCCCGCCCTCGTCCTGCTCGCCGGGGCCGTCGTCGCGCTGCGGGTCATGCCGCTCGTCGCGCGGCTCGGCGAGCGGCTCGCCGCGCGCAGCCGCGCGCTCGTCGGCTCGCTCGCGGCCTGGGAGGTCGGCCGGCGGCCGGGCCGGGCCGCGGGTGCGGTGCTGCTGCTCACGCTCGTCGTGGGCGTCGGCTCGTTCGCGCAGACGTTCCTCGGCACCTGGCGCGCGTCGCAGCAGGACCAGGCGGACCTCGCGATCGGCACGGACGTGCGTGTCGTGCCCGAGCTCGCGACCCCGCTCGAGGAGACCGCCGCCATCTCGGACGTCCCGGGCGTGCGGCTCGCGAGCCCCGTCGTCGACAGGACGGTCGGCGTCGGCACGGGCACGAGCGGGAGCGTCACGTCGACGACGCTGCTCGGCATCGACACCGCGCACGCCGACGAGCTGCTCCGCGGCCGCGTCGACGGGAGCTGGGGCGCGGTGACGGACGAGCTCGCCCCCGACGCCCACCTCGCCGGTGCGCCCGTCCCGGGCTCGCCCACCGAGCTCGTCCTCGACATCCGGTCGCACGCCGCGCCGCGCCTCGACGGCGTCCTCTACGCGTCGCTCGTCGTCCAGGACCGCCTGGGGGCGCAGACGGCGCTCGACCTGCCGACGATCCCGGTCGACACCGGTGCGGCGGACGTCGTCGTCAAGCTCCCCGCCGTCACCAGCGGGCTGCAGATCGTCGGGCTGCGCGTCCTCGTGGCGCCGGACGCGCGCGACCAGGAGGCGCTCGGCCTCGCGACCCTGCCCGTGCGGCTCACCGTCGGGCTCGAGAACGTGCGTGCCGTGACGGGCGACGTCAGCACACCCGTGCCGCTCGGGGGCGCGCGGTGGATCGCCCTCGGCCGCGCCGCGCAGGACCTGTCGGGGTCGCTCGTGACGCTCACACCCCAGCGGGACTCGATCGACGTGGTCGACCTCGTCGAGCCGTCGGACCTGCTGGCCGGGGGGCAGGGCTTCGTGGTCGTCGGGAGCACCGACCGCGCCGCCACCCTCGAGGGCATGCCCGTGCTCGCGACCCCGGGCATGCTCGACTCGCTCGGCGCGGACCTCGGCGACAGGCTCCAGGTCGACCTGGGCGGCGCGACGGTCGGCGTGGAGATCGTCGGCACGGTGTCGCACCTGCCCGGCGAGCCGCACGAGGACGGCATGCTCGTCGACTCCGTCGAGCTCGCCCGCAACGCGCTCGTCGCGGGCTCCGTCGCACCGCTGGCCGACCAGTGGTGGCTCCAGGTGCGCGACGCCGACGCGACGTCCGTCGTCGCGGCGCTCGGCGACCACCACGTCGGCAAGGTCGCCTCGCGCGCCGCCGCGCGCACCGACGCGACCGACGGGCCGCTGCACATCGGCATCCAGGCGGCCCTGTGGATCGTCATGCTGGCGGCGCTCGCGCTGGCCGTCGCAGGGTTCGCGATGAGCACGACGGTCGCCGTGCGGACCCGCCGCCTCGAGCTGGCCCGGCTCCAGGCGATCGGCGTGCCACGGCGCGGGCTGGTCCGGTCGGTGCTCACCGAGTACGCGATCGTCGGCGCGCTCGGCCTCGTGGCAGGCCTGGTGCTGGGCACGCTCCTCGGGGCGCGCATCGCGCCCCTTGTCACGGTCTCGGCGTCCGGGGCGCCACCTGTGCCCCCGGTCGTCGTGCAGTGGTCGTGGCCCGCGCAGGCCGCGCTCGTCGGGGCGCTCGTGGTGCTCGTGGCGGGCGTGGTCGTCGTGACGACGAACGCGCTGCTGCGCCGCGCCTCGGGCGAGCTGCTGCGACTGGGGGACGAACGATGACCGCGATGCAGCCGAGCCTCCGACGTGGCCTGCGGGCGACCGTCGGGACCGGGACGCGCGCCGCGACGGCCGACGCCGTGCTCGTCACGCGCCGCCGCGCCGCGGCGGACCTCGGCCTGCTCTCCCTGTCCGCGGTGCTGCTGGCGGTGACCGTGGCGCTCGCCCTGCTCGTGCCTCGGATCGAGCTCCGCTCGGCGGACCACGCGGTGCACGAGACCGTGCGGAGCGCGGGCCTCGGTGCCGACGTCGTCGTGCAGACCGACGGCCAGACGTCGCACTCGGCGGACCGCGACCCGAACGTCGCCAGCGAGCTGCTGGCCCAGACCGACGAGGTGGGCCAGAACCTCCCGCCGGACCTGCGGAGCGTGCTCGGCGCGCCCGTCACCACGTTCGTCACGAACAGCACGCGCGCGGGCGGCAAGCTCGCCGACGGCACGACCCACGTGATCGGCACGCGGATCGCCTACGTCGCGACCGCGTCCGGCGCCCCGCTGGTGCGGTGGGTCGAGGGGATCGCGCCCGCCGCCCAGCGGCAGCCCGCCGACGAGGACGCGGCCGGCCCGGGCGGCACCGACCCGGCGTCCGACGACGACACGGTCGACCTCTCCCACGTCGTGGAGGTCGGCGTCGAGCAGCACGCGGCGTCGACGCTGGGCCTGTCGCCGGGCAGCAGGCTCACCCTGCAGCTGCCCGCACGCGGCGTGGTCGACGTGCTGGTCACCGGCCTGTTCACCGCGACCGACCCCACCTCACCGGCCTGGTCCGACCTCCCCGACCTGCTCCGTGCGACGCCCGCCGTCCCCGGCTCGGGCCTCGACGGCAAGGTCGCGATGCTCGTCACGGACGAGTCGGTGCCCGACCTCGCGCTGTGGCTCGAGGGTCGCGCGTTCTCGTCCCAGCAACGGTTCCCCGTGCTCCCCGACGCGATCGACGCGTCCTCGACGCACGGCGTCGAGCGCGCCGTGCGACGCATCGTCGCCGCACCGGACCTCCTGCGGCCGACCACGGCGGCGAAGGCGTCCGTCGTCACGTCGCTGAGCTCCGTGCTCGAGGCGTACGACGTGCGGCAGGCCGCGGCGAACGCGCAGCAGTCCGTGCTCGGCGTGGGACTCGCGGCGGCCGGTGCCCTCGCGCTCGTGCTCGCGGCGCGGCTGCTCGTCTCGCGCCGGCAGACGTACCTGCTCGCCGAGCGGGCGCGCGGCGCGTCGACCCTGTCGGTCGCGGTGCGCGCGCTCGTGGAGAGCGTGCCGCTCGTCGTGGTCGCGACCGCCGTCGGCGCGGCGGTCGCGTGGTGGGTGCTGCCCGACGCGCGCGGCTCGTGGTCCGTGGCGGCACTCGTCGCCGGGGTCGCGGTGCTCGCGCCGGCGGTGCTGGCCGTGCTGCAGGTACGCACCGCCTGGTCGGGGCGGCGCCTGCCCGCGAACCGCGCGGACCGTCAGCGCGTGCTCGGCCGCCGCAAGGCGCGCCGCATCACCGCCGAGGCGACGCTCGTCGCCCTGGCCGTGGGCGCGCTCGTCTCGGTGCAGCGCCGCGGCCTGCTCGAGTCGACGACCGACGGCGTCGACGTGCTGCTCGCCGCGACGCCCGTGCTCCTCGCGGGGGCGGCCACCGTCGTCGTGCTGCACGTCATGCCCCCCGTGCTGCGGGCGCTGTCGCGGTGGGCGGCGCGCGGCCGCGGCGTGGTCCCGGTCGTCGCGACCGCACGCGCGAGCCGCGCCGCCGGCACGGCCGTGCCCCTGATGACGCTCACCGTGGCCGTCGCGCTCATGGTGTTCTGCGGCACGACGCTGGTCAGCGTCCGCCATGGTCAGGAGGTCGCGGCCGACGCGGTCGTGGTCGGCGACGTCCGCGTCGACGGCACGGTCCCCGCGAGCGTCCTCGACCGGCTGCGCGCGCAGCCGGGCGTCACGAACGTCGCCGCCGCCGGACGGATCTCGGCACGGTCCCTCGGCAGCGGGCTCGCGCTCACCGCGGACGTCGACGTGGTCGACGTCGTGCCGCTCGCCGCCATCCTGCGCGCGCACGGCCGGCCCGTCGATCCCGGCCTCGAGGCGCTCGCCCAGGCCTCGGGAGACCGGGTCCCCGCCCTCGTCTCGCCGTCGATCGCGCGACCGGTCGAGCGCGCCACGCCCCAGCTGCTCGCCCCCGCGGGCACACTGCAGGTCGACGTCCGCGGCACGATGCACGCCGAGCCCCGGATCGACCCGGTGCACCCCAGGGCCGGC
>Ga0164242_10004375_pt1 | contig 15883 bp, 14 predicted proteins | sample OricomgcompostMG_FD_108783 | JGI IMG/M metagenome (GOLD analysis project Ga0164242, IMG submission 108783) | Miracle-Growth compost microbial communities from Emeryville, California, USA - Original compost - Miracle growth compost (MG) ... | reverse complement strand
TGTCCAGCCGTCGCGGCGGATAGATTTCGGCTTTTCTTGCTTCATGACTCGCATCTCCCGATAGGAACAAAACACGAATCAAGGCCCTTATGCACGACGGCGCATGTAGGACAGCAAAAAAGCCTTACCCTTTGAGGGAGGGTCGGTTTTGAGGCCGCCGAACCTTACGGACGGGAGCCGTACCCCCAACCGGGCCGCATATGATACGGCACGCTCGTCCCCACCGCCTCGACCTGGCGGATCAGGCCGCCGTCGATCTTGAAGGCTTCGGCCAGCAGGATGCTCGACGGCTTGTTGAAGAAGCCGGTATCCACCTTGGTGCCGTCCGGCATGGTCAGCGATTTCTTGCAGCCGCAATGGTCGAACACGGCGAGGGAGAACACCGCCTGGCGTTCCTCGTCGATCACCGCATAGCGGCGGTCGTGGACTTCGGTGACGACGCCGTAGAGGCCGGTCGAGAACTGCGCCTTGCAGCCCATGCCGCCGATATCGACCGGACCCATCTTGACCACGCCGGGATTGTTGGTGGTGGCGGTGCCGTTCTCCAGCCGGTCGCAATCGTCGGTGAACGGGTAGTAGCCCTTGCCGTCGTTGTTCTCGATCCCGGCGAAGTAATAGTTCGCCGCCTTGGCCAGTTCCTGGCGGGAGAGGCGCTTGCCCGTGGCGGCCTGGGTCCACAGCGGTTTGGGCGCCTTCATCTTCTCCAGATTGGCGTAGCCGGCATCGTTCCACGCCGGCCCGGCGCCAGTGCGGTAGGTGACCAGCTCGACCTCGCTGATCAGGCCGAGATCGAGCTTCACGCGCATGCCGAGGACAAGACCGTGGCCGTTCTCGTCCATCGTCGAAAACACGCCGAACTGGCCGCTTGCCGGGTCGGCGAAAACGTGGCGGTAGGCGCCGACCTTGCTCATGGTCTGCCACAGCCCGTTGTCGAAGCCCATGGCCTGGCCGTTCTCGGTGTAACGCGCGTTCCTGGCCAGCGGCAGGCTCCTGGCGTCGTGATTGGCGAGCGCGGTGAGCACCTTGCCGGCGAGGCCCTCCATGCACGCGCGCTCGCATGGAATCGGCACGCCGGTGGAGGCAGGCCGGGCCGCGGCGGGCGCGGCGATGAGTAGCGCGGCGGTGGTCCCGGCGGCGGCGATCAGTCTGGTGAGCATTTGGGTCCTCCCTGCAAATTCGGCGTTGCTACTCCCGCCCGCTTGCGGGTGGGGGATTGTCAATTCACCCGCCCTGTGGCGGCATCGTCGGCGTTCAGCCGCTCGACCTCGGCGCGGAACGGCTTGAGGCCGAGCCAGGTGACCCACAGCGCCAGCGGCATGAAAATCACGTGCAGCAGCATCAGCGACCACCGGAGGTCGTCGGGCGAGGTGAACACGTAATCCGTCGTCAGGCCGGTGATGAGCGGCGCGAAGCCGACGCCGATGACGGTGTAAATGAACAGGTAAAGCGTCATGACCTGCCCGCGCACCTGGTTCGGCGTGATCGCCAGCATGACGGCGTTGAGCATCGGCCCGCTCATCCCCAGCGTGAGGAAGCCGACCGCGTTGAACGCCATCGACAGCTCCGGCGTCGGCATCACCGGCATGAGCACGGCGAAGGGGATGCCGAGCAGGCGCGTGTAGAGGATCACGCGGTAAGCCCCGGCGGCGTCGCCCCGGTTCTGGAACCATTCGGCCCATTTCGTCCCCAGTACCAGGCCGGCCGACATGACCACGAGCGAGATCACGCCCGAGATCATGCCGTACTGGGCCGGCGACCAGCCATAGGTCCGCTGGAAGAACGCCGCGCCCCATTGCCGGCTGCCGACGTCGAGCGAGCCGAGCGTCAGGCCGATGAACAGCGGGCCGAACACCGCGAAATGCAGCCACAGATACTTGATCGTCTTCGTGAACCCGGCGCTGTCCAATTCCGCCGAGCGGTTGCGCCGCGGCGGTTCTTTCACCGTCAACAACAACAGCGAGACGAAAAGGCCCGGAAGGCCCACGCCGATCAGCACGACTTGCCACGGGCGCAGCGCGCCCACGAGCGGCAGATCGGGCGAACCGACCCGGGTCACCAGCCAGATCATCGCGCCGCCAAGAAGCAGCGATAGACCGCCGCCCGCGACCGAGCCGATCTGCAGCGCGGAAACCGCGCGCGGCAGGCGTTCGCGCGGGAAGCAGTCGGCAGTGATCGAGTAAGCCGCCGGGCCGTTGATCGATTCGCCCGCGCCGACCACCACGCGCGCCGTGAACAATTGCGCGAAGCTGCTGGCGAGGCCCGTGGCCGCCGTGGCCAGGCTCCACACGATCAGCCCGCCGGCGATGATCCACTTGCGCGTCCAGCGATCGATGTAGCGCGAGAACGGCACCGCCACCAACGCGTAGAAGATCGCCTGCGTCGGCCCGAGCAGCAGACCTGCCTCGGAATCGGTCAGCCCGAAATCCATCTTGATCTGCTGGATCAGCAGCCCGAGGATGTTCTGATCGAGCAGCGCGAAAGTGGTGACCACCGCCAGGACGCCGACCGTGTACCAGGCCTGACGCGGCGGCGGGAACGCCTCGGCGTCGATCGGCACCGCGGCGGCGGGCGAATCCCCGGTATCCACCGGCATCAGCGGAACCCCCGCGTCTTCGGCTATGCTCCCCATGTTCGCTCCTCTCCCCGAGCCCAGGCTAAGCCATTATCGCTCTTCGGCAAAAATGCCTCGTCATCGCGAGCTGGGGGAGAGAATGGCGTGCGCCCTATCGGCGCGGCGTCTGCGATCGCAGCCATTTCCCTCCCCCGATCGGCTCAGAACTCCTTGCGGAGCGTTATCGACCACTCGCGCGGCTTGCCGACAGAGGCGCTCAGGAAGCCGAAGCTTTCGAGCTGGTCGGTGATCGTGGTGTAGTAGTATTTGTCGAACACGTTGGTCACCGCGCCGGCAATCGAGAAGCCCAGATTGTCGTTGCGGTAGGTGAGCCGCAGATTGACCAGCGCGTAACCGGGCTGCTGCGCCGAAACGTCGGTCACGTCGTTCGCGAAGTAGGTCCGCGAGCGATAGCTGGCGTCGACGCGCGGCGTCAGGAACTGGCCGGGGCCGACCGGCGCATCGTACTGCACGGCGCCGGACAGGGTCCATTTCGGAACGCGCGTCTGCGGGCTGTCGAGCGTCAATCCCTGCGTCGCGGCGAGCAGCTTCTTGTACTGGAAGTCCGTGTAGCCGACGCTGGCGGAGAGCATCAGTTCGGACGTGGGCCGGGCCATGGCCTCGACTTCGAAGCCCTGGATGTCGGCGTTGCCCACGTTGGCGTTGCAGAAGATCGCGCAGGCGCCGTTGCGGTAAGTCGGGTCCGACAAGGTTCCCACGATCTTGTCGAACCGGGTGAAGTAGGCTGCCGCGTTGAGGCGCAGCATCCGGTCGAACAGCATCGACTTGAAGCCCGCCTCCCAGGTCTTCACCTTCTCCGGATCGAGCGCGAAGATTCCGCTTGCGCCGAACGGACGGGCGTTGAACGCGGAGGCGGTGAAGCCGGTCGCATAAGAGGCGTAGACATTCACGTCGCCGGTCAGCTCGTAACTGATCGAAAAACGCGGGTTGAGCTGGCTGTCATGGTTGCGGCCGGTGGCGACGAAGTTGAGGAAGCCGAGGCCCGACGGCGAGTAATCGCGATCGAAGGTGTAGGTCTTCTTCTCGTCCGAATAGCGCAGGCCGCCCGACAGCGTCAGCCCAGGCAGCGGGTGCAGGTCCAGCGCACCGAACGCCGCCCAGCTCTTGAGCGTGGCCGTGTCGTCGCTGAAGAAGTCCAGCCCCTGCGTGAAGCCTTCGGTCTGCACGCGCGCCGGATTGAGCGTGCGCGTGTCGAGGTAATAGGCGCCCAGCGTATAGTCGAGCACATCGCCGAACAGCGAGCCGAGCAGGCGCAGCTCCTGGCTCCACTGCCGGTGAGTCATGCCGTTGCGCACTTCTTCCACCGGCACGGCCAGCAGGCTCTGGCCGAAGTCGCCCTTGTAGTGGCGATAGGCGGTGATCGAGGTGAGATGCATTTCGGCCGCCAGATCGGCCTCGACCGTCAGCGAACTGCCCCAGGCATCAAGCGTGCCGACGGGCGGATTGGAATAGCCGACACGCTCGTTGCCGTAGCGGGCGAAGGTCGAATAGCGTCCAGGCGAAACGAAGCTGTCCACGACCTGCTGCATCTTTTCCGGCGTGGAGACGTCGAAGCCGTAATAGCTCGTGCCGAGCCCGCGCAGCCACTTGGCGAGGCCGTTGTTGTCGGGCCCGCCCACCGGAATTGCGCCGCCGAGGTTGCCCGTCTCCGGATTGATCAGCGAGGTCTGGGCGGCGAGGATCACTTCGGCCGAGCTCTCCGCCCGCTCATGCGCGTAGTCGCCCGCAAGATAGACCTTCACCGCCGGCGAGGCTTCCCAGCCGAGCGTGCCACGGAAGGCATAGCTGTCGCCGCCGCCGAGCGTGCCGATCTTGCAACTGCCCTTCCCGGCCGCATGGAGCCCCGGGCCGCCGACCGCGTCGTTGCCGTATTCGGGATGGACGCACTTGTAACTGAGCCGGTCGACCTGCCCGTCCTGCCCCTTGGCGCTGGCGACCACGCGCAGTGCGAGACCCTCGGCAAGGCCGAGGTCGTAAGCGCCGCGCACCTGATAGAGATTGCGGCTGCCGCCGGTCGCTTCCAGGTAGCCCGAATTGTCGCCCTTGGGCTTCTTGGTGATCAGGCGCAGCGCGCCGCCGACGGAGTTGCGCCCGAACAGCGTGCCTTGCGGCCCGCGCAGGACCTCGACACGTTCGAGGTCGAGCGTATCGAACACCGAGCCGTAGGTCGTGGCGTAATAGACGTCATCGACGTAAAAGCCGACGCGCGGCTCGAACGCGGCGAGAAAGTCGACCTGGCCGAGACCACGGATGAACGCCTGGTTGGTCTGCGCGCCATACCCCGCGCCGCCAGTGGTCATCTCCACGTTCGGCACCGACTGCGCGAGGTCCACGACCGTCCTGACGCTGCGCTGCTCCAGTTCCTCCGAACTCACCGCCGTGATGGCGATCGGCACGTCCTGCAGCGCCTGTTCGCGGAACTGCGCGGTGACGACGATCTCTGGCACTTTCGCGCCCTGACCATCGCTGCTGCTATTGCTGTTATCGCCCTGCTTCTGATCCTGGGCCCAGGCCGCCTGCGGGACGAGCCCCGCAGCGAGTGCCGCAAGGCATGCCGCACTGGTCCGGCCACGCAGGGTTCGTGAAAGACGTTCGCTTGTTCTGGTCATTGTCTGAGCTCCCTCTCCTGAACTGCCCGGCGGCGTTGTGTTCTGGTTGCCGCCGTCCTCTTCATCCCCATCGCGCTGGTTCTGGCCCCATGGTCGCTATCGGGAAGAATTCCTTATCGAGCGCGGCCGCCGCCGGCCGCTCGCCAACTCGCGTGAGCCAGCGAGCAACGGGCTCGGATGGCGCATGGCCCAACGCTTCGAACTGGATCGCGTGTGGAAAAACCGCCGCGTCGGCGAGCGTGAAGGCCTCGCCGGCAAGCCAGTCGCGTTCGGCCAGGTCCGCCGCCAGCCGTTCGGCCGCCTTGTCCAGTGCGGCCGCCGCCGCGGCCACCGTGTCCGCGTCGAAGCCCCGCTCCGCGCGCCGCCACAAGTCGCGGCGCGGACGCGGCAGGCGGTCGAGCCTGGCCCTCGCCGCCTCCGGCACTTGTCCGCCGAGAGCGCGCCAGCGAACGATCGCGAGATTCGGAGCGATATGCGTCTCGACGTACTTGCCCCACTTGTGCACCCGGTAGCGCTCCCGGGAATCGGCTCCGGCGAGCGAAGGGCCGGGATGGGTCTCGTCGAGAAACAGCATGATCGGAAAACTTTCGGCGAGCACGCGCCCGTCCTGCTCGAGCACCGGGACCATGCCCTCGGGATTGAGCGCGAGGAAGGCGGGATCGAGCTGCTCGAACCGGGCCAGATCGAGCGCCCGAGCGTCGCAGGCCATGCCCTTTTCGGCGAGGACGATCCGCACCGCGGCGGAGTGCGCCGAGCCGGGTGCGTAATGCAGCCGCATCATGCCCCGGCCGCCTCGCTCACGCCGAGCCGCTCGCGTATCTCCGCCGCCCTTTGGGTGATGAAGCCCTTGCCCATGGCGAGCGCCGCCTGCAGCCCCGGGCGGGCGTGGCACGCGCGCAGCCAGCGCATCAGGTGCGGGCTGGCCTGGTCGTTGACCTCCTCATCCCGCGACGAGGGCAAGGCGTAAAACGTGGCGAACACGCAGATGTCGGCGAGAGAGAAATCGTCGCCTGCGAGCCAGGCGTCTTCGGCCAGCACGCTGTCGAAGCGCCGGATCGCCTCGGCAACCCGGCTTTCGGACTCGGCGATGTCTTCCGGAGGCGTCGCCTGGAACATCAGCTTTTCCCACGTCGCGCGGCGCTCCGGCAGGGGGATGCGTTCGAGTTTGGCCCTGAGATCCGCCGGGTCCTGGCCGACGAAGCGAGGCGCGGCGAGGCGATTGGAAGCGATCATCGCCAGCGACGGGGCGACGATGTTGTCCATGAAACGCATCAGCACACGCATCTGCCAGCGGCGAAACGGATCGGCAGGGCGCAGCGGCGGACCCTCGAAAACCTCGTCGATGTATTCCATCGCCGGGGTCGATTCCGTCATCGTGAATCCGTCATGCACGATGGCCGGAATGGTGCCATCCGGATTGATCGCGAGAAATTCGGGCGCGTGATGCTCGTGCGTGCCCATGTCGATGTAATGACAGGTAAACGGCACACCTTTTTCGTGCAGGCAAAACAGCGGCTTGCCGGAATTGGCATTAGGCTCCCAAGTATAGACGTCGAGCATTGGCACCGCTCTTTTTTCGTCCGACCGAACGCCGTCGAGCTCACTGGAACTCGGTGTTACCTTGTTCGTCGACGGGGTTCCGGTCGTTCTGCGAGCATTCGAACTCGAGCAGGGCGCCGTAGCGATCACGGCGATAGCGGGCGGTCGTGTGATAGGGCTCGGCGAGGGCCTCGGGATCGTCCATCGTCATCTCATTGACGAGCACGTTGGCATCGGCCGGATCGAGATGGATGCGCTCGACCAGGTGGAACTTGTCCGAGTGCCCGGAGCCGGTCATGATGTCGAGCGCCGGATCGATACCAATGGTGTCGACCACCAGCGTGTCGCCTTCCCAATGGCCGATAGAATCGCCCATGTAGGTGGGATCGGGGTCTTCCTGGTGCTTGCGCCCGTCGGTCCAGATCGTGCGGGTCTGCATCCACGCTTCCTGGTTGATGGTGACCCGCCCCGGCGCGAAGATGAACTCATAGGGATACTGCCCCAGGCGCATGATCCCCGGCATGCCCGGCGGGCTGCAGTACGAACGGTCGCGCTTGGTGACGCCGTTGTTCGCCTGCGCCTGCGCCGCCATCGCGTCGTGCTTCTTGAGGTATTCGCCCTTGAGCTTGGGGCCGGGCTCCGGCGCCGCGCCGGGAACGCGGCCCTGGAAGGTGAGGAACCACACTCCGCCCCAGTCGGGCAGCTTGTCGAGTTCGGCGTAATGGCCTTTTGGGTTGGCGGCGCCTTGCCCCGCCTGCACGCCGTCCGGTGGCGGGGACTGGGTCGCCGCGCCAAGCTGCTGTGCCCCAAGCGGCTCAAGACCGGCCCCGGCGAGGAGCGCGACCGCCAGCGATGCCCCCAGGAAGCGGTGCATCAGCTTTTCTTGCCCTGCGTGGTCTGGCCGAGCACCGTGCCATCCGCCAGCTTGACGCCTGAGAAGCTGCCGCCCTTGGCCCCGCTGCGCAGCGGATGGACGTAGAGCGTCACCCTGTCGCCCGGCTTCACCGTGTTGCGCTTCCAGCCTTCCTGCACCAGGTTATTCGGCGCGGTCATCTCGATCGCCCAATGCTCGGTGCCGTCGGGCACCTTGATGTCGGCCTCGATGAAGCTGTGCGGGTTCTGCCACTTGAACTGGGTGATCGTGGCGTCGAGCGCGATGGTCTTGGTCATGTCGAACATCGCATAGCTGTGGTGCGCGGCCGCCGGCATCGTGGCCAAGATCGCCACGGGCGCCAGCGCCGGAAGCAGCCATCGGGAGAGTTTTCGGGTCATCGCCTCTTCTCGCATCTTACAGGCGGGGAACATTCACCGGCTGGCCGTTCTTGGGCAAGCCGGAATCGAGCACTTTGCCGTTGGCGAATTTGAGATCGAGGAACAGCCCGCCATGCTGCCCGTCGCGCAAGGGGTTCATCCGCACGGTGACCTGATCGCCCGGCTTGACCGCCGAGCGGCTCCAGCCCTGGCGCTTCAGGTTGTTCGGGCTGTTGAGCTCCAGGCTCCAGCGCGTGCCCTTGGTATCGTCGATCTCGAGGAATGCGTGCGGGTTGGTCCACTGGAACTCGTGGACCTTGCCTTCCAGGGTGACGATCTTCTTCTGGTCGAACATCGCGAAGCTGTGGTGCGCGGCCGCCGGCATGGCGACGGCCAGCGTGCCCAGCAGCAGCGCAAGGCTGACGGTTTTACTTGGCATCGGGGTTTCCTTCGAGTTCGCTTTGCCCGCGCTCCGTCGCCGCTTCGCTGCCCAGCTCCGTGCCAGGCAGGTGCTCGTTATATTGAAGGATGCACTCGGCTTCGTTGATGTCGGTGGTGTCGGCGCGGACCCACTTCTTGGTCGAACGCCATTCGCCTTCCCACATGTCGGGATCGGTCAGGATATATTCGATCTGCATCGTCTTGCCCTGGTCGAGCAGCTTGATCCGTTCGACCATGTGGAACTTGTCGGAGATCGGTATCCCCGAATCGATGTAGTGGTTGTCGGGCTCGAAATAGCTCGTGTCGACGACCAGCGTGTCGCCTTCCCAGTGGCCGATCGATTCGCCGTTGTAGCTCGGCACGACGATGTCCGGATCGGTGTGCTTGCGCCCGTCCATGAAGATCGTGCGGACCGAATTGTTGAACCCGCTGATCATGAAGATCCCGGTCGGAATCTGGATGAAGTTCTGCGGCCACACCCGCGTCATCACCATCGGCATGCCCGGCGGATAGCACTGGCCGATCGCATCGCGGTACGTCTTGCCCGCAGCGGCCGCCTTGGCCCCCTCGATCAACGCCTCACGCCCGGCCTTGTAGAACTTCGGATAAGGCGGCCCGAACATGAACTTGGGAAAGCCCTCCCGCAGGTCGATAAACCAGGTGCCAGTCAGGTCGAACGGCGGCTTGGGCCGCGGCTTTTTGATGTTGTCCGGCGCCAGCACACCCAACTGACCCGGGTGCTTCGGGATCATCTTGTCGAACTGCGCATCCGGTATCCGCGTCAGCGGACGATTGACCGCCGGCTGCGCCGGAAGGTCGCCTTCCGCCGGATAGGCGTCTTGCGCCACGGCCGGAACAGCCATGGCAACCATGATCAGCGCTGCTGCAATTTTCCGCACCAACCTCTCCTCGAACCTATTTTGATACTGTCAATCAGCTTGCTTGGCGAGACCTTTTTTTCTTCATAGTCCACTCCCTTCAGGGAAGAGGGCAATCAGAAGCCCCGCTCCAACAGCCACCTCTCGATCACGGCCGCCACCTCGTCGCTGTTGCTTTCGAGCTGCATCGCATGGCCGTTGCCATGGACCCCTTTGTCTCCGAGCCTCAAGTGCCCGACCGCGCAGCCCGCCTGGGCGAGAAAATCGACCATCGCGTGGTTGTCGGCCGCCATCCAGCTCGCCTCCGCCGTCACGACCACCATCGGCACGCGCGCGAGATTCGGCAGCCGGCGCGCGGGCTCCTTCTGCACTTTGCCGGCGATCAGCCCCTCGCCGGGCGAGGGCCGCTCGCACCATTCGAGCGCCACGCCTTCGCCGAGCGGCGGATCGTACATCAGCGGAGCGTTGGTGATGCCGTAAGGCAGCGGCCCGCTCAACGCGGTGAACGGCGGGCCTAGCGGTTCGGCGGCGACCAGCGCCTTGACCAGCTCGGGCCGCGCATCGGCAATCAGCCAGCCGGGCGGGCCGCCGGCTGAGTGAGTCAGCAGGACCGCCGGACCGATTGTGTCGAGCAGCTCGGCCCCGGCACGCTGCGCGTCCCGCTGGCTCTGCAACGGGTCGGCGAGCGTCGGACCGGTGCCGGCGAGAAAGTTAAGGAACGCCGGGTCGTCGATCTCGCCGCTGCCCGGCCATTTATCATGTAACTTCGCCTGCGGATAATTGTCCTCGAAAGCCTCGGGTCGGGTGAACAGCTTCTCGAGGAAAATCGTCGGCGCGACACCGCTCATCTCGCCCTGCACCGCCGGGTTGAACGGACTGCGGCCATGCTGCGGCCGGTCGACAACATAGACCGCCCAGCCGCGCCGGACGAACCAGTGGACCCAGCCTTCGCGGCCGTCGGCGGTGCCGAGGAAATCCGTCCCCTGCCCGCCGCCGCCATGGATCATCACGATCGGCCATTCGTGCATGAGCTCACGCGGGATCCAGTATTCGACATACTGCTGCCCGCGCATCACCGGCCCGGCCGTTTCGTGCTGGACGATCTCGCCGCCGGTCCAGAAGAAACCCTGCGCCGCCAGTTCGAGTGGCCGCGCGGCCCCGGCGGCGTGGAGATCGGCCGGGCGGTAACTCCGGCCCATCAGTGAATCTGCCCTTGGCGGCTCGCAATATCCAGGTGGACGTTCGGCGTCGGATCGGCGCCCTTCCAACGTGAGTCCGGGCGCAGCACGTCGCCGATCACCTTGTAGGCGAACAGCATCAGCATCGCACCGGAGTCCGGATCGTCGGACAGCGCCTTCACCGCGGCGAGGTCCTTCTGCCGCTGCTCGGGATCGCGTTCCTGCAGCATGCGCTTGTTCTCGGTCGCCGCCGGGCTGACGACCTCCCAGAACACCCGCCGGCGTTCGTCGGAGAAGCGGTCGAGAATGCTTTCGTCCGCCTCGCCACGGATCACCGCGCCGAGCACGTCGGCGAGGATCATGCCGGTCCACACGCCGGAAGTCAGGCCAAGGCCGCCGCACGGGTTGGTCGCATGGGCCGCGTCGCCCGCCAGCAGCACATGGCCCTTGTGCAGCGTCTCGCCCGCGCGCTGGTGGAGCATGTAGGGGCTGGAGGAGACGATCTCGTACTCCTTCGAGCCCTGCATGAACCACTCGTAGCGCTGGTGGATGCGGTCCTCGTAGGTTTCCAGCGGCAGCGCCGAATCCTCCATGTAAGTGCAGCGCCACAGCCCCTCGCGGTCGAGCTGGGCGATCACCGCCATGTTCACCGGATCGCACACGAAGTTCGCCTGCTGATAGCCGAGCCGGCGGAAATCGAACTTCACGTTGGTGGCGACGAAGCGCTCGGGCCAGGTGTGGCCTTCGAAGGCGATTCCGGCGAGCTTGCGCACAGTGCTGCGCGCGCCGTCGGCACCGATCAGCCACGGGGCGCTGAAGGTCTTCTCGCCAGCGGGCGACTTCGCGGTAACGGAAACGCCGTCTGTCCCGTCCTCCAGCGCGGTCACCTGGTGATTGAACAGCACCTCCACGCCGAGCTTCCGCGCGTGCTCCATCGCCACCCCCGCGACGTCATGCTGGCCGGCGTGAAGCTGGTAGTCGTAGGGAATGCCCTCGATCGGCTCGGTGGTGACGACCGAGGAATAGCCGAATTCCGGAATGTGTGTGCCGAAAGTGCGGTTCTGGAAGCCGATGGCGTTCAGCTCGTCGAGGATGCCGAGTTCTTCGAGAATGATCAGCGTCGAAGGGAAATAGACCGCCGCGCGCGGGGAGTTGACGATGTGCGGCTCTTGCTCGAGCACCGTCACTTTCACCCCGACTTGCGCCAGCGCCAAGGCGGTGAGCATTCCCACAGGCCCTGCGCCGACGATGATCACGTCCTGTCGTTCGGCCATCGGCGACCCTCTCCTCCGCCGCAATCCTATGGGAGATTTTGACTCACGCAAAGGCGCAAAGGGAGGAAAGCGCTCACCCGCGCGAGATTTCGGTTTCCTTTTCGGTGATAAACTCGACCAGCGCCGGCTGTCCCGCCTCGATGGCGGCGAGCGCGCGCTTGAGGGCGGGGACGATCTCCGCCGCCTCGGTGACCCGCTCGCCGTGGCAACCCAATGAGCGGGCGAAGGCGGCATAGTCGCCGGTGATGTCGGTCGCGCGGTATTTCTCCGTGGCGACGGGCATGACCGGCAGCTCGATCGCCATCGCTTCGTTGTTGAGCAGGATGGAGAGGATCGGAATGCGGTCGCGCGCCGCCGTTTCCAGGTCGGTGCCGGTGAAGCCGATCGCCGCATCGCCCCAGACATTGATGCACAGCTTGTCCGGGCAGGCGAGCTTGGCCCCCATCGCCAGACCGAGGCCATAGCCGAGCTGGGTCGACTTGCCCCAACCGATGTAGCTGTGCGGCGCCACGCACTTCCAGAACGGCACGAGCTGGTCGCGGGGGCTCCCGGCGTCGTGGGTGACGATGGTGTTCGCCACATCGACGGTATCGTAGAGATCGCGGAGTACGCGGTAGGGTGAGAGCGGCGAGCTTTCCTGCGAGCGCTTCGCTTCCCACTTCGCCAGCCAGTCGCGTTCGGTATCCCTGATCGCCTGCGCCACTTTCGAGGCATCGCGCTTCTCCGGCACACGCCGCTTCACCGCTTCGAGCAAGGCCGCCAGCGTCAACTTGGCGTCGCCGGCCAGCGCCAGCTCGCTCGGCACCGATTTGTCGATGTCGAGCGGATCGAGCGTTACATGGATAACGCGCTTGCCCGGCGGGATGGCAAGGCCGAACGAGGTGGCGGTAAAGCTGCAGCCGACGCCGAACAGCACGTCGCACTCGTCGAGCCACTTGCGCACGCAGCCGTTGATCCCGTTGCCGCCGGAGCCGAGCGCCAGCGGATGTGTCTCGTCGAACGCGCTCTTGCCCGGCAGGCTGGTCATGACCGGAATCGCGAGGTGCTCGGCCAGAGCGCGCAACTCCGTGTAGGCTTCCGACCAGTGAATGCCCTGCCCGGCGTAGATCGCCGGATTTTCGGCAGCGATCAGCAGCTCGGCCGCGGCTTCGATCTCGTCCTGCGCCGGCTGCGAGCGCACCACCTTGCCCAGCGCATAGTCGAGCGCGCCCGCGTAAGGCTGGGCGAGCACGTCGTAGGGCAGTTCGATCACCACCGGCTGCGGGCGCCCGTTGCGCAGCATCGCGAACGCCCGGCGCAGCACCGGCACGACCTCACCGCCGCTGGTCAGCGGTTCCGCGTGTTTGGCGTAACTGGCCATCGAACGGGTCGAGTTGAAGTTGAACGGCACGTACATCTGGCTGAGCGCATAGCCCTGCGGCATCACCAGCACCGGCACGCTTTCGGCAAAGGCCTGGGCGACGCCGCCCATCGCGTTCTCCGCGCCGGGGCCCTGCTGCATCACGAACACGCCCATCTCGCCGCCCTTGCTCATGCGGCTCATCGCGTCGGCCATGTGCAGCCCGGTGCGCTCCTGCCGGACGATCACCGTACGGATGTCGATGCGCGCGGCGGCTTCGAGGATCTGATTGCGCGGATAGCCGAAGACCGTGGTCACGCCTTCGCGTTTCAGCACCGCCGCGATCGCGTCGGCGACGGTGCCGTTGGCGTGGACCGGCTGATCCGCTTGGCCGTTGCCCTGTCTCATGCTTTCTCCCAAGATGCGCGCCGTGCGCTAGAACAGGCGCGGGGAGAGAGCAAATGAAGCCGATCGGGCCCTCCATTCAATTGGGCCGCATGCGCATCCACAAGGTGCACGAGATGGACTCGCCCGTCCCGCTGCTGAGCCAGCTCCCGGGCACGACCGAGGCGGACATGCGGCGCCTCCTCGAATGGTACGACCAGCCCGACGAAGTGAATTCCGATCCCGAAACCAGCCTGATGACCTTCTCGGTCCACAGTTGGGTGATCGAGCTCGACGGGCGTACTATTCTGATCGATTCGTGCTGCGGCAATCACAAGAACCGCTCGTTGCCCGAGGTGAGCCAGCTCGACACCGACTATCTCGGCAACTTGCGCCGCGCCGGCTTCGCCCCGGAGGATATCGATCTCGTCATGTGCACTCACCTGCACTTCGACCACGTCGGCTGGAACACCCGGCTGGAGAACGGCAAGTGGGTGCCGACGTTCGCCAACGCGACCTACCTCTTCGGCAAGCGCGACTACGAATACTTCAAGAGCAACCCCGAGGGCGAAGAACTGCACCACGAGGCATTCCTCGATTCCATCGCGCCGGTGATGGACGCCGGCAAGGCCGAACTGGTCGATGAGGACCACGTCGCCCACCGCGAGATCCACGACGGAATCTGGCTCGAGCCGGCGTTCGGCCATTCGCCCGGCTGCTGCACGATCAACGCCGAGGCCGGCGGGCCGCCGGCGCTGTTCTGGGGCGACGTGATCCACCATCCGGTGCAGCTCATCCGCCACGACCTGAAGTTCGCCTTCGACATGGACGGCGCGATGGCCAGCAAGACTCGTGCGCGGACCATGCAACGCGCCGCGGATGAAGAACTGCTGTGCTTTCCGGCGCACTTTCGCCGCACAAGCGCGGGGCACGTGAAGCGCGATGAGGATGCGTTCCGCTACGAGTGGATCGAGCTATAGCTTCGTCATTGCAAGCGAAGCGAAGCAAACCGGGGCCCTGCGGGGTGTGGCACAAAAGACTCTCCCAGCACGTTAACCTTTTACACCAATTATTAACCTTTTTCGTTGAGACATCGCTTGGTTAATACCGGGCAACTCTCGTTAGCGGGAAGTTACCAAGCGTCTAAAAGGGGGCAATGCGATGCGCGTGCTGTTGATCGAGGATGAGCCGACAACCGCCAAGGCGATCGAGCTCATGCTCACGACCGAAGGCTTCAACGTCTACTCGACCGATCTCGGCGAGGAGGGCTTGGACCTCGGCAAGCTGTATGATTACGACATCATCCTGCTCGACCTGAACCTGCCCGACATGCACGGCTACGACGTGCTCAAGAAGCTGCGGGTGGCGAAGGTGCAAACGCCGGTGCTGATTCTCTCGGGCATCAGCGAGATGGATTCGAAGATCCGCAGCTTCGGCTTCGGCGCTGACGATTACGTGACCAAGCCGTTCCACCGCGACGAGCTGGTCGCCCGCATCCACGCGGTCGTGCGCCGCTCGAAGGGCCACAGCCAGTCGGTCATCCGCACCGGCAAGCTCGCGGTGAACCTCGACGCCAAGACGGTCGAAGTCGACGGCGCCCGCGTGCACCTGACCGGCAAGGAATATGCGATGCTGGAGCTGCTCTCGCTCCGCAAGGGCACCACGCTGACCAAGGAAATGTTCCTCAACCACCTCTACGGCGGCATGGACGAGCCCGAGCTCAAGATTATCGACGTGTTCATCTGCAAGCTGCGCAAGAAGCTTTCGAGCGCCTGCGGCGGCGAGAACTACATCGAAACCGTGTGGGGCCGCGGCTACGTGCTGCGGGACCCGGGCGAAGAGGCGGAAGCCGCCTGAATCTTTCCTGGTTCTTCCTTGGATGGGACTTGAAGGCCCGCTTCCCCTGGGGGAGGCGGGCTTTTTTCCGGCTCAGGCTCCGGGCGCCTTCCGGCTGTCGTTGAACCGGTTCTTGTCCGGCAGCTTGTGATCCGGATCCACGGTCGCGCGGACGACCGTCTTGCCGGCCGGAACGGTCACGCTGGTCGACGGATTGCGAATCCAGCTTTCCGCCGGCAACCGGATATCCTCATGGCTGCCGTCGGCGTACTCGACCCGTAGCGTCGCCGGCATCACGAGCCGATCGTGGCTGCCGACGGTGATCGTGGTTCCGTCCTTGCCTGGCCGGATCGCATCGACGGCCAGATCGAGCGTCCAGTTGTTGGCGAACCATCCACGCCAGAAATACGACAGGTCCTCGCCCGCGGCGCTCTCCATCGCGCGGAAGAAGTCCGACGGGGTCGGGTGCCGGAACGCCCAGGCGCGGATGAACTGGCGAAAGGCCGGGTCGAAGCGCTCGGG
>Ga0164242_10004374_pt1 | contig 15888 bp, 13 predicted proteins | sample OricomgcompostMG_FD_108783 | JGI IMG/M metagenome (GOLD analysis project Ga0164242, IMG submission 108783) | Miracle-Growth compost microbial communities from Emeryville, California, USA - Original compost - Miracle growth compost (MG) ... | reverse complement strand
GTGTTACATTCTTGATACCAAGTAACAGTAACCAAACCCCCGTCCGGCTTGAGGCGAATTGCATGGTGCGGGTTTACATGGAGCAGATTTACATGGAGCCGGCTTGCATGGAGCCGGCTTTGTCGTGCTTAACCCAAAAGTACACTGTGGTCGAGAGCCGTTTTGCTGTTGCTATTACCCACCCTTGGAGTCGCGTATCAGGACTATCAATATTATATCGACCAGCAAGTCAACGGGGCTGTGCAGCACATGCTGCTGATCCTGTAAGAATCTCGGCGGGGGAAGTTCCCACCCTCCATCCCCTGAAAATCTCGAGACATAAGGAGAGGTACGTAAGCTTGTGGGCGCGCTGGATATTACTCGGAGACGGGTGATGACTCTCGAAAACCTTGAATTCCACGGTTCCCACCCCCACTGGTTGAGATGACAATCGCCACAGCGAGGGCCAGACGAATCAGAACGAACCCACCCCCTTTTGAGGAACCTGCGTCAGATCAGCGGGGTTCGGGAAGGAGATCTGTCGTTCTATCGCGACTCAAGTGGTGTACAAAACACAGCGGCTAAGTCAACCTTCTAGCCCGGGATGTGCTATCATGGGATACTACTCCAACGTAGCACACAGCATTTTTGGATGGTGACAGGCGGTTTCGGCCTGAGAGTGTTACCCATGTTTTGTGCCTCATCTCGCCTCGCCTATGTTAGCTTAATCCGCGAGCAGAAACTCAATTGACTTTCTACTACCTACGCATACAGAGCAATTGTTGTAGCAGCTTGTGCCAAGCGACAAGTGACGATGCTAGTTGCCGCGTGCGTCGTTATGGGTTACCCGCCCGGCCGCTCTCGTATATATATATTTTTTTTAGCTTTGGCCATGACGACATTCAGGGCAGGTCGAGGGGCAAAGCTATATATTTTCGGTTTTCCCCGGAGTCTTATCCTTGCACCGCTTGACGGCACGGCATCGTTGTGGGATGCACAGAGTAATAGTTGATTCCTGCTCGGATCATCTACCGCGAAGATAAGACTTTTTCCCCCCTCAAGAAGATGGCGAATTGCCACGACAGTTCTGTGGCGGTGACCTCATTTATAGAAGTCTTTGCTGCAGTTTGCTGAATCATGCTCAGCCTGGCGGGTCGAGTCCGAGTCAGTGGTGGATCCCAGCCTCACCGTGAAGGTGTGAGACATCTTTGACATGTTCGCCGCGATCAGCACCGCCGTCGTGGCGTGCGTGGCCAACTGGGGCATCGGAGATGGGACTGCGTCGTTCGGTTGCTCAAGTCTGAGACAACCCTCTGAGGTTTGCTCCAACTTCCTCGGATGGTAGAAATGTGAAACATAACTAGCTTCCAAAGTCGTTGACCGCCTGGTGGGACCTTGCACGCGCCAAGTAAATTGCGCTGGGTAGATCAGATCAATTGCACTGGGCAGATCAGTTACACAGGCAGATCGACAGGTGTTGTTCGGTGCTGGATCTTCAACAACACAGCGACAATCAGTGCTTGTGTTGGCGCTCCTGCGGTCTCTGGTGCAGATCCGTTATGGTGAAACAACTCGGACGGCGCCCCCCACAGTGGCGGTCGAGACAGTTTGTTAGAGACTGTTAGTCGAGACTACAAGGACTGATAGTGGAACAGTTTGCTGTCGAAGTAGTTTGTACTATGGCGCTACGACGTCGGTCGCCTGGAGGGGTCACGCCGAGCAGGGTTCTTCCTGCCTCTTCGGCTTCGCCCCTCCAGTGCTTCGTCAACGTGCACCCCCAATCCGGCAGCCTCTGCCTCTGAAAGCTTCTGGACCGCAAGCACGAACAAAGTATTTGGTACCTTCACCGAATAAGCTGGAGGTTCTCGACCGCCAACACCAAACAAACACACAATTTGATACTTTCCGCACGGGAATACGTAGTAGACCTTAATTACCTTGCAAGCACCCTCGTGAGGTCGCCTGCCGGGCGGTGCCTCTTTTTCGTTTGCTGGTCGGCAGCCTGTGATATCTGAGATTCTGCGCTTTCCCAGTTTTTCCTTGTTTGCACCCTTGAATCTTCCCGATTGAAGGGGAAAGGAACTCCCGTGTGGTGACGGAGGGCACTTCATATCCAAAAGCTCTCGTTCGGCAATCTCCAATCACGCACCAAGGAACGGATACGGGAAGGTCTGTGGTGCTTGACCCGCTGCATGTACCCGGGACTTGAAGATTGGATCCCTGCCTCGAATAATTTTAGCCCCTCCACATTTTGTGTACATCGCAACCTTGCCGAACTTATCAAGGTCTCCTTTTCTTCCCAATAGGCGGTCGAAATATCGGTAATAATCTGCCACAGCAACCATTCGAAAACAAGGTGTTGTCTCCTCTTTCGACTCTCAACCCACCCTCGCAACCCGTCACTACCTAGGGAGAGCTTTGTGTCTCGTGCCGAGTTTCTTCCTTAACAGATTTGCCTTTCGCAACAGTTATTCGGCGCTCAAATCTTTGTCGGTGAAGCTACTCCAACTTGCCCACCATGGCCGATATGTACGTCCGCTGCCAAAATTGCGCGCCCGACATTCGGGAAATCTTGTGGGTTTAGACCGGGCCCCGACTGACATTTCTCGGCCAGCAACGTCGACGTCCTCATTATTGGCGCTGGCCCTACCGGCCTGGGCGCTGCAAAACGCCTAAACCATGTCGTGCGTACCAGCTTTGTCGAAAGCTTCCTACCCCGCCCCGTCGCCCAGTCCTTCAAGTTGGCTAACATAGGGTGCAGAATGGTCCGTCGTGGTTGATCATCGACTCGAATGAGAAGGCAGGCGGGCTTGCCTCGACCGACGTCACGCCAGAGGGCTTCGTATGTGCCACCACCATCCAATTGTCCCACCAGAGAAGAGAGCCTGTGGTTGCTAACTGAAATAAACCACTGCAGCTCTACGACGTTGGTGGCCACGTTATCTTCTCCCACTACAAGTATTTCGACGACTGCATCGACGAGGCACTACCGCGCGAGGAAGACTGGTATAGCCACCAGCGCATATCCTATGTGCGCTACAAGGAGCTTTGGGTGCCTTACCCTTTCCAGAACAACATCTCCATTCTGCCCAAGGAGGACCAGGTCAAGTGCATTGATGGCATGATCGATGCCGCCTTGGAGTGCCGCGTCGCAAACACCAAGCCCAAGAACTTTGATGAGTGGATCATGCGCATGACAGGCCAGGGTGTCGCCGACATGTTCATGAGACCCTACAACTTCAAAGTCTGGGCTGTGCCTACTACAAAGGTATGAAAGAGGGCAATGCCAAGACCTCCTGTCCTGGGGCACACGTGCTTACGAGCTGGGTATAGATGCAAGCAGAATGGTTGGGTGAGCGTGTTGCTGCCCCCGATGTCAAGCTTGTCACCAGGAACGTCATCCTGAACAAGGTCGCCGGCGGCTGGGGTCCCAATTCCACCTTCCGTTTCCCGGCTCGAGACGGCACTGGAGGCATCTGGACTGCCGTCTCCAAGACCCTACCGGACGCGAACAAGCGCTACGGCAAGGACGGGGAGGTCGTCAAGGTCGACGCCGAGAAGAAGTTCGTTACGCTCAAGGACGGCACAACAATCGCCTATGGCAAGCTGATCAACACCATGGCCGTTGACCGTCTCGTCGAGAAGATGGGTAACCAGGAGCTCATCACGCTCTCCAAGGGACTCTTCTACTCCTCAACACACGTCATCGGAGTTGGCGTTCGCGGAGAGCGGCCAGAGCGCATCGGCGATAAGTGCTGGGTATGAAAGACCCTAGACCCTAGACCCTAGACCCCCTCCTCTCGACCGTCAAAACTAGCATGCTAATTATTTTGCGCAGCTCTACTTCCCGGAAGACAACTGCCCGTTCTACCGTGCAACCATCTTCTCCAACTACTCTCCCTACAACCAGCCCCAGGCTGATGTCAAGCTACCAACCATGTTCCTCGCCGACGGCAGCAAGGCCAAGTCCAGCGACGCAAAGGCGGGTCCTTACTGGTCAATCATGCTCGAGGTTTCCCAATCGTCCATGAAGCCGGTCGACGAGGAGAATATCCTCAGGGATTGCATCCAGGGGCTGGTCAACACCGACATGATCAAGCCCGACGACGAGATCGTCTCGACTTATCACCGCAAGTTCGACCAGGGGTATCCCACTCCCACCTTGGAGCGGGAGGGTGTGCTCAAAGAGCTCCTGCCGAAGTTACAAGATATGGACATTTACTCGCGCGGACGCTTCGGCAGCTGGAGATACGAGGTATGATAAATCCTTCGAATTCCCCGATGCGTGCCTATTTTTCTTAGTTTAACTAACACCTTTTTCTAGGTCGGCAACCAAGACCACTCGTTCATGCTTGGTGTTGAGGCCGCAGACAACATTGTCAACGGCGCCGTGGAGCTAACCCTCAACTACCCTGATTTTGTCAACTCGCGCAAGAACACGGAGCGAAGACTCAACCAGACATTCTCCTCCCCAGCAAAGGCAGCTGCGGCTCCTGCGGCGGTGGTCAACGGTACCAAGGAGACGAAGGATGTTCCCGTTAGGGAGCGAGCGTCATCCAAGGTGGCCAGTGGATCCCACTCTCGCAAGTCGTCCAAGCAAGTCAAGTGAAGAACAGGAAAAGAAAATAAACGCCTCGCCCTTCGCTTTCTAATGGCATAGAGTTATATTTGAGCGGTGTGGGTTGAGCATTTGCCTGGAGCAATGAGATATGATTTGTTTTTCTAGTTCTGGAGAGGGGGAAAGGAGAGGGGTAGTGGCATAGCGCCATGCAATATACCAAAGGGTTCAATTCTCTCTGGCTTTACCGGGCAAAGCTGGGAAACAATTGGCCACTTTGGGAGCATAACGAACGATACTGGAGGAGAGAGGAGAGAGATGGCCGCGGCCGCAAGGAAAAAAGCCTGGCTTCTAGAATCCTCAAGCTACCTGGCAGGGCAGGTAGAGTTGATAGACCATTATAGACCGCGTTTCGCAAGCCCAAGTCATAGGCTTCCCCTCCACCTCGCAGTGACCCTTTTCCCAACCCCCTCTGACAAGCCTTGATTTTAAGACCATCACGCCCAGGCTCTGGCTGGGTTGAGCGTCGGCGGGGAACATTGTCCCGCCGTCCTGGCGTGAAAGTTGAGGTAGGCCGCACCGCATGCGGATTGGCTGCAGCGGATGAGACCTACATAAACGGCTCAAGATCGACAAGGTAAAGGATATGTACTGTACTTCTCGAAGCACCAAGTAGGGAGGCTGGAAAACACTACTCCATTATGTACTGTACCTGCAGCAGCTCAAAATCAGGAATGGGCTTTCTGTGCATGATGGAAAGTAGTACAGGAAGTGTATGCACAGCGGTGGCTACCCGGGAGCTTTTGCGCATCTGTACGGTACAGTCAGTGTCCAGATCTCGATATCCTGCGGATAAGATTGGGGGCGGAGGATGATTAGCGACTAGCGCGGTCTCGAATCTCTTCCTGAGGTGGGGATGTCGTTGTGTTGCAACCGACCGTTGCAAAAATGTAGGAGCAGTGAGCGGGGCAGCAAACTGTACACGCAGAGCGAGCCGTGAGAAAACACGGCTTGAATATTTTGTGCTATCATCACTCGTGATTCTTAGTGGGCGAGCTGGGCATCGGGAATTCCCTTTGCGGACAAAACAGCTGAAAGTCGGTGACGAAAGTACCTACACAGAGGAAGAGTGACTGCGGGTGCCCGGCACATCCACCCTACGGGTCCCGTGCCGGTCCTATAGGTCTAGTTCCATTCCGTCCCATAACTTACCTAACCGCCTCGCGGGAAGCGAAGGCAAGGCCGAAAACCTTCCTCTCTTGTTTTGCGCCGCTCATACCGCCCACCCGCCGGGCGCCTCACTCTCTCTCGCTCGTGTCGCACACCTCCGGCCCCCCATCGCCAGTCGAAACATGCAGCGCCGACCGCCGACGACCAATCCTAGAAGCCGACGCAGCAGACCTTGAGCCCGCCAAGGGCTTTTTATCCCCTGGGGGCACGCCGCCACACGCCGCCCCTCCTTCCTCGCATCGTCTGCGTACCATGGAAGGGCCCGCAGCCGTGTCGGAGGATCACCTCGATCCTCCGATGCGCATCGTCGAGCGACTCCGCCAAATTGCCGGATATACCTGGGACGACGTCCGGGCTCCCTACCATACGAGCTATGATAACTGGTAGGTAGAAATGCTGCTTGACTACCCCTCTCTGTTGCTTGCGCGCACCATTTCCCTTTTTCCTCGTGCTGACCAGCTTCGCCCAGGCACTTCTACGGCACCCGATTCGTGTCCCCATACTCCTCGACGGGGACAGGATCTTCTGTATCCCCAACGGCCCATCACACTGCTAGTCAATCTTCCACAACAAAACCTGGTTCATCTCATTGGTCCCATCACGGCGAAAGCACCCCCGGCCTCTCCACTCCGTACAGTGAGGTCGGCTCCGAATATGCTGCATCCACCACGTCGACCGCATCCCCCCCGCCTACCGCGGGAAACAGCGAGAACCCCTTCGAAGAGGAGCACGTCGTCGCAAGGGTCTCGTTCCATGTGCTCCGCGAAGAACGGGGGTTCCAGATTGCCAAGAACCTGATCGCCACAGTAGACCCGAAGGCGGAACACATTGTGAAGCCGATCGACCTCATGCGGCTCGCACCCCTGCCCGGAGACCGGGGCACCATCGTCGTGGCCATATATAAGGATTCCGGTCTTGACCGGATCCCGGACCTGTTGGATCTCGGGCCAGCCTTTTATCGGACACGGAGGGTTGGCGACAAATGGGAGACACATCGGAAGGCCGGCTTTCGGCTCCAGCCCCCTATAAGCCTTCAAGACTTCCTGGATTTTGCTATCGGCGCTAGCCAGTGCCTAGAGGTGATTCATCATGGCCAGGGCGTCGTCCACGGCGAGATACGCGGGGACGCGTTCCATTTCAACTCAGAGACGGGCGTCGTCAAGTTCGCTACCTTTGGTTCCGGCTTGCGATCCTTTGAGCATGGACTTACGAGTACCGGCTGGTCTACCCTTTCCAAGGAACTCGGTGCGAAGAACAAACTATTATTTATCAGCCCGGAGCAGACCGGCCGGATGCCCGCAGAGCCAGATACCCGCACCGATATCTACTCGCTCGGCGTCCTGTTCTGGACCCTGCTCGCCCGCCAGCCCGTGTTCGAGGGAGAGGCCCCTCTGGATATCGTTCAGGGCGTTCTCGGCCGCCGAATACCCAACGTCTCTGGCATCCGCATGGACGTGCCCGACGTTATAGGACGGATTATACAAAAATGTACCTCGAAGAACGTAACCGAACGGTACCATTCGGCGAGCGGTCTGCGCTACGACCTGGCCAAGGTCCAGGAGTTCCTATCCGACGGAGACCAGCTGGCGCTAAAGGAATGGCAAATCGGCTCGAGGGACGTTTCCGCCTTCTTCATGCTGCCAACAATCATGATCGGCCGCAGCAAGGAGCGTGCCGAGCTGCTCAAGATTATCGAGGGGCTTGCAAAGAGCCACTCTGTGAGTCAAAGGGGATCCGCCAGTCGCTTTTCGGACGCTGCTTCGAGCCTGTCAAACGAAATACTCGATGTTGCAGAGGGTTCAAGCGAGGGCGGTGCGAGCTCAACCGAAGGCGCCCATCGAGGAAGCGGGTCGTTCACCGCCACGGTCTCCTCTGATCTCAGGTCGAGGAGTGGCTTTACCCCTTCCGCGGCCTTTGCACCTGATTCCGCCACCATCTCCGGGGAAACCGTCTCGTCCGGCAACTCTATCACCCCGACCGCGGCTCGATTGCGACCTTGGGAACGGCAACAGTCGCTCTCCATGGAGACCAGGAGCGTGGCCGACAGTCTCGGGATGGAGACCGCGCGGCATAGCATGACCGTCGAATCCACAACAAGTTTATCGAAGCACCTGGGATCTGTAAAGTTCCGCCGGCGTGGCCACTGCGAGATCGTCGCCATCGAGGGAGCGGGCGGCCTCGGGAAGAGCTGTCTCGTCCAGTCCGTGCTCCCGGAGGCCCGGAGGAGAGGATATTGCGCGACGGCCAAGTTCGACAACGCGAGGAGGACGGCGTACGGCCCGCTGCTGAACCTGCTCTCCTCCCTCTTCCGGCAGGTGTGGGGCGAACGAAATACCGGGACCCCCTTCCACCTGACGCTGCAGCAATACGTCCGTCCGGTCTGGCCGATGCTGCACAAAGTCCTCGGCCTCCCCGAATTCTTGCTCGGCGCTATAGATCCGACGATAACAAGATCCCCCTCCACCGCCCAGGACTCGGGTCACGCCAAGAGCTTGAGGGCGGCGTTGAAGCGACGTAGTTCGTCGCCGGACAGCTCTCCCGCCTCCTCCACGAATCGGACAGCAGATCCGTCCGCTCACGGCTCCCAAGATTTCCTCCGCTCAGGCGCTTCGACGAAATCAATCCGCCTCATGAGCACATTCCTCGACGTCCTTAGGATGTTCACCCACCACAAGTTTATCTGCTTTTGTTTGGACGACCTCCACTTCGCAGATGACGAGTCTCTAGAATTAATATCTCAGATTGTTGGAGCGAAGATGAGGCTAGTCATTATTATCACGTACCGGCCCGAGGAGTTTACCCCGGAGAAGGTCCAGAGATTGATGAGTCCGCCGGAATCGAAAGACTATCCTCAATCTGGGGGGCCGAGAATCACAAAGATAACGCTCGCCCCGCTAGGTGAGGAAGATATCATTCAGTATGTCTCCGCCACGCTGTGCCGGCCGAAAGAAGAAGTTCTGCCGCTGGCTCTAGGCATCCAGTCCAAGACGGCTGGCAATCCGTTCTATATGAGAGAGATGCTCAACGCATGCTATCGGCAGAAGTGTATATGGTATGACTACAAGGACAGCCAGTGGCACTACGATCTCGACAAGCTTTTCGATCAATTCCAGAGTGACCATAACTACGATATCCTTGACTCGGCATTTATAACCCGTCGTTTAAACGAGCTGCCTTCAGCTTCACGCTCCATACTCGCCTGGGCTGCCCTAGTCGGGCAGACGTTTTCATTTGATTTCGTATGCAAGCTGATGAATAAGGAGTTCCATGACGTCGATGACGGTGAGCATCAGCACAAGCCTTTTTCACAGCGTGTTGTTGTGGCTGGCCTGCAGGCGGCGATACAGGCCTACATCATCGTCCCAAGTGCGAAAGACGACCGGTTCCGATTTGCCCACGATCGATACATCCAGGCAGCAGCAGCACTGAAGGAGACAAACGCCAAAAAGATGCATTTCGTCATTGCCCAGACTCTCCTCAAATACTATTCCAATGACCCCAGCTCCAAGGACAGCACTGCTTCGCACATCTGCGAATCAGTTGACCTCATCCGAACGAAGGTCTCACACCGACTACCCTATCGATCCCTTCTGTTGGATTGCGCGCAAAATGCGACGGAGAGTGGGGCGAGACCGACTGCCGCTAAATACTACAGTAATGCACTTGCCCTTCTACAGTCCGATCCGTGGGACGACGATGCCGAAGACGTTTCCTATAACGAGAGCGTCCAATTATACCTCCGGGCCGCTGAGTGCTACTTGTACATGGCTCGCCACAGCGAGGCCAGTGCCTTGTTGCAGATCATCTTGGCCTCCGCGAGGACCGTCCTTGACAAGGCGGCGGCGTGGGTTTTGCAATCGCGGATATACGCCCAGAGTGGGCATTCCAGGCAGGCACTAGACACTCTCAAGCAGTGCTTAAGAGCTCTAGATATCCCCGTTGATGATGAGCCCACCTATGAAAAGTGCGATGCCGAGTTCGAGCGTCTGTTCGCGAAGGTACGGACCATGGACCACAAGAGCCTCATTAACCCCACCCAGTCGGAACCGGAGGAGCTGGACGCCCTCGGCGCAATTCTCGCTGAGACGGCTGGGGCCAGTTGGTGGAGCGACCGCCTCAACTACTATAGCCTGGCACTTCTCATGCTAAGCACGCACCTGGAGCGCGGAGCTTTCCCACAGTCCGGGATGGCGTTCCTCCACGTAGCCATGATTTCGCTGTCTCGGTTCAACAGGATCCAGTTCGCCATCGACCTTTCGGCGGTATGCTTGGAGCTGCTGGAGAAATACCGCGACCCGTTCTCAATGGCAAGGGGTTACATGATCTTCGCCAATTTCGTGAGCCACGTTCAATACCCCGTCGGAGTCGCCCTTGGCCAACTGGAGGGCACGGTCGAGTTCGCCGCGGGCGCTGGGGACCGAATCTCGACGATCCTGAGCTACGGGTTATGCGCCCAGCTGAGGTTCTTTGCGAGCGAGAACAGCGCAGACCTTGAAACCTTCTGCCGATACGGCTGCGAAGAGATCCAGAACTGGCACCTCGATACTAGGGGCGGAACAATACTCATCGCCGTGAGGCAAACTTGCCGTGCTCTTCAAGGGAAGACTCGAACAGATATTCCTCTCGAAGTGTTAAGTGACGACCATCATAACGCGGTCACTTACAAGAATTGGCTGAAGTCGAATACAGACAACGGCGACCGATCACAACTCTTCTATGAGACGATGGAACTCGTGCCGCTTTTCGTCTACGGGCACTACCAGCAAGTCATCGAAATGGGAAAGTTTTGCTACGAGAACGCCGACCTTATATGGTCAGCACGCAACACAAGACTGGCCATGCTTATGTATGGGCTATCGCTATCACTCGTCGAACTAGATCGCCGGCTGCATTGCGAACGACCATGGACCAGCGATTCCCACTTCGAAGCGGAAGAAATTGTTCGCAAGGTTACCGACATCAGCCAGAACATCAAGGCTTGGGAGGCCTTCTCCGACGTCAATTATTTGGCCTGGTCGAAGCTCGTTGATGCCCATATCTCGGAAATGTTAGGGGACCACGGCGGTGCCATTCGCGATTATGAAGAAGCTATAGACCATGCTTCGGAATTCAAGTTCGTCTTTGAGGAAGCTCTTGGGAACTATCTGATGGCCACCTTCTTCATTCGGCGGAAAGCAAGCCGCTCCGCACGCTCCTCCCTAAGAGATGCCGTTAGTCTATATCGTCAGCTCGGCGCCACCGGCGTCGCGGACTATATCGAGACCGAGCATGGCATGCTGCTTCACGGGTCAAACAGGTATCGTCGAACCGCCGATGTCGGTGTGCAGACCGACTTTGCCGGGGATGCCGCGTCGGTCCAGTTCCCGAACGTTGACCATGACGACGGCGAGAACACGGTGGAGGAGACTCAGGCCGGCATCGCAGAGTTGAAGGGAGAGCGCGTTGGTGCGTGGAGAGGTTCCATGCAGCCAGAGGCCGGTGCGGGACTCCCTGCCCTAGATATGATTGACCTACACGCGATCCTCGTGTCTTCGCAGGTCATCTCGTCTGTCTTGAGGGTCGACGAACTGCTAAAGACCATGTGTGACGTCATCTTGCAAACGTGTGGAGGTTCAGCCACGTTCGCCGCCATCGTTGTACAAGAAGATGGCTCCGATTGGTGTGTCGCCGCCAGCGGCGATCCGGAGCGCGGTGCCGAAGCGCATATGCCGGGCATTCCCCTGAGCGGGACCCATCTGGTGGCTGAAAACGTGATCCTCTACTGCACGCGCTTCCGCGAGGTGGTGTTCCTCCGAGATCTCATCAGCGACGAGAGATTCGGCAACGTTAGCGAGCAGTGGCTCCAGAGGAATCCTCTCAGCAAAGCCGTCATCGCCATCCCTATCTGCCACGGGTCCAAGCCACTACTCGGGGTCCTGTACCTGGAAGGGCTACCCGGATCGTTTACAGATCGCAACGTCACAGTTCTGCAGCTCCTAGTAAACCAGATCGGCATCAGCTACTCGAACGCCATGGCCATGAAGGCGGTGGAAAAGTTCTCTGCAGAGAACGTGGGAATGGTTGCCCTTCAGAAACGCGCGCTCGCGAAGGCGATCGAAGCGGAGACGAAGGCCAAAGATGCGGAGTCCGAGGCCAAGAGGAACGTCAAGCTCGCGGAAGAAGCCGCCAAGGCGAAGTCCATATTCCTGGCCAATGTTTCGCACGAACTGCGAACTCCCCTGAACGGTGTTATCGGAAACTCGGAGCTCCTCCGAGACAGCAACCTCAACAAGGAGCAGCAGGAAATGGCGGACTCGATTAGAGTCTCGGCAGATCTACTTCTCACCGTGATCAACGACATCCTAGATTTCTCGAGGATGGAGGCGGCCAAGATGAAGCTGTATGTCATCGCCTTCAACCCGGAAGAGATGGTTCGAGAGGTGGTTCGAGCGGTTTCCTACAGCAACCGGGAGAAGGCATCGAAGAAGAACGTCAAGATCGTACAGGATATCAACCTGCCGCCAATGCTGATATATGGCGACCCCATTCGGCTTCACCAAGTCCTCGGCAACCTGATCGGGAATAGCCTCAAGTTTACGGAAGATGGGTCTATCTCGATCGGAGCTCGCGTAGAATCGGAAACTGAGGAGCGAGCGACGCTGGCCTTTTGGGTCGAGGACACGGGCATCGGTATACCTTCGCAGCAGATGGCTAAGCTTTTCCAGCCCTTTAGCCAGGCTGACACGAGTACGGCAAGGAAATACGGTGGCAGCGGGCTTGGCCTAAGCATCTGCAAGTCCTTGATCGAGACTATGATGAAGGGCAAAATCCAATTGGAGAGCAAGGAGCGACAAGGAACCAAGGCTTGGTTCACAGTGGTCTTCGACAAAGCGCGGCCCGAGGTTGTAGCGGGAGACGCCCAAACAACGCCTCCCCGGCTACAAGAGTCACGCTCGCAGTCAGCTCCGGCGGCGACGGAGTTGGTCGCAGCGAATTATTATACTTCTCTCAACCAGGTCCCCAAGGATAAGTTACGCATCTGCATCGCCGAGGACAATGCAATCAACGCAAAGATTGCGATGCAGTATATGCAAAGGCTAGGGTATAACAGGATCGATGCCTACGACAACGGACTGAAGGCGGTTAACGGCCTCCGCGCAAAGGCAAAGGAGGGACTACCATATCACATCATCCTCATGGACGTGCAAATGCCCGTGCTTGACGGCTACGAGGCGACGAAGCTCATCAGGACGGACGAGAATGAGGCGGTGCGCAGTATCCTGGTGATTGCCATGACGGCCTCTGCTATCCAGGGAGACCGTGAAAAATGCCTCGCGGCGGGAATGAACGACTACCTCGCCAAGCCGGTTCGCTCGGACGTCTTAAAGAAGAAGCTTGAATCGTATCTCGGCGGTCCTCAGGTAAGAGGTCGACCCCCGGCGCAAATCACACTAGACCGCTTTAGCTGACAACGTAAACAGCAAAACTCCCATGAACGGAGCACAAGCGATGTATCGGTTGTATCGGTGGGCAGGCCGGACCCATCGAGTACAAAGGACGCCAACGGGTTCACCCCCACGATGCCTGTCCGGGGCAACCCCACCGTGCACAGCACGCCGTCAGATCAGCACGCGCCGCCGGCCGCGACCCCGACTTATAGTGATCCTCCGCTGCCGGACGCAGCATCGATGGCCGAGTCACTAGCGGCCAAGCGTCAGCCGAAGAAATTAACGAAGAGCCGAGGGAATAGCGTCTCGAATGTCGATAAACCTAAGGCCGTTCTTCAGAAGAAGAATATTCCCCGACTCTCAGCCGAGAACGACTCGGTCAAGGGCAGTGAGGATGTACCCTTGGAGAAGAGTGATACGACCGGGTGACCAGAGGAGCCTTGAGTATTTTTGCTCTCGTCTCATGTGGCTCTTCAGGTCGAGTTTCTATATTTATACTCCGTCACTGAGCAATACCCATCCCCTAATCTAGGGTGACTCGGGACTTTGGGTGTGTGCAGCCATTGCAGACTCTATTACGGGAGACGGATAGGACGAATCACCAAGCATTTCGAAAGGGCATTGGGAATTCGAGTTTTTGGCAATCCTGTCTCTTTTTTTCCATTCATTATACCTTGGTTACTAGAGCTTGGTTACTGGGAAAACATTCAAGGACATGGGGCGGCAAAGGACTTGCATATATCTACTATATATAAACCGTAGATATCTTGAGGACACACGACCTTGGACGATATGATATATATACCCCTTTGATGATATTTAGATATATACATTCAACGGGAATGCGCTGCACAAGTGGCATAGCATCGTACCAGGAGGTAGATGGATGTGAACATCGTTGGTGTCGGGCTGCCCTCGGGCTACCTTGTGACCATCTACACGATAACATGCTACTACGAGTGTGGGGAGGAATTGCTGTGCCACATGCAGGCCCGCATGTAGGGTCGAAGCGCCATACTCTAGGGCAACGAGAACGGTATCAATCTTAGGGCAGCCCCATTTTCGGGCCCAGTGCCCCGGATCTCCGCCGGTCCCGGTAATCGTCAATGCACCTTTCCGGCCGATCGTCCCGCTGCTCCCGTCCGGCCGGCCTCGGGCTTGGTCTCGGGCGCCGTTTTACGACAACAAATAAGAACAAATGCGTGACTACTATGAGAGTAGAGCCCAAGGCTTCAAGTTTATCCTCCTGGTGTTGACTTTCTTCTAGGTAGGAATAACATCGTGCAACAACCTACACATTGTCACATTTTGATACCTTGTCGATATTGCTGAATTCGGTGAAGACGGACTGAAAGCGTAGCGTCATAGGGCGTATAATTCAGTTAACTTACGTCAAATACAAGCACGTTTTCCCTTGGGCACGCTTCTCTCCACGAGGAGCTACCCTGGAGGAGACTCGGCTTCAACCACGTCAGAGCTTACCATGGAGAAGCCACTTCGGCAGCCAGACTCCTATTTTCAACTATGGTCTCAGTTGCCTACCCACTTAGTCAATACTTCGGCCTCGGCGGCCTCCTTGGGTAGGATCGCTCTGACGGAATAGGGACGGCTCGAGGACAACCCCTTCAAACAGCCACGGCCGTTGAGTAGAATCAACGGATCGTCGAGAGGGCTAGTCTCTCGTATCCAATACACAACCACGTGCCCCCGTTCGCCCCCGGCAAGACACTGCTAGTTGAAAACATACCGAGTCTACAGCTGAGACACCGGACACGCACAAACTGACCGGCGTGGGTTCAACGTCGCATCATCCACCACGGCTTGCATGAACCATGACCTGCCCCCTTCGAACTAGCACCAAGCTAAGAAGGGAAGACAGACAAAGACCGGCGCTTAACCGGAAGCTTCCGCTATATAGACGGCTCATAGGGGCAAGTAGGCTCCACTCTCTTGCAATAGCAACTACCGCGTCAGGGCCTTTGGGGAGGGAGGGGGGGGCGTGTCTAGAGGGGGGAATGCGGTATCGTGGCCCAGATTGAGGTTCTATCTGGGACAAGGGCTGGCTGCAATATTCCCACCCGTCCCTGCCCCTTGCATGACTTCCAAGGTGCGGACGGGGCACAGCGAGGAGGAAGGTTCCCTGCTCCGAAAGGGGTAAGTGGTCAGTGGATACAGTTTTGGGGAAAATGCAAGTACAGTAATAGCAGGCTGGACATGCAGGTAGTTTGGTCGGCATCTCAGTGTCGCATCGGAGACATGGACTGGTACGCTAGACGTCGAGGTAGCATCGCATTCCACAGGGTGAGAGAGCGCGCAGCCGCGAAATCCTACATCCTCCCTCGCTCCCTCCCTTCTCCCACCCCCCTTTCGGTGAAGAGCAGGATCTCGAACGAGAGGGTTGCCTCATTTCCGCCCCGAGGCCCAACCAACCCGCCGAGATCCGGGGGACTCGACAACCAAAAGGATTCTCGAGGTTCCATTTTCGGCGTCAGTACTAAAAGTAATAGTAGAAGGTCGCGCCTGAATGTTTTGGTTGATGGAGGTGCGGGAAGCCCCAGTCAGGGATAAAAATAAACGCCGGCATCGCAACCGCAAAAAAAAAAAAAAAAACAAAAGAATTGTGGAAAAAGCGCGGAAAAGAACACCCCCATGAAAAACACCGTGGGAGGGGAGGGAGGGGAAAAGGAGAAAGGG
>Ga0164242_10004373_pt1 | contig 15890 bp, 14 predicted proteins | sample OricomgcompostMG_FD_108783 | JGI IMG/M metagenome (GOLD analysis project Ga0164242, IMG submission 108783) | Miracle-Growth compost microbial communities from Emeryville, California, USA - Original compost - Miracle growth compost (MG) ... | reverse complement strand
CATACATCTGCCTCATCAGCTCGGCCATGGTGAACTGGTCGCCGTAGGCCTCGTAGCCCTCGATCATGGTGAACTCGGGGCTGTGGGTGGAGTCGATGCCCTCGTTGCGGAAGATCCGACCGATCTCGAAGACCTTGTCGACGCCGCCGACGACCGCCTTCTTCAGGTTGAGCTCCAGCGCGATGCGCAGGGTCATCTCCTGGTCGAAGGCGTTGAGGTGGGTCTTGAACGGGCGCGCGTGAGCGCCACCGTGGATGAGCTGCAGGATCGGCGTCTCGATCTCGAGAAAACCGGCCTCCTCGAGCGTACGGCGCACGGACCGCGTGATCAGGCTGCGTGTGCGGACCATGTCGCGCGCCTCCTGACGCACGATGAGGTCGGCATAGCGCTGCCGGACCCGGGTCTCCTCGGAGAGCTCCTTGTGAAAGACCGGCAGCGGACGCAGCGCCTTCGAGGCCAGCTGCCAGCCGGTCGCCATCACGGAAAGTTCGCCACGGCGGGAGCAGATCACCCGACCGGTGACGGCGACGTGGTCACCCAGGTCGACACCTGTCTTCCAGTCGGCGAGCGACTCCTCGCCGACCTCGGCGAGGCTCAGCATCACCTGGAGGCGAGTGCCGCTGTGCTCGTTGGTCTGGCCGTCCTGGAGGGTCGCGAAGCAGAGCTTGCCGGTGTTGCGCACGAAGATGACGCGGCCGGCGACCGTGACGACGTCCTGGGTCTCCTCCCCCGCCTCGAGCCTGCCGTCGTAGGACTCGCGGACCTGGGCGAGCGAGTGGGTGCGGCCGACGGTGGTCGGATAGACCTCACGGCCCTCGGCCAGCAGCCGCTCGCGCTTCGCGTGCCGGACCTGCATCTGCTCGTTGAGATCGGGCTCGGGTGCGGTGGTCTGCTGCGCGTCGGTCACGGGCGCAAGGGTATCCAGGAGACGTCCCATGGACCGAACCCGTTTCGCGCCCGTGACCGCCGGCCGTCACTCCTGGGGCAGGAGCGCGGCGTACGCCGTCGGGCTGCTGTCACGCAGGAAGTCGCGGCAGCGTTGGGCCTCGTCGTCCTCGCCGATCTCGGCGGCCGCCGTGGCCAGCAGGGCCAGGCAGCTGAGGAAGCCGCGGTTGGGCTCGTGCTCCCACGGCACCGGGCCGTGGCCCTTCCAGCCGTTGCGGCGCAGCAGGTCGAGACTGCGGTGGTAGCCGACACGGGCGTAGGCGTAGATGGTCACGGGGTCGGCGCCGTGCTGGGTGGCCAGCGAGCCGAGCGTCGCCCAGGCGATCGGCGAGGCGGGGTGACGGCGGACCACGTCGGCGACGGCCGCGGGGTCGGTCAGCGCGGAGATCTCGGCGGCTGCCGGATCGACGGGGAGATGGGTGGGCGGTGGGCCGGCGAGCAGATCCTGGTTAAGACTCATGGGAACATTGTCAGTGGTGTGCGGTTGACTTAGGACGTGACCCAGACAGCCCCACCTCAGACACAGGCCGAGATACGGCCCTGGCCGGCGCTTTTCGCGCTGGTGCTCGGATTCTTCATGATCCTGGTCGACCTGACGATCGTGACCGTCGCCACGCCGACGATCATCGACAAGCTCGACGCCAGCGTCAATCAAGTCGTGTGGGTCTCCAGTGCCTACATGCTCGCCTACGCCGTGCCGCTGCTCATCACCGGTCGCCTCGGTGACCGCTTCGGCCCGAAGAACCTCTACCTCATCGGCCTGACCATCTTCACCCTCGCCTCGCTGTGGTGCGGTCTGACCTCCACGATCAGCATGCTGATCCTGGCCCGCGTGGTCCAGGGCCTCGGTGCCTCGATCATGACGCCGCAGACGATGGCGATCATCACCCGCATCTTCCCGGCGCACGAGCGTGGCAAGGCGATGGCGGTCTGGGGCGCCACCGCCGGTGTCGCGATGGTCGTGGGCCCGGTGCTCGGCGGCGTGCTCACCGACGGCCTCGGCTGGGAGTGGATCTTCTTCGTCAACATCCCGGTGGGCGTCATCGGCTTCGTGATGGCCATGCGCCTGGTGCCCACCCTGCCCACCCACGAGCACAGCTTCGATTGGCTAGGCGTCGCGCTCTCGGGCGTGGGCCTGTTCCTGCTCGCCTTCGGCATCCAGGAGGGCCACGACAAGCACTGGGCCGCATGGGACGTCTCGATGATCGTCGGCGGCGTCGTCCTGCTCGCGCTCTTCGTGCTCTGGCAGGCCCGCAACAGGCGTGAGCCACTGGTCCCGCTCGGCCTGTTCAAGGACCGCAACTTCTCTGTGTCCAACACGGCCATCTCGATGATGGGCGCGATCGGCGCCTCTATGGGTTACCCGCTGATGCTCTACGCCCAGGCCGTGCGCGGCGACAGCCCGACCCAGGCCGCACTGCTGATGCTGCCGATGGCGATCATGTCGATCTTGCTGGCCCGGTTCGTCGGGGGACTCACCGACCGAGTCCACCCGCGCCTGGTGATGGGCTTCGGCTTCGTCGCCAGCTTCGTGGGCATGCTCGCCTTGGCCCTGCTGCTGCGGCCGAGCGCCCACGTCTGGGAGCTGGCTGTCTCGATGGCCGTCATCGGTGTCGGCAACGCGTTCATCTGGGCGCCGACCGCCGCGACGGCCACCCGCAATCTGCCGATGCACCTTGCCGGAGCCGGCTCGGGCATCTACAACGCCACCCGTCAGGTGGGTTCGGTGATCGGCTCCGCGGCCATCGCCGTACTCATGGACTCGCGACTGGCCTCCCTCCTCCCGGGAGCGAGCGCCAACGGCGACGCCGGCGCGGCGCAGATCACCAACCCCCATTACGCTGGGCTCTTCGCCCAGGCGATGCGGGACGCGATGTTCCTCCCCGTCGGTCTGTATGTGATCGGCTTCCTCGCGGTGCTGCTCTACGAGAAGCCCAACCACGCCGGCTACGGCGGTGCCACTGCAGCAGCAGCGGCCGGCCACTGAGCCACGCCGGTCCACGACGCCATCCGCCCTGGCTGCCTCGGCAGCCAGGGCGGATGACGTCTATACGTTGTGAGGGCTACTTGATGGTCTGGCCGGCCGAGCTGAGGTGCTGGCAGGCCTCGACGACCCGGGCGGACATGCCGGCCTCGGCCGCCTTGCCCCAGTTGCGCGGGTCGTAAGCCTTCTTGTTGCCGACGTCGCCATCGACCTTCAGCACGCCGTCGTAGTTGCTGAACATGTGGCCCGCGATCGGGCGGGTGAACGCGTACTGGGTATCGGTGTCGACGTTCATCTTGACCACGCCGTAGGACACGGCGGCGGCGATCTCGTCCGCGGAGGAGCCCGAGCCGCCGTGGAAGACCAGGTTGAGCGGCTTCTCGCCGACCGCGGCGCCGTACTTGGCGACGATCGCCTCCTGCGCATCCTTGAGGATCTCCGGGCGCAGCTTCACGTTGCCCGGCTTGTAGACGCCGTGCACGTTGCCGAAGGTCAGTGCTGCCAGGTATTCGCCCTTGTCACCGAGGCCCAGCGCCTCGACGGTGGCCAACGCGTCGCCGGGCGTGGTGTAGAGCTTCTCGTCGATCGCGCCGACGACCCCGTCCTCCTCGCCGCCCACGACGCCGACCTCGATCTCGAGGATGATGTGCGCGGACTTGGCCTTGGCGAGCAGCTCCTCAGCGATCTGGAGGTTCTCGTCCAGCGGTACGGCGGAGCCGTCCCACATGTGGCTCTGGAACAGCGGCGCCTCACCGCGGCCGACCCGCTGGGCCGAGATGTCCAGCAGCGGCCGGACGAAGCCATCGAGCTTGTCCTTGGGGCAGTGGTCGGTGTGCAGCGCGATGTTGACGTCGTACTTCTTCGCGACCTCGACGGCATAGGCGGCGAAGGCGACCGATCCGGTGACCATGTCCTTGATGGTCGGGCCGGAGAGGTACTCGGCGCCGCCGGTCGAGATCTGGATGATTCCGTCCGAGCCGGCCTCGGCGAAGCCGGCCAGCGCGGCGTTGAGGGTCTGGGAGGACGAGACGTTGATCGCGGGGAAGGCGAAGCCCTTCGCCTTCGCGGTCGCGAGCATCTCGGCGTACTTCTCGGGGCTTGCGATCGGCATAAGGTGACTCCTTGGCCTGTCGTCCGGCGTCTTCTCACGCCTGTCCTGGCGACTGACAGTAATCACGAACGCGGCACTTGAAACTTGGAGCGATCCAAGGTCGTTAGCCGTCCGATCGCTGGTTACCTGCGCTCATGCGTTCGTATCTGGTGCTGACCTCACCCGCCGCCGGCAACACCAAGGAGGAGATCCTCACCCCTGCTCTCGACGTGCTGCGCACGTCCGGAACGGTCGAGGTGATGGAGACCGGCTCACCCGAGGAGCTCGATGCCGCGCTGGGCCGCCGCGGCGAGCAGGACCGCACACTCGTGGTGGCCGGCGGCGATGGGAGTCTGCACGCGGTCGTCAATGCCCTGCACCGCCGCGGCGAGCTCGAGGGTACGACGCTCGGCCTGCTCCCCCTCGGCACCGGCAACGACTTCGCTCGCGGCCTACAGCTACCGACCGATCCCGCCGAGGCCGCGCAGGTGATCGTGCACGGCGAGCCCCGACCGCTAGACATCCTGGTCGATGAGGAGGGCGGCGTCGTGGTGAACAGCGTGCATGCCGGTGCCGGAGCCGAGGCAGCCCGCGCCGCCGAGGGGTGGAAGGAGCGCTGGGGCAGGATCGGCTACGCCGTCGGCGCGGTCCGCTCCGTGATCTCGCCTCAGGACGTCCGGCTGTGCGTCGAGGTCGACGGCGAGGTCGTGTGCGCGCCGGCCGAGCCGATCCTGCAGGTCGCGATCGGCAACGGCCGGTACGTCGGAGGCGGCGCACCACTCACCCCCGAGGCCCAGCCGGACGACGGCCTGGCCGACGTCCTGGTCGCCGCGACGGTCGGCCTGCGCAAGCGGCTCGTCTACGCCGCCAGTCTGCTCGCCGGTCGCCATCACCGGCACCCCGATGTCACGGCCCTGTCGGCGCGACGGGTGCGGATCGAGGGCGGGGAGTTCTGGTGCAGCGAGGACGGCGAGCTCACCGGGCCGCATCACCGACGGGAGTGGCGGGTCGTCCCGTCGGCGTACACGCTGCTGGTCGGCCGGCGACCGGTCGGTTAGCCGCGCCAGGCGCCCTCGCCTGAGAGATCGGCGTACTCCCGGATCCAGGTGTGCATCGCGATCGCGGCCGCCGCGGAGGCGTTGATGGAGCGGGTCGAGCCGAACTGGGCTATCGAGAAGGTGCCGTCGCAGACCGCCCGCGCCTGCTCGGAGAGGCCCGGCCCCTCCTGGCCGAAGAGGAAGCAGACGTCGTGCGGCACCTGCATCGTCTCCAGATGCAGGGAGCCGGGCAGGTTGTCGATGCCGAGCAGCCGGACCGGGCCGCCCGGCAGCTCATGCAGGTAGCGCGCCAGCGCCGGGACGTTCTCGTGATGCCGGATGTGCTGGTAGCGATCGGTCACCATCGCGCCCCGTCGGTTCCAGCGGCGATTGCCGACGATGTGCACCTCGGCGGCGAGGAACGCGTTGGCGGTGCGGACGATGGTGCCGATGTTGAAGTCGTGCTGCCAGTTCTCGATCGCGACGTGAAAGCCGTGACGACGGGTATCGAGGTCGGCCCGGATCGCATCGAGCGACCAGTAACGGTACCGGTCGACGACGTTGCGGCGATCACCTTCCCGCAGCAGCTCTGGGTCCCACTGGCTGCCCTCGGGCCATGCTCCCTCCCACGGTCCGACTCCCACCTCGGGCTGGCCGTGTGGCATCGGATCGTAGGGCGAATTACCGGGCGCACGACGCCCCGCGGGCGCGTCGCCACCCGGCTCGTTGCTGTTCGGTTCGGTAGTCGCCATCTCGCGGTCAGGTTCCACAGATTAGGGTTCGAGTGTGCACGATCTTCTCGTCCAGGCCATCAGCCTCCACGACATCACCCGGTGGCTCAGCCCGGACTACCTCCTTCACCAGTTCGGCGCTGCGCTGTTCTGGCTCGGGATCGTCGTGCTGTTCATCGAGTGCGGGCTGCTCTTCCCGTTCCTTCCAGGTGACACGCTGCTCTTCGCGATGGGCCTCTTCATCGCCGAGGACAAGGTCGACATCATCCCCGGCGGACATGTCGGCGACCTCATCTTCGCGCTCGTGATCTATACCGCGGCGGCCTTCGCCGGCAACGTCACCGGCTACTTCATCGGCGAGAAGGTCGGCCCGCGGATCTATCAACGCGACGGCAGGATCATCAAGCGCGAGTATCTCGACACGACCTCGGAGTTCTTCGACAGGCATGGCCACGCCGCCCTGGTCGCGGGTCGGTTCGTCCCGTTCGTGCGGACCTACATCACGCTGGTCGCGGGCGTGACGCGGATGCAGAAGCGTGCGTTCTTCGTCTGGAGCCTGATCGGCGCCCTTGCCTGGGTCGTCGCGCTCACCCTGGTCGGCTACATCCTCGGCCGCTCGTTCCCGGGGCTGGGCAAGTACATCGACCTGGTGACCTACGGGCTGCTCGGCGTGACGGTGATCGTGCTGGGCTTCGAGTGGCTGCGCAAGCAGCGGGAGAAGCGGCCGACCGAGAGCGGCTCCGGCCGCCGCCGGGCCGAGTCGCGCAAGTAGCTGGATGGGCGGCTCGCCGAGGAGCCGCCCATACGCCCCTCAGCCCCGCTGTACGGCGTCCAGCTCGGCGCGGGTGAGCACCGAGCGGATCTCCAGCCCCACGTCCCGCAGCGACTCCCCCGGCTCGGGCGAGCGGTCGATCGCGCAGACGACCGTGTCGATGATCGCGCCGGCGGGACGCAGCGCGTTGACCGCGTCGCGGACCGCACCGCCGGAGGTGATGACGTCCTCGATGAGCGTCACCCGTCGACCGGAGAAGTCCGGGCCCTCGGCGAGCTTGGCGGTGCCGTACTCCTTGGCCTTCTTGCGGATGAAGATCGCCGGGATGCCGGTCTTGGCCGAGACCATGGTGGCGATCGGGATGCCACCCATCTCGAGGCCTCCGAGCAGCTCGGTGCCCTCCGGCAGCAGCTCCACCATCCGGGCGGCGACCCGGTCGAGCAGGGCCGGCTGGGCCTCGAAGAGGTACTTGTCGAAGTAGGTGTCGCTGACCTGGCCCGAGCGCAGGGTGAACTCCCCGTGCAGGCGGCAGGTGGCGTCGATGTCGGCGGCGAGAGCAGCGTCGTTCCGGGCGTCAGTCACGTCGTTAGCCTAGGGCCATGACCGTGGCACGCCTGCGAGGCATTCCCCCGACGATCTTCGCCGAGATGTCTGCGCTCGCCGTCGCCACCGGGTCGATCAACCTGGGGCAGGGGTTCCCGGACGTCGACGGGCCGGCCGAGGTCGTCGAGCAGGCCGCGGCGGCGATGCGCGCCGGCGCGAACCAGTACGCCCCGGGCTCCGGCGTACCTGCCCTGCGGGAGGCCGTAGCGCGCCACCAGCAACGCCACTACGGCATCACGCTCGACCCGGGGACCCAGGTCGTGGTGACGACCGGCGCCACCGAAGCGATCGCCGCCGCGATGCTCGGCCTGGTCGAGCCGGGCGACGAGGTGGTGCTGTTGGAGCCGTACTACGACTCCTATCTGGCGATGATCCAGATGGCCGGCGGAGTACGCCGACCGGTCACCCTACGCGCGCCCGACTTCCGCCTCGACGTGGATGCCCTGCGCTCGGCGGTGAGCGATCGGACCCGGCTGATCCTGCTCAACACCCCACACAACCCGACCGGCACCGTGTTGACCCGCGATGAGCTCCAGGCGGTCGCGGACGTGGCGATCGAGCACGACCTGATCGTCGTCACCGACGAGGTCTACGAGCACCTGACGTTCGGCTCCCCGCACCTGCCCATCAGCACGCTGCCGGGGATGGCCGAGCGCACCCTCACCTTGTCCAGCCTCGGCAAGTCCTACTCGTTCACCGGCTGGAAGGTCGGCTGGGCGACAGGGCCTGCCCATCTGGTCGACGCCGTACTGGGTGCCAAGCAGTGGCTGACCTTCACCTCCGGTGCCCCGCTCCAGGTCGCCGCCGCATGGGCCCTCGACTCGTTACCGGACTGGCCGACAGCGCTCGCGGCTTCCCTGCACGAGCGGCGCGACCTGCTCTGTGCGGGGCTCAGCCGCGCCGGGCTGAAGGTCACGACGCCACAGGGCACTTACTTCGCCACGACCGACATCAGCGCCCTCGGCTGGCCGGACGGGGACGCATTCTGCCGCGCGCTGCCCGAGCGGGCCGGTGTGGTCGCCATCCCGACCCAGGGCTTCTATGAGCCCGGCAGGCCGGACCATGACCATCCTGGGCGGCAGCTCTTCCGGTGGGCCTTCTGCAAGCGACCCGAGGTGCTCGAGCAGGCCGCCGCACGGCTGGCGGGGGCCGATCTCAGCTGCTCGCCGGGGTAGCCCTGGACGCAACGACGCCCTTACTGGCCAGCGATCCAGCCAGAACGTCCAGGGCTATCCCCGCGAGGCCTCCGCCCGGCGTACCAACGCCCTGCGGAGGGGAGCAGGAGCAGCACGGAGGTGATCAACGGGAGCAGGGCGGCGAACGACACGAACCCGAGCACCACCAAGGTGATCCGCGCCCATTGCCGGCGGCCGAGGGCGAACGCCGCCAGCACGATCGCGAACGCGCACGCCGCGATCAGGACGGCGCAGACCACAAGGCCGGCGATCATCCCGCCGACACTCAAGTAGTCACCCGGGTCGGGATCGACATGGTCGACGACAACACCGACGACGCCGAACAGGCCACCTACCAGCGCCAGCGCCGAGAGCACGATCGCGACCACCGCCCCGGCGGTGACGACGCCCGGCCGCCGGTCGAGTGGTGGCATCGCCGCAGGAGGAAGGTACGGCGCTGGCGGCGGCAGTGGCGGTCCGGGCGGAAGGCCCTGACCCGGCGGTGGTGGCGGCCAGGCCGGAGGCTGATGGGGATACGGCGGCGGTACGCCGTAGGGGTTGCCGAAAGAGCCGTAGGGATCGGACATGTCAGCCTTGCTGCCATGGGCCACCCGGTGCCCCCGGATAGGGCGACCGGAGTCCGGAGCGGCGCGCGAACCAGTCGTTCGAACGCCGCTGGAAGAGCAGCACGATCGTGGCGACCGCACCGCCCAGCGTCACGATCGGCAGAACGCCGGTGATCCCGGCCAGGCTGAGCGCGATCGTCAGCCCCGATAGGACCGTGAGGGTCACTCGAGCGCCCCGGGAGCGCCGCATCACGAAGATCGCCGCGATGATGGCCGCCACCCCGAGGATGGCGAGGACCGCACCGCCGGCCAACAGGCCGGCCCGCAACTCGCTCCGGGTGACACCGTGCATGTCGTAGCCCTGGTCAGCGAGCCGCCGGTACAAGTCGTCCACCGCCGCCGACCCGACCATCAGGAGCAGCCCGAACGCCGTCGTCAGGCCGGCGAGGATGAAGGTGATCACGGCCGCCGCGGTCACCCCACCGGGCCGCACGTCGGGGTCCGGTGGCATGCCGGAGTACGGCGCGTACGGCATCGCCGGCTGCTGTGGCGCCTGCGGAGCGCCGTACTGCGGGGCCTGACCATAGGACGGCTGGCCATAGGACGGGCCGTAGGGCCCGGGCTGGCCCGACTGCTGGCCGTAGGGCCCGGGCTGGCCCGCGGCCGGACCGGGAGGCGACGGCGCTTCGCTCATGGTCCCCATCTTCCCGTCTCCCGACGCTCCGAACCATGCGTTCGCGGCAGGAAGCCACAACATCACCACAGCGGCGAGGATGATCGCGGCGAAGAATGATCCGGTCGCCAGCCCGCTGATCACCAGCGGGACCGCCAGCACCAGCAGGACGACCCGCGCCGACCGGGAGCGCTGCATCGTCTGCCAGCCCAGGATCGCCGCTGCGGCCGCACAGGCTCCACAGATCATGCTGAGCACCCTGAGCGCGGCCAGCCAGCCATCGACGGTGATGCCGAGCCCGTTCGGCTCGTCCTGGAGCAGCCGGGTGACCGAGGCGCGGGTGTCGAGGGTATGGAGGGTCGAGATCTGGTGGTACGCGCTGACCACGAGCGCGATCGAGCCGAGGATCACCGCCCAGCCCGCATAGGTGACCTGCGGCGGACGTGATTGCGCCTTGTCAGTGGGATCAGACACTCAGAGTTCCTCGTGCGTGTCGGGATCGCCGCCGAAGAGGCGGCCGTCCGGCCGTCCCAGGGCGGTGATCGCGGCGACCTCGTCCTCGGTCAGGGAGAAGTCGAAGATCGAGATGTTCTCCTGCTGTCGCGAGGGCGTGGCCGACTTCGGGATCGGGATCGAGCCGAGCTCGACGTGCCAGCGCAGGATGACCTGCCCCGGGGTGACACCGAGTCGGACGGCGGCGGCCTGCACGGGCGCCGCGTCGTACTGCGCCTGGCGCTTGCCCATCGGGCTCCACGCCTCGGTGCGGATGCCTAGCTCGGCGTGGACCTCCCTCATTGCCACCTGCGGGAAGAGCGGGTGCATCTCGATCTGGTTGACCGCAGGGGTCACACCGGTCTCGGCGATGATGCGGCGCAGGTGCACCTCGGTGAAGTTGGAGACGCCGATGGCCTTGACCAGGCCCTGCTTCTGCAACTCGACGAGCGCCTGCCACGCCTCGACGTAGAGGTCGCGCGAGGGGTTGGGCCAGTGGATCAGGTGGAGGTCCAGATGGTCGAGTCCGAGCCGCTGCAGGGATTCCTTGGTCGAGATGATCGCCTCGTCGTACGCGTGGTGGCGCCCGGGGATCTTGCTGGCGACCTGGATCTCGTCGCGGGCGACGCCGCCACGGCCGGCGTTGCGGATCGCCTCACCGACCTCGGTCTCGTTCTCGTAGTTCACCGCAGTGTCGAGCAGCCGATAACCGGTGCTGATGGCACTGCCGATCGCCTCGACGCCCTCCTCGCCCTTCATCGGGTAGGTGCCGAATCCGATCGCGGGAAGGGTGGTGCCGTCGTTCAGGGTGTACGTCGGGACATCGCTCACCTCTGAATCCTAGGCAGGCGCTCCCCGGACGAAATGGTGGGCGACACGCGAACGCGACCACCACTTCGTCCGGGGCCCGCGATCAGACCGAGATGCTCAGTCCGTCCTCACCCCGGTCGACAGTGACGTGGCCACCGTCGGTGACCTCGCCGCCGATCAGCAGCTTGGCGAGCTGGTCGCCGATCGCCGACTGCACCAGCCGGCGCAGCGGACGAGCGCCGTAGGCGGGGTCGTAGCCGACCTCGGCCAGCCACTCCTTGGCCGACGCGGTGACGTCGATCGTGATCCGCCGTACTGCGAGCCGCTTCTCCAACGAGGCCAGCTGCAGTTCGACGATGTGGGTCAGCTGCTCCTTCGACAGCGCCTCGAACAGCACGATCTCATCGAGCCGGTTGAGGAACTCGGGCTTGAAGCTCTGCCGCACCACTCCCATCACCGCCTCGCGCTGCGCGCCCGGCTCCAGCGTCGGATCGGTGAGGAACATGGACCCGAGGTTGGAGGTGAGGATGAGAATGGTGTTGCGGAAGTCGACGGTGCGGCCCTGGCCATCGGTCAGTCGGCCGTCGTCGAGCACCTGCAGCAGGATGTCGAAGACCTCCGGATGGGCCTTCTCGACCTCGTCGAGGAGGACCACGGAGTAAGGCCGGCGGCGGACGGCCTCGGTCAGCTGGCCACCCTCGTCGTACCCGACGTAGCCCGGGGGCGCTCCGACGAGGCGCGCCACACTGTGCTTCTCGGCGTACTCGCTCATGTCGACGCGGACGATCGCCCGCTCGTCATCGAAGAGGAAGTCCGCGAGCGACTTGGCGAGCTCGGTCTTGCCGGTGCCGGTCGGGCCGAGGAACAGGAACGAGCCGGTCGGGCGGTTGGGATCGGCGATGCCGGCACGGGAACGCCGGACCGCGTCCGCGACCGCGGTGACGGCCTCGGACTGACCGATCAGCCGCTTGCCGATCTCCTGCTCCATCTCCAGCAGCTTGGCGGTCTCGCCCTGCAGCATCCGGCCGGTCGGGATGCCGGTCCACGCCTCCACGACCTCGGCGACCTGCTCGGCGCCGACCTCATCGCCTACCAGCGGTGTGGTCCCGCCGTCGCTGTCGGCTACCTTCTCGGCCTGCTTGACCTGCTCGATCTGGTACTCCAGCGCCGGGATCCGCCCGTAGAGCAGCTCGGATGCGCCGCCGAGGTCGCCCTCGCGCTGCATCCGCTCGGCCTCGCTGCGCAACTGGTCGAGCTGACGACGCAGGTCACCCTCACCCTCCAGCGACGCCTTCTCCCGCTCCCAGCGGGCCTCGAGACCGCGCAGCTCCTCCTCCTTGTCGGCGAGGTCCTTGCGGAGGTTCTCCAGCCGCTCCCGCGAGGCATCGTCGCTCTCCTTGGCGAGCGCGAACTCCTCCATCTTCAGCCGGTCGACCTGGCGCCGCAGCTGATCGATCTCTTCGGGTGAGGACTCGATCTCCATCCGCAGCCGCGAGGCAGCCTCGTCGATCAGGTCGATCGCCTTGTCGGGCAGCTGTCGGCCGGTGATGTACCGGTCGGAGAGGGTTGCCGCGGCCACCAGCGCGGCGTCGGTGATCCGGACGCCGTGATGGGCCTCGTACTTCTCCTGGATGCCGCGCAGGATCTGGATCGTGTCCTCGACACTCGGCTCGCCGACGAAGACCTGCTGGAAGCGACGCTCCAGCGCGGGGTCCTTCTCGATCGACTCGCGATACTCGTCGAGCGTGGTCGCGCCGATCATGTGCAGCTCACCACGGGCCAGCATCGGCTTGAGCATGTTGCCGGCATCCATCTGCGAGTCGCCGCCGGCGCCCGCGCCGACCACGGTGTGCAGCTCGTCGATGAAGGTGATCACCTGGCCCTCGGACTGCTTGATCTCCTCGAGGACTGCCTTGAGCCGCTCCTCGAACTCACCGCGGTACTTCGCGCCCGCGACCATCGCCGCGAGGTCGAGACTGAGGACGCTTCGTCCCTTCAGCGAGTCCGGCACGTCGCCGGCGACGACACGCTGCGCCAGCCCCTCGACGACCGCTGTCTTGCCGACGCCCGGCTCGCCGATCAGCACCGGATTGTTCTTGGTACGCCGCGAGAGCACCTGGATGACGCGGCGGATCTCCTGGTCACGGCCGATGACCGGGTCGAGGCGACCCTCTTCGGCGGCCTTGGTCAGGTCGACGGAATACTTCTCCAGCGCCTCGTAGGTCGACTCCGCATCCTGTGAGGTGACCCGGCGCGACCCGCGGATCGCCGTCAGCGACTCGCGTAGGCCGTCAGCGGTCAGTCCGGCGTCGGTCAGCACACGCTTGGCGCTCGACTCGACGGTGGCCAGACTGATCAGCAGGTGCTCGGTGGCGACGTAGTCGTCCTTCATGGACTGCGCCAGCTCGAGCGACCCTGCCAGGACGCGCGACAGCGTGCCGCTGCCGCTGGGCTGACCGACCGTCTCACCCGAGACGCGCGGCAGCGCATCCCGCTGTGCTGCGGCGGCCCGCACCAGTGCCGGGGCGTCGGCCCCGGCCTTGCTGACGAGGTTCGCCGCGCTGCCGTCCTCCTGGAGGAGGAGGGCGACGAGGAGGTGGATCGGCTCGATAGTGGAGTTCCCGGCGGTGGTCGCCGACAACTGGGCGGCCTCGATGGCCTCCCGACTCTTGGTGGTGAACTTGTCGACCCCGAACTGACTCATCTGTGTCTGCTTCTCCTGCTGACGATATGGATCTGGTGAGCCACGCACGTCCAGTGTGCTGCTCATCTAGCCCAACGCGGAAGAAGTTGAGTCTGTTCCACTCAAGTTTGACCGATATCGCGAGGGACGTGGGCAGCGACAGCTGGCGTCCTGCCAGCCCTTGCCAATCGCCGCAGATTCGACTATTGGGCTACTCTCTGGTCACCTTGAACCAGTCCAGATAGCCCAGAAGAACTACTCCCGTTCTCGGCGCGAGGAGTCACGATGCCTCTACTCACCCGCGATCTGCCCCGCGGCGGTCGCCATATTGCCCCGCCCCCGGCAGCGGCGCCGGCCGCGTCCGCGACCACACGGATGCGCCAGCTGCTGCCCGTCGGCCTGCTCGTCGCGGCTGCCTCGGCAGGCGCCGCAGTCACCCCCGTGATCAGCGGGGCCGCCTCCGCCGACGCCGGTCACGGTGACACCACGCCGACGAGCTCGACCACCCCGGCGCGGGCGGCGCAGGCGCACGCCGCCCAGCCGCTCACGCCGGGCACCGACCTGTCTCCCGCCGCGTACGTGCTACCGCACCACCACGCCAAGCACCGCTCCACCGTCGTCGGCGAGCCGCTGACGACCACCGTCGGCGGCAAGCACCGCGCCGCCGGTTCGACAGTGACCGCCCAGGCCGAGCAGGCCGCCCCGGCCTCGAGTGCCACCAAGTCCACGGGCAAGTCCATGGGCGGCACCAAGGCCGCCGCGACGACCACGACGGACACAGCGAAGGCCTCCACCCCCACCAGAGGCACGGCGGCTACCACGAGCAGCACCAGCCAGCTCACCGACTCCAGCACCGCGACCGCGACCGCGTCGAGCAGCGGTACGCCGAGCGGCGGCCTCGTAACCGACGTCCTGGGCACTGTCGGCGGCGTCGTCAACGGCCTGCTGGGCGGCGGCTCCAACTAGGCGCAGCCGACCGGTCGCATATTCACGGCGCTTCATCGTGAATATGCGACCGGTCGGCAAAATGCGCCGGGCTCGCCCTCAGCCCTTCGGCGGCTCGGACGTGTCCCCGGCCACCGGGGACGAGTGCTCCGGGAAGGCCGCGTGCGGGTCATCGACCAGGCAGGCCCGGCAGAAGCCGACACCGAAGGGCGTGAGTTGCACCGAGCGCCGCACCACCCGGGTGGAGCGGGCCGAGTGCAGCGCCGCCAGGACATCGGGCTGCGCCTCGACGACCTGATACTCGAGCGGATCCTTGAGCTGCTCGCGGGAGAACCAGATCAGCCCCAGCCGGAAGAGGTTGTTCAGATAGGCGGGCACCTGGTCGACGTGCCGCAGTCCCGCTCGCGCGCCGATCATGTTGAGCTGCGCTGCAATGAGGCTCGAGGAGCCCAGCCCTCCGGTCCGAACGTCGACGCTGGGCTGCGGACCGCCCTCCATCAGGAGCACCAGGATCCGGGCCTCGTCGGGGGCGAGCTCGCCGAGGATCCGGGCATACGCCGGATGACCGCTGTCGTCGTCCCAGACGTCGCGAGATCGCGCCAGGAGCGCCTCGCCCTGCTGACGGAGCGTACGGCGCGCCTCGACCGCCTTCTGCTCACGGGTCTGAGGCGTGTGCCGGTGACTGGCCGAGGCGTGGTTGAGCGCCTGGCCGACCTGAGCGACCGCCTCCCCCACCGTCATGCCCGAGCCGAGCCCCTTGGCGACGTCAGCCACCACGCCGGACGCTGCAGCGACGCCGGCTGCCATGTCGACCGCCAGGTGCGGGTTGGCGACCGCACGAGCGGCCCGCCGACTGGTCCGGACACCGGCGACCACGCCCCACTGTGCCGTCCGAAGCCACGACGTCGCGGCGAGCCGGGCGATACCGGGCAGTGCCTCGACGGCCGACCCACGCCGTACCTCGGGGAGGTTGCCTCCGCGATCGTCCGTCACCGGCCGCCTCCTATTCCAAAGATCCCGAGGTGGATGAAGCCACCCACCACGCCCATGATCGCGCCGTGTGCGTAGAGCATCCACTCATCCTCCTTGATCGCCGAGCGCATCATCTCCACGAAGTCCCGGGGCGGCAGCTCCTTAGTGCGCTGCGCGATCAGGGCCCGGATCTTGGAGGACTGCTGGCGGCTGAAGTTCTCGTCGCGGAACGGCGTCAGGGTGCGCTCGACCGCCTCCATCGCGAAGCCGGTCTTGATCGCCTCGTAGGACCGGGGGCCGAGGGCGACCCGAGCGGCGCCGCGGGCCAGACCGGCGGCCCGGTCGATAGCAGGGCCCAAGGCGGTGGCCAGCATCTGCCGGGTGCGATCCCCGCTCGGACCCTCGACGAGGT
>Ga0164242_10004372_pt1 | contig 15890 bp, 14 predicted proteins | sample OricomgcompostMG_FD_108783 | JGI IMG/M metagenome (GOLD analysis project Ga0164242, IMG submission 108783) | Miracle-Growth compost microbial communities from Emeryville, California, USA - Original compost - Miracle growth compost (MG) ... | reverse complement strand
TTCGTCCACACCGACTCCCACCACCAGCACTTCAACCCCTACCCCGAGGTTGCCCGCGCGCTGGTCTTCAAGTCGAAGAGCCTGTGGATGTTCATGGGCCTCATCCAGCAGGGCCGCAAGGCTCCGATCGACCGCCCCGAGGAGTTCGGCGAGCGCGAGGAGTGGGGCCGGATCTGGACCCCGGGCGCCGAGGAGATGTCGAAGGTCGTCAAGCCGACCGACGGCGAGTGGGAGTACACCCCGCTCGGCTACATGCGGTGGATGAACCACAAGGACAAGACGCCGAACAACCGTCAGTTCTCGATGGACTTCTACGAGGTCACCACGCCCGCGGGCGGCCGGACCGGCAAGTACTGGAAGATGGCCGACCAGGTCTTCTACGCGCTCAAGGGCGACGGCTACTCCCTGATGTGGGAGGTCGAGGCGGAGATCGCGGAGAAGTACTACGCGCACATCGCCAAGGAGCCGACCCGGCACGAGTTCCGCGAGGGCGACACGATCTATGTCCCGCAGAACACGGTCGTCCAGCACTTCGCGGCCGACGGCACGCCGCTGCACCTGCTCGGCGCCGAGAACCGGATCTTCCAGTACCTCGGCTACGACAACGTCCACTTCTTCGAGGACGCCCCGGAGTACACCGAGCACCAGGGCAAGTGACGCGCTGAACGCATGAGATCGGCCCGCACCCCGACGGGGTGCGGGCCGATTCGCTTCTCGGGCCGATGCGCTTCTCGGGCGCTCGCTCAGAGCGTGCCGCGCACCGAGGTGTACAGCGCGGCCAGCGCCTCCGGGAGGTCCTTGGCGTCAGCGATGACGCGATAGGAGCCGGGCTCGCAGGCCGAGCCGAGGTAGTCGGCCCCGTCGGGGTCGACCGTCACCAGGTACGGGTGAACGCCCGCGTCGCTGGCCTCCCGCAGCGCATGCGCGGTGTCGCCGACGGAGTAGCCGAGCATCGCCTCCTCGCCGTACTGCTGGCCGTAGTCGATGTCGAAGGGGCGCCCGTCCGAGATCACGAACATGATCTTGGTGGCGGCCTCGACGTCGCGGAGCCGGCGGGTGAGATGCCGGATCGCCGGCGCCATCCGGGTGGTGTGGTCGGGGGTGAGGCCACCCAGCCGGTGCCAGACGGCAGGGGTGGCGCGCTCCTCGACGTCCTTGACCACCGAGAGACGGACGTCGTCGCGGCCGCTGCCGCTGAAGCCGTAGATGCCGAACTCGTCGCCCACCCGCTCGAGTGCCTGCGCGACCAGGCTGACCGCGTCGCGCTGCAGGTCGAGGATGCTGCGCACGGTGCCGGGCGCCTCGGGATCCGGTGGCAGGACGACGGCTGTCGACGCGCTCAGGTCCAGGGCGAAGACGACTGCCACGTCGCGCCGCCGCTGACGCAGGTCGGTGAAGACCCGGTCCGATGGCTCCACGCCGGTGCGCAGGTCGATCGCGGCGTCGATGCAGGCGTCGAGGTCGAGGTCGTCGCCGTACGGCGCCCGGCGTGAGATCGTCCGGCCGTCGGGACGGACCCGCTCCAGCTCGCGGACCAGGCGTCCCACCAGGTGGCCGTAGCGGGCCAGCGCCCGGTAGTGGCTGTGGTCGGCGCGCTTGACCGGTGTGCCGAGCACGCGGACGCGGGTGAAGTCCGGTCGGTAGCTGTTCGTGTAGGGGTCCCACTCCGAGTAGACGAACTCGTTCGGGGCCCGCGAGGTCATCCGGGTCTCCAGGTCGGCCCACGCCTCGCCGCCCATCGCGGGGACGAGCGGACGCACGTCCGGCGCTGCGGACGGGTCGCTGCCGCCGGCGGTCTGGGCGGTGGTGCGGCCGGCGCCCTGGCCGTCGGTGTCCTCGTCGCCGTTGTCGCCCCCGTGGACCCGCACCGTGGTGGCCTGAGCGATCTGGGGGAGGAACGCCTCCAGCGAGGCGTCGGCGGCCGGAGCGCCGACGTAGCGCGGGCCGGGCCAGTCCCGGTAGGCGACCGGGTGGTACCAGCCGGCGAAGCCCTCCGCGTCCGCCATCCGCTCGGGCAGGGTGGCGATGTCGAACCGGGAGTCGTCGAGGTCCACCTCGAGGTCGGCGAAGCTGACCTGATGGGTGGAGCGGTGGGCGCCCTCGGCCGGCAGGCCGATCAGGATGTCGCAGATCCGCAGTGCCGCCTCGACGCTGGACTCCACGGTGGCTCGCGGGTCGCGCAGCCGCCGGGCGACCGCGAGGACCCGGGCGATCGGCTCGTGCATGACCGAGGCCGCCCACACGATCGAGCCGCCGAGGCTGTAGCGCACCAGCGCCTCGATGGCGGCGGCGCGTGGGAAGAGTGTGGCCGGCTGCGGCCGTTCGTGGAGCGCACCGTGGTGGACGGCCTTGGCGGGCCTGGCCAGGCCGGGCAGGAGCCGATCGGTCGCTGCGTCGATGCGCAGGTCCTCGCAGGTGGCGAAGACGTGGACGCCGAGCACCGAGTCGCCGAACAGACCGGCCAGGCGCTCCAGCGACGGGATGGCCGGGTCGCCGGTGTCGCTCGGCCGCAAGCGGGCGAAGAGCGGCTCCTCGAGGTCGAGGTCGAGCTCGAACGTGCCGAGCGTGCGATGCATGGCCCGATGGGTCATCGCGACCTGGTACCACTCCTCGGCGGTGAACTCGGCGTGGTCGTCGAGGGGCGCCTCACGCGGCAGCCAGACGGTCGTCTCGGTGTCGGCGTGCTCCCACGGACTCGACCCGTCGTCGTAGGGGACGAGCGAGCAGACGTCGCCGCACAGCGCGCGGTAGTAGAGCGCGAGCGAGTGCCGCGTCCGGTCCCCGGCTGCGGCGATCTCCAGCTCGGCGGTCTCGCGAAGAGTGGTCATGCTCAGGCCGGGAAGACGGCCTCGACGACCTGGGTGACGGCCTCCTGGACGTCGGGGTCGTCGCTCAGCGCCTGGACCAGACCCACGTCGCACGCCCGTCGCGGCGAGATGCCGCGGGTGATCAGGCCACCGACGTGGACCAGCAGCCGGGTGCTGGGCCCCTCGATGACGCCGGCCTCGTCGAGACGGCGCAGCTGCTCGCCCAGGAAGGCGAGGTCGCGCGCGGTGGCCTCGTCGACGCCCGCCTCATGGGTGACGATCCGGGTCTCGAGGTCGCGCTCGGGATAGGTGAACTCGATCGCCATGAAGCGCTGCCGGGTGCTCGGCTTCAGGTCCTTGGCGGTGGCCTGGTAGCCGGGGTTGTAGGAGACGACGAGAAGGAAGTCGTCGTGGGCCTCGATGGTCTCGCCGAGCCGCTCGATCGGCAGGGTGCGCCGGTGGTCGGTGAGCGAGTGCAGAATGACGGTGGTGTCCTTGCGCGCCTCCACGACCTCGTCCAGGTAGCAGATCGCACCGGTACGCGCGGCCTGGGTCAACGGGCCGTCGAGCCAGGTGGTGCCCTCGCCGGAGAGCAGATAGCGCCCGACCAGGTCGGCCGAGGTGATGTCGTCGTGGCAGGTCACCGTGACCAGCGGCTGGGCGGGTGCGTCGGTGCGATCGCCGAAGATCCGCCACGCCATGTGCTCGACGAAGCGGGTCTTGCCACACCCGGTCGGGCCCTTGAGCAGCACCGGGATCCGCTGCTCGTACGCCGCAGTGAAGAGCTCCACCTCGTCGTGGACGGGGAGGTAGAAGGGCTCCTCGGTGGCGGCCGGAGCGGTGCTGGTCATGGTCACGCGGTGGTCCTCTCGGCAGGGTGGTCGGCGTGGATCATCGAGTCGATCTCCTTGACGGTACGCACCCGCACCATCCGCGGGAAGATCGTCTCGCAGAAGTAGTCGCGCTGCTCCTGGTGGCCGGTGCAGGCGTCCTTGACGACGATCATCTGGTAGTCGAGGTCGCGGCCGGCGTACACGGTGCTGGCGACGCCGACATGCGTCGAGCCGCCGCAGATCAGCACGGTGTCGATGTTCTGCACCCGCAGGGTGAGGTCCAGGGCGGTGCCGTGGAAGGCGTTCCAGCGGTGCTTGAGGATGTCGATGTCCTGCGGGCCCTGCTCGAACTCGGCGAGCGAGCGGTAGTCGGTGCCGGGCTTCGGACCGGCGGGCTGCGGGTGCTCGTCGCTCCAGGGGGTGAACCACCTGTCGGTGTCGGCGATGACGCGGGTGAAGTCGGCGCCGTCGTCGCGGTGGTCGGCACGCGCGAAGCAGACCAGCATCCCGTTGTCACGGGCGAGCTTGACGAGCTCCTGTGCCTGCGGCAGGGCGCCGGACTTCTCGATCTCCGGTCGGTAGCACTCGAGCATGTCGAAGACGATCAGCGCCGTACGCGCGGGATCGATGACGTTCGGGTCGGGGCGGGTCCACATATCGGCAGGGTCCTTTCGGGTGGAGCGCGGGCAGGACTTACTCGTGACGCTCGTTCTTGCTGAAGTCGTAGTCGGTGCCGACGGTGGCCCGGAACTCCCAGGTGATCTGGCCGGGGCCGGCGATCGTCTGGTCGTTGTGCGCCGGGTCGACCTCGCGGAGGAAGGCGAGCATGTCGGTCCACGTCGACTCGGCGACGTCCTGGTAGTAGCGGCCCGGCATGGTGTCGTTGAGCCAACCGTGCGGCATGTCCTTCACGATCGACATCCGATAGCTGCGCCGGGACTCCTCGAGCGCCTCGCGCACCCGGGTGACCATCTCGATCGACATCGTGTGGTCGCGCTCGCCGTAGATCGCCAGGACCGGTGCCGCCGACGCCTTGATGATCTCGGCGTACGCCCGGTCGCGGTCGGCGTTGAGCTCCCACTCCTTGGGCTGGGCGCCGCCGTAGAGCATGATCACGCCGACGACCTCGGGGTGGGCGGCCGAGGCGAGCAGGCCCCAGGAGCCGCTGCGGCAGACGCCGAAGACCACGACGCGCGAGCTGTCGCAGCGCGGGTCGTCGGCGAGGTGGGCGAGGGCCGCGTCGATGTGCTCCATGACATGGGCGTCGGAGAGCCCCGGAAGGCGGCCGGCCTCGTCCTCGGAGATGCCGGTGTAGAAGTCGGGCGAGATCGCTGCCCAGCCGTTCGCGGCGAACCGGTCGGCGATGTCGACCGTGTGCTGCACCAGGCCGTAGCGCTCCGGAGCCACGACGATGATCGGCGCCGGCGACTCGCTCGTCGCTCCGTCGGGCACCCGGACGATGCCAGCGTGCGTGCTGCCGAACGACGTCAGCTCATCGGCACGGAGGCGGTCCTTGGCGCCGCGGGGCTCCCCGTCGGCCGGCCGGCGGAGGGGCGAGTTGTCGCACATGCGCGCTCCTTAAGAGGTGATGGTCTATCCATTTGACCTGTTAGCAACATAACATCTCGGACACCTTGCGGCGAGCGCTGATCGCTGCTGGTCCTCGGTCCTCGGGGCGGGGAACGACCTCAAGAAGGGTGGAAGGCATGGCGTCCGTTGCACTGGTGTCCGGAGCGGCTCAAGGTATCGGCGCGTCGATCGCCGAGGCTCTGCTCGGCGAGGGCTACCGCGTCCATGCCGTGGACGTGGACGCGGACAAGCTCCACAGCTGGGCTGCCGGCCGCGCCGGCGTGGTGGTGCATCCGGTCGACCTCGCCGCCCCGGCGGAGATCGAGGCACTCTGGGCGGCGATCGACGACTCCGGCGACGCCGTCACGGCGCTGGTGAACAACGCCGGGATCTTCTTCCGCGAGCCTGCCCTCGAGGTGGCCGTTGACGACTGGGACCGGGTGATCGCGGTCAACCTGCGCGGAACCTTCCTGATGTCCCAGGCCTTCGCGAGGCGCGTCGTCGCGCGCTCGGGGGAGGGCGCCATCGTGTCGGTCTCGTCGGGGCAGGCCTACCGGCCCGCTTCGACAGGCATCGCTTATGCCGCCTCCAAGGCCGGCATCTCCAACATGTCGCGGGCGCTCGCGGGGGAGTGGGGGCCGCACGGCATCCGGGTGAACACGGTGGTCCCCGGACTGACCGACACGGCCCAGCCCCGTGCGCACAAGGGCGATGCCGACTTCGCTGCCGCCGCGGCCGGGAATCCGCTGCGCCGACTGAGCACACCGCAGGACGTCGCGGCAGCCGTCACGTTCCTGCTCTCGGCCAACGCCTCGGCCATCACCGGCCAGGCGATCGTCGTCAACGCCGGCCGTCTCATGATTTGACAAAAAAGGTCTATCCATTGGTCCCGCGAATGGTTAGCGTGATCTACCTAACATTCGGCCTCTGAAGGAGTGTGCAGATGAGTGGACCAGGAACGGCTCGCAGGATCTCGGTGGTGTCCGCCCTCGTGGTCGCCGGTGGGTTGCTGGCGGCGTGCGGCTCCGGGGGCTCCGGGAACGCCAGCGACGATGCGGCGGCCAGTCCCTCGACGGCGTCGTTGAGCGGCCAGGCGCTGGTCGACGCGGCGACGAAGGAAGGCTCCCTGACCTGGTACACCTCCTACACCGACACCGAGACCAATGCGCTGATCAAGGTCTTCAACAAGGCCTACCCCGGGATCAAGGTCACCACTCAGCAAGGCACCGCCTCGGATCTCACCTCGCGGCTCGAGGTGGAGCAGAAGGCGCAGACCTATCACGCCGACCTGGTCCAGGGCGACGCGTCCTATATCCAGCTGCTGCTCAAGTCGGGCGCATTGCAGCCGTACTCCCCGGCGGACGAGCCGACCCCGCCGGACTCGCTCGGGATGCCCGCTGGCTACGCCAACGTCGACGCCGTCCTGACCACGGTGATCGGGTACAACCCCTCCGCGCTGGGCCGCTCGGGCCTGACCGCACCCAAGTCGCTGGAGGACCTCACCAAGCCGGAGTGGAAGGGGAAGTTCTCGGCCGACGACACCGCCGTCAACTGGTATGAGTCGCTGGTCGGCGGTGTGGGGCACGAGCAGGCCCAGCAGCTGGCGAAGGCGCTCGGGGCGAACAAGCCGATGATGTCGGAGAGTCACACCGAGGCGCTCACCCAGGTGCAGAGTGGCGAGCCGGCAGCGAGCATCGCCGTCTATGGCTACCTCGCGGCGAAGCTGGCCAAGGAGACGCCGTCCGAGGTCGCGTTCGTCAACCCCAACCCGTTGCCGTCCTCGCCGGATCTCATCGACCTGGTCCGGAACGCTCCGCACCCCGCCGCCGCCGAGCTCTTCATGACCTGGCTGCTGTCGAAGGAGGGCCAGACGGCGGTCCACCAGATCTCCGGGCGGATCTCGCTGCGCGACGACGTCCCCAACGAGAGCGATGCCTGGAACCCGGCCAAGTGGAAGCCGGCCTGGTCGAGCCCGTCGGCCGACCCGGCGACGATCAACGGCTACCAGAGCGAGCTGAAGCAGGCGTTCGGGTCCGAGTAGCAGACGACTGGCCGGCCGCGATCTGGTGCGCGGCCGGCCAGTCGCGTCGTGGACGATGAGTCCGCGTCGCTGGCCGGCGCCGGTCGTCGATCCGCCGGGCAGGGAGTGATCCGCCTCACCTGATGGTAGGTTGGTCAGACCATTGACCCTAAACAGGGATCTGGGCGCATCCCGGAGGCCGTCTTCGCTTCCGGAGTTGCCGGCGGACGAACAGTCCGGCCGGGGCCGGCGCCCCCAGCAATGCGATGTGAAGGAGTGAAGACGATGGCAACAGGTGCGACCACCGTTCGAGGCGGTGGTGGCGGGCATCTCGTGGCCCGTGACCTGCTCATCCAGTATCCCAAGCGGGGATCGAATGAGGTAGTGACTGCCGTCGAGTCCTGCGACCTGGAGCTCAAGCGCGGTGACTTCGTGTGCCTGGTCGGCCCGTCCGGGTGCGGCAAGACCACGGTGCTGAACGCCGTGGCCGGCTTCGTGCCCATCACCGGCGGCAGCCTGCAGCTCGACGGCCGCACGATCCCCGGACCGGGACCGGACCGGGCGATGGTCTTCCAGCAGCCCAACCTGCTGCCGTGGCGCACGGTGCTCGCGAACGTGACCTACGGGCTCGAGCTGTCGAAGGCGTTGCCGAAGAAGGAGGCGCGCGACCGCGCCATGGAGCTGGTCGAGCTGGTCGGCCTCGCCGACGCGGCTCAGGCCTACCCGGCACAGCTCTCGGGCGGGATGCAGGCGCGGGTCAACCTCGCGCGCGCGCTCGCCGTCGAGCCCGAGATCCTGCTGCTCGACGAGCCGTTCGCGGCCATCGACGCCCAGACCCGTGAAGTGCTGCAGAGTGAGCTGTTGCGCGTCTGCGCCGCCAAGGACGTCACCGCGCTGTTCGTCACCCACGACATTGCTGAGGCTGCGTTCCTCGCCGACCGGGTCGCCGTGTTCAGCCCGAGGCCCGGCCGCGTCATTCGCGAGATCACGGTGCCGTGGCAGCGGCCGCGGTCCCAGGACCTCCGGCGCACGCGCGAGTTCGCCGACCTGCACGATGAGATCGCCGACGTCCTGTACGGCGCCAAGGAAGGGGCCCAGGCATGAGCGCGTCGACCGTAGACGTGAAGCCAGCCGTTCGCGTCGAGGTGAAGGGTCGCCGCCAGGCCAAGTGGCTCTCGCCCAAGTATCTGGTGGGGACCGCCGCCGTGGTCGTCGCGATCGCGGCCTGGCAGATCGCGGTGACGCTGGAGCTGAAGCCCAAGCTGGTGCTTCCGGGGCCGCTCGACGTGCTCCACCAGGCCGTCACGATGTTCCGGGACGGTGGCTTCTGGGCAGACATGGGGGCCAGCGCACAGGAGTTGCTGATCGGCCTCTTCTTCGCGGTCATCGTCGGCCTGCCGGTCGGGCTGCTGATCGGCTGGTACAAGGGCGTGGACTGGGCGCTGTCGCCGTTCATCACGTTCCTCTACGCGACGCCGCGGATCGCGATGACGCCGTTGATCATCGTGTGGTTCGGCTTCGGCATCGCGCCCAAGGGCATCATCGTCTTCCTGATGGCGGTGTTCCCGATCGTGATCAACACCGCCCAGGGCATGCACGCCCTGGAGCAGGGCTTCGTGCGGGTCGCGCAGTGCTTCGGCGCCAGCGACCTGCAGCTCTTCCGGACCGTGGCGCTGCCCGGCACGGTCCCGTTCATCGCGGGCGGCCTGCGCCTCGCGGTGGGACAGGCGCTCATCGGCGTCTATGTCGCCGAGCTCAGCGGTGCTCAGCACGGCGTGGGCCTGATGATGAACACGGCGGCTCAGCAGTATCAGTCGTCGAAGATCTTCGTCGGCCTCTTCGTCTTCGCCGTCACCGGCGTCGTACTCACGGCGCTGCTGCGCCGGCTGGAAGCACGCTTCGCCTCGTGGCGTCCTGCCAGCCATTGATCGATCACCAGACCTCAACAAGGAGAGACAGATGAAAATTCGACCGGTAGCGCGACGAGGAGCCATTGCGGTGGCGCTGGTCACCATCGCTTCGGCGGCGCTGACGGCCTGCGGCAGCAGCGACGACACCACTGCCGACGGGCTCACGAAGATCACGGTGAGCTACAGCGAGAAGGTCGCCGACTACCTTCCGCTGTGGACGGCCGTCGACGAGGGCTACTTCAAGCAGCAGGGGCTGGACGTCAAGCTCGTCAACCTGGCCAGCGACAAGGGCTTCCCCGCGCTGATCTCGGGTCAGGTCGACATCGCCGCCATCGGTGGCACCCAGATCGTGTCGGGCAAGGCGGCGGGCGCCGACGTCAAGATCCTGGCGGCGGCGACGCCGGTGCTCCCGTTCGAGCTCTACGCCGACGTCGCCTCGGCGTCGGAGCTGAAGGGCAAGAAGGTCGGGTACACCTCGAAGAGCGGGTCGCAGTACGTCGGCACCATCCAGGCGATCAAGGCGGCCGGACTGAAGCCGAGCGACGTGGACCTGGTGCCGCTCGGTGACGTCTCCAACGTCAACAGCGCTCTGCTGAGCGGCACGATCGACGCCGCGGCGTCGCACCCGCCGGCAACGGTGAAGTTCGAGGACGCCGGACTGCACGACGTCGTCGACCTGGCCAAGGAGGCCACGCCGTACATGAACGTCAGCTACTCGGCGATGAGCCCCTACATCAAGGGCCACGCCGACGTGCTGGACAAGTTCTTCGCCGCCCTCAAGCAGAGCACCGACCTGGTGCTGAGCGACGAGGCGAAGTCGACCAAGATCCTGGGCGACTACCTCGGCGAGGACGACCAGGCCGCCCTCAACGACGCCTGGAAGTTCTACACCTCCGAGGTGATCAAGAAGGTGCCGCTGGCCGAGCCGGACCAGCTGAAGCTCTCGGTCGAGTCTCTCGAGGGCTCGGTCCAAGGGGTCGACAACGTGGACCTCAACGGGCTGATCGACTCGACGTTCGTCAAGAAGGCGTTCGGGGTCGCGTAGGCAGCCCCCGCCGTACACGACGAGAGCCGGCGCGTGATCACCAGGGGTGATCGCGCGCCGGCTCGTCGGCGTCTGCTGGCCTGGGTCAGTCGGTCGTGGTGTTGACGCGCTTGGCCGTCCGGTCCAGGTGGGTGGTCATCAGGGCGCGGGCTGCCTCCAGATCGCGGCGCTGGATCGCCTCGGCGAGGACGCGGTGCTCATCGACGCCCTGCTGGCTCATCGGCGCGGCGATGTGCGACTGCTCCAGCGACATCCGCATGGGGCCGTGGAAGCTCTGCAGCAGCATCTCGATCGCGGGGTTGTGCGTGCACTCGCCCACCCGGATGTGGAACGCCGCGGACATCTCGACCGTGTAGTCGCCCGCGGCGACTGCCTTCTGGGCCTCTTCCACCATGGCGAAGAGGTCGGTGATGTCCTGCTCGGTCGCCCTCTCGACGGCCAACGGCAGCAGACCGAGCTCGACGATGACGCGCGCCTCGGTGACGTTGACAGCGGTGAGCGGCGCGAGCGAGATCAGGTCGGCGAGGCCTTCGCCGAGCCGCTCGGCGGACGGCGTGGTGAGAAACGCCCCGCCATGGGCGCCGACCCGGATCGCGACCAGGCCGCTCGCCTCGAGCACACGCAGCGCCTCGCGCACCGTCACCCGGCTGACGCCGAAGCGCTGACAGAGCTCCCGCTCGCTGGGCAGGCGGTCGCCGGGCTGCAGCCGACCGTCGCGGATGAGCACCTTGACCTGGTCGACGATCACCTGTGAGACCCGGTCGACGTTGACCGGGCTGAACATCTCTGGTGAGCCGCCCTGCTCGGACGCTTTGACGCTTGCCACTGCGTTCCCCGTTCCGTCCGTCTCTATGACGGCGATCGATCGACCAGGCTCCCGAGATGGAGCGCTGTCTGATGGTATGACGAGCTTAGGTCTGATGGTATGACATATACCGCGGCAGTGCGCCGCACGGTCGTCATAGTGCCGCGTTCGGCGACGACTGTCTTGGAAAAGCCGCGCTGACACGCGCAGAGAGGCAAGACAGATGGCGATATCCCCGATTCTGAAGAACCGAGACTTCGACCTGTACTGGGCCGGCGTCATCCTGTCGCAGATCGGCACGCGAGGCACACTGGCAGCCAACCTCTACCAGGTCTACGCGCTCTCCGGGTCGCTGGCCGAGACCGGACTGGTCGGCGCGGCGCAAGCGGTCGCCCTGCTGATCCTCTCGCCGCTGGGCGGCGCCTATGCCGACCGGCTCGACCGCCGTCGGCTGCTGCAGTGGTCGCAGGGCATCGCGATGGTGGTCGCGGCCGTGCTCGCGATCCTGAGCCTCGCCGGGCACGTCGCGACCTGGGAGGTGCTGGTCTCGGTGGTGCTGACCACCGCGGCAGCCACCTTCGACCAGCCGGCCCGCAACGCCCTCATCCCGGCCCTGGTGCCCGCCCGCCAGCTGCCGCAGGCCTTCGCGCTGCTCAACCCCTCCCGTGAGCTCGCGGTGCTGATCGGACCGGCCATCGCCGGTCTGCTCATCGCGGCAAGCGGACCGGGCCTGATGTACGTCGCCGACGCGGCGACGTACGCGGTCCTGGTCGTGGTGCTCGGGATGATCCGGGTGGTCCATCTGCCGGGCGCGCCCCGGCATGAGTCGGTGTGGCGTCAGATCGGCGAGGGGTTCCTCTTCGTCCGGAATCGCCGGATCGTGTGGATGATGATGTCGCTCGACCTCTCGGCGACGCTCTTCTCCTCCTACCGGGTCGTGCTGCCCGCGCTCGCGCTGAGCCGGCTCGGCATCGGGGCCAAGGGGTACGGCCTGCTCTCCTCGGCGCCGTCGGCCGGAGCCCTGCTGGCGACGTACACCGTCTTCCGCGTGGTCGGGCGGAGCCGGAGCCTCGGGCGGGTCCTGCTGTTCTCGACGGTCGCGTACGGCCTGAGTGCGATCCTGCTGGCGCGGGCGTCGGTGGTGCCGCTCGCGGTGGTGGCGCTGCTGCTGCTCGGCGCCTTCGACGCGATGGCGACGACGATCCGTCATGCCGCGGTCCAGCTCGAGACGCCGCATGAGCTGCGGGGACGGGTGTCGGCGACCTACCAGATGGCCTCGAGGGGCGGCCCGGCCCTCGGCGACACCCTGATGGGCTCGGGGGCGGCGGCCGTGGGCCCCGGTGTCTCGCTGGTGATCGGCGGTGTGCTGACCATCGCCTACGTGGGCGCGTTCCTGGGGCGCGACAACCCGGTGCGGCGCTACCGCGGCGCCCAGGTCGAGCCGGCCGAGGAGCCGCCGGTGGTGGAGGCCGGTCCCGCTGTGTGACGCTTGACACGGATCAGATTGGTAATACCATTGCTCCAAACCAAGACACATGGAGGACACGTGGCCAAGGACGCACTCGTATCGGAGAAGATGGCGAAGAACTTCGCCAACGAGAAGGACTCGCCCTACGTCCGCTGGGTCGCCGGCGAGGGCCTCGACATCATCGCGGCGCACTACATCTACGACCTCAACACGGTCGAGCTGAAGCCGTGGGAGCGCCGCGGCGGCCGCGGCGTCTTCATCAACCACGAGGCGTCGCGTACCTCCAACGACTGCTACGTCTGCGAGATCCCGGCCGGCGGCAAGCTCGCCCCGCAGCGGCAGCTCTTCGAGGAGCAGATCATGGTGCTCTCGGGCAACGGCTCGACCACCGTGTGGAACGACAAGGGCGACAAGATCTCCTTCGAGTGGGGCCCGGGCTCGCTCTTCGCGATCCCGCTCAACACCTGGCACCAGCACTTCAACGGCTCCGGCACCACCGCCGCCCGCTTCGTCTCCTCGACGAACATGCCGCCGATCATCAACATGTACGAGGAGGCGGAGTTCGTCTTCAACACCTCGCACGACTTCCTCGGCCGCTTCAACGGCGAGCCGGACTACTTCGCCGACAAGGACGACCGTGAGGGTCTGCTCCTCAAGACGAACTTCGTCTACGACGCGGTCAACCTCAAGCTCAACGAGGCCAAGGAGCGTGGCGCCGGCGGTGGCCACATCCGGTTCATGATGGCCAAGGGCTCGATGAACAGCCACATCTCGCAGTTCCCGATCGCGACGTACAAGAAGGGCCACCGCCACGGCCCGGGCGCGCACGTCATCATCATGAGTGGCGAGGGCTACTCCCTGATGTGGCCGGAGGGCGAGGAGCCCAAGCGCTACGAGTGGAAGGCCGGCTCGATGATCGTGCCGCCGAACATGTGGTACCACCAGCACTTCAACACCGGCGACGCCCCGGCCCGCTACCTCGCCTTCAAGCACGAGGTGGTCTCGATCCGCAACGCCCAGGGCGTGCCGAAGGCGTGGATCAGCCAGCGCATCGGCGGCGACCAGATCGACTACGCCGACGAGTCGTCGCTGGTCCGCGACACCTTCGCCAAGGCGCTTGCGGAGAGGGGCCTGAGCCCGCAGATGGAGAAGGCGTACGCGCAGGAGCTCGAGGAGCTCCCGCCGCTGCCGACCGCATGACCTCCCACGACCACACCCACGCCCATGATCATGACCACGGTCATGATCATGGGCACGGGGACGACGAGCATGACGACGGCGTGGAGATCCCCCTGCAGGAGAACCCGATCTGGCTGCAGGACAACGTCGTGCTGCACAGCGTCGGGGTCGACATCGGCTCCTCGGGGACCCAGGTCGCCTTCTCCCGCCTCCACCTGCGCCGGCTGAGCGAGGACCTCACCAGCCGCTACGTCGTGGTCCGGCGGGAGACGCAGTACGAGTCCCCGGTGCACCTCACGCCGTTCGCGGAGGCCGGTGACGAGCTCTACATCGACTCGCTGGCCCTCGGCGAGCTGCTCGATGCCGCCTACGCCGAGGCCCGGGTCGCACCCGAGCAGATCGACACCGGTGTGGTCATCCTGACCGGCGAGGCGCTGCGCCGCCGCAACGCGGAGCTGATCGCCTCGGTGGTCAGCGAGCGTGCCGGTGACCTGGTGTGCGCCACCGCCGGGCACCACATGGAGGCCATGCTCGCGGCGTACGGGTCCGGCGCGGTGCGTGCCTCGCACCAGCGGGGCCTCCGCGTGCTGAACGTCGACATCGGCGGCGGTACGACGAAGCTGACGCTCGTCGATCACGGCCGCATCGAGGCGACCGCCGCCTTCCACGTGGGTGGCCGGCTGGTGGCAGCGGACCGCGACGGCACGGTCGTCCGGCTCGAACCCGGCGGTGCTCGGCACGCCGCCAGGGCCGGGATCCCGGTCCGGCTCGCCGGCCGGATCGGGGACGAGGACCTCGGCGTCATCGCCGAGGCGATGGCCGAGGAGCTCATCGCTGTCCTCGGCGGGAGCGCGGCCACCGAGCCGGGCCTCTGGCTGACCGATCCGCTCCCGGCGCTGGGCGACGTCGACGCCGTCATGTTCTCGGGCGGCGTGGCGGAGTATGTCTACGGCACCGAGACGCGCAGCTTCGGCGACCTGGGTCCCAGGCTCGGCGCCGCGCTGGCCGCTGCCGCCGCCGAGGGGCGGCTGCCAGGTCCGATGGTGCCCGCGGACGCCCGGATCCGGGCCACCGTGCTCGGTGCCTCGGAATACACCGTGCAGCTCAGCGGGATCACCAGCTACATCGGTGCGCCCGAGCGGACCCTGCCCCGGCGCAACCTGCCGGTGGCGCGCCCGCACTACGAGCTCGGTGAGGTCGTCGACGCGGCGGTCGTGGCCGAGGAGATCCGTCGGCACGTCGAGCGCTTCGGCGTCGGCGCCGACGGTGACCTCGCGGTGGCGCTGCCGTGGTCGGGCGAGCCCGACTACCAGCGCATCAGGGCGCTGGCCGAGGCCGTGACGGTGGGTCTCGCGCCGCGGATCGAGGCGGGCACACCGCTCTACCTGGTGCTCGATGCCGACATCGCCCGCACGCTCGGCCTGGTGTTGGTCGACGAGCTCGGCGTGGCCAGCGATCTCGTCGTACTCGACGGGGTGCTGCTGCGCGACTTCGACTACGTCGACCTCGGTCGCGTCCGCGAGCCCTCGGGCACGGTGCCGGTGACGATCAAGTCGCTGGTGTTCAGCGAGATCGACCGGGGCGACGACGCCGGTTCGGCGACGGCCGGGGACCGTGAGCTCGTCAGATGAGATGAAGCCGCTCGCGCAGGACGTCAGATCGGCGGAGGAGGCGCTGGTGGCCACCGACGCCGGTCTGGCGTCCGTGCTGCGGATTGCGGTGACCAGGCTGCGCCGACGCCTTGCCGCCGAGCGCGATCCCCGCAATCGGCTCCCGTTGAGCGCGATGGCGGTGCTGATCGCGCTCAAGTCCGCCGGTGAGGCCACTCTCGGCGAGCTGGCCGCGCGCGAGCGGGTGCAGCCGCCGAGCATGACTCGGATCGTCGCCTTCCTCGCCGAGGGCGGGTACGTCGTCCGCAAGCCTGCCGAGACCGATCGGCGGGTGGTGCGGGTCGCGCTGACCGACCTCGGCCTCGCCATGGTGGTCGCCGACCGGGCACGGCGCGACGAGTGGTTGGCCGAGCGGCTCTCCGAGCTCAGTCCGGCCGAGATCGCGGTCCTACGCGAGGCCGTTCCGCTGCTCGACCGGATCCGGCCGGTCTGACGTCCGCGCGTGCCGCTCCGCGCTGTCCGATGCCCGGCCCGGGCCCCGGGCGGGGGCGCGCCCGCCCCGTCGTGTCGGCAGCCGCTTCGGGGTGTTGAACACGCCCTCTTGGGAAAGTCTGCGCCAATCCATTGACAAATGGTTAGTCCAT
>Ga0164242_10004371_pt1 | contig 15891 bp, 15 predicted proteins | sample OricomgcompostMG_FD_108783 | JGI IMG/M metagenome (GOLD analysis project Ga0164242, IMG submission 108783) | Miracle-Growth compost microbial communities from Emeryville, California, USA - Original compost - Miracle growth compost (MG) ... | reverse complement strand
GCAGCACCAGTGCGCTTTCGATCTCGGCGGTGCCCATGCGGTGGCCGGAGACGTTGATCACGTCGTCGATCCGCCCGGTGATCCAGTAATAGCCGTCCTCGTCCCGTCGGCAGCCGTCGCCGGTGCAGTACATTCCGGGGTACTGGCTGAAGTAGGTCTGGAAGAACCGCTCGTGGTCGCCGTAGACCGTGCGCATCTGCCCGGGCCAGCTGTCGGTGATGACCAGCGCGCCTTCGCAGGCGCCTTGCAGCAGATGGCCGCTTTCCGGCCCGACGACGGCGGGTTGCACGCCGAAGAACGGCTTCGTCGCGCTGCCCGGCTTGAGGTCGATGGCGCCGGGCAGCGGGGTGATCATGTGCCCGCCGGTCTCGGTCTGCCACCAGGTGTCGACGATCGGGCAGCGCCCGTCGCCGACCACGCGCCAGTACCACTCCCACGCTTCGGGGTTGATCGGCTCGCCGACGCTGCCGAGCAGGCGCAGGCTCTTGCGGCTGGTCTTCTGCACCCATGAGTCGCCCTCGCGCATCAGCGCGCGCAGCGCCGTCGGGGCGGCGTAGAAGATCTCGACCTGGTGCTTGTCGACCACTTGCCAGAAGCGACTGAAGTCCGGGTGGTTCGGCACCCCTTCGAACATCACCGTCACCGCGCCGTTGGCCAGCGGGCCGTAGACGACGTAGCTGTGGCCGGTGACCCAGCCGATGTCCGCCGCGCACCAGAAGACTTGCGGCGCGCGATAGTCGAACACGTATTCGTGAGTCATCGCGCACCACAGCAGATAGCCGCCGGTGGTGTGCAGCACGCCCTTCGGCTTGCCGGTCGAGCCGCTGGTGTAGAGGATGAACAGCGGGTCCTCGGCACCCATCTCCTCGGGCGGGCAGTCGGCGCTCTGGCCGGCGACGGCTTCGGCCCAGTCGAGGTCGCGGCCTTCGGTCCACGGTACGTCAGCACCGGTATGCCTGAGGACGATTACCCGGCGGACCTTGCCGTGATGCTCGCAGGCGACATCGACATTGGCCTTCAAAGGAATGCGCTTGCCGCCGCGCAGCCCTTCATCGGCGGTGATGACGACGTCGCTGTCGCAATCCTCGATCCGGCTGCCGAGAGCTTCGGGACTGAAGCCGGCGAAGACCACCGAATGGACCGCGCCGATTCGTGCGCAGGCGAGCATCGCCACCGCCGCTTCCGGCACCATCGGCAGGTAGATCGTGACCCGGTCGCCGCGCTTGACGCCTTCCGCCTTGAGCAGGTTGGCGAACCGGCAGGTCGCCGTGTGCAACTCGCGATAGGTGAGTGTGCGGCCCGGCGCGTTCGGATCGTCCGGCTCCCAGACGATCGCCGTCTGGTCGCCGCGCATGGCGAGATGGCGGTCGAGACAGTTGGCGGAAAGGTTGAGCGTGCCGTCGGCGAACCAGCGGATGCGGAAATCCGCCTCGTGGAAGCTGGTGTCCTTCACCTGGGTGAACGGCTTGATCCAGTCGATCCGCTTCGCTTCCTCGCGCCAGAAGCCGATCGGGTCCTCGACCGAGCGGCGGTACATCTCCTCGTACTTCGCCGCATCGATCAGCGCGTTCTCCGCCCATTCGCGCGGTACCGAATGGACTACCTGTTCGCTCATTGCCAATCTCTCCCAATCGTCATCGCTTCGCTACGCTCGCAATGACGAATGAGTAAAGAGGGACGTCGCTAACGCCAGATCGCGTTCAGCGCGGGTAGAAGATGCGCGCGGTGTTCCTTCGGCACGCGCTCGATCAGCTCGCGCTCGAATTGTTCGATGACTCTGCGGCCCTCGGTGAGCCTTGCGCGACCTATATCGGTCAGCGCCAGACTTTGGCTCTTGCCGTCGATCGGCGTGCGGGCAATCAGGCCGGCGTCCTCGAGCCGCTTGAGGACCGGCACCATGTTCGCGCGCTGAATATCGAGTTGGCGGCCGAGCGCGCTGGCGGTCGTGCCGGGGTTCGCCTCGACCAGGATCAGCAGCGAAATGTCCGATTGTCTGAGGCCGACGCCCGTCAGCCGCGCGGCCAGCTCCGCGCCAGTGGCGTGGGCGGCGCGGCGAAGCGCGTAGCCTGGAAAGGAGACGAGCGGATCGCGCATGAAATCGCTATTGTCGATAACAAACCCGAAAGCTATGGGCAATAGCGATGCGTCCGCGTCCTGGGGCGAATCGAACTGGAGAGATTATCATGGCCATGCCATCGCAACCCGATCCGCGTCCCGAGGAAGAGACCGTCCGCTACGACATCGTCGATGGCGTCGCCTGGGTCTATTTCAATCGCCCCGACAAGCGCAACTGCATGAGCCCGAAGCTCAACCGCCGTATGCTCGCGGTGCTCGAGGAGCTCGAATTCCGCGACGACGTGCAAGTGCTCGTGCTGACGGGTGAGGGCTCGTCGTGGTCGGCGGGCATGGACCTGCTCGAGTACTTCCGCATGAACGAAGCCAAGGGCATCGGCGCCACGCGCAAGGCGCAGCGCGAAGCCTACGGTTGGTGGGAGCGCCTGCGTTGGTATGAGAAGCCGACGATCGGCATGATCAACGGCTGGTGCTTCGGCGGCGCCTACGGCCCGCTGTTCGCCTGCGACCTGGCGTTCTGCTCGGATGACGCGCAGTTCGGCCTCAGCGAAATCAACTGGGCCATTCTCCCCGGCGGTGGCGCCAGCAAGGTCGCGGCGGAGCTGATGGGTTTCCGCGATGCGATGTACCACGCCATGATGGGTGAGAACCTGACCGGCAAGCAGGCGGCCGAGAAGGGCATGGTCAATGAATCCCTGCCCGCCGACAAGCTCAAGGCGCGGGTCCAGCAAGTGGCCGACGTCCTCAAGAAGAAGGACAGCCACGCGCTGCGCGCCACCAAATGGGCGGTGCGCCGGGTGCGCGAGATGACCTATGACAACGCCGAGGATTACCTGATCCGCGCGCAAGAAGCGCTCAACGATTTCGGGGGCTGGGAAACCCGCAAGGAAGCGACCAAGCAGTTTCTCGACGAGAAGACCTTCAAGCCGGGTTTGGGCGCGTTCGACAAGACGAAGGTCCAGAAGGACTGAGCGGAAATCTCCCCTCCCGCTTGCGGGAGGGGGCGGGGGTGGGCATGGGCCGCAAGACCCACCCCGCTGCGACTAACCTCGCTTACGGCTCGGCAAGTCTCGCTCCCCTCCCGCAAGCGGGAGGGGTCTGCATTCCGGAGAGAGATTCGATGACCACCCGCCGCTTCACCAACGCCCAGATCGATCGCCTGCTGCGGCCGAAATCCGTCGCCGTGATCGGCGCTTCGGACCGCCATGGCGCGCTCGGCGCCACGTTGCTGAGCAATCTCGTGAAGTACGAGTTCCACGGGGAGATCTACCCCGTGAACCCGAAGCGGGACGAGCTGCACGGTCTCAAGGTCTATCACTCGGTCGACGAATTGCCCGACGGCATCGATTGCGCGGTGCTGGCGATCCCGCGCAACTTCGTGCTCGATACCGTGCGCGGCCTGGCCGAGAAGGGTTGCGGCGCGGTGGTGATCTATTCGGCCGGCTTTTCCGAGGCGGGCGAGGCAGGTATGCGCGACCAGCAGGAGCTGGCCCGCATCGCCAACGAGCATGGCATGATCATCGAAGGGCCGAACTGCCTCGGCTGCACCAACTATGTCGAGCGCGTGCCGCTGACCTTCGTGCAGATCAACATGGTCACGCCGCCGCCTGGTGCGCGCGCGGTGGGTATCGCCAGCCAGTCGGGCGCGCTGGCCGAGGTGCTGGCAACCACTCTCCACCCGCGCGGCTGTTACGTTTCGACCACGGTCTCGACCGGCAACGAAGCGGTCAGCGGCGTGGAGGATTATGTCGAATGGCTGGTCGACGATCCGAACACCCACGTGATCGCGATGTACGTCGAGAGCCTGCGCCGCCCGCGGGCCTTCCTCGCCGCCGCGCGCCGCGCACGCGAGGCCGGCAAGCCGATCGTCATGCTGCACCCCGGCAAGAGCAACAAGGCGCAGGAAAGCGCCGCCACGCACACCGGCGCCATGGCCGGCGACTACGCGCTGATGAAGGCCAAGGTCGCCCGCGAAGGCGTGATCTTCGCCGAAACGCTCGAGGAGCTGGCGGACATCGCCACGATCGCGGTGACCTGCAAGGCGCTGCCCGGCGCCAACATGGCGGTGCTCGGCGAGAGCGGCGCGCTGAGGGGCCTGGCGTTCGACATCGCCGAAGACATCGGCCTCGACCTGGTCGATCTCAATGACGCCAACAGCCCGGCAATGCGGGCGATCCTGCCCGATTTCGTGCCGGTGTCGAACCCGACCGACATCACCGCGCTCGGCCTGTCGGAGCCGGAGATCTATACCAAGGTGCTGACCGCGTTGCTGGCGGATGAGCGCGTCGGCTCGGTGGTGTCATCGATCATCCAGACCGACGACGTGACCTGCGCGATCAAGATGCCGCACATCATCAAGGTGCTGGAGGACGGCACCTTTCCCAAGCCGCTGGTCTTCGCCGGCGTGGACGAGGGCGCGCGGGTGCCGCAGGAATATATCGACGGGCTGCGCAAGGTCGGCATTCCGTGGTTCCCGAGCACCGAGCGCGCCTATCGCGCGATCGCCCGCCTGGCCGACTTGTCGAAGCGCGATCTCATCGACCGCAGTCAGCCGCCGCTGCCGGTGGCCGGGCTCGACGCGGTTTCGGGCGTGGTGCCGGAATACAAGGCGAAGGAGCTGTTGAAGCCGCTCGGCATTCCGTTCCCCGACAGCACTTTCGCGAAGAACGAGGAGGCCGCGGTCGCTGCCGCCGAAGCGCTCGGCTATCCGGTGGTGATGAAAGCCCAGGCCGCCGCCCTCGGTCACAAGAGCGATGCCGGCGGGGTGATCCTCAACATCAAATCCGCCGACGAGGTGCGCGAGGCGTTCACGCGGATGTTCCAGAACGTCGCCCATTACGATGCGAGCATCGCGCTCGATGGCGTATTGGTCGAGAAGATGGGCCGGATGGGCGTCGAGATGATCGTCGGCGCCAAGAACGATCCAGAATGGGGTCCTGTCGTGCTCGCAGGGTTCGGCGGCGTGACCGCGGAAATCCTCAAGGATGTGAAGCTGTTCACGCCGGACATGGGCGTGGAGCAGGTCAAGGCCGGCCTTCTCGCGCTCAAGCAGGCGCCGCTGCTCAAGGGCTGGCGCGGCGCGCCGGCGCTCGATGTCGACGCGCTGGCGGAGCTGATCGTCGATATCGGCCGCGTGATGACCGGCAACCCGCGCATCCGCGAGATCGACCTCAATCCGGTGATCGTCCATCCGGCGGGTGAGGGGGTCGTCGCGCTCGACGCGCTGATGCTGGTCGAAGGCTAACGCTTAACGCTAGTGCCTCGAATGGTCGTGCTTGGCCTTGTAATAGCGTTTTAGCTTCTGCCGCTCCGTGTTGTGGACCAGCCACCAGATCGCGGCGGCGCCTCCGCTCACCAGCAGGAAGATCAGAAGGTAGGCGATAAGCAATCGGACAGTCATGGCTACCCTGCATTCCAAAAAGGACAGCCCCACCGCAAAAGAACATGTGAGGCGTCATGGCGTCAACCGCGTAGGAACACCAACTTTGGGGAGGAGCCCTAGTTCCCGGAAGAGTTGCCGTAAGGGTTCGCCGGCTTCAGTTCGTATTCGATCCGGATCCGCACCCAGTCGCCGACTTGCGACACTCCGCCGACGCGCGGCGGGCGGACGCGGAACTGCCACGCCGCCGCCAGCGCCGCGCGGACGATCTGCGAGCCTTCGGGATATTCGTCCAGCCCGACGCAGTCCTCGACCCGGTAATCGGCGACGGTCTTGCAGGTTATCAGTCCCCAGCCGGGGCCTTGCGCGGTGGAGAGATAGCCGCGCATCTCCTGATCGGTCGGCTCGCGATACCAACTGGCGGCGTACATCGGCTGGCCGTTCGGAGCCGTGCCGACTCGCTTGGAATCACCGAACGCCGGCGTGTACGCCGGCCCGATCGGTGGGCCCGCCGGCGCCGCCGGCCGCTTCGGCAGTTGGGCCAGATCGAACGAACGCATCTCCTGCGGCGACACCGGAATTATCGCTGCCGGCGGCTGCACCGGAGCAGGCTGCGCCACCGCCGGCGAGGGCTGCGCTCGCGGCTGCGTCATCTGTGGCGTGGTGCGCCCGGGTTTCGGCTCTTCCTTGACATCGGGCACATGAGGCGTTTTCGAGTAGTCGCGGGCGTCGAAGGTGACGGCCATCGGCACGTTCTTGTGCGGCTGGTGCATCTGCCCCAGCGTCAGCAGAGCCAACAGCAATAGCGCTTCGAGCCCCACCGCGACAATCGCTCCGGTGGCTTTGCGGCCGAAATCCTCGCGCAGTCGACGGCGTGCATCGTCGATCAGGCTCCGCCAGGCGCGGGCAGTGAGCGGTGCGGGCGAGATCATATGGGAGTGATTCGGGGGCCGGGGAGCGAGAGTGCCTATTGTCGCGCGCTACGCGGCCAATGTCGAGTTGCGATCGGCGAACTCTACCGCGTTCGCGTCAATCGTCCTCGTCGGCGGCCGATTCGGACATTATCGCGTGGTAACGGGCCCGCCGTGCGCGACGCTCTCGGCGCCGGATATTGCGGTCGGAATTGTAGATCGCCAATTTCACCGCGAACGCGACGCCGGCCAGCAGCAAGACGAGCAACAGATAACCGATAAACATTCGGATAGTCATGGGCTTCCTGACAGCAGCCTACTGGTATTTATTCATCAGAATTGGGGGGAAGCCAACCACCGCAGGTGCTCCTTTGCTTGCGTTTGTCGCAAAGCGAGCGCGGTCCGGCTTCCTAACGGCGCGGCCGGCGGCTACGCGCGAAACATGGACATTCCCGACGACATCTTCACCGAGCCGGATGACATCGCCCCCGACACGCTCGCTCATCTCGGTCCCCTGCGCCGCTTCGCGGGCATCTGGGAAGGCCGTGGCGGCGTCGACGTCAATCCGAAGGCGGACGGCCCGGAAACGCGCGAATTCTCCGAACGAATGGTGATGCAGCCGATCGACGCGCAGCCGAACGGACCGCAACTGTTCTACGGCCTGCGCTATCACACCCATATCAACACGCCCGAAGACGAGATCACTTTTCACGATCAGACCGGCTACTGGCTGTGGGAGCCGGCGACTGGCCTGGTGATGCAGACGATCGCCATTCCACGGGCCCAGGTCGCGCTGGCGAGCGGCCATGCCGCGCCCGGCGATACCAGGCTCGTCCTCACGGCCGAACGTGGCCGGACCGATTACGGCATCTGCTCGACCGGCTTTCTGGAGGAGGCTTTCCGCACCGATTCCTTTCGCCTGGAAATCGAGTTTCATCCCGACGGCCGCTGGAGCTACGTCTCCGACACCACTCTGGTGGTGAAAGGTCAGGGGCCGTTCCTGCATCGCGACCGCAACACGCTGACCAAAGTGGGCGAGGCCGATCTCAATCCCTGGCTGAAGATTGCACGGGCGAAAGCCGACGCCTGACTAGCTCGCGAAGAGGCCGGCCAGATCGCTCGCCGCGCCGAGCACGTCGCCCGGGGTGGTCATCGTGTTGCTCGCCAGGCTGATCGACACGCCCTGCTCCGGGTAAATCACCAGGCCGCAGCGGCCCCCGGGCGTGGTGCCGGCATGGTGCCGGCGCGGCCGGCCATGCTTGTCGGCATCGACCCGCCATCCGAGGCCCAGCGGAGGCTGTTCGGGCGCGGCATCGGTCAGCGGGGTGAAAAGAAGAGCACGTTCGTCGGGCGTGATCCTGGCTTCGGGCCCGTCGAGCAGCGCGGCGCCGAAGCGGGCAAGGTCGGGCATGTTGGCGATCAGCCCCGCGCCGGCCCAGCAGAACGCCGGATTGCTGAGGCCGATGTTGGCGTAGGCGCCGCCCGCCGCCGGCGTCAGGTTGGGCATCCGGGCAGCCAGGAATTCCAGCTCGCGCGCGGTGTAGTAGCCGGCGACACGGTCCGGCACGACCGCCAACACCTCGTCTGCGGCGAGCGAAGGGAGGCCGAAGGGCCGGGCTATTTCCTCGGTGACGAGAGTAAGGAAATCCTGCCCTGCGGCGGCTTCCATCACCAGCGAGGCGAGCGTGTAGCCGAACGATGAGTAATGCACAGCCGCACCGGGCGGGCCGATCAGCGGATCGTCGATGAACAGCGCGAGGATGGAAGCGCGGTCGGGATAAGGGCGTTGGGTGATCGGCCCGCCGGGGGCGGTCGGGTCCAGGTCTTTCGGGCCATAATGCCGCACGCCGCCGGTGTGGGTGAACAACTGACGCAGCGTGGTCTGCCGGTGATGCTCGGGCAAGTCCGGCAGCCAGTAGGCGATCGGCGTGTCGAGCTCGATGAGGCCGCGCGAGACGAGGCGCGCCGCGGCGGTGGTCGTGATTACCTTGCTGACTGAGCCGAGGCGGAAGCGATGATCGGTGCGGGTGGAAACGCCAAGCTCGAGGTTGGCTTGGCCGTGCGCGGCCGACCAGAGGAGATTCCCGTTGCAGGCCACAGCGAAAGCCATCGCCGGCGCATCGTGCGCGTCGAAGAATGCGCGCGCCCAGGCGTCGGCGGTCGTGGCGGATGGCGGCCTCGTCAAATTCTGCCTTAGCATACTAATACACTAAGGCACTAGTTTGCCGGCCACAAGTCCTAGAACGCGGCGATCCCGGTGATCGCGCGGCCGAGGATCAGAGCGTGGACGTCGGCGGTGCCTTCGTAGGTGTTGACCGTTTCGAGGTTCAGCATGTGGCGGATGACCTGATATTCCTCCGAGATGCCGTTGCCGCCGTGCATGTCGCGCGCCATCCGTGCGATCTCCAGTGCCTTGCCGACGTTATTGCGCTTGACCAGGCTGATCATCTCCGGGGCAAAGGCGCCTTCGTCCATCAGCCGGCCGACGCGCAATGACGCCTGAAGGCCGAGCGCGATCTCGGCGGTCATGTCGGCGAGCTTCTTCTGGTAAAGCTGGTTCGCGGCCAGCGGCCGGGCGAACTGCTTGCGTTCCAACCCGTATTGGCGGGCGGCGGCAAGGCAGAACTCGGCCGCGCCCAGTGCGCCCCACGAAATGCCATAGCGCGCGCGATTGAGGCAGCCGAACGGCCCTTTCAGCCCCTCGATGCCCGGCAGCAGCGCGTCAGCCCCCACGGCCACATCGTCAAGCACGATTTCGCCGGTTGTGCTGGCCCGCAGACTGAGCTTGCCCTCGATCTTCGGCGCGCTGAGGCCCCTCAGTCCTCTGTCGAGCACGAAACCGCGGATCGCGCCGCCATGCGCCTCGCTTTTCGCCCAGACGACGAACACGTCGGCGAACGGGGCGTTGGTGATCCAGGTCTTGCTACCCGAGAGGCGGAACCCGCCACCGTCTTGCCTGGCTACCGTACGCATGGAGCCCGGGTCCGATCCGGCATCGGGCTCGGTCAGGCCGAAGCAGCCGATCAGCTCGCCGCGGGCGAGGGCGGGCAGGTATTTCGCCTTCTGCTCGTCCGAGCCGTAAGCCTCGATCGGATACATCACCAGACTCGATTGCACCGAAGCCATCGAGCGGTAGCCGGAGTCCACCCGTTCGATCTCGCGCGCCACCAGGCCGTAAGCGACATAGCTAGCCCCAGCGCCCTCGAAGCGTTCCGCGACTGTCACGCCGAGCAGTCCGGCCTCGCCCATCAGCGCGAACAACTCCGGGGCGTCGATCTCATCGCGAAAGGCTTCGATTACGCGCGGCTGGAGCGTGCCTTGAGCGAAGCCCCGTGCGGCGTCGCGGATCATCCGCTCCTCGTCAGTCAATTGGTCTTCAAGTCCGAGGGGATCGGCCCAATCGAACGGCACCATCAAATGGTCTCCTTTGAAACCGCCTTAGCGGCGTCAAAGGTTCTAGCCAATCGGTAGTGCTGTCAGGCAGTGTCTTCCAGCGCGCCGCTGATCATCATGATCAACTGATCGGGCGGACAGGGCTTCGAACAGGTGCGCGCCTCCGGATAGCGATCGGCGATGTCATCCGGCGCGATATGGCCCGAATGGAAGATGATCGGCACGCCGGCATCTGCCAGTGCGTCGGCCAGAGGATAGACATCGCCGTCCGCCGTTTTGACGTCGAGGATCGCGCAATCCGGCATCTGCCGGTCGATCGCGATGAAGGCGTTTTCCTTGTCCGCGAACGGGCCCTCGACCCGGAAGCCGAGATCGCGCACGGTTTCCGACAAATCGAGCGCGATGATAAATTCGTCTTCGACGACCAGAACGGTGGGGCGTTCGCTGGGTTTCATGGTCGATTGTCCGTTACGGTGGCCCGGCTGGTCCGGGGCAATTCGCTTAATGTTCCGGTTACCGCCGGGTTCCCGAAAAACGGTGGAAAGCGGCTCCTTTCCTTGCCCGGCGTTAACTACAGACGGCCAAAACGCTGCTCATAGCCGGCCATGTCACCCGACGCGAGATAACGGGCCTGGGTCGGCCAGTCATCGCGTCGGATGCGTCCGGCGAAAGTACCGAGCTGGGCGTCGATGCGATCGATCTCGTCATCGTCCCACGCAGCGATCTGCGAATAGCCGGTGACACCGAGCGTGTTGAGCAGTTTTTCCAGTTTTGGGCCTATTCCCTTGATTCGCTTGAGATCGTCTGACGGGATCGATTGGTGCATGGGAGTGGCGGTGGCTGCAACAGCTTCGCTCACGCCGCCGAGGGCCTCCGGCGTGGGTGGCGGCAAATCGATTTGAGCGCTCGCAGGCGGGGCATCTATCAACGCTTGGTTCCGCTGTGCCGGAACCTCCTCGTCCGGCGGCGTGGACGAGCGCTCGATCCGTGTCCGGCGCGAGGCGGCTAACAGCCACCAGCCGACGAGGACGATCACGATAAGAGCGATCGCGAAGATCAGCCAGTTTTGCGAAATCAGGTCGTTCATCGTTCCTCTTTCTCGCTCCTTGTATGCCTAGCCTTCGCTCACTGCCGCATTGGCGGTGCGGCGGAACAGCATGCGGTCCTCCGGCCCGAAGCCGCGACGCCAGATGACCCAGCCGTAAGCGCCGAGGATCGCCGGAATGCCGAAGATCAGTTCGGCCCATTCGGGCAGCAGGATTGCCGCTTCGCCAACGATTATGGCAAGAGCTGCCGCCCAGATCAGGGCCCAGCGCCAGTTATTGATCGGCCGGCCGAGGATTCGCGAGAGGGCGAACGCCTTGGTCACCGAGGCGGCGCCGAGCGCCAGCGCCAGCGACAGCGCCGCGGCCGCCGCGCGATAGAGCTGGGGCAGACCGAAGCGATCGATCAGGACCATCGCCAGCACCGTGAGGCAGGCCTGCAGCGCGATCGTGGCGATGGAGATCACCAGGTTGCGGAACCGGGCGACATAGATCAGCGCGGCTTCGGATACGACCGCAGTCGCCGCGACCACCTCCGCTGCCAGCAGGAAGGCCAGCGCACCGGTGCCGCCGACGAAGTTCGGGCCGACCAGCCCCATGATCGCCTCTCCGGGGATGCCCAGCGCCAGGGCGATCCCGGCCTGCATGGCGGTGATCCAGAAGCCGACCTGGCAGACCTGGCGGGCGATCGCCGCGTAATCCTTGTCCTTCAGCGCGCGGGTGATCACTGGGCCGAGGATCGGATCGAAGCTCGACTTGAGCTTTTGCGGCAGGCTCGCGACCTGCTGGGCGATGTAATAGACGCCGACCGCTGTCGGGGTGGCGAACAGGCCTAGGATGAAGATATCCAGCCGGCGCGTGCCCCATTCGATCGCATCTGCGGCGGCAAGGGGGGCGCCGCGAATGGTGAGCGTCATCATCCGGCCGGGGTTCGGATGCCAGCCGCGCGGCAATCCGTAGCTCCTCACAAACGGCCAGGCCGCCGTTATCAGGGCAGCGTAGATCGAGGCCAGGTAGGCTATCTGCAAACCACTTTGCGGCACCCACAGATAGGCCAGCGCGGCCATGATCGAGATCGTCCAAGGCTCGACCACGGCCCGGGCCCTCACCGTCGTCCCGATGTCGTAGCGGTAGGCTTGCGCGGCTAGGAGGATTTCGGTCAGAGCCAGGGCGGGGATCGCCAGCACCAGCAGCTTGTCGATCGTATTGTACTCGCCGCTGGGAAACATCGGCGCGGGGACGAGCCACAGGAACCCGGCCACCACGCCGGCGGCGATCAGAGCCGAGAGCAGCCCGTCGGCGACGATATGCGCGGGATCGCCGTCCTCGTCGGCGTCGGACAAGCGCTGGGCGAGGCCGCGCTTCTCGCCGAGGGTGCAGACCATGGCCAGCAGTTCGACGATGACCAGCGCGGAGGCGAACCGGCCAAGAGCGGCCGCGCCATACAGCCGGCCGGCAATAAACAGGAACGGCAGGCGCGCCGCCAGCCGCATCAGGAATCCGAGGAAGTTCGTCCGGCCGCCGCGGGCCAGCGCGGCGATGTCGCCGCCGGAATCCGCCGGAGTTGCGGCGGCGGGAGGAGACTCGCTCAAGCCGCAGGGCCTTCCGAGGTGAGCGGGCGGGCGAGCAGGTTCGAAACCACCTCGCGGGCCGGCGAGCCCTGCAGCAGGTGATAGACGGCCGCGGTGATCGGCATGGCCACGCCGTGCCGGGCAGCGAGCTCGACCAGCACCGGGGCGGTGAAGGCTCCCTCCGCGACGGTGCGGCGGTCGGCCATCAGTTCGTCCGGTGCGCGTCCTTCGCCGAGCGCCTTGCCGAGCGAGAAGTTGCGGCTCGAGGTCGAGGTGCAGGTCAGCACCAGGTCGCCGAGCCCGCACAGGCCGGCGAGGGTGTCGCGCTGGGCGCCGAGCGCCTCGCCGAAGCGCATCATCTCGGCATAGCCGCGGGCGATCAGCGCGGCGCGCGCGTTCTGGCCGAGGCCGAGGCCCTCGACCACGCCGCAGGCGATGGCGAGCACGTTCTTGACCGCACCGCCGATCTCGGCGCCGATCACATCCTCTGAATAGTAGGGGCGGAAGTTCGGGCGGGCGATGGCGGCCGACAGGCGCTCCCACTGGGCGCGTCCGCCGCCGCAAGCCAGCGTGACGGCCGTGGGCAGTCCAGCGGCGACCTCGTGGGCGAAGGTCGGGCCGGACAGGACAGCTATGTCGCTGGTGGGAGCGGCGGCGCGGGCGACTTCGCTCATCAGCCGGCCCGAGCCCGCCTCGATCCCCTTGGCGCAAAGCACGAGATCGCGCGGGAATGCCGGCAGGGCGGTGAGCACCGCGCCGAGATGCTGCGCCGGCGTGACCAGCAGCAGGCAGTCGCAGTCAGCCGCATCCGCAACTTCGGCGGTTGCGCGGATCGTTTCGGCAAGACGTGCGCCGGGCAGGAACAGCGAGTTGCTGCGGCTGGCGTTGATTTCCTCGACCAGTTCCCGCTCGCGCGCCCATAGCAGCACCTCGCGCCCGTCGGAGGCGAGCATTTGCGCCAGTGCCGTGCCCCAGGCGCCCGCGCCGATCACGCCGATGCCCGGCCTGCCCTGAGTTTGTCGAAGGGTCATGCCTTGTATCCCGCGCCGCGCACCGGCTCCGCCGCGGGATCGAGCGGCCAGCGCGGCCGCGCGGCTATGTCGAGCGGATCGGAGGCACCTTGGCGCAGCCGCTCGATCCCCGCCCAGGCGATCATCGCGGCGTTGTCGGTGCACAGCTCCAGCGGCGGGGCGACGAAGCGCAGGCCATGATCTGCCGCCAGCTTTTCAAGCGATTCGCGAACCTGCTTGTTCGCCGCCACGCCTCCAGCGACCACCAGTGCGGTAACTTCATCCATTTTCTCAAGCGAGCGGCTCAAACGGTCTTCGATACAATCGATCGCTGCTTGCTGGAAGCTCGCGGCGACATCGGCCGGGCGGTGCGCGCGGCTTTCGGCCGCCCGCAAAACCGCGCTCTTGAGGCCGGCGAAGGAGAAATGCGGCTCGTCGCTGCCGAGCAGGGGGCGGGGCAGGGGAACGGCGCGCGGATCGCCCTCCAGGGCCAGCCGCTCGACGGCCGGCCCTCCGGGATAGCCGAGGCCGAGTATCTTCGCCGTCTTGTCGAACGCTTCGCCGAGCGCGTCATCGATTGTGGTGGCGAGGCGCTGGTAGCGCCCGACCCCCTCGACGCGCAGGATTTGACAATGGCCCCCTGAAACCAGCAGCAGCGCGTAGGGATATTCCAGCTCGGGATCGGCCAGCCGCGGGCTTAGCGCGTGGCCTTCCAGATGATTGATGGCGATCAGCGGCTTGTCGCTCGCCATCGCCAGCGCCTTGGCGGAGACGAGGCCGACCATGACCCCCCCGATCAGCCCTGGCCCGGCGGTCGCGGCGACGGCATCGCAATCGGCCAGCGTCAGCCCGGCGTCGTCCAGCACCGCCGCGATCAGCGGGGCCAACTTCTCGGCATGCGCGCGCGCGGCGATCTCCGGCACGACGCCGCCGTAAGGCGCATGGGCGGCTTCCTGCGAGGCGATGTGCTGCGCGAGAATGCGGCGGTCGCTCGTCACCAGGGCCGCGGCGGTCTCGTCGCAGCTGCTCTCGATCCCCAGAACAACGGTTTCGGCACCTCTCATCCCGGGTTTCCCTGACGCAGATTGCCGATTAGGGCAAGCGGACCTGATGGCAGACACACCCATGATAAGGCTCGGCACGCGGCGCTCCCCGCTGGCTATGGCGCAAGCGGAGGAGACTCGCGCGCGCTTGTGCGCCGCTCACGGTTGGGCGGAAAGCGCGGTCGAACTGGTGCCCGTCGAAGCCAGCGGCGATAAAATCCAGGACCGCCCGCTGGCCGAAATCGGCGGCAAGGCGCTGTGGACTCGCGAGCTCGACTTGTGGCTCGGCGAGGGGTTGATCGATGCCGCGGTCCATTCGCTGAAGGACGTCGAGACGATCCGCCCGCCGGAACTGGCGATCGCCGCCGTGCTGCCGCGCGCGGACAAGCGAGACGTGCTGCTCGGCGCCGCTTCCATACACGCGCTGCCGCAAGGTGCCGTCGTCGGCACGAGCGCGCCGCGCCGGGCGGCGCAACTGCTCCACGCCCGGCCCGATTGCACGGTGGTGCCGTTCCGCGGCAACGTCGCGACCCGGCTGGCGAAGCTCGCGGCGGGAGAAGCGCAGGCGACATTCCTGGCGGCCGCAGGCCTCCAGCGGCTTGGGCAGAATGGGGCGGGACATCCGCTGGCGACAGAGGAGTGGCTACCCGCGCCGGCGCAAGCGGCCATCGCTGTCGAATGCCGTGCCGGCGATGCGCAAATCCGCGCCCGGCTGGCGGCGATCGATCATGTGCCGAGCCGCGCCGAGGTTACGGCCGAGCGGGCCTTGCTTGCGGCTCTGGGCGGCAGTTGCCATAGCCCGATAGCGGTCCTGTGCGATCTCGAGGGTGACGAGCTGGCCATGCGCGCGGCAATCTTCACCCCGGACGGCGTCGAGAAAGTCGCCGGCGAGGCATGCTTCGCGGCTGGCGATGTCGACGCGCCCGCCCGGCTCGCCGCGGACCTACTGGCCCGCGCCTCGCCCGCGCTGACGGCGCACTTCGCCGAGCGATGAGCTTAACCATCCTGACCATCCGGCCGGAGCCCGGCTGCGGCGCCACCGTCGTCGCGGGGAAGACGATCGGGCTCGATATCAAAGCATGCCCGCTGTTCATCATCCGACCCGTCGCGTGGAGCCTTCCTGCGGGTGAAATCGACGGCCTTCTGCTGGGAAGCGCCAACGCCTTGCGCACCGGCGGTCCGCTTGTGGATAAACTGGTCGATAAGCCTGTCTATGCTGTGGGGGAAACGACCGCCGCGGCTGCGCGCGAGCGAGGGTTCGACGTCGTGCAGGTCGGCCGGGGCCGTTTGCAGGAGGTGGTCGACAACCTCAGCGGCCAAGGCTTGCGCCTCCTGCGTCTGGCTGGACGCGAGCGAGTGCCGCTGGCGCCGCCGCCGGGGCTCTCCATTGAAACGGCGGTCGCCTACGAAGCCGTTCCCTTGCCGCTTCCGCGGCACATCGTTGAAAAGCTGCCTGACGGCGCGTTGG
>Ga0164242_10004370_pt1 | contig 15896 bp, 13 predicted proteins | sample OricomgcompostMG_FD_108783 | JGI IMG/M metagenome (GOLD analysis project Ga0164242, IMG submission 108783) | Miracle-Growth compost microbial communities from Emeryville, California, USA - Original compost - Miracle growth compost (MG) ... | reverse complement strand
GGATTTCGTCTCGGGCCCCGGGTCCGCTAGAGTAATCGTCGTTGCACCGGGGTGTGGCGCAGCTTGGTAGCGCGCTTCGTTCGGGACGAAGAGGCCGTGGGTTCAAATCCCGCCACCCCGACTCCAAAGCAGCAGCTCAGGGCCCTGATCCTTCCGAGGATCGGGGCCCTGAGTCGCTCCCGGGGCCGTCTTGGGAGCCATTTGGGAGCCAAACTCGTCAGGCGGCTCCCGGGCCGGAGCGGCTCGACTCGGCGGAACGCCTGAGACGACCCTCACGACGGCGCTACGGTCACCTCCACGGACTGCCGACCCGGGGGGATGCCACATGCAGGAAAGATCAGCGGAACAGGGCACGGAGGCCGTGCCGATGTCCGGACCTCTCATCGCCGGCGAAGTCTCGCTGCCGGAGGTCATGGCCCGGCTCCAGCAGGACCGCCCGGTCTTCCACTCCGAGCGGGACCTGCAACACAGCTTCGCGCGCGTGCTGTGGGAGATGGCCCCCAAGATCCAGTCCAGGCTGGAGGTCCGCCAGAACGCCCCGGACGCCAGCGGCGCCGAGTACCTCGACCTGCTCTGCATCGGACCGTCAGCCCGCACGGCCATCGAGTTCAAGTACTTTACGACGCAGTGGACCGGAACGGCCGGGCACCCCCCGGAGGAGTACGCGCTGAAGTCCCACGCCGCCACCGACCTGGCGCGCTTGGGCTTCGTCACCGACATCACCCGCCTGGAGCGCTTCGGCGACCGCCCCGACCAGAACGGCCTGGCCCTCCTCATCACCAATGCAGTTGGCCTGTGGATGCCCCCGAAGCAGGGCGGTACCCGGGATCACGAGTTCCGCCTCCACGAAGGCCGCACCCTCACAGGCCAACTCCACTGGGGCGGTGGTGACTACGAGCCGAACACGCGAACCCTCCGCGGCACCTACCCCCTCAACTGGCAGCCGTACTCGCTGCAGGGCGGCCCCCGGGGCGAGTTCCGCTACCTCGCCGTCTCCGTCGCCCCAGAGCTCACACCACCTCTCACGACCCAGCCATAAGCGCGCGAGAGCTGTCCCGTGAGCTTCTTCGATTGAAGTTCCCCCGTTGATCTGGACAGCTTGATACTGGGACGGTTGAGTCCCGGAGGAAGCAGTCCAGGTTGAGTGGCAAGAGCAACATGAGCAAGCGGTACACGGCCGAGTTCAAGCGCGACGCGATCGCGCTCGTTTGTTCGTCGCCGCATCGGAACGTCACCGAGATTGCCCGGGAACTGGGGGTCAGCCCCGAAGGACTTCGCGGTTGGGTCAAGCAGGCCAAGATCGATCAGGGCGAGGGGTCAGCGGGCACGCTGACCAGCGATGAGCGCGACGAGCTTCGGCGCCTGCGCCGCGAGCTGGCCGAGGTCAAGAAGGCGAACGAGATCTTGGTAAAAGCCGCGGCCTTCTTCGCGAAGGAGATCGTGAAGTAGGCGCCCTGTGCCTGTTCATCGATGCGGAGAAGGCCACCGAGGGCAACCCCGATGGCTACAGCGTCGCGCGGCTGTGCCGCGTGCTGGGCATCAACCGCTCCACCTACTACGCGTGGCTCGCGTCGCGGCCCGATGTCGCCGAACGGCAGGACGCCGAGGACGAGTTGGCCGGGCAGATCCGCGCCGTACATGTGAAGTCCCGGGGCGCCTACGGGGCCCCGCGCGTGCATGCCGAGCTGCGCCGCAAGGGCTACGCGATCAACCGGAAGAAGGTCGAGCGGATCATGCGGGAACGCGACATCCGCGGTATCACCCGCCGCAGGCGCCGTCATCTCACGAAGCAGGACACCAACGCCGCACCGGCCCCGGACCTGGTGGGCCGTGACTTCACCGCGAAGCGGCCCGGAACGAAGCTCGTCGGGGACATCACGTATCTGCCGACGATCGAGGGCTGGTGGTATCTCGCGACCGTCCTCGACCTGGCGACGCGCGAGGTGATCGGGTACGCGATGGCCGAGCACCACCGCGCCGAGCTCGTCACCGACGCCCTGCGGATGGCCGCCGGCCGCGGAGACCTGCAGCCCGGCTGCATCATGCACACCGATCGCGGAAGCGAGTACACCAGTAGCGAATTCCGCCGGCAGCTACGGGAGTTGAACCTGAGGCAGAGCATGGGACGAACCGGAATATGCTATGATAACGCCGCAGCCGAGAGCTTCTTCGGCCTGCTGAAAGCGGAGATCGGCACCTCCGTCTGGGAAAGCCGCGAGGCGGCCCGCGCCGACGTCTTCCGCTTCATCGAGGTCGAGTACAACCGCACCAGGCTCCGCAAGCACCCCGAATTCGGGTATCTCACCCCACTCGAAACCCGAGCCAGGCTGCAGCAAGACTTCACCCCCGCAGCGTAAGCACCCGCTGTCCAAGATCAGGGAGGAACTTCAATCCCGGCAAGACTCTCCTGGACCTCGCGCTGGCGGTCGCCCTCGACGGGGACCGCCTTGCGGACGTCGCCATGCTGCGGTCCGAGCCAGCCGTCTTCGGACCCTTCGCCGCCGACACGACCGTCTCGCGTGTGATCGGTACCGCGCCGCCTCCGACGAGAAGGCGCTGCAGGCCCTTCACCTGGCCCGGGCCGAAGTCCGCCACCGGATCTGGTCGTTGGCTGGCAACAACGTCCCCGACCAGGGCGGTGAAGTGACAGTCGTTCTGGACGGCGTCCTGGTCCTCGCGCACTCCGACAAGCAGGTCGCGACGGCGACCTGGAAGAAACTTACGGCCACCGCCCGCTGATGGGCTTCGTCTGCCGCGCGTCACCACCAACCATGCATGAGCTCATCAGACGAGAGTGACGTCGCCTTCAACGTAGCCTGGAGGTGTGACCTCACATCCTGAACATGCCACGACCCGGTTGCGAGTCTCTGTCGTTGCCCGATCTAGCCAGGTCGAGCTGCAGGACCAAGCGGCAACGGTGGCCCCTGGACCGATCGTCCTGAGCGTGACAGGCCACGCCAGCCGCAGGATCCGGGTCGACGGCGTCGACCGTCGGCTCTCGGCGGGCACCACGGGCGTCCTCGCGCTCGACTACACCAGGTCGACGGGCTTCCACCGAGTCGAGATCGACGGCCAGGCGTTCTGGTTCGCCACCGAGGACCACAAGCTGGGACTCGAAGGCATCACGCGGATGTTGAGCCACCTCGAACACCTGGGCACCGGCTGGACTGGGCAGGCCCTGTTCTCGGACGGCAGCGGCTATCTGGACCCGCACGTCGTCTACGGCTGGTTCGACGCGAACGCGGACGATGCCTTGGACGCCATCGAAGGTGTCCTTGCTGCCCCGAGGACCGATGACGTCTCAATCCACGTGCTGAGCCGCCGCGGCGGGAGCTCCGTTTTGACGGTCCCCACGATGCGATTCCTAAGGTCCGATCCCCAGCGGAACGTGGTCGAGCAGGAAGGCGGACTGCTGAAGGTCGCAGGGCGCGCCTACAACCCTGCGCGAGTGGTCGCCCGCCGCCGTCAGCGCACAGTGGACACGGTAGCCAACCGCCGCGCGGTGCATCTGCTGGGTCTCCTCCACCATCTGCTGTCCGAGCTGATGGGCGCGCGGCTCCCTGCCGTGATAATGGCCCGGTGCCGACTGTGGCGCGAGCGCCTCGGGCGCCTCTCCACCCATCCGCTCGCGGTCAAGCTCCGGCTAAGGCCCAGTGCGCTCGCGCTCCCGCGCGAGGGGCCCGAGTTCATTGACCGCAGCTACATCAAGGTCTTCGACCTCACACGGACGGCCAGCGGGTTCGGATGGGCCGCCAGCGCGGACCCGGCTCGCCGATACAGCTACATCCAGAGTGCCGACCGAATCTACCAGGCTTACGCGGCGCACCGGGTCGCGTCGGCGCTGGGACTCGCTCAGACGTCTGGGGCGCTGGGGACCGTCCCGCTCGCGTTCACGGGGCCCGAGTTCGACCTCTACTACGACGCGGTTCCCCCGGCCGATGTCGTCGCCTCGTGGAGGGCTCGGACCCCAGTGCCCGACGCGTCGAGGCCCGATCTGCTGCTCCACGAGCGGGCAACGGGGAAAGTCGCCGTGATCGACGCCAAATACAGGGTCGGCAGCGACGGCCACGCCTCAGAAGACAGCCGGAAGGAGGTTGCCGCCTACCAAAGTCTCTATGGGCTCTCCTCAGTCGCGATCCTCTACCCGGGTGCGGGGAGCGACGCGAGGGTGATCTCCGACCACGGCGAGAGTGTGGTCGAGATTCCGGTCGTTGGTCCGGACGATGGCCTTGACCAGGTGATGGGCCTCGTCCTGGACCGCTTGCAGTCGCCCCCGTACCTCTAGGGACGGCTCAGAGAAGCGGCAGAAGCTCGTCTGAGGGACCCGACATCATCTGGTCAATCAGGCGGCCGATCTCCTCCGCATTAGGCAGGGTCGCCGATGCCTCGAGGAGCGGCTGCGCGTCGGAGTGGGTACCCCGGAGCTGGTGCACAATCTTGTCCGCGACAGCGTTACCCAAGGCTGTGAGTTCGGCATGCGCGTCCCGCTCGGACATCACAAGCGCCATCACGACGTCGCGGAGAATCCCAAGTGTGAACCAAGACCGCCCGCTTGTCGTCTCGAGGACGGCGTTGGACGCAGCTACGAGGGCCTGCTGGGCTTCGGGGCTGAAGTCCCCGAAATCGGACACCGAGCGGAGGGCAGTGAGCCGGAGGGAGTCGAACTGCGATGCGTGGCCGGCGCTCTTCCGGCCCTCGACGCGCTCGCGCTCGTTGGCGATCAGGGTCTGGACGGCACCGGCCACGGCGGTGTTGGGTTCGTCCTCATATCGGTCGCCTAGGACGTTCGGCATCGTGATGATGGTCGATCTCCGCTTGGTCGGCGAGCTGACGCGAGTACGGGTTTCGGGCTCGTCTCGGAAGGAGTTGCAGGTCGCGATGACGAACGTGTCGATAGGCAGGCTGGCGACTTCGCCGTCCGGCAGTCGGACAATCCTCTCGCGCTCCTGGGTGGCGACGAGCACCGCGGACAAGTAGGTCTCCACCGAGGCCAGGTTGAACTCCTCAAAGATGACGACTCGGGCTTCGAGTGGTGCATCATCGAGCAGAATCTCGCGGGCAAAGTCCTGGAGGTGGACCGTCCCGTCGAGACGCTCATACCCGATCAGCTCAGCCTCGTCGAAGTCCGCCCGCACGGGGATCATCAGGGGTGTGTCCAGGTCGAACTCCTGCTCCATCGCGCTGCCCAGTAGAGTAGCGAACAGGGTCTTGCCGGTGCCGGGCTGGCCAACCAGCACGACCAAGTCCCCGCGGAGCCATGCCGTCACGACGCGGCCTACGAGCCCCGGCGGGAGTTGGAACCCCTTCGCGTGTATGCGGCTTTCGAGCGTGCCGATGACCGTCGACAGGTCGTCGGTGACGGTCGGAGCCGGCGGTAGGACCCCGAGTTGCTGGTAGGTCTCGTCGGACACGGGATCGGCTGCGAACGCGAAGGATCGATACTCGGTCGGGACATCGTCCGTGAAGATCGTCCCCATTAGGTCGCCGCAGTCTGGCCTGAACTCGTGCTTGAACCAGGCGCCGAGCTTGTCGATGTCGTCGGAGGCGGGTCCGAGGTTGGCGGCGGCGAGGACGGCGGGGGCGATCGTCGAGGTGTCGACGTCGCGGCCAATCCAGAGCGCCAGGTCGATCAGCCGAACGGGCTTCTTCGTCTCGGCCAGCAGCTCTGCGCCAGCGCTGGGTGTGAGGCCCCAGACGTCCCCCGACAGCCCAGTCTGGGCAGGCTTGCGCTGGATCAGCACCTCGCCGCGGCCCGCGCGCTGGCCGCGCTGCCGCTGGAGCCCGCCGCCCGTGAACTTCCGCGTCTGCCAGGGAGTGTCGTCGCTCCAGATCGCGCGGTACGGGCGGTGCGGGTCGGGAGCCCCGGGCAGCTCGAAGAAGTCCTTGAGGTATTGCTCCTCAACACCGCCCCCGTACGGGACCTGGCCAGTCGTGGGGTCGATGTTCTTGCGCTTCGCCTCGCGGAGAAGTGCCGGGAGCGTCACGACGGTGAGGGCGTGGGCCCCCTTGATGGCGTTGACGGCCGTGAGGAGGAGGTGAGCAGGCACGTACGGCATGGAGTCACCGTACTTGGAGAGCCTTCTTCGCGCGGACGGATCAGCCGCTCGGCTTGCCGAGTTTTTCCATGTTCTCCGCGATGAGCGCGCAGAAGCTTGGGTTGAGCTCGATTCCCACTGACGACCGCTCCATCTCGTCGGCGACGTACATGGTGGTACCACCGCCCACGAACGGATCGAGGACGGTGCCGCCGTCCGGGCACCCGGCCGCGATGCAGCGCTCCACCAGTGCGCGCGGGTAAGGGGCGAAGTGCGTGCCGCGGGCGAGCGACCTGCGGTCCGGCTCGATGAACCACACGTCCTCCTCCCCATTGAGGCCCTCACGGTCGAAGAAGTAGCGAGGGGACTTGGAGAACAGGAAGATGTGCTCGTACTTGCGCCAGGGACGATCCTTGCTCGTCGGCTCGGGGATCGCGGACTTCCGCACCCAGATGATGGTGCTCCGCAGCGTCCAACCGTCCGCCTGCATCGCCAGCGCAACGCGCCAGGGGATCCCAATCAACGACTTGCGAGGAAGCCCGAGCCCGGGGCCGTCCACCGCGCGGAGGCCAGGCAGACGACGGCTGCGATGCTTATCGTCCTTGCCGTGGGGGCGGCCCTTCGCGCTGTAGTAGGTGTCGCCAAGGTTGAGGAAGACGACGCCATCGTCGGTGAGCGCCGGCTTGATCGCTGCGAACGTCTCGCGGAGGTTGTCGACGTAGCCATCGATGGTGGGCTCAAGCCCAAACTGGCCGTCGACCTCGTAGTCACGCTGCCAGTAGTAAGGAGGGCTAGTGACTACGCAGTTGATCGAAGCGGGTGCGAGGGTGCTGGCAACCTCCTTGCTATCGCCTCTTAGGACCGTCCACGATGTACCGCTCTCGCGCTTGCCCGAGGCGTAGAGCGGGTCGTCTTGGTCGAAGTCTTCGTCATGCACAGCAGACACGATCGCACTAGGTACTGACATTCCATAAGTGTAAGATATCTCCGACGGTAGATCGAGTCGGGGTGCCAGCGTGTCGCGCCACCCGACTCGATGTCCCGAGACTCGGCCCGGAGATCGTAGGCTCAGAGCGTGCCGAATACAGCCGAGAGCAGCCTGAGGGCCCTCGCCGTGAACCTCGTAGGCCCCGCGGAGATTGGAGAGCTGCTCGGGGTCGACGCGAACACGATCAACGTCTGGAAGGCGAGGCATCAGCAGTTCCCATCGCCGGTGCGGCGCCTGCGCTCTGGTGACATCTGGGACAAGCGCGAAGTGATCGCCTGGGCGACGGCAACAGGTCGCTACCTGGCCGGGGGGGAAACCAACCCCGCTTCCGTCGAGAGCTGACATGTCGCTTTCATCCCGATCCTTCGCTTCACCCGTCGCATTGGTGCTCCCTCGCACCCCCCGCATCGGACTCGCACACACCACGAGAGTGCGAAACGGCAAAAATGGGCGAGTTCAGTCATCGGGCCAGCCTCAAGCGGACGATGCTCGTTCCGCCTCATCAAGGAGAACGTACCGTTCGGTAGTTGAAGGCGACATCGGATGGGGGCGACGCACTGTTCGACCTGTGAGAGAAGGACCTGCGGTTTCGCAAACCCCGCAGGTCAGCCGTCAGGCTCCGTCTCGTTCGGGACGAAGAGGCCGCGGGAGGCGCGCCTTCGCGTCCTCGGCCCGGTCGAGGACGCGGCCCGAAGACATCCAGTGGAGAGCTGCCGACGGGCCGCTGAGCGGGGACACCTCGGCCAACCCCCGTCGCACGAGCAGGAAGCGAGATGTTTTCGGTCGAAGCGCCTGCCCGTGTCAGTGGTGGTGCGTAGCCTCGTCCGCATGGAGGAACCGTCACAAGAGGCCCCTCCGGTACGAGCCGAACCTGACGGGGCGTGGCAGCGGTTGACGGCGTACGCCTATCTGAGCGCGCCCGAGCGGCTGGAGTACATGGCGATCATGCGGGTCTTCTGCGGGACCCTGCTGGCCGACCTGGCCGTAGCGGACGTACGGGAGAGGCTCGCCGCCGCCGACGGGCCAGGGGCGGCGCTGGACGCCGAAACGCTCGCCACACGGCTGGATCAGCTGGTCAAGTGGGGCAACCTCCTTCCGAGTACGCATACGGTCAAGGCGTCCAGCATCACCGAGTACCAGCGGGCGCGGTCCCGCTACCAACTCTCGAAGCTGGGCGAGCGCATCCAGCGGGACGCCGACGAGGTTCTCGCGGGTGCGGACGCGGCGCGTGAGGTCAGCAGCGAACTGCTGGCGCTCGTCGAACGCGGGCTGCGGGATCTCGTCGAGTCGGTGGTCCGGCCGGGCGGCGCTGAGCCGCAGGACGCGCTGGAACGCGTCAGCACCCTTTTCGTACAGTTCGCGGAGTTCGCCGACTCCGTAAGGGACTTCTACGCCTACCTGGGCCAGGTGCTGGCCCGGTACGACCTGGACACCGCCGAATACCAGGGCTTCAAGGAGCTGCTGCTCGATTACGTCGAGGCCATCACCGAGGACGTGTCCTTCCGTGCGCCACGGATCGCGGCGGCGCTGGACCGGCTGTGGCCGCACCTCCCCGGCCTGCTGAAGCAGCTCGACACCCACAGCCAGGGGCTCTCGGGCGTCCCGGCCGGCGCGGGCGGGGAGTCCGCGACCCGAGTCCAGCGCAGCCGCGGCCGTGAGATGGCCGACTGGGTGGGGCTGCGGGGCTGGTTCACCGACCTGGAGGGGCGAGGGAGCCAGGTCGATCAGCTCCGCGACGCCACGTTGCGTGCGCTGCAGTCGTTGCTTGCGAATGCCAAGCGGATGCTGCGCTCCGCCTCGGGCGAGATGTCGCGGCGGAAGGACCTGTTGCGGCTGGCCCGCTGGTTCGACGAGGCTGCTCCGGAGGAGGCGCACGACATCGCGGTCGCCGCCTTCGGTCTGTACGGTGCCCGGCACCTCGGGATCCCGCCGACGGCCGGCGAGGGGGTGCCCGCGTACACGAGCTGGTGGACCGGCCCGGTCGTCGAGGTGCTGGTGGCCCTCCGGGAGCGGGGGTCGCGCGCGCAGCGGGGAAGGGCGTCGGCGGTGGAGGACCACTCGGCCGGGAACTGCTGTCGGACGCCGAGAAGGCCGGACTGCCCGCCGCCCACCTCGGTGAGGCCGTCTCACCGCGGCAGACCGAGCTCGACGGACCGCGCGCCGTCGAGGTGCCGGACCCCGACGGCGGGCACCACACCGTGCGCCACGCACGTGTCGCCGCCATCGACACCGTCGCGACGGCGGCTGCACTGGACGCATGGCATCGGCAGCTGGAAGCGGGCAGGAGCGTCGCCGCCCACCGCTCGCCGCGGTCGCCGAGGTCCAGCGGCTCTTCGCCGAGGCCCGCAAGGCACGCACCGAAGCAGCCGGCGCGGACGCGGAGCGGGAGCGCCACGAGCAGGACCTCCAGGAGACCGCTGCACGGCAGGAGGCGGCCCGCACGCGCGTGGTGGCGGAGAGCAGCTCGTACCGGGAGGAGGTCGCGGGGTGGGCGGAGCGGCTGGGCACCGCGCTCGGACCCGACTGCCCCGACCTGGGCGAGATCCTGGCCCTGACGGCGCTCGACCCGGATCCCGACGCCGCATTCGCGGATCGGACCTTGCCGGCGGAGATCGACGCCCAGGCCGCCGAGGCCGCCCACACAACCCTCACCCCGTACGCCGGCCGGCTTTCCGGTGAGCGCGACCGCCTCGCCGTCGAGGCTCGGCAATCGCGCGCCACGCTCCACGACCTGGCCGAGCAGCGGCGCCAATGGGAACGGCTGCCCGACCCCACTCCCCCGCCCCCGCCGCATCGCCGGGCCGCCCGGCAGGAGGGGACGGGTGCGCCCTTCTACCGGCTGGTCGACTTCGCAGACGCGCTCTCCGATACGCAGCAGGCCCACCTCGAAGCCGCGCTCCAGGCGAGCGGGCTGCTGGACGCGTGGGTCACCGCGGACGGGGCCGTTCTCGACGCCCGCACGCTGGACACCCTCCTCGACCCCCACGCTGCGGCGGTCGAGGGCCCGAGCCTCGCGACAGTCCTGCGCCCGGTGGATGCGAGCGGCACCGGCGTCGCCGTCGAGCGGATCGCGCGCGTGTTGTCGTCGGTCTCCCTGGCACCTGACGATGAGTCGCGTGCCGGAAGCGCCGTGCATTGGGACGGCAGTTGGCGTCTGGGCGTGCTCAGCGGACGCAGCGAAAAGCCCGCCGCCGAGTTCGTGGGGGCGGCTGTGCGTGCCGAAACGCGGCGGCGGCAGCTCGCCGAGCTGGACGCCCGGATTGCCGAGGTGAGCGGCCGACTTTCCGGCGTCCAGGAACAACTGGCGGGTGTCGACCGCCGCCGCACGGCCCTCGACGACGCCCTGCGGCGCTTCCCGCTCTCGCGGCGGCTTTACGACGCGTGGGCGGAGGCAGCCACAAAGGACGCCGCGGCGCGGGAGTTGACCGGCAAAGTGTCGGCAGCAGCCCGCAAGGCGGACGACGCGCGCACCGCCGCGGCGAGAGCCCGTACGGTGGCCGAGGCCGCGGCCACCGCGAACGACCTGCCGACCGACACCGAGGCCCTGGCCCGTACCGCCGCCGCTCTCACCGTGGTGCTCAGCGCGCTCGGGCGGCTGGCCATGACCGTCCACCGTGCGTCCGCGTCGCTCGGCGAGGGGCAGACCGCCCGGGCGACCTACAGCAGCGCGCGTCAGGACCGCCTCGGCGCCGAGGCGGACTACCGGTCCCGGATGGACGAACTGCGTCCCGCCCGTGCCCGCCTGGCGACCCTGCAGGAGACGGTCGGCTCGTCCGAGGGCGAGATCCTGGTCCGCGAGGAAGCCGCCACGTCGCGGATCAAGGCGGCTTCCCGGGCCCTGCCCGCCGCACAGGACGCCGCGGAGCGCGCGCGGGATGTGCGGGTGCGGGCGGAGGAGAACGAGAAGCGGCTCCGGGACGACCTGGCGCGCCAGGAGTCGGCAGTTGTCGCTGCGGGGAGCGCGTTGCGCGGAGCGCTCGGGCGCACAGAGGTGACGAGGGGGGCCGGACTGGAGGCCACCGCGCTCCCACTCGGAGAAACCGACCTGCCCGAAACGGACGTACGGGCCAGGGTCCGGCTGCTGAGGCAACTCGCGGAGGCCGTGAGCGCGGGGCTGGCGCGGCCCACCCGGGACGTGTCGGACAGCATCCTCATGAACCGCTACACCACCCTGCGCGACGCGCTGGCCGGCGGCTTCGACGCGCAACTGCTCGAAAAGGACGGCATCAAGGTCTGCCGGCTCCTCGACGACCACGGCTCGCACGACGTCGCCGTCGTCGGGCTGCGGATCGGCGAGCAGGCAGCCGAGGCCCGCGGCCGGCTGACCGAGCGCGAAAGCGAGGTGTTCCGGCGTTTCCTCACCGGCGAACTCGGCGACCACCTGTCCGCGCAGGTCATCGCGGCCGCCGGTCTCGTCGCCGCCCTCAACGACACGCTCAGGACGGTCCGGACGTCGCACGGTCTCGGGGTCGAGCTGCAGTGGAAGCTGCACGAGGACGTGGACGCCGATGTGCGCGCCGCCGTGGAGCTGCTGCGCAGCCCCTCGGGCCTGCGCACCCGCGAGCAGACGGAACAGCTGCGGGAGGTGCTGCAACGCCGGATCGAGGAGGCCCGCAGGGCCGACCCGGCAGCCGGCTACGCCGCACATCTGCGGACCGCGCTCGACTACCGGGGCTGGTTCCGCTTCCACGCCTTCGTCGTCGAGGACGCCCGCCCGGGCCGCAGGCGCCCGCTGACCGGCCGTACCGGCCTGAGCCAGGGAGAGCAGCGGGTGCTCTCCTACCTCGTCCTGTTCGCCGCGGCCGCCTCGCACTTCACCACGCTCGGCGAATCCGCCCCGCACTCGCCGCGGCTGATCCTGCTCGACGACGCCTTCGCCAAGGTGGACGAGCCGACCCACGCACGGCTGGGACGCATCCTCGTCGACCTCGACCTGGACTTCGTCCTGACCAGCGAACGCCTCATGGGCAACTGGGCGGACGTCCCCTTCCTGCACATCTACGAGTGCCTGCGCGACCCCCACGTCCGCGGTGTGGCCACGCTCCACTACACGTGGAACGGGCGGAACCGGCGGCTGGTGTCGGTATGAACACGATGCCCGCCGAGACGCGTGCCTGGCTCACCGGGCCAGGTCTCCAGCGGCTGTGGACAGCCCTGCGCGCCCGCCTGGAGCGCAACGGCCTTCAGGCGACCGGCACGCTCAGGCTGACCGGTCTCGACGCCCCCGAGCGGACGGCCCTGTCGCAGCTCCTGGGCAGGACCCTCACCGGCGCGGAGGCCACCGTACGGCTCTCCGAACTCGACACCCGCCTTCGCGCTTCAGCCGCCGGAGCCGGTCTGGTGACCGTCGTCCAGGCCCTCGGACCGCCCCTGACCGACCGGCGGGCGGCGCGCGCGGACGCCGACGCACGCCGCGATCAGGTCTGGTCCGCCCTGTCCGACGCGCTGAGCGCTTCGCCGCTGGCCGGCGAGGCGTGGGCGCACCAATGGTGCGACGGGCTCCGGCGGGCGGGCATACCGCGCGGAGTGAGTCCCGACACCGCGATCCGCACCCTCCACCAGGCTCTCCACGTCCTCGTCCTGCTTCTCGGCCCGGGGAGAGGAGCCGTACGCGGCAGGGGCGAGGTCGCGACCGAGGCGACGGGGTCGGCGCACGGACTGGACGACGGCACCTGGCTCTCGCGGCTCGTCCAGCGTGGTGTGGCGCTCGCCCACGGCACCGACGTCCCGGCGGACGCCGCGGGCCGGCGAGCCCGCTGGCGGCTGGCCGGCGTCACACCGGACGAGATCTCCAGCACCGTCCTCGTCTACGGTCTGCGCCCCGAAGGCACCGGCTGGCGCGAGCGCGCCCTGCGCGAGCGGGCGGACCACCACACCGAGACGCACCTGACGCTGCGCGACCTGCACGCCCTGGAGCCGGCCATGCCGCCCGGCACACTCATCCGCGTCTGCGAGAACCCCCGAGTGCTGGAAGCAGCCGCGGACGCGGCGTGCACGCAGCCTCTCGTCTGCACGTCGGGAAGCGCCTCCACGGCGGTCACCACGCTGCTCGACGCCCTCACCGCCACAGGTTGCCGCTTCGCCTACCACGGCGACTTCGACTGGCCCGGCATCGCCCTCGCCAACCGCGTCATCCGCCGTTACCGCGCGGCCCCGTGGCGCTTCCAGGCCGAGGACTACGAGCGGCTCGCCGCCCGCGCCCAGGCCATGGGTACCCCGCAGCTCCCGCTCTCGGACCTGCCCGTCGACGCGCACTGGGATTCCTCCCTCGGACCCACCATGGAGGCACTGGGCATCGCCCTCCACGAAGAGGCCACCCTCGACCTGCTGGTGGAAGACCTGTGCTGAAGACCTGGCCCCGATCCGCACGGAGCTTCGATGCCGGATGTCCGATACCGACGAGGAGGCCCGCACGCACAACTTCTTGGGTGCTGCAGCAACGGATCCAGTACCGACGACGAGCCATGATGAAGAATGAGCACCGTGAGCACCCAAGACCTGGCCCAATCCCTGGGTACCCGCGAGACACCGTGGCTCGAGTTCAAGAGCACGGCGAAACGCGCCGGCAAACGCGGTGACGCGATCGGCAACGCGGTGTGCGCCATGGCCAACGACCTCGCGGGACATGGGGGCGGCGACATCCTCGTCGGTGTCGACGACAAGGGCGAGCCTGTCGAAGGTGTCGACATCAGTGACCAGGCGCTCCTCGCGCTGACCGACCTCCGGGACGACGGCCGGATCCTCGACCGTCCCTCGTTCACCGTTCAGGCGGCCGTCTACCAGGGCAAGCCCGTGGTGCACATCCGAGTGGAGGCGTCGGGAACGCCGCCTGTTCGATTCGAGGGCGTGGTCTGGGTGCGTCCGGGCCCCACAACGCGACGGGCGACGCGTGACGACGAACGGGTGCTGACCGAACGCAGACGAGCGGCGGACGGCCCCTACGACACCCGGCTGGTGCCTGCGAGCTCCCTCGATGATCTGGACCTGGAGGTCTTCCGCAGTACCTACCTCCCATCCGTGGTCGACCCGGACGTCATCGAGGAGAACGGGCGGCCGCTGCCCCAGCAGTTGGCCTCGCTCCACCTGACCCGTTCGGTGGATCGTCCGGTTCCGACCGTTCTCGGGCTCCTGGTCGCGGGTTTCGACCCCAGCGCCTTCATCCCAGGAGCGTACGTGCAATTTGTCCGCTACCAGGGCGTCGACCTGGACGCACCGATCGCCGACGACCAGGAACTGCGGCAGAACATCATCGATACCGCCGCACGGCTGGAGCCCGTCCTGCGCGGGCATCTCCGGACCCGGCTGGTGGAGAAGGGGTTCCGGGAGGAACAACATCCCGAGTATCCGTTCGAGGCACTGCGGGAGGTCTGCATGAACGCGCTCATGCACCGCAACTACGAGACCTCCTACGCGCCGGCCCGCATCGCATGGTTCGACGACAGGATCGAGGTCACCAACCCGGGCGGGCCCTACGGGCAGGTGCGAAGCGACAATTTCGACCGGGTCAACGACTACCGGAACCCGTCTCTGGCCGCCGCCATGAAGTCACTTGGCTACGTCAACCGGTTCGGCCGGGGCATCGGCCGGGTCCGGGCCGCGCTGGAACGCAACGGAAACCCACCACCTGAGTTCCAGGTCGACGAATCCTCGTGGTCCGTCACCCTGCGGGCGGCGACATGACATCCATCGCGCTCTTCAACAACAAGGGCGGCGTCGGGAAGACCACCCTGGCGTACCACCTTGCTCACATGTTCCAGCGGCTCGGCCTTCGCGTGCTTGCGGTGGACCTCGACCCCCAGTCGAATCTCACGGCCATGTGTCTCGACGAAACCGAACTCGAGGAACTCTGGGAGGACTCCTCCGAACTCATCGAGCAGGGGGTAAAACACCGCGCGCTGCCGGCCACCGGACGAGTAGGACCGGGCCAGACCATCGCTGATGCCGTCCGCCCGATCCTGGAGGGCACCGGAGACATCCGGCCCGTCCACCCCGCCGCCGTGGCACCGGGGCTCTGGCTGCTCCCGGGCAGCCTCGAACTCAGCCGCTTCGAGGACAAACTCTCCAACGAGTGGTTCAAGACCTACGCCGGCGACCTCGCAGCCATCCGGACGACGACCGCCTTTCACCGCATCATCCAAAGCGCTGCCGGAGAGGTGGACGCAGACATCGTCCTCATCGACATCGGACCCAACCTGGGGGCGATCAACCGTGCGTCGCTGCTCGCCGCGGACGCGGTGCTCATGCCGCTGGCCGCCGACCTCTTCTCGCTCAAGGGTCTGCGCAACCTCGGCCCGACCCTGCGGAACTGGCGGCGGGACTGGCAGCAGCTCATCCTGCCTCGCGTCCCGGATGACATCTCCGCGCCCAACGCCGTGATGCGGCCCCTCGGCTACGTGATCATGCAGCCCGAGATGCGCCTCGACCGCCCCGTCAAGGCCTACGCCCGATGGCTGGAACGCATCCCCTGGGTCTTCGGTACGGCTGTACTGGGCCAGGAGACGGCCTCGTCCAGCGACCGCACGTACGAGATCGCGACGTTGCGGAACTACCGGAGCCTCATGCCACTGGCCCACGACGCCCGCAAGCCCATGTTCGACCTCAGGCCGGCGGACGGAGCCTTGGGAAGTACGCAGAAATACGTCCAGACCTGCTTCCGGGAGTTCCGTTTCCTGGCCGAGGCCGTCCTCGCACGCGTGGACGGCCTCGAGACGCCGGAGAGCTGAGCGACCGAAGTCCAACGGGCCCCCAACCGCCCAGGTCAGAACCCGGATCTCGGGGAGAAAATTGGGAGAAGATCACGGAAAACCCGCCTCCCCACACCCGCTTGGACCGACCCCATCCACTCCCTGACCTGCGGTCGCTGAGGGCCGGTT
>Ga0164242_10004369_pt1 | contig 15896 bp, 12 predicted proteins | sample OricomgcompostMG_FD_108783 | JGI IMG/M metagenome (GOLD analysis project Ga0164242, IMG submission 108783) | Miracle-Growth compost microbial communities from Emeryville, California, USA - Original compost - Miracle growth compost (MG) ... | reverse complement strand
CGATGAGTTCAGGGTTTTGTATTACGTCCGTTTGTTGGTGCTTGCCCCATTTCTGAGCGACGCGGCCCTGATCGATTTCACTGCGCAGGAGTAACAAAACCGCGTGCAGCAGATGCTGAGCAATATCGATGCGCCGCTCTCCCTGCATTTCATTGCAAAATTCGAGAAACAGTTGCGCCAAAAAAGAATGCGCTATCCAACCACCACCTAGATCATCCTGCGATCGATGCATTGCGCCTTCGGAACGGCAAACCCAGCAACGCAGGCCTTCCGTTTTGACAATCCCGGTGGTAATCCACAAAATGTCGCAATGCCGGTTGGTAACATCTCCCTCTATATGCGACCTGCTGCCATCCTGTTTAGGAAGGCCGGGCGGAAACACAATCCAATCTCCGGCCTGCAAGTGCAACACATAATCAGCAATATTCAAATCGGCCTGCCCGCCGAGGACGCAACCCAAACTGGGCACAGTCACTTCTTCCAGACCATCATTTGTCCAGCGCGCCACGAATATATGTGGCTGGTTATAATGCCGCCGGCCTCGAATGGTCTGGCGCGGCCCTTTGCGCTTTTTCGGAGAGGTCCGCACATGATCCGGTAACTTCTGCCTTTTCAATTCCGCCACTGTAGGCGTTGCCAACATAATTCGCGAAGCGCCATCTCGCGTCAACCAATACTCGATCTGTTGTAAAGCGATGGATAGAGGCGAATTTTCTTTTTTTGATACAGGCATTATTGAGAATTCCCTGAGTTCAAGTTTAACGCAGGAGAAACCAAATAAATCCCTTATTTAAACTAAAATTGCTACCTATGAACGTCATTCTCCGAAAGCGGGAATCCAATTTTTACGAAAGCCTGTAGCAGACTCCTTTAAAAGTACTTTTCCTTTGCTGCGCCTCGTGGATTCCTGCCTTCGCGGAATGAGAATAATGTTCATTGCTCATTGGACTTTATTTTGATGCAATTTCCGGTATTTGCTGGGGCTCATTTTTAGGTGCCGTTTGAAGTGTTCCGAAAAATGGTGGGAATCAAAATAGCCTAAATCGAAGGCGATTTCCTTACAGGTTTTGTGGGCATTATTTACCAGATAGTTGCAGGCTTTTTTAAGCCGCGCTTCATCGCGGTATCGCATCGGGCCCATGCCGGCGCGTTTGGCAAAGTTGGCGCGGAAGGCGTGGTAGCTCATGCCCAGTTCAGTGGCGATGGATTCGAGATCTGCCTTGTGATGCAGATTCCCGGTCAGCATTTTACAGGCGATGGCAAACCAGTCGCTTTGGGGCTTGTCTGTTTTCACTGGTTCGGCCTTATCTAACAATTCCAATAACAAGTCCAGGAACGTTGCGGCGCGCCGCATGGTTTGCAGCGTGGTGCGTGGTAACGGCGCCTGCACTATTTCCTGCAAGCGCTCTACCCACGGTTGCAGCGGGTCAATGCGCCATACGGGTTGTGCGGGATTGAGGATGCCTTGATGGCGGATGAGTTCAAAGAGTCCTCCGGAAAAACTGGCGAAGAGCTCTCCCCAGCGCGCTCCATCCGCCGGAGAATAGGAGGCTTTTAATTCCGGAAAAGTCAGGAAGAATGTGTTCGACGATAATTCGCAGGTGAATCCGTTTTCGTTGTGGTATGAACCAATTCCATCACCGATCATCATGCTCAACACGTAATAGGGTTTGCTCCATAAATTTCGCGTGTCCCACCAATCATTGCGGTAGGTGGGGTAGCCAATTCCCCCGCTGAGCAGATCGCCTTCGGGACAGGGCGAACCGTTATTAAAGTACTTCTCATAAGGCGATCCATAGATGGAACGGATTTGCCGGTGATTCATATTGTGTAACATTATACATCAAAATATGATGCCCGAACGGGGACATATTGATGTAAAATAAGTTATGTCGCTTTACGGAGCGGCAAATTTAATATAGTGGAGGCAGAAATGCAATGCACAGCGCAAAAATCCATTGAAGTCAAAAACAAGGGATTTACTTTAATAGAACTTCTTGTTGTTATCGCCATCATATCAATTCTCGCATCGATCTTATTTCCGGTGTTCGCGCGGGCGCGGGAGAGTGCGAGAAGGGCCAGTTGTCTGAGTAATTTGAAGCAGGTTGGATTAGCGACCATGATGTATGTACAGGATTATGATGAGTTTTATCCTGCAAGCTATTCCCGAAATAATGTGACACCTCCTGAAGGACATGACTGGAGCGGTACAAGAAAGTATTGGTATTGGCAACAGCTGCTGTATCCTTACACCAAGAATATACAGGTTTTTGTCTGTCCATCCTCCAATAACCAAGACATCACAGGTGATCTCAGGCCGGAAAACTATGGTGCGAACTTTTATATCTTTGTGGAATATAACGCGACGCGCGTTTCCATGGCGTCCATCCAATCCGCATCAAGCACCTACATGATTATGGATGCAGGTAATTTTAGGATAACTAAAGCGCAATCAAATACATATAGTGGCGGCAATTACCTGCCTGGCATGGGGACATCGGGAGGAACCTGTACCGGGGCACCAACAGCCGTATTGGCCGATTGCCAAACGGGGCGACATTTTCTGGGCGTTAACATGGCTTTCGCAGACGGGCACGTGAAATGGCTTAAAAGTTCTGTAGTAGTTGCTGCGAGCAAATTAGGCGATTCAAATAGTCCCTTCAAACCAGGGGCAAATAATTCATAAGGTATGGCTGCATTTAAAAGTACTTTCGCTGCTACTGTAAAAGTACTTTTAGATGTGGTTTTGCCACGAAGGGTTTCCAGGATTATTCCCCCTTTACACTCGGATAATTCACAACAGTCACAATTTTGTGTGAATATGGAAAGTCCCCCTTTTTAAAGGGGGATTTAGGGGGATTTTTTGGAGCATAATGCTTTTCCGTAAAATTTAAAAGTGGGCAAAATTATTTTGTTCAAAATCCCCCTAACCCCCTTTAAAAAGGGGGAATTACCCCGCAGAAATTATAACGATTAATGAACTATTGCAATGTTTGTGAATTGTCCGGGTTACAAGGGGGAATTACGTCTACACACATTACAGCTTTTGCCGCAAGACAAACATCTGCCCAAAACAGAAATAACCAGTAGCTAATGAACATCATGAAAAAACAACAACCAAAAAAGTACTTTTTTGCCACCGCACTCGCCCTTTTATCGATGGCATCGTGTGCGTTGGCTCAAAGTATTCCCTCCGTCACCTCTCTGCCCGAGAATAGCCCCAATTTAGTGCAAAATGCGGGATTTGAAGAAGGGACAACTCACTGGAATATTCCCCAAAATACTGCGCAAGTGACCAGTGACGTGGCGCACAGCGGAAAGAGCAGTCTCTATTATAAAAACGATAGCGTTGAGCAATACAAGACGTTCACGCAAGAAATAAATGCTCATCCGGGAGATCACATCTTCTTCAGCGTCTGGGTAAAAACCCAGGATGTCGTAGGCGGGAAGGGCGTTGGTGTGTATATTCAAAGTGCGGACGCCGATGGAAAATATATCAACGGATCGTTTCCGGTGGGATATGGCGGAACGCGTGATTGGAACCGCATCGGCAGCGAATATATCGTGCCCACCAACGCGGCCAAAGTCAGTGTGGGGTTATATCTTCAGCGAGCGCATAAAGATAACAAGTCGCCTGTTGGCGCCGTGTGGTTCGATGATGTGAATGTGCAGGTTCAAAAGGAAGCCGTCCGTTCTTTTTTGTTGTATCCCAATTATCGCGGCACCATCAAGCAGGGCGATAATACGCCGTGGGAATATGAGGTGCAAGTCTCGCCTAATAGCAAAGGCGCTGCTACAAAAGTACTTACCCAATTAATAAGCAGCTCCGGCGAATTAGTTTTTCACCAGGAAGACGCAGTTTCTGCCGGCGATGGCGCAAAACGGATTCTATTAAATGTGCCAGAGAATCTTTGGGTGGGACAATATACGTTGTTGCAATATATCGAAGATCCGAACGGACAGTTGCGCGTTATCAGCAATTATCCGGTCAACATCATGAACGAAATGCCCAAAGTTTATATCGATGCCAAGGGATTTACTGTTGTCGATGGAAAGCGATTTTTTCCCATGGGGGTCTACCTGCGCGATGCGAGCGATAGCAGCGATGAAAACTTGAGTCGCATTGCTGACGGTGGATTTAATACGGTTCTCAGCTATGCCTATGGCACGGCCAATAATCCCGCAGCGTATTTGAAGCTGGCTCAGGCGCACCATCTGAAAGTGGTATATTCCATTAAAGATTTGTATCCGGAGCAAGCCAATCACGGCGAAGATGCATTCAATATTGCCACAAAATATATTAATTCCTTGCGCGATGAACCGGCGTTATTGGCGTGGTATGCCAGCGATGAAATGGGAGCGAGATGGTTGCCCAAACTGCGCAAAATGTATAACATCGCCAACTTATTAGATCCCAATCATCCCACATTTCAGGTGCAAAATAAAGTCGTTGACATCGAAGCGGCGTTTAATACCACCGATATTTTAGGCGCCGATCCATATCCGATCGGCAGGGAGAATGATTTAACAAAAACCTCTGATTACACGCGTTCCACCGCCGAAGCGGCGCGCGGCGCCAAAGGCGTTTGGATTGTCCCCAGATGTTTAATTGGGCGGTTTATGACAAGAAATATCCGGATCATCCACCGACCTTGGACGAGATGCGCAACCAGGCCTACCAGGCTTTGATTGGCGGCGCCAAAGGATTGATCTGGTATTCGTATTTCGATTTGCCTTATAAAAATTACGAGGAAAAATACAAAACCCGCCAGAAAGACATGGCCTTTTTTGATAGCCGTTGGAAGGATATCACGAGTATGACTCGCGAAATGGATAGGATCATTCCTACTATTCTAAACGACAAGAAAATTTCACTCGAGTTGCCCCATGCCAACGTAAAAGTCAGTGCCTGGGAGGAAGGTAATATGTTGACTCTATTAATGGCAAATCCTTATTATGAGTCCAATAGTATCACTTTTGAATTGCCCGAAGGCTGGAAAATACAAGAGGCCAATCAGGGCGAGATTAAAAGTACTTTTACTAACGGCAAAGCGACGTTTACCTTGCCGGCGATTGGAAGCGGCGTATTTTATTTGGTGAAGAAGTAATCCAGTAGTTCCGTAACGTTTAAATATACCCATATCTTTTCAGGAGTGTCATTTCGACCGGAGCAATATAATATGTACTATGAATATCATCGCGCAATTAATCCGCTCCACAATTATCCCATGGACATCGCCTAACAGCGATAAAAGCATTATTGTGGGACGCGGCAAGATGCGCAAGGGAGAGATGCCTGAGGGGGCGATATTAACAAAGCGCAAACTCATGGGCGGGCGCGAGGCATATCGAGCTCGGCGCACATATCGTGAACAGCGTCTCTATACTGCTGTTTGGCCACAGGATAACTTGCACGAAATTACTGTTCCCAAGATAGTCTGTATCGTCAGCGGCGCCGCAGATTTTTTGTTAAGTAATTATTCTCTGCATTGCAGCGTAGGAAATTTTATTTTTGTCCCGCAGGAAGTGCCGCATCAGCGTTTCGGTCCTTTTCTAAAAGAAGGTAAAGGACATTGTGAATTGATAATGGCTTATGCGTTTTACGGTGGGATTCACATTTGGTATAACCGTTGTGATAATGAAGAATATACCAATGACAAATCGAATTTTTTCATGATTCAAACTCCAATGTTGGCGCAATTGCTGAGTGGCGCTATGGAAGAGGCTATCGCCAATCAGGCGGATGCAAGCTTGATTTGCAAAAGTTATCTATCCACGTTTTATTCCATCGCCGCACGCGAATTGGATTCTGGGCGATGTATAAATTTTGGCGCTCCTGACAATGTACCTTTGCTTGCTCGATCCGCTTCTAACTTTGCCGATCAGGTGCGCGGTTATATCGAGGCCAACTTCTATAAGCCAATTAGGGCAGATGATGTGGCGCGGCATCTGTATATGTCCGATTCCTATTTTTTTCGCCAGATGCACGAACATGACCTTAACTTTACGGAACTACTCACCAAATATCGTATGGAGTTTGTCTGCCGCCTGTTGCGTGATACGGATATGACTGTAATAGCCATTAAAGATAGAGTAAGTTACAAATCATCGTCTCATTTCCAACGTGTATTTCGTATCCAGATGGGATGCACACCTTTAGAATATCGCTACAAGTCAAGGATGAAAGATCTCGATGCATAGCATAACGGATAGATATTTCCACATAAGCCGCGTTTAAAAATAAGTAGAAAATCACACTGCTTGAGAGAAAAAGGCTCTTTACATGTGAGGCAGTTAGAGGGAAAATTAATAGCACGATAGAGTAGTAGAGAGGTATTTCTTACTAAAAAATCAAATTTATTGAAGGAGGTAGTCAAATGACTACATATAACGGACAAGGAATAAAAGGACGAGCGTTTACTCTGATAGAATTATTGGTTGTAATTGCAATTATTGCAATACTCGCATCGATTTTGTTCCCCGTTTTTGCGCGGGCGCGGGAGAATGCACGAAGGGCCAGTTGTTCGAGCAATCTTAAACAAATTGCGTTGGGCGTGATAATGTATGGGCAGGATTATGATGAGCATATGCCGATTGTGGTGGGTGCAAGTGCAGATATCTCTGAGTCCAATCCTTTCGGTTGGGCGGATGCTTTGCAGCCTTATTTGAAGAGCACGCAAATTTTTCAATGTCCCAGCGATAGTGTCGGGCCGCCGAGTGGCAGTTACGCAACTCAGGTGCAAAACAAACAGTATTCGGATTATTGGATCAATTATCAGGCGACCAATATATCGCAGGCGTCATTTGATGCGCCCAGTATGACTATCTTATTAGGTGATGGTGATGCGAGCCTCTCTGGAGATCCTGGTGTTACTAATGGATACAAAGGGTCCTCAAGATATACCTCTACGAGCAGATATAACAGTTCCGGGGGCGCCAAAGTAAATACGAACCCATGTAGCAGCGCTGGTCGTGCTTCTTTCCGCGATGCGACACGGCATTTAGAAGGTGCTAATTTCGCTTTTGCGGATGGCCATGTAAAGTGGGAGAAAGGCCTTAGTGGATCCGATGGATACGAAAGCCAAAATGTCTACAATGCGTGCACGGGAACCGATAAAGGGTTTCCAACATTCAGCATCCAAAGCGCTGATGCTACTTCCGCCAGATATCCTTCATAATAGCTCACAAGATAAAAGTACTTTTAGGGATATCCTTAAAAGTACTTTTAAGCGTCACTTACATTTAGAATCAATTCGTAAATACTCATGAACCATAAAAATAATCACTTATCACATCGCGGCTACAGCAGGATAAACCGCATTCTTGCATCCGCCGTATTAATTGCCAGTGCTTTCGCAGTTCTATTACCTGCGAGCGCAGAACCTCTGCCGCCCATGGATAACAGAACTGATTTAGCATTGGGCAAAGAAGTACTTTTCTCTCCCGCGCCGAAAGGAACAAAAGAAAAGAATTCCGGTTTGACGGATGGCAAAATATCAACGCGTGCCGATCACGATCTGTCTCAAGATACGATTGCCGCAAGTTGGTCTTATGCAGGCAGAGTGAATCTGGCGGTTGATCTGGGAGCGGTTTGTGATATTGACGAGATCGCAATCCGATTACAAAATGGCAGTCCGGTTTATACGACAAATAGCGGCCGCATGTTCCCCGGTTGGGTGGAAGCTTTCGTCAGTGACGATGGTGAACAATATACGAAGGTGGCCGAATTCTCCCATTGGAATGCGGGCGAATTTGAAAAGTTTGGAATTGGGCAAGAGCGCGGTTCTACCTGGATCGATACTTTGCGTTTTAAGAATTTAAAGGCAAGAGGACGTTGGGTCGGGTTGCGTTTTTACAGCACCGCGAGATCCTTCAGCGATGAATTATATGTGTTTGGATCGTCGGCTGCGGGTAAAAATGATGTTTCCAATTCAGCCGTAAAAGCGACTGGATTTAGCGTTAAACATCCTGAGTTTTATTTTCATAAACCCTATTTGGAGCTGGCAAATAACATTCCGTTGCCGGTCCCTGTCGGATTCAATGTTCCGGCGGACAAAGAGCGGGCCGATTTAGCCGTGGATATCGATGTGCCGCCCGGAGTAGAATTAAAAGGCGGGATTATCGCGAGTCAAAGTGCAGAATCCATTAAACCCCAAACATTGCCCGACGGTTGGCAACGCTATTCCTTTTCCAGTAGTCAGAAAGTTGCAGCCAGGTATAAAGGGCGATTGTTCTTGCAAGCGTCATCCTGGAAAGACGGGCAAGAGGGAGAATTACGATATCGCTTTACAGATCAAAACTGGCAAAGCCCATCACTCACCATTCCCATCCGGGCGGTTCATGTTCCAGCTGCGCCCCGACTAAAGAAAATCATGACGTCACTGGGCTATTGGAATAGCCCCACAGCGCATTGGCCGGATGATTTGTCAACGCTGAAGACAATAGGCATCAATACATACAGCGTGATGGCGCCGCCAGACAAAACCGAGGTTCCGCAGGCAACGCTCAAGGCAATAGACGCAGCCAGAAAGCAGGGCTTTTTCATTTCCTCTGCAATGTATGGGCCTCTAAGACCGATGCTTAGCGAGCATTTGAAAGATCGAAAAACTGGTGGAGAAGGAGCAGAAGTATTCGACATTTTTGCAGATGGCACCTACGGAACCAGACTTTGCCCTTCGTATCGCGGCAAATATTATTGGCAGGAAATCGATAGATTCGCGCACATAATGGCGGCCATTAAGCCCGACTTCAGTACGGAAGATTTGGAATTGTGGGCAAATTACACGGGATTTGAAAAATGTGTGCGATGCCAGGCAGATCAGAAAAAATCGGGATTGTCCTGGGATGACTGGAAAAAAGCCAAGGCGAAAGAAATTAGCGGGGATATTGTTAAAAGAACCAAAGAGCTATTGAAAGCAGCGGGAAAAAATTCGTTTGATACCGGCATTTATAATGTCAGTCCGGAACATGTGTATGACGGCGGATTCTTTGATTTCGACCAACTCTATCCCGATATCATTACTCAAAGCCAGGGATCAACATATACCAGTTTGCAGCCGGCCGATATTACATATATTGGCGACAAAGCACGCAACGCTCGCCAGCACATGAAGCACAGCGACGGAATGCCGATCATGACTCCGGGAGATGCGGGAACATTCCCGGGAAAAAACCTCGAATGGGCTATCCTGGAATGCTACACCAACGGTTCGCGGGGCATTTGGTTTTGGTCGGATCGCATGTGGGATTCGGAGGATTTAATTGCCTACAATAAAGTCGTTCGTGCCATTGCGCCGGTGGAGGATATCATCGTGGATGGTGATCTTGTCGGACAATCCGCTGTTGTTGACGGCCCGGGAAGAATCAGCGGCATGAAACTGGATTCGCGCATGGTGCTTTTGGCGGCAGATTACTTTGGCAAAAGTGGCGGCACCATGAAATTACATCTGGATGTCACCCAAAAATCCACGCTGCGCGATTTATTCTCCGGCGAAACCATTGGCGCTCCTTTAGAAGCGGGAGCTCAAACCGTATCGATTCCACTTAACGGAGAATCTGCGCGCTTGGTTGAAGTTGTGCCGGTTACCGATACAAAGTAGCCGGCAATAAGTTCTCCTTTTACGCCGCAAAAGTACTTTGGTAAAGGCTCGGTGAGCCAACCGTAGGGCGCTCTCGGCGAGAGCGTCCTACCTTCCAGGTTCTAAAAGTACTTTTACCGCTCGCTTTCTTGCCAGCGCTGATTCAGAAAGGCGAACATTGGTTTTGCCTGTTCCGTAATATTTTCGATGCGACCTTCAAAGGAGCATCGCGCGCGGGGATGACTGTCGTAACCGGCGGCGCGTAACGCTTTGAAGAATCCGCGGAAGTCTGCTTCAGAATCAGCGGTTCCCGCAGTTATACGGCCAGTATCAGCCAAGTGCGTATGAACGATGTATTTGCCGGAATCGATGATGTTTCCCAGCGGTTCATCATCAGCGAACATGTGATAAAAATCTGCCAGCAATTGAATGTAGGGATGATTGACGGCTTCCACTACTTGCGCGCCTTGCGCCACCGTGTTGATCAGATTGTCTTCGCGCGTATTGAGCGGTTCAATGGCGATATGCACTTGATGTTTTTGTGCAATCGGTCCCAATTCGCGGCAGAATTGAATGAACTGTTCCAACGCCTGGTGGTGATCAAAACCATCCGGCACTTTGCGCGCCGCGCCGCTTCCCAAAACTACTACGGGAACGCCCAATTCATGCGCGCGTGACAATGCTTCGTCGCAGTAGGAAAGTACTTTTGGCAGATCAACCTCTTCGCCGGTGATACGGTGATGGCCGGGAATAAAACCATTCATCGCTTCCACTTTTAACGGCGCGTTTTTCATCGCTTCCAGCAATTCGTTAAAAGTACTTTTGTCCTCTTCCGGCTTGAGGCTGGCGACGGGAAATTCCACATAATCCGCGCCGGCGCTTTTGAGCGTATTCATCAGACGCGCAACAGAATCTTTCAACGATTCATTATCAACAGCCAATGCGGTCGGCCCGCAACAAATTCCAAATTTCATTTTTGATTCCTTATGAGATCACTGTGATTCAACTTAACAAATTTGAAAGAGAAGCGCATACATTATTTCCGCTCCACGCGTTTGCGCAGCATTTCGCTGATATGCACTTTCGGCGGCAGGCGTTTGGCGCGATAGGCCTTGAGTATTTCTTCCGGCGTGGCTTCCATCAGGACGATTTCCGGTTCGCCAAATTCGTCTTCATCTTCCAGCAGCCAGCTCAACGTATCGGGCTCGGCTTTTTCGAGATATAAATCGCCATTGAGATGATCCAATTCATGTTGCACGCAGGTTCCGGCGCGGCCCGTTTCCTCGCTATCTTCTAAACGATATGTCACAGATTTGCCATTTTCATCTTTGCCGGTGATAACAACATATTCCGCGCGTGCCACTTCGGCCTGCACTCCCGGAATGGAAAGGCAACCTTCCACGCCCACCACTTTGCCTTCGCGTTTGGTGATGTGCGGATTGATCAACACATGCACTTCTTCGCCAATGCGAAAAGTGAAAATACGTTTGGAAACGCCCACTTGCGGCGCGGCAAGACCAGCGCCGTCGGCGGCCAGCATGGTTTCCTTCATGTCTTCAATGAGCTGACGCTCCGCCCGCGTAATGCGGCTGACGGCAGCGGCGCGTTTTGTGAGAATGGGGTCTCCCCAGATGCGAATCGGTAAAATAGCCATCTTATATAATCAAAAGTACTTTTTTAAGTATATGTAAAAAGTATTTTTACTTGCTGATGGATTAAACCAATCCATGCAAACTCGCGCGCCGTTGGAATTCTGTAATGCCTGCCTGATGCGCGGGTGTGATAGTGAACTCGATGGAATGACGCAGGTAATCTTCGATCTGCGTTTTGCTCATCGCGGTGGGAATGATATTTTCTTCCACAACTTGTTTCAAATTCGCCAAGCCGTCATCGCGCCCAGAATTGAGTAATGCAGCAAGTTCTTCTTTTTGTGATGCGCTCAATCCCTTTCTGGCGATCCACGCGGCGAAGACAAAGGAAAGCCCTGTCAATTGCTGCCAACCTTCGGCGAGATCCAGCATAAAAGTACTTTTAAGAGGACTTTCCGCAATTTCCAGCGCGGTATCGCCGATGATGAGGGCGGCGTCGCAGGTTTGCAACATTTGATCGAGATCGGGTTTGTGATCGATGAACTCTGGTTCGATGCCGTATAAATCTTTCAACAAAACGTGCAACAACGCCACTGATGTGTGCGAACTTGTATCCGCCGCCACGGTGCGAATTTGTTCCGGCGCAACATTGGCGTGCATGCGCACCGAACGCACCGCGCCGGTGGCGCCGATGCAGGCATTTCCCACAATGCCATCGCCCACGCCGCGCAGATGGTCGATAATGGGCATCATCGCCACATCTACTTTGCCTGCATCCAATAATTCAGCAAGTTTGGACGGCACCACGGGGATCAATTTTACTTTTCCTGAAGATTCCAAAGTGCGATAAAGCGGCAATGCGTTTAAATAAGAAACAACGCCGAGTGTAAACATTTTTAATCAACTTCCTTCTTTTCCGACGGCATCGGCCACAACAACGACGCAACTATCGCGCCAACTAACAACGCCACAACAACCAGCAACGCCCAACCGGTGGGAATCTTGAACATTGTGTGGCTGAGCAACATTTTGATTCCGACAAAAGCCAAAATCACCGAAAGCACATATTTAAGATAGCAGAACAAATCAATAATTCCAGCCACCGCAAAATACAGCGAACGCAATCCTAAAATAGCGAAAACGTTCGAGGTGTAAACGATGAACGGATCGTGCGAAATCGCCAAAATGGCGGGAATGGAATCGGTAGCAAAAATCAAATCGGTCGTTTCGATCACAATAAGAACTATCAAAAGTGGCGTGGCCCAACGCTTGCCATCAATGTGTACAAAAAAATTGCCGCCGTGATATTCATCGGTCACCGGCATGATTTTTCGCAGCAGACGCACCAGAGGATTTTTATTGGGATCCACTTTGGTGTCCTCATGCTGAAATAACATGCGAATGCCGGTGAAAATCAGAAACGCGCCAAAGATGTAAATGATCCATTCAAAACGCTGAATCAACGAAACGCCGACCAGAATCATCAGACCGCGCATTACCAACGCGCCCAGAATTCCCCAAAAAAGTACTTTATGACGGTGTTGCGGCGCAACGCTGAAATAGCCGAAGATCAAGATGAAGACAAAGATATTATCGACGCTGAGTGAATATTCGATGACATAGCCGGTGAAAAATTCCAGAGCCTTATCATGGCCGCCATACCACCAAACGCCGCCGCCAAAAAGCAGCGCGAGGGCAATCCAAAAAGCGCTCCACCCCAATGCTTCTTTCAGCGAGACTTCGTGGGACTTTCGGTTTAAAAATGCCAGGTCAAAGACCAATAGCAGAACAATGAAGAGATTGAAAATCCCCCATTTTAGAATTACAGGATCTATCATTTTTTGGTGTTGAGATGAGTTTACAAAGTGCAACGAAAGTCGCCGCAGGTCTTTAGCCTACGCTGTGTCTTCGGACGCAGGCTAAAAACTTGCGGCTACAAATTATTTCTTCGTCGTCGCTGCGCGTCCGCGCCGCGCTGGTTTTGGCTTTGCCAGTAATTCCAACGCTTCTTCTAAATTAATCGTTTCCGGATCACCGGTCTTGGGAATGGAGCGGAAGTTTTTTTCGTGGGCCACATAAGGGCCGAATCGCCCTTGATTGGCCGTCACAGGTTTTCCATCTTCGGGATGCACGCCCAATTCGCGCGGCCATTCCAGCAATGCCACGGCTTGTTCCAACGTTACGTCAGATGGCGATGTGCCGCGCGGCACGGAGGCGCGTTTGGGTTTGGGATTATCATCGGTCAGTTCGCCCAATTGCACATACGGGCCGTAACGTCCGGTGAGACAAAATATTTGTTCGCCGGTTTCCGGGTGAACGCCGATGGAAACCGGGCCTTGTTTGGCATTCTCCACCAATTCCGCAATGGCGTCCAATCGCAAATCTGCAGGCGGCACTTCGGCGGGAAGCGAAGCGCGTTCGGAGTTGTCTTCGCTGCTTTGTTTCACCACATACGGACCAAAACGCCCGACGCGCACTTGCCAATCTTTACCTTCCAAATGTGGAATATCGACGACGTGCGATTCGTCCAGTTGGATATTTTCCTCGCCTTCTTTTACCTGTTCCTGCAAGCCTTCTTTGCCCAGATAAAACTTCTTCAAATAAGGTAACGATTCCTGCTCGCCGATGGCAATTTCATCCAGCGATTCTTCCATCTTGGCGGTGAAATTTAAATCCACTAAATGCTCAAAATGGCGTTCTAATAATTGCGTGACGGCGAAGCCGGTGAAGGTGGGAATCAGCGCGCGCTTGTCTTTGAAGACATAACCGCGTTCCACGATGGTGCCGATAATCGTGGCGTAAGTGGAAGGCCGGCCAACGCCCGCTTTTTCCAGCGCGCGCACCAAAGTAGCTTCGGTGAAGCGCGCCGGCGGCTTGGTTTCGTGGCTTTCGCTTTTCAATGCTTGCAATGGCAACGTTTCGCCTTCTTTCATCTCCGGCAAAAGTACTTCTTTGTCTTCCAGCGCCGAATCGGGATCATCGGTGCCTTCCACGTATGCGCGCAAATAACCCGGGAAAAGAATCCGCACGCCGGAAGCGGAAAACAGCGCATCGCCCGCGGCGATTTGTACCGTCGTCATTTCCTTGCGCGCCGGCGCCATTTGCGAAGCTACGGTGCGCGACCAAATCAATTGATACAATGCCAATTCGCGGCCATCCAAACCGGTGTCGCGCGGATGCACAAACGCCGCGCCGGCCGGACGAATCGCTTCGTGCGCTTCCTGCGCGCCGCGTTGGCTGGCTGTAAATTGGCGTGGCTGCGGCGAGAGATAATCATCGCCATATTGATTTTTGACCCAGGTGCGCGCCGCGTCGATAGCTTCCTGCGAAAGCGTCGGCGAATCGGTTCTCATGTAAGTGATGAAACCGCGTTCGTAAAGAATCTGCGCCACGCGCATGGCGTCGCGCGCCGACATGCCCAATTTATTGACGGCTTCCTGTTGCAACGTGGAAGTGATAAACGGCACGCGCGGATTACTGAGCTGTTCCTTCGCCGTGATTTTATGGACTTTCCAGACTTCTTTTTCGAGGCGCTGGCGCAATTTTTCGGCGTCTTCTTCGCCAATCAATAAAAGATTTTCTTTGCCTTCGGCTAATTTTCCTGTCGATTCATCGAAATCTTTGCCGGTGGCGATGCGCTGATTATTCACCGAAATCAGCCGCGCATCAAAAGTACTTTTATCCTTGGCCAGCGTTGCCAGCAAATCCCAAAAAGTACTTTTAATAAAACGCGACCGTTCGCGCTCACGATCCACAATCAATTTCAGCGCCACCGATTGCGCGCGTCCGGCGGAAAGACCGGAACCGATTTTTTTCCATAGAAGCGGCGACAACGTGTAGCCATAAAGCCGATCCAACACGCGCCGCGTTTCCTGCGCGCTGATCAATTTTTCATTCAGATCGCGCGTATCTTCCAAAGCGTGGGTGATGGCGGATTTGGTGATTTCGTGAAACACCATGCGCTTCACCGGGACTTTGGGTTTGAGCGCCGTCACCAGATGCCAGGCGATGCTTTCTCCTTCGCGATCTTCGTCAGTGGCCAGATAGACAATATCGGCTTCTTTCAGTTTTTGACGCAACTCGGTGAGAATTTTGCCTTTGCCTTTTGGCGTCACATAAAGCGGTTCGAAATCTTTTTCGACATTGACGCCCAGGCGCGACCAGGCTTCGCCTTTATATTTGGCGGGAATTTCCGTCGCTGAATTTGGCAAATCGCGAACATGCCCCATGCTGGCCAGCACGTCATAATTTGACGGCAAGAACTTACGAATAGTTTTTGCCTTGGTCGGAGATTCCACGATTACTAAAGATTTCGCCATAATTTTGATTCTAATTACTCTTTTTGTCTCAACGCTTTTGATATGTCATTTGTCACATAATTAAAAGGCGTAATGTCCCTCTCCCTTGCAGGGAGAGGGTTAGGGTGAGGGTTATTTGAATCATTAACGAACATCGCCCCTCACCCCAGCCCTCTCCCCACCTGGGGAGAGGGAGCTATTCTGTCCGGCCTCTTCTTTTATACCACTCGCGCAAAAGTGTTGCCGGGCAAACGTTTCGCCGCGCCCTTAATTTCCAGCATTACCAATGTGGCGTTCACTTCCGCTGCACTCATTTTTGCTGCTGCCGCCAGATCGTCGATAAATTTCGGCTCAACATCCAATAATAACATCAAACGGTTTTCCGTGGCGGAAAGATCGTCGCGCGGCGCGGCCTCAAAAGTACTTTTGGT
>Ga0164242_10004368_pt1 | contig 15898 bp, 21 predicted proteins | sample OricomgcompostMG_FD_108783 | JGI IMG/M metagenome (GOLD analysis project Ga0164242, IMG submission 108783) | Miracle-Growth compost microbial communities from Emeryville, California, USA - Original compost - Miracle growth compost (MG) ... | reverse complement strand
GTTCGGGTGAATCTGTCTGCTCCAGATCCAAAACAACAATCCTTCCATCCACGACATGATGATTGCTGACCTTAGGGTCATCGTTGATAATGCCAAACTTAGCCATACCCCAATAAGCATCTCGCAGCATACTACGAAGGGAATCCGACTCTAGTTGGGGCAGTCTCTGCTATCAAGAGCAACATCACCGACATCGGAAAGAATGAGGGCTCGTCGTTTCCTCACCCCTCCGGCCGAATCGCCCTGAGAGCAGAGGGCCACGCCATAGCAAATCGGAATGACGTCGCCTTGTGCGGCCCGAAGCGTCTCGTATGCCTCAATTTCGGCATCAGACCCTTCACGCCACCCGGGCTTCTGTCGCTTGAAGATCACCGTGGGTAGCAGGAACCATTCCGGCCATCGTGTCTTGATCCAGGACTGAAAATATCGAAGTATGCGTAGAAAGGTCTGCACATATACATCCACCTTACCTTGAAGGAGGTGTAATCGATAGACATTCCCACGGTCGGAGATCTGAGTGCCGCAAGCATATATGATCCTGCGGCGAAGACGGAACTACAAAACGAGGCTTTAGTTATAGAGAGAGTAATGAGGTAAATGGATGTTTTAACCGTAAAATTGAGCTTCGATGAACTCTCCACGTAATCGTCACTCCAGTCGTCCGTATTATCGCCCATCTCCATCATCGACAACATAGTCTGTGGGAGGTTCTCGGTGTTCTTTCAGAACGCACAGGGCTCAAAATGAAGGTTTGGGCGGTGAACGTGGCAGTTCCACACCGATCCTAGGTGATACATGCCTATAAGGCAGATCAAGGACCGCGGGTGGCTTTGAAGCCGGCGCAAACAAAGCGCGTTGTAGCAAACGGAGAGATATAAACTTGAGAGAGCGCGGTCTCTATTTGGATACGTGACTTGCACGTGCGGTGGCGCCACAGTGATTCCGTGCGACCTATTACATCCTGCGATGGGAAGAGTCATAGACTAACAAATAGACATCGTTGGGCGGCTAGCTAGGTCGATCTTCTACCAACTGTAGAACACCAAGATCTTGTCCATGGGAAGTCTTTCTTAGGCAGGCGCCTAAAATCTCCTCGGTGTCTAGCTCACAATATCCGCCTCGAGATCTCGCTGATAGCCTCGTCGACGCCAGATACCACTACGGTAGGCCGAATACCGCCAATTACGTCTCCTAGACGATCAATCCATCCCTTGCCTGCCCGATCAACCCAGGCTGACTCTAGGCCGGCAGCTTTGGCTCCAACCGCATCGAAGGGATTCGCAGAGACAACCCATACTTGACCCGTGTTCCGCTCCTTGCCGGTCTTGCTCAAGAGATGGTCGTAAGTTCGCTGGTCAGGTTTGAACGCCTCCAGCTCATCAACGGTGATGAGTCCCTTGAAGGTCGCAGCGTGAGGCCCCAGGTCCGGCGAGGTCTCAACCGAGGCCTTGGCCATTTCGTTGGTGCCGTTGGTGAAAATGTAGGCTTCAATAGACTTATTGTCCGCCACGGCCTTCAGGGCAGCCGGGATCTCGGGAAAGACGTGCAGTGAGTCATACGCCGTCATCAACCTGTCTGCGTCACCCGGCGCCAATGACAGGTCCGCCTCCGCCACGGCGTGTAGAAGAGCTCCACGTGTGATCTCGCTGAAGGAGCGGTACATGCCTGGAAAGTAATTCGTGAACATCAACATTGGAATTGAAGCCAAATAGAAGGGGGGCCGGCAACACCCCTTACCCATGCTATTGATTCGCCATGTATACTCCAATTGGTATCGGCGCCACTGCGCCGCTACCGACTGCGCCTTGTCCTCGCCAAAGATCTTGGCGAGTTCCTCTGCGATTGATTCGGTCGACAGGAGAGTTCCATAAAGGTCAAACCCTATGACCGTCCTACTGTTCCCCGACATTGTCAGCTCGAACCTGACCGTGCTGTTTCGCACTGCTTCTTTTCGGTTCGCCGGTCCTGTCACACGGCAAGGTTAGGTGTTGACTGCGGGGAAGTTTTAACATCCCCGGTGCCGAGAGAAGATGACATAAATAATGGGTATTAGAGGCGGGTAGTTCCCGTCGATCGGGCCGGACCTGTCAAACGGGACCCGAGGTCATCGCCCATCACATCGTTAGGCAAACTGTCGCTAGCCCTCGAGCCCACTTTTGTCTTGTTTCTTCGACCCTATAAGTCACGGGCGCATCATGGTCCACCCACAGGACGGGGACAACGCCCAGAACTTTGAACAGTTCCGAGATGCCCTCTCCACTGCTCTAATCGAGAAAATCTCTAGGCCGCAGGCCACCCCCAGGCGGCGCGCCAAATCGAGGAGGAAGGGTTCCCCGGCCGAACCCCCGACGGTGACTGATAGCAGCGCGCAGGAGACGGATGCCGAAGAACTCGGCGAGTTCATTGACTACATCGCCTCCGAGATCTTCTCATCCCTTCCGGATGACCTTCAGGGGCTGGCGCATCACATCTGGGTCTCGTCCCCGGTCCTCCAAGAGAAATACACACTCCCCCTGGAGATAGAATTTGTCTCCTCAACCGTCCTACGGGACCTGGATCCCAGCATAGCCGAATCCCTCATCGCCTACGGCATCGTCCCTTCCGGGCCGCTCCCGACGCCGTCGGATGCCCACTCCGGCACCGCCACCCTACTTGCCCCGGTGCTAACCGCGTACATCTCATCCGCGTCGGCGGCGCCTCCCCCGCCCATCTCGACCAAGGCCGACGCCGACGGCTGCGAGCTGTGCGGGCGCGACTGGATCAACCTGTCGTACCACCACCTGATCCCGCGCATGGTGCACGCCAAGGTGGTCAAGCGCGGCTGGCACCGCGCCGACGAGCTGCAGAACGTCGCCTGGCTGTGCGGCGCCTGCCACCGCTTCGTGCACCGCTTTGCTAACCACGAGGACCTCGCGCGGCATTACTACACCGTCGAACTGCTGCTAGAGCAGCCTGAGGTTGTCGCTTTTGCGGAGTGGGTTGGGAGGCTGCGGTGGAAGGGGGGTTCGACTCGCGGAAGGAGGCCGGGGGTGTGACATTGGGGCAGAGGGAGGCTAAAGGGAGGAAAACGAGAGGATGGTAGGTAATAGTTTTCTAGCCCTAGCGAGTGAGGGTATCTCAGAACCGAATATTGTTGACAAAGGCCGTAGCAACGCCTGTAATACACGCCCTATCTATATACAAGCATTAATCATTCCTGCCGTTCATCAGTACACGCATGCCGGGGGTCCCGGCCCCTGCCTATGCTCGGGGCTGCTCTAGCGTTGGAAGTTCGCAGGCGCCACCTTTCCTTCCATAACCTCATACTTCCCGGCTATGTTGAACCCTTGCCCGCGCTGGGGTTATCCGTATACTTCGCCTCGTCAACGTCGTCGTTCCCGCGCGGCGACAACAGCGCCCTTGTATCTTCGTCGCTCACAGCCCGCGGCCGCCCCATCTGCGCACCGATGTCGCGGCTCTCCCTGCCCGTCCAGTATTCGTCATGCGCCCTCTCATCGCCGTCCTCGTGCACAGTGACTAGGCCGTGCTCGCTGAACCGCCTAACCGCGTCGGGGTGGGCTTCTGTCGCCGCCGTCGCCGCATGCACAATGCCCGTCCCGACAAAGCTATCCGAACGCTCTATACCGCCGCTCGAGGGCCGTTTTGAACCCCACCCGAACTCCGCGCCCACGGTTTGGTCGACCTGGCCCTGGAGCAGGTTCGGTGCGTGTCGCTCGAGGTAGCCTTCGTACAGGGTGTCGCGCCTGTGGCTGTATGGTTCGCTGATGATGGAGCTGCCGGACGTCCGCCTCCCCTGGTTCGCGGTCTGGGAGGCGTAGGAGGTGTCCCGGTTGCTGCTGGTCAAGGAGACAGATCGGACTCTGGTCGAGGAGATCTGGACCTTGTTCCCCATCTCCATGTCCTCCCCTCCGAAGCCGTAGTGCTTAACGTTGGCTGTTAGGTGGTAGTCCTCGTAGCTGCTGAGGCGACGGAAGATGGCGAGGGAATAACCGAAGGTGACGAGTGTCACGGCACTAAAGGTGTATCAGTATGTTGGGAACGTCCCACATCGGAATACCAAAGCTGGGGGCGACTCACAGAAGAGCGCAGTCGATGGCAAGGCCAATGATGGAGTAGTTCTGGTCGCTCCGTCGAATGTAGACGACAATGTCAAGGGCGAGGGTGCCGAAAGCACATGTCAGCTTCAAGATATGGGTGCAGAGCATCATGAACGGCGTCAGGTTCTCGGACACCGTCTTGGCAATTTCGAAGATGTTGATCCCTAAAGCTACTAGCGACAGGCCGACATTTGTGGATTCCCAGCTGTGTAAAGGTAGGGATGTCAATCTCTCCAACATCCTACTCGATGGTCTAGTCATGGCAGGTGGGAACTTACACGAGTTCCACCATCGGGAGGCTACCGGCCTTGTCTTTCGCTTCCCAGTCCCGTACTGTGTAGGACAATCGATACGAGAAGATGCCGATTAGACCTAGAAGCATCGCTATTTGCGCGGTCCAGGAGGCGATGAGGAACTTCAGCTTCCAGCCGGCCCGCTCAAATCGAGCTTGATCTCGATGGTTCGCCATTTCGCTTCAAACTGTCCTGCAGCAAAGTTGTGTACCACAGAAACTCGGGATCTAGAGTCAGGCGAGCTTGGTTGTGAGGGATCGTGATTACATTATATGCCAGAGCCGCCGGATATCCACATTCTCGATAATCGATCGAAGGAATGAGGCTCTGGCGGCCGCGATGACTCCGGATCCAGGGTCGGATGCTATATATAACCTAGCTCCCAGGTAATCGGGTCTGTTCTCTGATGAACGGAGCCCAGGCAGCTCACAATTTCGAACCGGCAAAGCCCAGCTCAGTCTTAGCAGCACCTTAGTGGCCCATGGCCCCATTCTTTTCACCATGGGGTGCTGCGCCCTGTATTGTGTAAGATGCGCGAGAGCCCCAATTGGCGGAAGAGCTCTTTGGGTTCAAGTTTGACATGGACCAGGACCCCCGCAGCCGTCTGACTTCTCTCATGGGTTGCCAACTTTAGCCCTCCTAGCTTCCTGTCGAAGAAATTCAGTGCATGGCTAAGTTATCCTTTCTAGGATTGGCGTGGCGCCGGAGGCTGTGCGGCTGAGCTGGCCAACATGTCGATGAGGGGCAAGCGGAGTTCTCCCATTCTCCGACTTCGCGAGTGATGTTTGTTGGCAACGGCATAACGCCATACACCCCTTCCTTTTTCATTCTTCCAGCTTGCAGTACTTCAGAGGAAAACAGACGCAGAGACCTGGGCCAGCGAGGAAAGGAGCTCAAGGGAAGCTCAAGGGGAGCTCACGACAGATGAGTGAGACAAACAAGGGTGGTTGATGACATGATCCTGGAGGATCATTTTAGCTCCACGAAGCGCGCCAAACCCCCTGTTGCCAAGCGCCACGAGTGGGGCAGCTACGCCGCGCTCGGCAAGCATACCAAATTTGAATCGAAGCCCAGGCATAATCGGAGCTATATTGATTTGCTGCGGCAAGTCAACCGCGCCGATGATCTTCTGCAAAGACACCTCTATTCCGAGCTGTCCGGTTGGTCCCAGTGTAAAAGAAACAAGAGGATGCCACCTGACGAGCTGTTTCATCTTGTGCCTCGGTTAGGATGAGTCTTGATGGAATAAATGCTGATGTGACATGCGGGCGGATGACGGACATTTGAAGTGCTCTCCGTCTTCGCTCCCGCCGATCTTGAAGGCAGCGAGTTGGCTTGGCAGTTCTTCTCGAATATCTATTAGCTCAGAACTATGAGTAGAACAGTGGGAGGCAGGGCAAGAGCGTTAGCTTGTAATAATCGGTTATTGCCTCCGTTTTATGTCGGCTACTTAGGAATGAACCAGCATCTTATGATCATCTTTAATTTCTACTAAAACAACTTGAGTAAATAATACTCAGTAGTAAACCTCGAATAGTTTTGTTTATATTGACACGATCGACTCTCGACGAATTCGCCACGATCTAGCATCTTCACCTCTTTATGTTCATCATCTTAACGCTACCAAGGAGCTACCAAAGTGGGCAGCAAGAAAATGCGTCGTTTATCAACTAACGCGAAGCCATTCCTACTAGACAAGAAGGGCACCTTTCCTATCCGTCCCCCCTGAATGTCCACGCTGCCTCTCATTCCCATGTTAAGATAATGAGAACCAAAACAAATGAAACACAGAGTTGACCATTCGAACTGATTTGTCTAACCGCCGCCACCTTATATTCGCCTCCTTTTGGGCTTCGTCCTCTCTCTCTCCCCATGCCAACGCTATCACTGACTACTTCTAGCTCCTCCACTACCCGGCCCGGCCTTTTCAAACTGTCCCCTCATTGCATCCACCTCCCTCTTCAGCGCATCCAGATCAGCAAGTATATCATCCCCAGCCCCCACAGCCACCTCACCCTCCGCCGCGGCCGCCTCCACGGTAGGTTCCTCGGGCACAGGCCCTCCAAGAGCTCGGGCACCATCGCCACTGATTGTCCTCCGCGGCCCCTCCGTGCCGTTGCCGTCCTTACCGCCGCCCTTGGCTCTCTTAGGCCGCGGCGGAGGCGGAGGAGGCGGCGCGGATCCGCCGTCCTTCTCACGGCCGATTCGCCTTGACGTCGCGGCCTCGAGGCTGGACACACTGGCCGGCCGGCCGGCGCCGGGCAGGCGGACCGAGGGATTCCTCGCCGGGGGAGGTTGCGGGGGCGATAACCTTACCGGCGCGTAGTTGTTGGTCCCGGGACTGCTAGACCCAACACCCATCGGGGGCGGGCTTGCCGTTATCGCGGGAGCCACGACGGGCGTGTTACTAGCGGCGCTGATGGCGGAGTTCGTCCCGATGGCGTCGGCGATACTACCGTGCCGTGGATAGGAGGACTCCGCATCCGGCACCGCCGGGCTGGTAGCGCTACTACTGGACGCGATGCTAGAGAAGCTGAGAGCCGAGGGCGAGACGAAGGTTGCGGATTGGCGTGATGAGTGGTTGGGCCGTCGCGGGGGCGGCGGTGCTGGGGCGTGGATGCTGACGCGCAGGCTAGACGAGCGGGATCGCGTCGAATCTACGGAACCACGCCGAGCGGGCTCGGGCTCCTCCCCGCTCGGAGCGGTCGTTGATATCGCCGCCGTCGCTGCGGAGTTGGGTTTCGGCGCTATGGACGCTTTGCTCTCTGTTCTGGCGTGGGGGTTCCTCCTCGGGGGAGGTGCTGGTTTTCGAGCGGCTTGAGGTGACGAAGCTGCTGTTGATTTGGCATGGGAGGTATTGGGCGGAGTCGGCGGTCGCGGGGTTGGTAGCATGGCTGCGTCCAGGTCCGCATCTGGCTCGGGCACTTTCCCGGCTGCTTCCCTGTCGAAGATACTCTCGGCATCTCCATCCATCGAGCTTCGTGCCGGGGCGGGCGGGAGAGGTTTATTCACATCTGACGGCGTGGACGGCCGTTGCTTCGACGGCGACGTCCCGGGGGAGGAATCATCCGGGCTTGTCCGGCTGGGCGAGAATGATCGGAGTATGCCTTCGGGAGGCTGCCCGGCATCCCTCTTTTTGTTGTTCAAGTCCACCTTGATAAGTTTACCATGGCGAGAGCTTGGCGGCCGAGGCTTCTTCCTCAACGTCGACGGTGACTGCTGGGATCTCGCCAGCGGCCCGCTAACCAAGCCAAGCTGGTCGTCCTCTCCCAGTTCGGATACCTCATGCGAGATCCTTGGAGATTCCGGGGGGCGAGCAGTATCGAACATGGACTGCCTCGAAATAGAAGACGCATCCGTGATGCTAGCGCCGTCCCCCGTAGACGCAGGAGGATTCGCTGCCGGGGCACTAGCTGCCGCCCCGGGTGCGCCCCCTAGGCCCGCCAGGAGAAGTTCCCTGAAGGCTTGTACATCGAGGGAGCCCTTCCCCCCAGCGGCCACGTTCTCCGCCTGGTTCCCAAATCTAGGGGTTTGCCCTGCGTCTTCTAACGTCTTCTGAAACGGGTTGGGCGGAGCTCGATGCGATGGCATCGAAGGCGGCGCCACATTTATGCTTTGTTCCCCCGAAAGAGCGAGGGGCGACGGAGCACCCCGGAACGGATCTATTCCTCCCACATCCTCGTCATCGCTGCTTGTGCTGCTGCTGCTGCTGCTGCCCTCGCCGCCGCCCAGCGGCGGGTAGGCATCTATCGGACCCGAAGCCGATTCTGGCGACGACGGCGGCGGAGACTGCACGCGCACGCGCTTGACCACCTTCGGCTTCTGGAAACTTGTAGAGGGCGGCGGCTGCGCCGACTGCGGGAGCGTCTCGAGGTGACTTCGGAAGTAGTCGCTAGAGGACAGGATAGTCGTAGGAGGGCCACCCGGCTGGTCAGATGCGGCGGCCGTAAACACCGACGGCGATCCGAAGTTACCGGAGGTGTCTGCAGGCGGCGGAGGCGGGGCAGCGCTACCGGAGGCTGCGGCAGTGGCTTTGCGGCGGAACGGGTTGCTGGAGGCGGAGGGAGTCTCGGGCATTGTGTTTCGGCTGGGGCGGGGCGAGCGGGTGAAGAGCTTTCGAGAATCTGTCTATCATTGCCTACGTATTTATTCCACACATTGTCGCCGAGAGGAGAGGAGCGTTTCCCGGGCGAGGTTTCAAACAGTGAGAGGGGGGTCGCGGATGACGCCGGGAGCAAAGGGAGGGCTAACACAATAGGATCGGTCGCGTTAGGGAGCAAGGTAGGTTTCTCACACACGCCTAAAACTAGGGGACACGAAGAAGAAGAAGGTAATGCAAGAGCGTATGCGATAGTTTGCCAAGTGAAAACGACGGAACTGGCCGGGGGTAGTTGGGAAGAGGGTTTTCCTCATGAGTTGTCCATAGGTAGTACTAGGCAAGGGTACACGCAATGACAGGACTTGGGGTCGGATTTAGCGATCACGTCGTCGAACTGCGGTTATCGGGATCGACGGGAGGAGAGGGCCAGCCGCGCACGAGCCAACAGGGAGGAATTGGCCGCGGAGCTTCCCGTCATTGCCTGTCATACTACGCAGTACTCTTGTACCCCGCCTACATGGTTAACACCTCGGTGCACCAGAGGGGTATTAAGCAGTGCGGCTTTCCCTCGAGTTTTCCCTTTGGCTGTTAGGCAGGAGGTAGTTTTTGGGATGAAGGGGTGCGGGAGCTACTACTCATGTACTCTGTACTCATGGGAGAGCCGCGCAGTTGGAAACTTTGGGATGCTTTAAGGTGCTTGTAGGGCACTCCAGGGCCTCTGTACGCAGTAGGTTGCACAGAGTTCAAGGCACAAGAGTTACGTAGTAAGGGTATAGAGTTCAGGGCGTAGAGGTTATTGACCCTGTGGTGGAAAGGGACCCTGCTCAACTGTTGAACGCGCAATCAACCCTTGACACAAATCAGGTACACAGTACAGTTTATGCAAGGCTTACGTAATTATGCCAAACAAAATAAACACCTCCTAATCAGGCAGATTTGGGGAGCTCCCTTGCCAAGATGGAGATGTAAACAAAGCAGCAAAACACGAACACGACGCGGGCTGCTTGGCAAGCCCGGCACAGTCAAAACATTCCAAGTCACAATGCCCTCTTTTTTGGTGCTTCGTCTCAAAGGTTTCGTAACAAAGCCATGAATCATTGGTATAATTACAGTTTCCCTCTCATCTGCTCCCAGCCCACGCAACTTGCGCTAATGCTCCATGATCGGGGGCCCATCTGGCGTTTGCGTGTAAAAGAGGCCCATGGCTCTCGGATTCCGTCTCCCCAACACCCCCCAATGTTCTCCGGTAACGAGAACGGTGTAAGGGGCGCCCCAGCTGGGACGAGGACACTCTCGAGGTTAACGATAACGTAAAGAGGGACGGGGCGTAAAAAAGTCCCAGTCCGTCTATGCAAGAACCATTGGCCTGCCCATGATGCCAGCCAACATCCGCCAACCACTCCAGGTCCATAAGCAAAGATACAGTAGCCGGTGCCAAACAAGATTCCCCTGCGCGACGGCCAGGATCGCGTACCGTTTGCCCCCCCAATATTCCCGTGAATAACCCTAAACGCCGTCCGAAGAAAGTCATGACATCACACTGAAATAGGAATAGGCCGGACGACAGATCATGCGGCTGCTGTCTTCTTGGGCGCCTTCTCCTTCTTGGGTGCGGCCTTCTTCGCTGGCGCTGCCCTCTTAGCAGCAGCGGGCTTAGCAGCGGTCTTGGCGACTCGACCGGACTTGGTCTTAGTCAGGACAGTCGGCTTATCCACGACAGCGGGGGCCTGGTGGCATGTTAGATCGGCACGTAAAACGGGAGGTGGCTAGGTTAAAGGTTTGCGATGACTTACGCTGGCCTTCTTGGGAGCAGCCTTCTTCTCCTTCTTCGGGGCGGCGGCCTTCTTCTCCTTGGTCTCCTTCTTGGGGGCAGCCTTCTTGGCGGGAGCAGCCTTCTTAGCACCAGCCTCCTTCTTAGCACCGGCCTCCTTCTTGGGAGCAGCCTTCTTGGGGGCGGCAGGCTTAGCAGCCTTCTTCGCCAACTTGGTGCCACCAGACGCGCCTTGGCGAACGTTAGCATTGGGGTGCGCAGGGCGAAAACGGCGAATAGTGGTCAAGACATACCCTTTGGCTGCTCAAAGACGCCCTTCTCGACACCGGCCTTCAGGGCCTTGTTGAAGAGGGAATCGAACATGTTGTCAGAGACATTAATGGTGTTGTTCGCGCGAACATATTTCTTCAGAGATTGCCGGCTATGGTATTAAATTAGCCACAGTCCACAGGACAGAGTGGTGGTGGTGAGCGATGGTGGAAGACGAAGCGCAGATTGAAAAGCGCGACTTGGAGGGGGGGTAAACACGTGGATGTCACGGAATGGAATATTCTTACCTCGATCCGTTTCGGTTCTTGAGCTGCAGGGTTGAAACGTGTCAGTAATTCAATTCTCCAGGTTGGGGATGGAGAGAGAAGAGGGCAGGCTGGATCGTGTCGGGGCACCAATGGATGTCACGAGGGGGGTTCGCCCGATCATGCATCGCCCATCGAGTGGCCAAACAACCACCAAAAATGCGCCGAACACTCCAAAAAGAAGAAATGGGGGGGATGAATTACAGCGACGATGGCATCAGTGATCATGGCCTGCAACGTGTTAGCAGTTGATACGCAGTAAAAAAAAGAATCAACCTTGAGTTCGCATACCTGATACGAAGAGTGCGGGCTGGACTTGGCCTTGGGGGCAGCAGCGCCCTCCGACTTGGTCTCGGTCTTCTTGGGAGGCATTGTGGGAAATTTGATTTGATGGGTTTGGTTTGGGTGTGGGGTGAACGCGTCTGTTTGGAGCTTGAGATGGCACTGGGGATGGTTTCTGGTCGAAAAATCGATGATAATGTCGCGTCGGTTGGGGAATCACAGGTCAAGAGAAGGGTCAGAAAGGAGAGGGAGGGTACCCGGGGCGGGCGCGCTCGCGAGGGAGGCTTGTTTATATGTGAGGGGCGGGGGTTGCGGCAATCAGCGCAATCACTCACTCGACTTGCAAGTGCAGACCTCCCTCCGTCCCCCCCTCCAAAGCCACCATTCCTCGTACCGGATACTTCTGCTCCGCTAGTAAACTGGCGGGTGCGGCGCGTACCTCTCACCACTGTTGTGACAATAATAAGCTTTGGTGCTTGCAGACCAGGTGGGTGCTATCTCTGGCCCGAGCTTCCTCCTCCCCACTTTCGTCGAAGGGTGCAGGCATGAAAGCTGCTGCAGCTTTACCGGGGATCACCGCTTAGGTCCCCACTCGAGTTGTGGCGGATCAGCCATCGCAGCCAATCTCGGGGCCGCATTGGTTTATCCGCACTGCCACACCTGCTTCTGGGCCCATGGCAGTTTCGACTCAAACATGGCCACCAGCCGGCGCTTTCCCCCTTTGGGCCACTCTTACTGATTTACACCAGCGGCGTGTCTCGAAGCTCGCGACAGGAACCCCCCCCCAGTAAATTCGAAATCCCAAAAATGGTCGCGCACGTCACCTATTTTCTGATTGGCCGCAGCCCAACAACAGCCCATCCGCTTTGTACCTTTTTTCCCGCTGACCGTCAATCAGGTGCACCTTCGCTCGCTCTTCTGATCTCGAAGCTCGCTCACCTCCTCCCCCCCAGAATCCCTCGACGTTTGCTCTCCCTCCCTCCCTCTCTCCCCCCTCCTCCTCGTCCGACCCTCTTGCGCCAATCCGACGAGTCGAGCGTGTACTACTTGAAAATAGAAACCAGATGTGACACCTTCAGGGGCTAACAATCCTTGGTCCCGAGGCATTTGTTTTGGAGGGGGATGGCTTTGATACATTTTTGTAATCGAAAACATCGAGGTGCGACGAATTTATTGACTTGGGAATCGCGCTGGTCAACATCGGTACTTGCAGGCGCATTCGAGATGCTGCTCGCCCAACCCCCGGTCGCACACATCATTTGACGTGATATCCGTTCTCTCAATTGCCGGCTTTCCGTTGGATTCGTTTTTGCCACAATTGCTGTCCTGTGGCCCGAGTTTTGTGCGATCGCATACCAAGTCTCTTTTTTTCGATTTTCCCCCCCTTTCCATTTCGACGCGAATTGAAGTTATCCACACCCTCAACCCGGCGCGCAGCGCCCTCGCCTTTCCACCACTTTAACTTCTCTACCAAGCCGGGAAAAGAAGCACATCATCTAAACGGGTCACGCAGCTATCTATCCTATTTTTTCTTTTATTTTATCCATTTTCCCTCTCTCCTGGGAGCTGGGGAAGTCACTTGCAAGCTTCCTGTGTTTGTTGTCGCGTTTTCGTCTTCCATCATTTTCATGTCACAACCCAAGCCTTGGGCAACATGGCGCCAGCATCCCAGCTGATTCACAATCGCATTCAAGCGAGAACCATTAGACTTGCTTTTTTCTCAAGTCAAGCTGCGAGGGTCGAGTGAAGCCTTTGTTTGCACAGCGTTTGCCCCGAGGAAACGAGGGTTAGCTTGCTTTAGGTGGGCACTCGCACTTGCGACGCGACCCCGATTCTCTTGACCGACAATTTTTTGTGCTCGTCTTCCTTGTAGCCCTCTCGTCTAGTGACGTGTCTTTCGCTCCTTAGCTATAGCGATTTTGGGATAACGAGAACGGTCTACTTTCACGCGGCCTTGATCACACCAGGCGACCCTGGGTTTAGACCCTCCCGTCCCGTTGGTAATGCAGAACGCGATGCGGAACGCGATGCGATGTACCAACACTCTCCCTCGAACAATGGTACGCCCTTTACCTATGAGATTGTCCTGATGATAGTACTTCAATCTCTCGAGGACCGCCGCATTAGTTATGACTTACAATATACGGCTGTCGTTTTACATGCTCGCGGGCTAACAGAGTTCTACAGCAGCCAAGTTGCACAGCCTAGAACTCCTAGAATTGTTGAACTCTTCGTTGCCAACCATGATGTCGAGGCGGTGAGTATGCATCCGTAGTATTATTGCCTTGATGAGCGTTCTTGCTCCCAGCGAATTTGATACTATGATACATGATCAATTGAACTACCTGACACCGCAGCAGACAGGCTCTGGCCTCGTCGCGGTGGGCGAGGCTGGCGCTGGGTGAATACCGCGCAAAGGAGACCCCGCCCATGCACTTCCCTCCCAGGGAATGAGCTGCTCATGCCGGAATCAACCCCGTCGGATCTACGTAGTCGTCGAGCATCTTCATTCCCTGTTCAGCGTGCAGTCTTCCAAGCATAATCGGACCCCTCGCTTTGGCCACGGACGCCTTCATAGCCATGATCCGGGAATTCGGTTTGATAAGAGACAAACGAAGGGTAGTGGAACTGTACGAGTTTGTTTTATGCATCGCACTTAAAAAAAATCCGTGTCACCAACTCCATGACCGAACTAAATTCGAAACCGAGCTCCACAGGGTAGGGAGGTTGTCGTCATGATATGGGCATATCAACGAGATATTCTAATAGTTTCCCCGAATCCTTGCATCAAACCCCACTCGTGGCATCCACACCGTCCGCCCGTAGCCTCGTACCTTTGGAATAAATATATTTGGTTTTGTCGCAAAGGTGCTTCCCCAATAAGACGGTATACCGTATTGTCCCCACTTGACACCAGTTGTTTCGTTCTACTCCCGATGCTGGAATGATATTCCTAGTGCTGGAATGATACAACCTCATCTTGGATCCCCAAAACCGGTTTACACCGCCAGGGAGGTGTTCGGAGGACGGGCCATGGTCCACATGGCTTACGACGCTCGCTTTGGACCCGGTCCGGGGAACATCGATCTGGGCAGCTCGTATTACGGGCGGAAGCCATCCATATCAGTCGTTCCCGCCGAAGCAGACCCTGCACTTGCGCATGAACTTGTCTGAGAAATTCACAAAATACAGCACAGTAGAGTGTTGCCTCTAGGTAGACTTAGATATCATCTAGATTAATGTCCCTTAACTCTTCTACACAGGCTATCCCATCACTCAACCAGTTTTATAAGTGTCTCCTTTACTCCCCGAGGTGTCACCTCGTAGAGTCAACTTTACGCGTGCCTATGTCTCTTGTCTATGCGTGTGCGGTCTTATAGTTAAAAAGTTCTCGCTGTATTGTAAACGAGCACTGGTTAGCTACCTATGTAAGCTACTATACACGGACGAAAGCCCAAGTATGTGCCTAACTAGAAGCTCAAGACGCCCACTAGGCGTCGAGACAAGAATCGAACAAAGAGATAAACCATCAAGCCAGTTTCGCTATTTAAAAATGCAACGTAAAAGTCATAGTTCTTTCTGTCCGGTCCAGTCCAGTCCATGCACCGTTTCCTCGTCCCTGATGATGAGTGACCCGAGTATCCCAAATTGATGCGTGTAAGATGAAAGACTTTTTCCGGTCGACCTTTCGACTTTCCATTCTACCGCCGAAACGCCGTTTGCGATGCAACCAAGATTCAGTGGCAAGGCCTCCTAATCAACGCCGCCCCATATGGGCAAACGTTAGAAATGAGCCGTACGCCTTTCCAATTTCGTCTCCTTTACCATCATGCGCATCCACCCCTCCCTCAGTGCCTACCATCTTTCTCCTACCTCAATAGGTAGACCCATTCCCAGAACCCCAGTCCACGCCTAGACAGACAATGGATTATCTGCCACGTCCACTCCCTCCTCATTCGTAGGTAGGTACCCCATTTAGTGTCGTCTCCGCATCGTAGCGCATGAGCCTACTCGAAGCTTCCGGGTTCGGTGCAGACCTAAGCACAGAAATTTCTGTCCAAGAAGCCTAGGGCGTTGACGTCCGAGTGCGGTCGCGACTGTTGTGGCTGCCCCATTCCCGCAAGATTATTGCCCAAACCGCCAGTACTAGGACTTGGCGAGCCATTGGTGCTATTGCTTCCGGTGTTGGCGCTGCCCGGCTCCGACTTTACGGGCGTGGGGTGGTGTAATAGGTCCGACAGGCTGGCCTTCTTGATCTTGGTAGGAGCGCCGTTGGTGGCACTGCCTTCCGTATATGGGCTCCTGGTTGGGGAGCCGGAGACCCCTCTGAGAGGTGGGGTAACGATGGACGGTACGTTCTGAGTCGTTTGACTGAGCGACGGCAGCGGGCCCTGTGGGTTCCGACCTCCGTCGTGAACCAGCTCCCTCGGGTATAACCCAGACCTCGAGTCTGGAGAATCGATGGGCGGGACCCTCGGCTGATGGGGAGGGAACCCGTGTGGGGCCATTGACAAGCCCGACCTTGGGGGGGCCGGGCCGCTCACTTGCGGTAGTGGCAGGGTCGCTCGGTCGTACGGAGGGTTTGTCGGCGCATTGTGATATGGCGGTTGCTGAGGCGGAGAGTAGGCGGGTTGTGGGTGGCTAGAAATGGGAGGAAGCTGAGTCTGGGGTGGCCCCGAGGCGGAGTGGTACCCATGGCTATAGGGAGGGGTCGTCATCGGAGAGAGAGGGAAAGAATAGCCATTCTGAGCATATTGCGGAGGATAAGATTGGGCGTTCGG
>Ga0164242_10004367_pt1 | contig 15901 bp, 18 predicted proteins | sample OricomgcompostMG_FD_108783 | JGI IMG/M metagenome (GOLD analysis project Ga0164242, IMG submission 108783) | Miracle-Growth compost microbial communities from Emeryville, California, USA - Original compost - Miracle growth compost (MG) ... | reverse complement strand
GCGACGGCCGGCGGCATCGCGTTCTACGGCACGCTCGAAGGCTACCTGAAGGCGGTGCGCATCAGCGACGGCAAGGAACTGTGGCGCTTCAAGACGCCGTCGGGGATCATCGGCAACGTGTTCACGTACGAGCACGACGGCAAGCAGTACGTCGGCGTGTATTCGGGCATCGGCGGCTGGGCCGGCATCGGCATGGCGGCGGGCCTGCAGAAGTCCGAGGAAGGTCTCGGCGCGGTCGGCGGCTATCGCGCGCTCGCGAAGTACACGGCGCTCGGCGGCACGCTGTTCGTGTTCGCACTGCCGAACAAGTCGTAACCGACGTGTGGGGCCGCGCGCCGGCCCCACCGTTTTGCGGGCATACGCCGGCGGTCTTGCAGCGGACCGTCGGCACTCTCGCCCACCAGGCGTCACCCTTTTGCGCGGCACGGCGCGATCATTGAAGGAGAACTACGCATGAAAGGCAGAACCCTCTTGTTGCTGGCGGGCACGGCCGCCGTGGCACTCGCCGGCATGACGGCGGCCGCCCAGGCGGACAACGTGCCGGCGACGGCGCCGTCGTACAAGGTCGTGGACGGCGACCACGTCGACAGCAACACGCTGCAGGGCTGGAAGACCTGGCGCGCGCTCGACTGCGAGCGTTGCCACGGCGCGAAGCAGCAAGGACTCGTGGGCCCGTCGCTGATCGACGCGCTCAAGCAGATCGACATCAAGGAATTCCATCGCACCGTGTTCGGCGGCCGCGTGGACAAGGGTATGCCCGACTTCAGCAGCAGCCAGATGATGCAGAAGAACTGGCAATATCTGTATGCGTACCTGAAGGGCCGCTCGGACGGCCAGATCAAGCCCGGCGACCTGAAGCCGATCGACGGCGCGAAGTAGACAGGTGTAACGCGATATGACCCAGCGGATTTTGTGGAGCAGGACGATGCGTAATAAAGGGATCGCGTTGAGGATGGCGGCGCTCGTCGCCGCGATGGGCTGTGCGTCGTTCGCGAGCGGCGCGGCCCGGGCCGACGGCCCGGGGCTGCCGAACAACGACGGCGCCGACGGCGTGCTGCGGGTCTGCGCGGACCCGAACAACATGCCGTTGTCGAACGACAAGGGCGAGGGCTACGAGAACCGGATCGCCGCGCAGATGGCGCACGACTTCGGCTACAAGCTGCAGTACACGTTCTTCCCGCAGCGCATGGGCTTCGTGCGCCACACGCTGCGCGAGAAGGACGAGACGACCGGCGCGTACAAGTGCGACCTGATCATCGGCGTGCCGAAGACCTACGACATGACGGCGAACACACAGCCGTATCTGCGCTCGACCTATGCGATGGTGTTCGCGAAGCGGCCGGAACTGGCGAACGTCAATTCGCCGGAAGACCTGCTGAAGCTGCCGCCCGACGTGCTGCACAAGCTGCGTTTCGGCATCTTCACGCAGACGCCGGCGGTCGACTGGCTGCTCGCGCACGGGCTGATCGACCAGGCGCAGTCGTACCAGGTGCAAAGCGGCGACCCGCAGGCGTTCCCCGGCGAGATGATCCAGCGCGACCTCGATCGCGGCAACCTCGACGTGGTGTTCGTGTGGGGACCGATCGCCGGCTACTTCGCGAACCGCGAGGGCGACAAGGTGAAGCTCGTCGCGTTTCCGCCGGGGCCCGGCATCCGTTTCGACTATGAAATCTCGATGGGCGTGCGCCACGGCGAGAAGGACTGGCAGAACAAGATCAACAGTTGGGTCGGCGCGAACCAGAGCAAGATCGACAGCATCCTGACGAGCTACCAGGTGCCGCTGCTGAAGCCGGTCGACGTGAAAGAACCGACGTCGGGCGGTGCGCAATGACGGGCGCGCATCCGATGCGCAGGCGCGCGGCGCTCGCTGCCGCAGCGGTGACGGCGGCGCTCGCCGTGGCCGCGGCGCCCGCAGCCAGGGCGGCGACGGCTGCAACGGCGGCGGCCGCGCCCGCCGCTGCTTCGGTCTCCGATGCGATCACGCCGGCGGAGACGCTCGTATTCATGAGCGACCAGATGCACGGCGTGAATCCGCAGACGGAACTCGACTATTCGTTCGTCACGACCGGCGAGGAAAAGCGCGACCCGGACACGGTGCGCGTGCTGGTGATGAGCCCCGGCAACCAGAAGACCGACGCGCAGGTGTCCGACAAGGGCGGCGCGGCGAAGCTGCCGAACAGCGGGCTGCCGTGCAACCCGGTCGTGATCTACTTTCTCGAACACGACATCGCCGACATGCAGCAACTGACCGGCGGCCAGAAGCGCTACTTCCAGAAGCGCGTGCGCCTCGCGCTCGCGGCGGGGCCGCAGATCACGAACGTGACGACCCGCGTGGGCGGCAAGCCGATCGCCGCGCGCCAGATCGTCGTGCAGCCGTATCTGAACGATCCGAACGCCGAGCGTTTCCCGCGCTATACGGGCAAGCGCTATACGTTCGTGTTCGCGGACGCGGTGCCCGGCCACGTCGCGATGATTCGCACCGAAGTCCCCGGCGAGAACGGCGACTTCGCGCATCCGGTGCAGACCCAGACGCTCACGTTCGCGTCCGCCGTGCACAAGCTGCCGGCGAAGCCCGGCTCGCCGGCGGCGAAACCGCAGGACGGTCCGCGCGCGTCGCGCTGAACGACGGCGCGGCCGCCCATCGACGCTCATTGACACTCATTGACGACGAGGAACCGACGACATGCTGATCGATACGAAGGACTACACGCCGAAGCTGCTGGAGGCGGTCGGCGAACTGGGCAAGGAAGCGCCCGCGTTGCTGCAAGGCTACCAGGCGCTCGACGGCGCGGCCGCGAAGGGCGGCGTGCTCGATGCGAAGGTGCGCGAACTGATCTCGCTCGCGGTCGCGGTGACGACGCGCTGCGACGGCTGCATCACCGTGCATTCCGCCGCCGCGCAGCGCGCCGGCGCGAGCCGCGCGGAAGTCGCCGAGGCGCTGTCCGTCGCGATCGCGATGAACGCGGGCGCGGCGCTCGTCTATTCGGCGCGCGCGCTCGACGCGTTCGGCCAGCAGGGCTGACGCACGGTTTTTCGTTGGTCTCCTCGTAGTGGTTCGCGGCCGCCTGCGAACGGTGTTCGCGTGCGGCCGCGCTTTTTTCGTCGTCCATCGTCGCCGTGAACTTCGTCCGCTCGCTGACGCTGCGGCAGTTGCAGATCTTCTCCGTCGCCGCGCGTCACATGAGTTTCGCGCGCGCGGCGGACGAACTGCACCTCACGCAGCCCGCCATTTCGATGCAGATCCGCCAGCTCGAAGACGCCGCGGGTCTGCCGCTGTTCGAGCGGATCGGGCGGCGCCTCGCGCTGACCGAGGCCGGCGAGAAGCTCACCCATCACGCGAGCCGCATCCTCGGCGAGATCAAGGACGCCGAAGACGCGATGACGTCGCTCAAGCAGGCGGACAGCGGCTCGATCGCGGTCGGCCTCGTGAGTTCCGCGACCTGTTTCGCACCGAAGCTGCTCGCGCGCTATTCGCAGCAGTATCCGCGCGTCGACGTGCATTTTCTGGTCGGCAATCGCGAGATGCTGTTGCGGCTCCTGCAGGACAATGCGATCGATCTCGCGATCATGGGCCGGCCGCCGCCCGAACTCGACACGATCGCCGAGCCGCTCGCGCGCCATCCGCACGTGGTGATCGCGCCGGTCGCGCATGCGCTCGCCGGCGCGCGCCGCTTCGATCTGCAGGAATTGCGCGGCGAGACCTTCCTGCTGCGCGAACCGGGCTCCGGCACGCGGGCCGCGGCCGAGGACATGTTCCGCCAGCATCTGTTCGCGCCGGCGAAGGTCGTGACGCTCGGCAGCAACGAGACGATCAAGCAGGCGGTGATGGCCGGAATGGGCGTGAGCCTGATCTCGCTGCATACGCTGCTGCTGGAACTGCGCACCGGCGAAGTGGCGCTGCTCGACGTGAACGGCACGCCGATCGAGCGCACGTGGCAGATCGTGCACATGCGCGCGAAGCAGCTATCGCCGACCGGCACCGTGTTTCGCCGCTTCCTGCTGGAACACGCGGCCCCTTACCTCGAACGCGAATACGGCGGCTTCGCGCCGTCCGGCACCGCCGCCGCGCGGCGCGACGCCGGCTTGCGCACCTGACGCCGCCGCGCGCGCCACGCGTCGCGCCCGGGCAGATAGCGCCATACGAGCAGCAGCAGGCCGACGAGCGCCGGCAGCGCGCGCAGATCGACCGGCACCGGCTCGCGATGACCGAAGCGCGGCTCCGTCATCGCGCTCGCGAGCGACGCCGCGTCGGTGAGTTTTCGATACGAAAAGCCGGTGCGCGCGGCGATCGTCTCCAGATACGCGCCGCGCAGCGACGACAGTTCCTCGTGGCTGTCGCCGCTGGCCGGCTGGCCCGGCACGCGCGGCACCTGGATCACGTCGTCCGCGCGCCAGAAGCCGATGCGGTTGCCGTTCGCATCGGTGCGCGGAATCGGCACCGGCTCGCTGCCGCCGACGCCGATCAGCCAGCCTTTCACGTCGTGGCCGCCGTCCCACGGCCGCATGTTCGACGGCAGCAGCGGCGGCGCTTCCTGGCCGTCGGTGAAGAACAGCACCGCGACGCCGGGGCCGACCTCGCGCGCCGTGCGCACCGCGGTCCAGACGCCGCCCTCGGCGATGCGGCTCCAGTTGGTCCAGCGCATCTGGCCGTCGATGGCCGCGAGCGACGACAGCAGCGCGTCGTAGTTCGCGCAGACTTCGACCGGCTGCAGCAACTGCATCGTCCGCTCGCCGGCGAACACGCTCCAGCCGATCTTCGAGCCGCACGGCAGACGCCCGAGCGCGTCGCGCATCTGCGCTTTCGCGAATGCGAGCCGGCTCACCGGCGCGCTGTTCTGCGCCATGTCCTCGGTGTTCATGCTCTGCGTGATGTCGAACGTCGCGACGTAGGTGAACATGTCGCGCGCGAGCGGGACCGGCGGCATCCATACCGCGGCCGCGAGGAACGGCAGCGCGGCGGCCGCTGCCCAGTGGCGCGCGGCGGCGAGCGCGCGGCGGGCGGGCCCCGGCGAATGGGCGGACGCGGCGGACGCGGCGGCGATTCCAGCCGCGGATGCATGCGCGGGCGCGGACGGCGGCGTGCTCACGGCAGGTCCTGGCTTTGCGCGCCGCGCAGCCGGATGCGGTTGTCCGGCGCGGTCTGGCCCGCGACCGGGCCGTCCTGCAATTCCGGCGCGAGCCGCAGCGCGCGTTCGAGGTTGTAGCGCGCGTCCCAGTCGTCGGGCGTCGCGCGCAGCAGCGTGCGGTAGCGGCTTTTCGCATCGGCCACTGTCGTCAGCGAGCGCAGTTCGGTCACGGCGCCGTCCACCGAGCCGTCGCGCAGGCTCATGCCGGCCGCGTCGAACAACGCGATGCGCGCGACCGGATCGGACAGGTCCGGCGACGCCGCGATCAGCGAGTCGTACACGCTCGCGGCCGGCGCGCGCTCGCCGGCCTTCGCGAGCATCATCGCCCGCGCGAGCCGCACCGCCGGCGCTTCGGTCGTATGCGGCGCGGGCGGCGGCGCGCGGCCGGCCAGCACCGCGTCGATCTGCGCGTTCAGTGCGCGTGCGTTGATCAGCAGCGCGCCTTGCCACGCCGCGGCGGCCGCGCAGCCGAGCGCGAGCACGCCGAACAGCAGATGCATCGATTTGCGCGTCATCCCCAGTTCCTCACCTGCGCGAACCGCGCGGCCACCAGCAACGCCACTGCCGCGAGCGCGATCGCGTAGCAGACGCGGCTCAGATCCTGGCGCGGCAGTTGTTCGACGTACGACACCGGAAAATGCTGTTGACGGTTGATCTCGTCCAGCGCCTGCGCCATCCCGTCCGGGTCGGACGCCTGGAACAGGCGATACGGCGTATGCAGCGACAGGAAAAAGCGATGCAGCTTCGCTTCGGCGGAGGTCGAGCCGGCGGCCGCCGTCGTCGCGTTCAGGTCCGGGCTCATCCAGCCGCTGCGCAGGTACACGAAATAGAGCGCGAGATGGTTGCGCGCGAGACCATCTGCGATGCGGCGGCGCGCGTCGTCGTCGAGCGTCGCGCCGCCGTCGGACACCAGCACGATCGCGCGGCGCGCGAGCAGCGGCCGGTTGTCGAACTGCGCGATCGCGGCGATCAGGCCGCGGTCCATCTGCGTGTCGGGCAGGCCGCGGCCCATCCGCGTCGCGTCGAGCGCTTCGATCACCGCCGCGTGATCGCTCGTCAGCGGCATCGACAGGATCGGTGTGATGCCGAACATCATCAGCGCAAAGCGGTCGTTCGGCCGCTCGGTGACGAAGCGCGTCAGCGAGCGGCGCGCGACCGAGTTCTTCGCCTCGGCGTGCGCGTAGATGCTCGCGCGGTTGATCGGTTCGTCCATGCTCGCGCTGCGGTCGATCAGGATCAGGATGTCCGCGCCGTTGCCGGTGCGGCGCACCTGTAGATGCGAGCGCCCGGGATCGGCGAGGCCGAGCACGATCGCCGCGATCGCGAGCATGCCGAGCGCGCGCAGCAGCATGCCGGCGACGCGGCCCGCGCGGTCCGGCGGCAGCAGCGCGACGCTCGCGAACGGCAGCGTGTCGCCGCGCCGGCGCACGAGCGGCAGTAACGCGAGCGGCAGCAGCAGGAGCGCCCACGGCAGGCCGAAGTCGAACGCGAGGTTCATCGCTGGCGGCGCCTTTCCGCGAGATAAAGCTCGCGCGCGAACTGCCGCAGCGGATACGGCGCACTCGGCGCGCCGGTGCCGAAAAAGCGCGCGGCCGACTGCCGGTAGAACTGTTCGAGCGGCTCGCGCAGCGGTTCGAGCCATGGCGCGCGCGCGAACAGCGGCGCGAGCCGGTCATGCTGCACGACGCGGCCCGCGGTTTCGTCGAGCGCGCGGTGCAGACGGCGCCACGCGGCGGCGTCCGCGTCGGCGCTCGGGTCGGCGTGCGGGTCCGCGCGCCGCAGGTCGCGCCACGCGCGCGCGAACGGCAGCCGCGCGGCTTCGCGGCGATTGCGCAGATGCCACCACGCGGCCCACGCGATCAGCACGACCGCGAGCGCGCCGAGCGACCCGTAAAGACCCCGTTCGATGCGCGCGACGCTCGCGCGCGGCGGCAGCCGGTCGGGCCGCATCGGTTGCAGGTCGCCGCCGCCGGCGGTCGCGTCGGGCGCGAGCGGGCCGATGCTGATCGGCCACGCGTCGACGCGCAGCGGCGCGCGGCCCGGCAGGTTCAGCGTGAGCGGCGGCAGTTCGATCGTCGTCAGCGACGGCGGCGAGTTCGTGATCTGGTAGCTCAGCACGAGCCAGCGGCGGCCGTCCGCGCCGGTTTCGACGCGCGACGGACGGCGTTCGAGCCACACGCCGACGCGTCCCGCCGACGGCAGCGACGCCGCGGCGAGGTCGCGCGCGGCGCCGTCGAGCCGCACGCGCTGGGTCAGCACGTCGCCGATCACGTAGCCGAACGCGCGCGGCTCGATGGTCTGCGCGCGCACGGCGCCGGCCGGCGGCGCCGACCCTGCGGTAGCCGAAGCCGCCGCGGCCGCCGAAGCGCCGCCGGCCGGGCCGACGGACGCGTCCGCCAGCGCGGCGGCGAGCGCGGCGGACGTCGGCTGCGCGGGCGCGTCGGTCGCCGGCGCGGCCGCCCACGCGGCGCCGTTCGCGCCCGGGACCGCAACGAACGCGGCCAGCGCCGCGAGCGCCAGGCGTGCCGCCCGCGCCGCGCGCGCGCTCCTGACGCCCGACGCGGGACGTGCGCGTGATGTCATGCGGCGATCTCCTCGAAATACTGGGTGAGGCGGTCGGCGTCGAACGCGCCGTCGATCCAGAACGGCCGGATGCCGCGCTGGCCGAACGCGCGCGCGAGCGCCGCGCGCCGCTGCGCGACCCGCTCGCGCCATTGCGCGCGCGTGCGCTCGCGCAGCCACAGCGTGCGCGCGTCGCCGGTCTCCGCGTCGTGCACGCGCAGCAGCCGGCCGGATGCCGGCGGCTCGATCTCCGCGCGGTCCCACACGATCATCGGCACCACGCATGCATTGACGAGCAGGTCGAGCGCCGCCGCGAGCCCGTCGAGCGGCCAGTGAAAATCGGACACAACGAACACGAGGCCCGCTTCGCCCGCGATGCGCTCGAACGTGCGCGCGAGCCCGTCGACGCCCGAGCCGTCCGGCGCGTGGACGGGCGGCGCGCAGCCGAGCAGCGCGGCGGCCATCGCGTCGCCGGTCGCACGGCCGTAGCGCGCGGGCAGGTACAGGTCGTCGCGCGGCGCGTCGTCGAACGCGAGCATGCCGACGCGGTCGCCGGCGCGAAACGCGCTGAAGCCGAGCGCCGACGCGAATTCGGCCGCGCACGCGAGCTTCGTGCGGCCGGTGCCGAAGTGCATCGACGCGGACACGTCGATCAGCAGATGCACGGGCACCGCGACGCGTTGCAGGTTCAGCCGCACGAGCCATTCGCGCGGCACCGAACGCGCGCTCGCGCGCAGATCGACGCGGCGCGGATCGGGGTGATCGAACAGCTTCGCGTGCAGCGCGAACGCCTGGCCCGCGCCGAAGCTCGTGCCCGGATGCGAGCCGGGCCGAAAACCGCCCGCGCGTCCGGGCAGCCGGTAGTGGAATTCGCGCAGTGCTTGCATCGCGTCGGGTCTGGGCGCCGTCGTGGGTCAGGGCACCGCGACCTTCGCGACGATCTGCGCGACGAGCGCGTCGGCCAGTTCCGCGCGCCGCAACTCGTAGATCGGCGAGAAGAACACGCGATGGCCGAGCGCGGGCAGCAGCACCGCGTGAATGTCGTCGGGCAGCAGGTTCGACCGTCCGGCGAGCCACGCGACGACGCGCGCCGCGCGCACGAGCGCGCTGATCCCGCGCGGGCTCGCACCGGCGACGATCAGGCGGTCCATGTCGACGTTGTCGAGTTCGATGCCGAACGCGCGCGGGTTTTCGGTCGCGCGCCAGATGTCGAGCACGTAGCGGGTGATCGCGTCGCTCGCGGCGACCGTGCGCTGGATCGCGGCGCCCACGTCGTTCAGCCCGCGCCATTCGACGACGCCCGGCGCAATCCGTTCGAGCAGCGCGTCGGCATCGTGATACGCGGGGTCGAACACCACCTGGCGGCGCACGGCGTCGTCGGCGGGTGTGGGCATGTTCAGTTCGAACAGGAAGCGGTCGCGCGCGGCCGACGCGAGTTCGAAGGTTTCTTCCTTTTCGACCTTGTTGCGGTCCGCGAACACCGTCATCGACGGGAAGCGGTACTCGCGGTCGAACGCGGACACCGAGCGCTCGGCCATCGCGCGCAGCAGCAGCGACTGCACCTGCGGACGCGCGCGATTGATCTCGTTGAAAAAGAACGTCGTGAGGCTTTCACCGTAACGCAGCAGCGGGCCGGGCTCGATGTGCGGACGACCTTCGCCGTCGACGTAGGTGTGATAGACGAGGTCGCCCGGCATCAGGTCGATGGTCCCCTCGACGCGCGCGAAGTCGCCGCCGACCGCGCGCGCGAACGCGCGCAGCACGGTGGTCTTGCCGACGCCGACGCCGCCTTCGAGCAGCACGTGCCCGCGGGCGAACAGCGCGATGTTGATGAGCCGCACGACCGGCTGCTGGCCGATCACGCTTTTCATGACTTCTTCTTCGAGCCGCAATGCATCGCGGCGCCAGTCCTGCAGCCGTTCGTCGGCGCTCATTGTCCGGTGTCTCCCGTGCCGCGCTGCGCGGTGCGTGTTGTTTTCGGGCAAGGTGCGGCGATTGCACGTTCCGTGCCGGGAGCGGCGACGCGCGGCGGCGCGGCGGCGGCGCGACGGACGGCGCGCTCACTGTCACTCGCCGGGGACACTGTGTGTCAGTTCGGGATACGTGACATCGGCACGGGCGCGCGCGAGGCGATTGTCCGTGTGGGAAAAACAGTGATTTCGCTTTATCGCGATTTATCGCGGTACGGGTTTTCCCTAGACTTCAGATCAACGGCCGCGGGCGGGCGCCCACGGTCCGATAATCATCTGGAGGTCGTCGTCATGAAGTCGCTCATCAAGGCTGTCGCGCTTGCCGCCGTACTCGCGGCGCCGGTGGTGTCGTTCGCACAGCAATCCGGTCAGCCGCTGACCCGCGCGCAGGTGCGCGACCAGTTGATTCAACTGGAAAACGCCGGTTATCGGCCCGAAGTCAACGATCCGTATTATCCGCAGAACCTGCAGGCGGCCGAGGCTCGCGTCGCGCAGCAAAACGCTCAGGCGACCGGCTACGGCCCGGCCGCGGCCGGTGCGTCGGAAAGCGGCGTTCGCGCTGGCGGCGCGGCGAGCAGCTATTCGCCGCCGGTTTATGACGCGCGTTGAGGTGGGTTGACGCGCGTTCGTGAGGATGAGGCAACGCGTGCGGGCCGCGTAGAGAGACGCGGCCCGGCCGCTTTTCGGTGTGCTCGCCGGTTCCCGTGCCTGTGCACCGTTTTCGATCGGATCACTGACGATTTCCGTCGACGCGTGCGACGTCGCTCCTGTCGGACGAAAAATTCCGGATACCGTAACGATTCCGCCGCTGCCGGCCGCTGCGCGCCTCACCCCAGTCGTGCGAGCGTATCCGCAAATCCGCCGCGCACGCGCGCCGTGCGTCGGCCGCTCGTGACGACGCGCGGCCGCGCGCTCCACGCGACGCGCGCGCGGCACGCGAGCAGCGCGCAGACGAGCGCGAGGTCTTCCGCGCATTCGAGCGGCGCGAAGCCGCCCGCGCGACGGTATGCGCTCGCGCTCACGCCGAAGTTCGCGCCATGCACGTGCCGATGGCCGTCGACGGCGGCATAGCTTTGCTCGAATGCGTCGCGCGCGTGCGGCGAATGCGCGGACCAGTCGTCGACGACGACCGGCCCGCACACCGCGTCCGCGCCGAGCGCCAGTTGCTCGTCGAGCCAGTCCGGCGCGACCGAACTGTCGGCGTCGGTGAATGCGAGCCAGCGCGCGCCCGCATGCAGCAGCCGGGCGGCGCCGCACGCGCGCGCGAGACCGACGTTGCGCGCGTGAATCGCGATCGTCTCGACGTCGAACGACGCGCAGACCGCATCGCTGCCGTCGCTGCACGCATCGAGCACGACGACGATCTTCACCGGCTCCGCATGACGCGCGCGATAACGCTCGGCCGCGTGCGTCGCGGCGCGCAGGCAGCGCCCGAGCAGGTCCACTTCGTTGTGGGCAGGAATCACGACGCCGATCATGCGCGACGCTCCGGCCGCGCCGCGGGCACCGGTTCGTCGCGGGTCCACACGTCGAGCAGAAAATCGCGGTCGACGATGCGGGTCTGCGCGCGCAGTTCGCGATGCGCGTCGAAGCGCGCGTGGACGTCGGCCGGATCGAGCATCCACGCTTCGCCGCCGTGCCGCCAGTGGCAGCACAGCACCGTGCCGCCGGTGTCGAGCGACGCGCATGCGGCGTCGGCAAGCGCCGTGCATTGTTCGCGGCTCAGGTAGTACGCGAATTCGCTGACGACGATCAGATCGAAGCGGCCCGGCGGCCAGTCGTCCGGCATTGCGCGGCGCTCGACGCGCACGTGCGCGTGATGCGCGACGCGGCGCTGCGCGAGCGCGAGCGCGGTCGGCGCGAAGTCGGCGATCAGCAGGCGGTCGCAGCGCGGCGCCAGTTGCGCGGACAACTCGCCGTTCGCGCAGCCGGGCTCGAACGCGCGACGGTAATGCGCGCGAGGCAGCGCCGCGAGCACGAGTTCGCGTTTGCGGCGCTCGTAGCCGCTATCGCGGTAGCGCCATGGGTCGTCGTCGGCCGCGAACTTCGCGTCGAAGTAGGACGCGCGCGTGTCGGTCGTCACAGGGTCCATGCGTGGCGCTCCGGCGTGGTCGTTGTCGTGGTCGTGGCGCTCGCGACGAGCGCGCCGCCGAGCGTCGCGAGGTCGTGCTCCGCGTGGCTCTGACGCACGAACACCGGCAGGTCGGCCGCCATCCGCGCGAACCAGCGGTCGCGGCAGAACGGCGCTGCGCCGAGCCCGCGCGCGGTCGCGCGCATCACGGCGTCGACCGCGCTCTCGACCGCCGCGCGCACCCGCAGTGCGCTGGCCATCGCGTCGGCGTCCGGCGCGCGGTCGATCTCGCGCGCCGTTTCGCGCAGCAGCGCGCGGGCCGCCGACAGCGCCGCGTCCGCCGCGCCGAGGTGCGCGCGCCGATGCGGATCGTCGCTGCGCGCGGCGGCGTCGGCAAGCCGCGTCGCGAGCGCGGCCGCCGCGCCATACCAGCACGCGGCGATGCCGGCCGCGCCGAACCAGAACCCCGGACGTTCGAGATACGCGTTCGCCGCGCCGACGAGCCGCGCGTTCGCGTCGGCGAACCGCACGTCGACGCTGCCGGTCGCCGCCATCCCGACCGCGTGCCAGCCGCCGCTGCCGACTTCGACGCCGGGCTGCGCGAGACCGACCGCGGCGAGCCACGGGCGGCCGTCGTCGTCGGTGCAGGTGACGAGCGCGTCGGTCGCGAACGCGGCGCCCGAGCACCACGCGCGGGTGCCGCTCAGCCGGACCCGATCGCCGTCGCGTTCGACGATGCGCAGTTCGGCGCCCGGCATCTGCGCGGCCCAGACGGCCCAGACCGTGCCGCGCCGCGGCGCGGCGGCGCCGAGTTCCGCGAGGATCGCGGCGGCGTCCGCATGCGCTTCGTAGATTTTCGCGAGCGACAGGTCGTGCGCGGCGATCGCCGCGAGCATCCGCCAGCGCAGCAGCGTCCGGCCGCCGCCGGGCGGCGGCAGCGACGGCAGTGCGCGCGTCAGCGTCCGGCTGGCGGGGGCGATGGTGTCGTGATCGACGGGGACGTCGAGCGTGTCGAGCAGGCGCGCGAGGTAGCGCAGGGAATCGTCGTCGGCGGTTTCGGCGTGGCGGCGGGGCGGGGCGAACGGCAGATCGGGCTTCATCGGGCGGCGAAGCGAGTGGCGATGCGCAGCGCTGAGCAATTGCTGTGCCGCGAGGTGAGTGCGCGACCCGGCCGGCCATGCAGCGCGCCGCATCGGTGGGATGCGGTGACGGCCCGTCGTCGTTCGGGCCCGCTTCGCCAGATCGTGATTTGCATCAATCCATGCCGTAAATGGCGTGCGATTCGTCCTGATTTAAGACTGCTGCCGTTTTCTCCGCTTTACAGACTGGCTACAGTTCGCCGGCACATTCCACGAACGATTCGCCAGGAGGAGCCCGTTGAACGCGAGCAGCGCCTTTTCCGACCCGTCTGCGTGGGCGGGTTTTGACGTCCATCAGTTCTATCGCCTGGAGGTGCCGGGGGCGGGCGGTGCCGGTCTCGCGGATATCTTCGCTTTCGATGCGTCCATTCGGGGCTTGCGCTCCATACCCGAACGGATATAATTTCATGGTTCACGAACGCAAGCTGCTCTATTGGGAAGGCTCGTCCAAAAAGGACTTCAAGGCGTTTCCGATCGACGTGCAGAAGGACATGGGTGTGGCGCTGTTCGTCGTCCAGTTGGGCGGCACGCCGGATTCGGCCAAGCCCTGGAAGGGACTGGGTTCCGGGGTGTACGAACTGGTGGAAGATCATCGTGGTGACACCTTCCGCGCGGTCTATACCGTGCGGGTCGGCAGCACGGTGCATGTGCTCCATGCGTTCCAGAAGAAATCCAGGTCCGGCATCGCTACCCCGCAGCCGGATGTGAAGTTGATTGAAAAGCGGCTGAAAACAGTGCTTGCCCGTTATGGGGCGAGCGGGAGAACGTGATGCCCCATATCGCCCCCCCCAAAGGCACCGACAACGTGCTGGCCGATCTCGGCTTTGACGACGCAGAAGAACTTACGGCGAAGGCTGCGCTCGCAGTCAAGCTTAACGAGTTGGTCGACCAGCGCGGTTTGAACCAGACCGAGACGGCAGCGATCACCGGTATGACCCAGCCCAAGGTGTCGCAGGTGCGCCGCTATAAACTTCAGAACATTTCGCTTGAAAGGCTGATGCAGGCGCTAGTGTCGCTGGATCAGCATGTCGAAATCGTGGTGCGTCCTGCACGACAGTCCCATGAGCATGGCATCACGGTTGCGGCGTAATGTGCCGGTGCCATTAGCGCGCGGGAAAACGAAAGAAATTCGTCGGCACGGCAGATCGGCACCCGGGCCAGGCTGCCCGTGGATCGGCATCGTCATTGTTCAGGCCAGGCACATCAACGGCTATAACCGCAGCTTTTCTGAACTGGATTTCTACAGTACGTCCAGCGATGACCCGGTGATCGGCAAAGCGGTTTCGTGCATCCAGAAGCTGCGCGAGGCCAGGCAGCTTTGACCACTACCTGCTGTTTTGAATCGCCGGCTGACCGGCTCCGGCCTCGCCACGGCGCGAACGAAATCGTCCGACCCGCGCGTCGCCGCAACCTCTGTTAAAAGCGCCCGGTCACGGTGTCGCGCGCCCCGCCGCAGCAGAGAGCCACGCCCATCGTCCCGATTACCGCGCCTTCTCCCACCCACCGCCCAGCGACTGAAAGAGCCGTACCTGATCCAGCGCGACCTGTCCGTCGGCCGCCGCGACCTGCGCGTGCACGGTGGTCAGCGTGCGCGTCGCGTCGAGGTCGGACAGAAACGACTCGCGTCCGGCCGCGTACAGCCGGTGCGTCTCGTCGGCCGATTCGCGCGCCGACTCGTACGCGCGGCGCAATTCGTCCGCGCGCTGGAAATCCGCCGCGTAGGTCGCAAGGCTCGTCTGCGTTTCGCGCAGCGCGTTCAGCACGACGCCGTCGAAGTGCGCGAGCGCGCCGCCCGTCGCCGCCTCGGCCTCCTGGACCCGCGCGCGCTGGCCGTTCGCCGGGAAAGTCCAGCTGATCAGCGGACCGAACGCCCAGCGGTTCGTCGCCTCGCCGAACAGGTCGCCGAGAACGCCGGTCGAGCCGGCCGACGCGCCGATCGTCACCGACGGATACAGCGCGCCGACCGCCACGCCGATGCGCGCGGTCGACGCCGCCAGTTGCCGCTCGGCCTCGCGCACGTCGGGCCGGCGCTTGAGCAGCGCGGTGCCGTCGCCGACCGGAATCGGCTGCGTGAGCGTCGGCAGCCGCTCGCACGCGAGCGCGGCCGGCGGCAGGTCCGACGGCGCGCGCGCGAGCAGCATCGCAAGCTGGTATTGCGCGATGCGGCGGCGCGACTGGAAGCGCGGAATGTCGGCGGCGAGCGTCTGGACCTGGGTGACGCCGCGCGTGACCTCGGGCTGGCTGCCGCGTCCGGCGTCGCGCAGCCGCTTCGTCAGATCGACGCGTTCGCGCTGCAGTTTCAGCGATTGCTGCGCGATCGCCAGTTCCTCGCCCGCCGAGCACGATTCGACGTACGCGCGCACGACATCGGCGACGACCTCGATGCGCGCGAGGTCGGCGGCGGCCTCGACCGCTTCGGTGTCCGCGCTCGCGGCCTCGACGCCGCGCCGCAGCTTGCCGAACAGGTCGACCTCGTACGACACGTTGAGGCCGACGTTGCCTTCGTTTTCGACCGGCAGCTTGCTGAACAGCAGGTATTGCTGCGCCGATTCCTGCGCGCGCTGGAACGCGGCGGTCGCGCCGCCGGAGAAGCCGCCCTGCGCGTTCGCGACCGCGAGCGCCGCGCGCGAGCGCGCGAGGTTCGCGGCGGCAACGCGCAGGTTGGTGTTCGACTTCAGCGCTTCCTCGACCAGCTGGTTCAGCGCCGGGTCGTCGTAGAGCCGCCACCAGTCCGGCGGCAGCGGGTCCGGTGTGACGGGCGCGCCGTTCGCGTCGAGCGGTGCGTGCGCGAGCGGTGCGTTGACAAGCGCGCTGTCCGGCAGCTTGTAGTTCGGGCCGACGGTCATGCACGCGCCGAGCGTCAGCACGAGCGCGAGCGGCGCGAGCGCGACGAGCCGCCGGCCGGGCCGGCGCGGCCGGCGCCGCGCGCTCATCGCGCCGCTCCGGCGTCGGCCGACGCGGCCGCGCCGGCCGAAGCGGCGCAAGCGGACGAAGCGGAACAGGGAGTGGCCGAAGCCGACGCCGCATCGACCG